>Ga0105047_10010295_pt1 | contig 15294 bp, 16 predicted proteins | sample MAT04_FD_78384 | JGI IMG/M metagenome (GOLD analysis project Ga0105047, IMG submission 78384) | Freshwater microbial communities from Lake Fryxell liftoff mats and glacier meltwater in Antarctica - MAT-04 (megahit assembly) | ecosystem: Environmental > Aquatic > Freshwater > Ice > Liftoff... | reverse complement strand
TTGGTGCCGGAGAGATGAATCGAACACCCGACCTTCTCATTACGAATGAGCTGCTCTACCGACTGAGCTACACCGGCTTGGTAAGCCAGAAATTATAGCGGTCGGATCAGGGCTCGGCGTGGTAGCTGGCCACGCGGTCCACTTCGTTTTTGGAGCCCATGAAAACGCTGACGCGCTGGTGCAATTGGCTCGGCTGGATGTCCATGATGCGGCATTTACCGTCGGTGGCTACGCCGCCCGCCTGTTCCACCAGCCAGCTCATCGGGTTGGCCTCGTACATCAGGCGCAGTTTGCCGGGCTTATTCGGTTCACGCCTGTCCCAGGGGTACAAAAAGACGCCACCGCGCGTCAGTATGCGGTGCACGTCGACCACCATGCTGCCCACCCAGCGCATGTTGAAGTCTTTGCCGCGCGGGCCGTCGATGCCCTGCATACATTCGTCGATATAGCGCTGCATCGGCGGCGCCCAGTGGCGCTGGTTGCTCATGTTCACAGCGAATTCTTTGGTGTCTTCCGGGATTCTGAGGTTTTCTTGGGTGACTAAAAACGAGCCATGCTCGCGGTCCAGGGTAAATACCTCCACGCCGTCGCCCACGGTCAGCACCAGCGTGGTTTGCGGGCCATACACGCAGTAGCCGGCGGCCACCTGCTGGGTGCCAGCTTGCAAAAAATCTTGTTCCGATACGCCCGTGCCTTCGGGCTTTTTCAGCACACTAAAGATGGTGCCGATGCTCACGTTCACGTCGATGTTGCTAGAGCCGTCCAGCGGGTCAAACAGCAGCAGGTATTCGCCTTGCGGGTAGCGGTTGGGCACCACGTGGATGCCTTCCATTTCCTCGCTGGCCATGGCCGCCAGGTGGCCACCCCATTCGTTGGCCTCGATCAGCACCTCGTTGGCGATGATGTCGAGTTTTTTTTGCATTTCGCCTTGCACGTTTTCGCTGTCGGCACTGCCCATGACTTCACCTAGGGCGCCTTTATTGACGGCCTGGCTGATGCGCTTGCAGGCGCGGGCCACCACTTCGAGCAATAGCCGCAGTTCGGGCGAGATGTGCCCGTTCAGCCGTTGCTTCTCGACCAGGTAGCGGGTAAGGTAGGTTTTTTTGTGCATGATGAAGCTCCTTAAATGGGTTAATGGGCCAGCGCGCGGCTGATGACCTCGCGTACGTCGTTGCTCAAACTGGCTTTGGCCGCCACGCGTTTGAGCGCGTCCTGTGCCGCGCCACGGCAAGGCACAGCGAGTTTTTTCCAGCGGTCCAGCGCCCGCGCCAGGCGGGCAGCTACCTGCGGGTTGATGGCATCCAGCGCGAGTACCTGTTCGCTCCAGAACATATAGCCCGCCGCATCGGTGCGGTGGAAAGCGCCTGGGTTAGCGCTGCAGTAGCTGAAGATCACGCTGCGTGCGCGGTTGGGGTTCTTTAGGTTGAAGTCTGGGTGCTTCATGAGCGCGCGCACCGCTGGCAGCACCTGGCCACCCCGGTCGTTGGCCCCGGCTTGCAGGGCAAACCATTTGTCCAGCACCAGTTCTTCGTTCTGGAACAGGCTGTGAAAGCGCGCCAGCGCGGGTTTGGCCAGATCATGGCCACTGTGCACCAGCGCCGCCAGGGCGTTGAAGCGGTCGGTCATGTTGTCGGCGTCCTTGAAGCGTTGGTAGGCCTTGCCGGGCCAGACGGTGTCGCCAGACTGGCGGGCAGCCAGGCACAGCATGCTCAAGGCCAGGCCGGCCAGGGCGCGGCGGCCGCTGGACAAGGTGTCAGGCACATAGCTGCCATTGGCGCTGTGGGCGTCATAAGCCCACTGCCAGTCGTCTGCCAGCTCGCGCGCCAGTTGCTCGCCCATGGCTTCGCGGGTGGCGTGCACGCGCTGCGGGTCGACCACGTCAAGCTGTTCGGCCAGATAGGTCTCAGACGGCAGCGTCAGCACCAGCTCTTTGAACGCAGCGTCCAGTGTGGGGTGGCGCAACACCGAGCGCATGGCTGAAACATAAGCATGATTTAGGCCCTTAGCCCTTATACTGTCTGGGCTATCAGCTATTGATTGAATAGCGCTGCGCAAGGCCAGACGTTGCCCGGCTTCCCAGCGGTTGAAGGGGTCCGTGTCGTGCGCCAGCAGGGTCAGCAACTGGGTGTCGGTGTAATCAATGTCCAGAATCACTGGCGCGCTGAAGCCGCGCAGGATGGAGGGCACAGGCTCCTCGGACACGTTCTCAAAAGTGATCGACTCACTGGCCTGCGTCATGACAAACAGGTGGCTGTCGCCCACGTTGGCCTGGTCGTTCTGGATGTGCAAGGGCAGGGCAGCGCCGCTGGCGCCCACCAAACCCAGGCTGATCGGGATGACAAATGGCTGCTTGCTGTCCTGGCCGGGCGAGACCGCGCAGCTTTGCGTGAAGGTCAGCGTGTAGGTGCGCTCGGCGGCGTTGAAGTCGCCTACTGCATGCACACGCGGCGTGCCGGCCTGGCTGTACCAGTGCTTGAACTGCGGCAGCAGCTTGGCCAGCGCGGAGTCCGGGTTGGCGTCGGCGATGGCTTGGGCGAAGTCGTCGCAGGTCACGGCGCTACCGTCGTGGCGGGCAAAGTACAGCGTCATGCCTTTGGCAAAACCACTGCGCCCGACCAGCGTCTGCATCATGCGCACCACTTCGGCACCTTTTTCGTAGATCGTGACGGTGTAGAAGTTGTTGATTTCGATGTAGCTGTCCGGGCGCACCGGGTGTGCCATCGGGCCAGCGTCTTCCGGGAACTGGGCGGTGCGCAAGATACGCACGTCTTCAATGCGCTTCACCGCCCGCGCGGAGGGTTCAAAGCACAAATCCATGCTGAATTCCTGGTCGCGGAACACCGTCAGACCTTCTTTCAGGCTGAGCTGGAACCAGTCGCGGCAGGTGACGCGGTTGCCGGTCCAGTTGTGGAAATACTCGTGGCCCACGACCGATTCGATGTTGGCAAAGTCCACGTCGGTGGCGGTGGCCTGGCTCGCCAGCACGTACTTGGTGTTGAAGACGTTCAGGCCTTTGTTTTCCATGGCGCCCATGTTGAAGTCGCTGGTGGCAACAATCATGAAGCGCTCCAGGTCCAGCGCCAGGCCAAAGCGGGCTTCGTCCCAGATCACCGACTTGATCAGCGACTGCATCGCGTGCTCGGTCTTGTCCATGTCACCGGGGCGCACGTAGACCTGCAGCAAATGCTCACGGCCGTTGCGCGCAGTGATGCGCTGCTCACGCGCCACCAGTTTGCCCGCCACCAATGCAAAAAGATAGCAAGGTTTCTTGTGGGGATCAACCCAGCGGGCAAAATGGCGGCCGTCTTCCAGGTCGCCTTGTTCGGTCAGGTTACCGTTGGACAGCAGCACCGGGTAACGTGCCTTGTCGGCGCGCAGCAGCACGCTGAAGCTGCTCATCACATCGGGGCGGTCCAGAAAGTAGGTGATGCGCCGAAAACCCTCGGCCTCGCATTGGGTGAAAAACGAGTCATTGCTGACATACAAGCCCATCAGCTTGGTGTTTTTGGCGGGTGCGCAAGTGGTGAAGATTTCCAGCTCAAAGCTGCCTTGCACGGGCAGGTTTTCCAGCACCAGTTGGCTGCCGTCCATCTTGAATGAGCAGCCAGCGCCGTTGACCAGCACGCGCGCCAGGTTCAGTTCGTCGCCGTCCAGGCGCAGCGCTTGTGCGGGCACATCGGGGTTGCGACGCAGTGTCATTTTGTTGAGCACGCGGGTTTTGGCCGGGTCCAGGTCAAACGTCAGCGCCACGGTGTCTATCCAGAACGCCGGGGCAGCGTAGTCAGCTCGGCGCACCACCGTGGCCGTGCCGCTTGAATCAGGCAGTTGCAACATGTAATGTCTCCAAAAAGTCAGATTCGATCAGTTCAAGGTAGTTGTTGGCAGCCGCAATCACATGCGGCCCGGCCAGTTCTTCGGCGCTGTGGGTGGTGCAGATCGCCACCGCCCGCATGCCGGCGCGGCGCGCGGCTTCAATGCCCAGCGGTGCGTCTTCAAAGACAATACAGTCTTCAGCCCTTATAGCCATTCGGCTAGCTGCTTCTAAAAATATAGCTGGCTCAGGTTTGCCGGGCAAGCCTTCGTCACCACCGACGATGGCGTGGGGTGGCACGGCCAGTTGCAGGTGCGCAAGAGCAAAGGCAATGTTGTGGCAGTCACCGGCGGTGCCGACGCCAAATTTCAGGCCGCGCTGCAGCGTCTGCGCGGCAAATTGTTTGAAGCCTGCCACCTCGGCAAACACCGGGGCAAACAGGTCGCGGTACATCTGCTCCTTGATGGCAATAAAGCCCCAGGCTTCCTCAAAAGAGAGGTCACGCTGGAACAGCTCGCACATGCACTCGGCGCCGGTGCGCCCGGTGGTGCGGCGCATCAGGTCAGCTACGTCGATGTCGATGCCATGCTGCTGCACAAAAGCAATCCAGCTCTGTGCGTGGCTGGGCATCGAGTCGATCATCGTGCCGTCCATGTCAAAAATCAAGCCTGAAACGGCTCCAGCCCTTATGGATAAAGCGTGAGTAGCTTCATTTATCATAGTGACCGGCATCACACGCCCTGCTTCAGGGAGGCTTCAATAAAGGCATCCAGATCACCGTCGAGCACTTTTTGCGTGGCCGAGGTCTCGTAATTGGTGCGCAAGTCCTTGATGCGGCTGTTGTCCAGCACATAACTGCGGATCTGGTGGCCCCAGCCCACATCGGTCTTGGTGTCTTCGAGCTTTTGCTGCGCTTCCTGCTGCTTGCGCAACTCAAAGTCGTACAGGCGCGAACGCAGTCGCTTCCAGGCTACGTCGCGGTTGCCGTGCTGGCTGCGGCCGTCTTGGCACTGCACCACGATGCCGGTGGGCAAGTGGGTCAGGCGCACCGCCGAGTCGGTCTTGTTGATGTGCTGGCCACCGGCACCGCTGGCGCGAAAGGTGTCGACCCGCACGTCGCTGGGGTTGATGTCGATCTCAATCGAGTCGTCAATCTCAGGGTAGACAAACACGCTGGCGAAACTGGTGTGGCGCCCGCCTGAGGAGTCAAATGGCGACTTGCGCACCAGGCGGTGCACGCCGGTCTCAGTCCTCAGCAGGCCAAAGGCGTATTCGCCCTCAACCTTGAACGACGCGCCCTTGATGCCCGCGGTGTCACCGGCGGTTTCGTCTTCGATCTCGGTCTTGAAGCCTTTGCGCTCGCAATAGCGCAGGTACTGGCGCAGCAGCATGCTGGCCCAGTCGCAGGCTTCGGTGCCACCGGCGCCGGACTGAATATCCACAAAACAGTTCAGCGGGTCGGCCGGGTTGTTGAACATGCGGCGGAATTCCAGATCCTTCACGATCTGTTCCAGCCGAGCGGCGTCTTCTTCGATGGTGATCAGGCCGGCCTCGTCGCCCTCGTCGCGGCTCATCTCGAACAACTCGGTGTTGTCAGAGAGGTCGCGCTGCAGGTCGGTCAGGGTGACCACCACGCCGTCGAGCAGTTTTTTTTCCCGGCCCAGTTCCTGGGCGCGTTTGGGGTCGTTCCAGACGGAGGGGTCTTCCAGGCTGGCGTTAACGGTTCTCAGACGTTCAAATTTGGCATCGAAGTCAAAGATACCCCCGTAAATCGAGGGTACGCGCGCTCAGATCAGCGAGGAGGTTGCCAATAGCGTTGATGCGTTCTGCTTCCATGGGAGGGGTCCTGTTCTTCTAAGTGGTTGATTCGGCAAAGGAGGGATTTTCTCACGTCCCCGCAACCTGGGCGATAAACCGCGCGATCAACCCGGCCAGCGCCTCGGGCTGGTCATGGTGCAACATGTGGCCGCAGTCGGGCACGGTGACGACTTCCAGTTGCGCCACCTGCTGCATACGCTGGCGATGCTCGGCCAGGGTAAAGCTGCCGCGCCACCATTGGGTCATGCTCTCGTCGCTGGCCTCGATCATCAGCACCGGCGCTTTGATGCAGCGAAAAATCGCCAGCACCTCATCCACCCGGTAAAGCTGTGGGTTGATCACCTTGTGGGAGGCTTCACCCAGAATCGTCCATTGCCCCGGTGACAGCTCGGCAGACCAGTGGTTGGCCAGCCAGTGTGCCTTCTCTTCAGATACATAGGGGTTGTTTTTCATCAGGCGGCGTGCCACCGCCTGCAGCGAGGGGTAGGTTTTCAGGCTCAGCGTGCCGCTGTTGTGCTGTTTCACCTCATTCAGCCAGCGTGTCAGACGCTCGGGGGCTTGGTCGGGCTGGGTGGCGGGCAGGCCAAAGCCTTCCAGATTGATCAAGTGCAGCACGCGCTCGGGGCGCACCCCAGCGTACAACATGGCAATGTTGCCGCCCATGCTGTGGCCCACCAAGTTGACCGGCCGATCGGGTGAAAAGTGGTCGAGCAGCGCGTCCAGATCGGCCAGGTAGTCGGGGTACCAGAAACTGTCTGCACCGCCGGAGGCTGTCAGCCCAAAGCCGCGCCAGTCGGGGGCAATGACAAACTGGTCTTGCGCCAGGGCATCCACCACAAACTGAAAACTCGCCGCTACATCCATCCAGCCGTGCACCAGCACCAGCGGTGGCTGCCCGGGCTGGGGCTCGCCCCAGACCCGGACGTGGTACTGCAGACCGCGGACAGGGATAAATACGCTACGGGAAACTTTTTGGATGGTGTACATTCATCTGATCATAAAGAAACCGGCGCATTCCCCGGGTAGGGAGGCGGTCAGACGCCCCGGTGGCTATCTGGCGCGAATTCCTGTGCGTCAGTGTGCGTCAGCGGTCGGCGGCATAATTTACGGCTTACCAAAACCGAAAAGCGAGTGGCTATGTCACGCACCCTGTTGATTGTCGATGACAGCAAAGTGTCCCGGATGATGATCCGGTCCAAAATAGCGCAATTGCAGCCCGACTGGGTCATCCAGGAAGCTGCCAACGGTGAGGTCGCAGTAGCCATGGTGCGTGCCAGCCCGCCAGATTTCATCACCATGGACGTCAACATGCCCGGCATCAACGGTTTTGAGGCAGTGGAGCAGATTCGCGCCTTTAACACCACAGCGCGTATCGCCATGCTGACGGCCAACATCCAGGAAGCCAGCCGTGAACGCGCTGCCGAACTCAAAGTCACCTTTGTGAAAAAGCCGGCCACCGAACCAGCGATTCGCGAGGCCATTTACCACTTTCTGGCCGCCTCATGAACTTGACCGATATTGAACTCGATGCCCTGACCGAGGTTTTCAACGTTGGCGTCGGGCAGGCCGCTGATGCCTTGAGCCAATTGGCGGGTTCACCCGTGCGACTGAATGTGCCGCGCGTGGCGATGATCTCCAAACAAGGCATCAGTGACGAACTGACGGCCCAGGGCACCGAGCGCATCTGTGCGGTGCGCCAGGAGTTTTCAGGCGTGCTCAACACTGAAGCCGTGCTGATGTTCCCGGTGCAGCAAAGCATGCAGCTGGTGCAGTTGATGGTCGGCGGTGACGTGCCGTTGGAGCAGTTGGGTGAGATGGAGCAGGAAGCCATGGCCGAGATCGGCAACATCCTGCTCAATTCGGTGGTGTCGGGCATTGCCGACGTGCTGCGGCTCAAGTTTGAAGGCTCATTGCCGCAGGTCGAAATGGGCCCGGTGCGCGATGTGTTACGCGGGCAGGGCCATTTGGACGAACTGGTGCTGAGCCTGCAAATTGACTTTGCCATTGATGCACTGGAAATCCAGGGTTATCTGGTGTTTTTGCTGGATGTGGAATCTGTGGCATCGCTCAAATCGACAGTGCGCGCATTTTTGGAGTCGGTGACATGACCCAGTCTTTGCAAAGCCGGGTCTGCCCGCCTTGGTCGGACTGGGCGCTGGATCATCTGCAGCTGGGCTTGCTGGTGCTTGACGGCCAAAGTCGGGTGGTTTTTGCCAACCAATGGTTTTTGCGCCACGCCCACCTGTCACCTGAGCGGATTCTGAACAAGAGCTTGGGGGAGGTTTTTCCCCAGCTGGTGCGCAGCCACTTCACCCTGTTTCTGGACCATGCGTTGGTCAGCGGCTTCCCGGCACTGCTGTCGCAAACGCTGCACCCGGCACCGTTTCCACTATACCAGCCGTCGTCGCAACGTAGCCAGGACAAAGTGCTGCGCCAGTCGATCCGCATCATTCCCATGGGTTACCAGGCTGTCAGCGCGGCGGATCAGCGCTACACCCTGATCCAGATCAGCGATGTCACCAACTCCGTGATGCGCGAGCGCTTGCTCAAAGCGCAGGCCAGCAAACTGCAAGACATGGCCAACTTGGACAAGCTCACTGGCCTGGGCAACCGCCGTCTGCTGGACGACAAGCTGGCGCTGGAGCTGCGTGCGGCTAGCCGCCTGGGCACCAGCGTGGCGGCGGTGATGTTTGACATTGACTATTTCAAGCAGTTCAACGACCTCTATGGTCACCTGTTTGGCGACGATTGTCTGCGCCAGGTAGCGGCGGTGCTGCGCGAGATTTGCCGCCGCCCGCATGACGTGGTAGCGCGTTTTGGGGGCGAGGAAATGGTCGTCATCCTGCCCGAGACCGATCTGGCCGGCGCTTTACAACTGGCAGGCGAAGTACTGCGGCAGGTGCATGAGCTGGCCATCGTCCACGCGGGCAGCGCCATCGCCCCTGTGCTGAGCCTGAGCGCGGGCGTGGCGGTGTCCGAACCCGGTCACGTGTTAAGCGCCGAGGATTTGCTCGGTGCCGCTGACCAGGCGCTTTACCGTGCCAAAGATGCCGGGCGTAACCAGGTGTGTGCTGCGTTGTAGCCCAACCTCACTTTGTGTTCTAAAGATTTATGAAATCCGTTCAACTTGGCGCCAGTGACCTGTATGTGACCCCCATCTGCCTGGGCACCATGACCTTTGGCGAGCAGGTGGATGAGCCTCTGGCCTTTGATATTCTGGACCGCGCGCTGGAGCGTGGCATCAATTTTGTAGACACGGCCGAAATGTATGCCGTGCCACCGCGCCGCGAGACCTTCAACGCGACCGAGATCATCATCGGCAACTGGCTGGCCGCGCGCCCGGGAGCTCGGCAAAAACTGGTGATTGCCACCAAGGTGGCGGGCCCCAGCCGCAACATGCCCTGGGTTCGCGGCGGCAGCCCTGACCTGACCGCTGCCGACATCATTGCCGCCTGCGACGGCAGCCTGAAGCGCCTGCAGACCGATGTGATTGACCTCTACCAGATCCATTGGCCGGTGCGCAGTGTGCCGATGTTTGGCAGCATGTACTACCGGCCCAGCGAGGCGGAAGGCACCCCGATCCACGCGCAGCTGGAGGCACTGGGCACGCTGGTGCGCGCGGGCAAGGTGCGCGCTGTGGGGCTGTCCAACGAAACGCCTTACGGTGTGCATGAGTTTGTGCGCCTGGCCGAGCAGCACGGCTTGCCGCGCGTGGCTACGGTACAAAACAGCTACAGCCTGCTTAACCGCAGTGTGGAAAACGCGCTGGACGAAACTCTGCACCGCCTCAATGTGTCGCTATTGGCGTACTCGCCGCTGGCGTTTGGGTTGCTCACCGGCAAATACGATGACACCGGCCTGACCGGCCCCGGCACTTCTGAGCAGGCGCGCCTGACGCGCTATGAATCCACCCGCAAACAGCGCTGGGGTCGCCCCGAAGCACTCGCTGCGGCGCAGCGCTACAGCGCGTTGGCACGCCTGCATGGGCTCACACCCACCCAATTGGCGCTGGCGTTTTGCTACACCCAGTGGCGTGTTACCAGCAGCATCATCGGCGTGACTTCAGTGGCGCAGCTCGATGAAGACCTGGCTGCCTGGGGCACAAAGTTGTCTGAAGAAGTGTGTCAGCAGATTGATAAGATTCGCTGGGAGATGCGTGATCCAGCCATCTAAGGGTTGAACCACTGTGCGCCGTAGCACTGCCACCCAGATCACCGAAGGCCCTGAGATCGCCAGCGAGCTTTGATGGCCAAAAAAGTCCACGTTAGCCTGACCCCGGCTACCCAGCTGCTCAAAGCCAGCGGTATCGACTTCACCGAGCACCCGTACAACTACCTGGAGCACGGCGGTGCGCTGCACAGTGCCTCCGAGCTGGGCTGGGACCCTTATGCGGTGGTCAAGACCTTGATCATGCAAGACCAGGACGCCAAGCCGCTGGTGGTGCTGATGCATGGCAACCGCATGGTGTCCACCAAAAACCTGGCGCGCCAGATCGGTGCCAAGACGGTGGCGCCCTGCACCCCTGAGGTGGCCAACCGGCACAGTGGTTATCTGGTGGGCGGCACCTCGCCGTTTGGCACGCGCAAAGCCATGCCGGTGTTCATTGAGTCGACCATTCTTGAGCTGCCCAAAATCTTGATCAATGGCGGGCACCGGGGTTATCTGGTGGGCCTGGCACCCCAAGTATGCGTTGACCTGCTGGGAGCCAAGTCGGTGCAATGTGCGTTGGCCGAGGTGCTGGGTTGAGCCATCGGGCTCAACGCACGGCAAGTCTGCTGGATTGGTTTTTTGGCCGCACACCTTCCGCCCCAAAGCTCGGTCGCATAACCCAATCACCCTGCCTCACGACTCCATGTGCTGACAGAAACGCCAGAATACAAGCCGCAAACAGACGTGTATGAACGCAGCAATCAAAGAGGTTGGTAGTCAACGCCTTGGCGGACCCGACATCTACCCCCGCGCGTGATTTCGTCCCAAAACCGCACGCGCATGACCCAGTCGCCCTGACGTCGGGTGATGCTGCTGGCAAAATACGCGTTTTCAAGCCCGCCGTGCCGGGCACGCAGGAGTGTTTTTTGGAATCCATGCAAAGTCTTTGGCCTGTTTTGGCGGCGGTTGCCGCTTATCTGGTGGGGTCGCTGTCGTTTGCGGTGATTGTTAGCCGGGTCATGGGCTTGAACGACCCGCGCACCTTTGGCAGCAAAAACCCCGGCGCCACCAACGTGTTGCGCTCTGGCTCCAAGGCCGCCGCCATCATCACCTTGCTGCTGGACGCGGCCAAGGGCTGGCTGCCGGTGGCCTTGGTCGCCTGGTTTGGCCCCGCTTATGGTTTGCGCGAAGGCACGCTAGCCATGGTCGGGCTGGCGGCTTTTCTGGGGCACCTGTACCCGGTATTTTTCAGGTTTGTCGGTGGCAAGGGTGTAGCCACGGCGCTGGGTGTATTGCTGGGGGTGAGCGGCTGGCTGGGCCTGGCCACGCTGCTGATCTGGCTGGCGATGGCGGGCGGGTTTCGGTATTCGTCGCTGGCGTCGATTACCGCTGCCGTCATGGCGCCGGTGGTTTATGTGCTGGCGGATGGTGCGCAGTGGCAGAGCAGCAGCCCGGTCGCGCTGGGTATTTCCGTGATGGCACTTTTCCTGCTTTACCGCCATGCTGAAAACATCAACCGTCTGATCAAGGGCACCGAGTCGAAGCTGGGTAAAAAGGCACCGCCACCCGTCGCCGTGCCAAGCCCGGGTGCGCACCGGGGCCACCCACATCACCGCGCTGCCAAGCCAGACACCACGACACCCAATAAGCCCACCAAAACGGGCAAACGCCGCTCATGAATCTTTGCATTCTCGACAACGACTACCTCGACCCGGCCATTGAGGCCACCTACACAGGCTATGGCGCCATGTTTGAGCGCCTGCTGCGTGATGCGGGCGCCACCGGCAGCTTTGACATTTTCAAAACCTACAAGGGTGAGTACCCCGCGACGTTTGACAGCTATGACGCCGTGCTGCTGACCGGCAGCCGGGCTGATGCCTTCTCGCAAGAGCCCTGGGTGCTGGCGCTGCGTGAGAAGGTAGAGCAGCTTCTGCAAGCCAAAAAGAAGCTGGTTGGCGTGTGTTTTGGCCACCAGTTGATTGGCCTGATTTTGGGCGCGCGGGTGGGCCGCGCGCCGCAGGGCTGGGGTGCCGGGCGCATGGCTTACCAGTGGCTGGCGCCAGAGCTGCCGCAAGCCGAGGGGCGCACTGACATCGCCCTGCTGGCCAGCCACCAGGACCAGGTGTTTGACCTGCCCGAAGGCGCCACGCTGCTGGCCACCAGTGCGTTTTGCCCGGTGGCAGCGTTTGCGGTGGAAGACCGGGTGTTTTGCGTGCAGCCGCACCCGGAGTTTGTCGAGGCCTACAGCGCCTTTTTGCTGGACAAGCGTCGCGCTGCGCTGGGTGAGGCACAGTACCTGGCCTGCACCGACAGCCTGGCCAAAGGCCATGACGGCGATGCCGTGGCGCGCATGATCGTCGCGTTTATTGAGGGCTAAATCAGCCTCTAGCCACCGTCTATAAAGCGCATGTAGCTATAAAGAGCGTAGCACGCTGGCCAGGTCTTCGGGTGCCAGCGAGCGGGCTGAGCCGAATCCGGCCACGTGGCGTGCCTCGGTGACCTGGATGACAAAGAAGCTGAAATCGCCGAGCCGGGTCATCATCTCTGCTTCAGGAAAACGCGTCAGGTAGGCGCTGCGGGCGGCTTGCCAGGTAGCGCTGTCGGGCGTCAATCGGGCGGCCGTGCCATCCAGTGACACGCGGGGCAGGGCGTGCACCGGCTCCAGCGGCGCTTCAGCCTGCATCACCATGAGCGAAACCGCCGGGTCTGACAGCAGGTTGCGGGTATGCGGTGCCAGCAGGCTGACATGGATGACCAGCGTGGCTGAGTCCGGCTCAATGGCAAACGGCACCATCGACACAAACGGTTTGCCGTGCGCGTTGAGTGTGCCCAATGCCGCCAAACGCTGGGTGTGTATCAGCTTGCGCAGCGCGCGGTTCAGGTGGGGCTCATGCGGCCGCGGGCTGGTGGGTTCAGAGTTCATGATAAAAACAGCCTCTAGCCCTTATCTGTAAAGTGTGAGTAGCTATCAATTAAATAACACTTGCGGCCTGTGCCGTATCACCCATCTGCAAAATCAGATGGTGGTTGATGCGCTCGCGCACCGCTGAGGCCAGCAGCGCCGAGGCAATGCCCGCGCCGGCGCCCGAGGTGCAATGCCACACAGGCGGGCGCGACAGTTTACCTTGCACGTCCAGCACCACCACCACATCGGGCTGGTTAGCCTGCTTGGTGCGCCGGGTGACGATAGCCACCCGGCCATCTTCCAACTGCACAAACGTGCCCGGCGGGCAAAAACCCACGCTGTTGATCAGCGCCTGGCCCACCGCGCCGCCGTTCCCGGTCTGGCTTTGCAACAGGTTGCGGGCCGAATCGGCAGCGCTTTGCCCCTCACGCGATTCACGCGGGCTGATCATCGCGGCATAGCGGTCCACCACCAGCAGGATATGCGCCAGGCGGCGAGTCGGAGGCAACATGCTCAGGGCTTCCTGCGACACGTCTTCCAGGTGGTGGCGGCGCACCACTTCCAGCCAAAGGGGGTCGGTGATGCCTTTGCTCTCCAGAATCTCGGCGCCTTTGTCCGGGTGTGCCTTGATCGCCAACTGCTGCTCAGGCGTGGGGCGGCTGCGCTGGGTGGCCATCTGGTCCTGCAGCACGGTCATGGCCACGTTCATGCTCAGCGCGGCACGCACCAGGCTGTCGCGCTGCTGGCGTGGCAGCGCAAAGTGGCTGGCCAGCAAATCACACAGCACGGCACATACCAAAGCGTGTGAGGCGCTGTAACCCACTGGCGATTGGGTGGCCAGCTGAAACAGCAGGTACAGGCTGACATCGGCGTCCTGTCTGAGCAAATCCTGCAGCCAACGGTCGTACTGGTGAATGCGCTGGCTGAATTCCTGCACGCTGTCGGGGTGCGTCAACACCACCGCCAGGCCAGACTCCAGGTCAGACCACTGGCCCAGCAGGTCTTCGTACTCGTCTTCGGTTTTGACAATCAGGGGCATGCGTTGCTGACCCTTAAAAGCGCTTGTCCAGCACCATCTGGTCGTTGTTACGGTTCATCTGGAAACGGCTCAAAAAGTTGTTGCCCAGCAGCACGTAGGGCATGGCACCCTCGGACACCACCGCGTCCACGTCGTACAGCGTGACCTCGCCCACACGCAGTTGGCCGAGCTTGACGCGCCAGCTGGGAATGACGCCATTGGCGGTACTCATGCCCTGCATGCGACCTTGTCTGTAGGCCAGCCCGAACTGCTGCGCCTGCTCTGCCGACAGGCTGACCATGGAGGCACCGGTGTCCACCATCATGGCGGCGCTGCGCCCGTTGATCTGCCCTTGTGTCATGAAGTGGCCACGTGAGTCGGCGCTAAGCACTATTCGGTTGCCACCAGCTGCTTCGCCCGAACCCCCCACGCTGGCCGGTGCACCGCCCAGGCGCAGTGACTGGCGCTTGCCACCCATCTCCACCATGGCCAGCTCACCTTGCAAGCTGATCAGTTTGACGCCCTGGTGCGACTCACCCACCGCCAGGCTGCGCGGCTGGCCGCCGTCAATCACCAGCAGGGCCTTGCTGCCCAACAGTCCGGCCAAGGCCACGCTTTGCGCGCCGACACTGCCCGCCAGCGCGGCCAGCAGCGTCGCCAGCGTCAAGCCAGGCAGAAGGCGCAAATCAAAGGCCATCAGCGCAGGCCATCAGTCGCGGTAGTTGTCAAAGCCCAGCGGCATGTCGGGCACTTCTTTTTTGATCAGCGCCTGCGCGGCTTGCAGGTCGTCACGGTCTTTGCCGGTGACGCGCAGTTTGCCGTCCTGAATGGCGGCCTGCACCTTGATCTTGCTGTCTTTGATAAAGCGCTGGATTTTTTTGCCCAACTCGGTCTCAATGCCGTCGCGCACCTTGATGATCTGTTTGACCTTGTCACCGCCGATTTTCTGCACATCGCCCTTGTCCAGAAAACGCACATCTACATTGCGCTTGGTGAGCTTGTTGCGCAGGATGTCTTCGATCTGGGTGAGCTGAAAGTCGGCATCACCAATCAGGGTGATTTCCTTGTCTTTGAGTTCCACGCTGGCGGGCGTGCCTTTGAAGTCAAAGCGCGTGCCAATTTCCTTGGCGGTGTTTTCTACGGCGTGCTTCACGTCGACCATGCTGGCTTCGCAAACGGTGTCAAAAGAGGGCATAAGGGTTCTCACTAAATGTTCGACAATTCCGCCATGTTAGTTCAGAAAAACGTGCCTCTTCAGGGCCTCAACAGCTTTCACATCGTGGCGCGGGCGCAAGCTTTGGCGCACATCACCAGCGAGGCTGACGTCAAATCGCTGCTGGCTGACCCCGCCTGGGCCAGCGAGCCCAAGTTTGTGCTGGGCGGCGGCAGCAACATTGTGCTCACCGGCGACGTGAAGCCGCTGGTGCTCAAGGTCGAAGTTTTGGGCCGCCAGGTGGTTGGTGAAACCGCCAAAGCGGTCATTGTGGAAGCTGGCGCCGGTGAAGACTGGCACGCGTTTGTCGCCTGGACGCTGGCGCAGGGCTTGCCGGGCCTGGAAAACATGGCGCTGATTCCGGGCACCGTGGGGGCTGC
>Ga0105047_10010293_pt1 | contig 15296 bp, 12 predicted proteins | sample MAT04_FD_78384 | JGI IMG/M metagenome (GOLD analysis project Ga0105047, IMG submission 78384) | Freshwater microbial communities from Lake Fryxell liftoff mats and glacier meltwater in Antarctica - MAT-04 (megahit assembly) | ecosystem: Environmental > Aquatic > Freshwater > Ice > Liftoff... | reverse complement strand
TCAGCCTGATGAATGTTCCACCGGATACTGTTCAGCGTCGAGGCAGCCCCTTCTTCTCGAAACTGCTGCTGGTGAGCGAGTTGGATCGTCTGCATCAACAGGACATAGTGATACGTTGATCCCGATACACCGACCTTAGCATCCTGCCAGGGAGTGACCTGGACCTGTATATACGGATTAAAAGGATAAGTCTGAGCGACTCCGAGAGCTGCGGAGCCGACAGAGTCGTTTTGGCGGAGGGCAATCAGATCGGGATTCTGGGCCAGACTGATTGAAATGCAATCAGGCAATGAGGTCGTGCTGCTGCTCTCGTTGGTGGATTCAGCGGATGCCAGTTCGATTTCTGATGCGGAGTCGGAGTCGGAGTCGGAGTCCGGGTGCGTGCTCGGAGGAACTCGGGAGTGCAAGGCACCAGAGGCGGGAGCCTCTAACTGAGCCGTCTCAGCTGACCGGCACCCGCTACAGAGGAGCAGCAGCGAGCAGATCCAGATGAAATATCTCGCTTTGGTCCGCATGGGAGCTTTCTCTGGCCGCTGGGGGCATGAGGCAAGAATCCGGTTGTGCCTCGGAATCGGCTTTCAGCACCTGCACCTTCATTCGGCGTGAAACCGGCTATGCCCGAAGTGCAACGAGTACGGATGAAACGGAGTTCCTCCGAAGTGTCCCAGTGTGCCGCTTGTGCGTAACATTGGTGTCCAGCACGGGAGGCAAACGGGGTTGAGTGTGCGGGTCTTGCCGAAAGAGCAGTCGTACCCTATTGGGGTACTGTTGACCTCAGACTGGGTAAAATCGAATATCAATAAAAGTGTCCATACGGTACTCAAGCTCCGTTGGGGCAGATACCTCAAGCTCATGTCCATGTCATTGGGAAACGAGCCTCTATTCCCTCACGCCCTCGTGCCGCCCCCACAGCAGGTAGAGCGGTGGCAGCAGGAACAGATTCAAGAATGTCGAAGTTACCAGTCCACCGACGATGACTACTGCCAGCGGGTATTCGATCTCATGTCCTGGCTTGTTACCTGAGATCGCGAGAGGCAGTAAGGCCAGAGCTGTCGTCAAGACAGTCATCAGGATCGGAATCAACCGCTCTTCAGCCCCGCGCAGAACCAAATCCAGACCGAACGGCATTCCTTCGGATTCTTGGAGATGGCGGTAATGACTGACGAGCATGATCCCATTCCGGGCGGCGATCCCCAGCACGGTCACGAATCCAATCAGCGAGCCCAGCGACAGAACTCCGCCGGCTAACCATGCGGCCACGACTCCACCGATCAGTGCAAATGGGATCGTCATGGCCACCATCAGTGTCAGCCGTAGCGACTGAAAGTCGATATACAAGATCAGAAGAATTCCAATCAGCGACATCGCTCCCAAAGCGATCAGTCGCTGCTGCGATTGCTGCCGTGCTGTGTATTCTCCAAGGAACTCCGGGTGGTAGCCTTGATCGAACGGGAGAGAATTGACGGCCGTTTCGATGTCACGAGCAACTGAGCCGAGGTCGCGTCCCTTGGCATCGCACGTCACGTCGATGCGACGAGAGCCCCCATCTCGTTTTACCTCATTCGGTGCGGGAACGATCCCGATGTCAGCGATCTCTTTAAGAGGCACTTGTCCCCCGGTAGGAGTGTCAACGCGAAGATCATGCAGTGCGGTTAAATCGGTGCGAGAATCCGCCTGTCCCCAGACGACAACGTCGAACTTCTTCTGATTCTCGTACACCTCGCCGACCTTCATTCCTCGCAGCATGGTAGTGACAGCCCGCCGCACTTGGCCCGGATTGAGGCCCAGTCGCTCTGCGGCTTCGGTGCGCAAGCGGACTTCCACTTGCGGAACCAGGTCTTGTGATTCGACTTTGAGGTTGGTAATCCCTTCCACCTTGCTCATCGCGGCTTCGACTTCCTTCGCCTTGGCTCGTAAGGTCGCGAGGTCGGGACCATAGATTCGGACCACGATGCTGGAACTGGTCCCGGTAAGGACCTCTTTGACTCGCTCTCGCAGGAACGTGAGGAGATCCCGCTTCAGCCCGGGGTAGCCATCGACAGCCGTTTGGATCTTGCCGACGGTCTGCTGGTAGTCCACGTCCTTGTCGATGCTGATCCATAACTCAGTAAAGTTTGGACCGTAGACCTCGTCTCCCCCTTCCGCTCGGCCAATATGGCTGCCGAAGTTGCGGACACCCGGAATTGCCCGTAATTCCTTACTAGCGAGGATTGTGACGCGGTCCATCGCTTCGATCGAAGTGCCAGGCCTTTCGACGAAGTGCATTAGGAAGTCGGTCTCCTGGAAATTCGGGAGGAACTCCTGGCCCAGGCTGTTGTACAGCCATGAAGTCGCCGCAAACGCGACTGCGAGAAACACGATGGTCGACTTCGGTCGAATCGTGAACCAGGGCAAGATCTTTTGGTAGGGCCATTTCAACCAACGGCTGAGCGGTGGCTCATGAGTGGCTTTCCCTTCACTGGGGAGAATGAGCAGTGACAGCGCTGGAGTGACCACCAACGCCACCAACAGTGAGGCCACAATCGCCAGCACATACCCGATGGCGAGCGGGCGGAAGAACGCTCCGGGCAATCCCTCCAGAAAAAAGACAGGCAGAAAGACCAGCACGATAATCACCGTGGCGTAGACGACGGCGCTGCGCACTTCGAGCGACGCTTCTAGGACGACACGAAAAGCGGTCTTCGGGTTCTCCAAAGCCTTGTTCAAACGCAACCGTCGGACGATGTTCTCGACATCGATGATCGCGTCATCGACCACTTCACCGAGCGCCACCACCAGCCCGGCGATAATCATGGTGTTGATCGTCAGTCCCCACCAGTAGAGCACAACGATCGTCGCCATCAATGACAGAGGGATCGCGGTCAGGCTGATAACCGCTGTCCTCCAGTCGTAGAGAAACAGGATCAGCACAATCACCACGAGGACGCATCCGGTCAGCAACGCATGCGTGAGGTTCTCAATCGACCGCTCGATGAAGGTTGCCGGTCGAAAAATCGTGGCATCCATCTCCACATCCTTGAGTCCCGGCTTCAAAACCGCCAGTGCCTCTTCGACCTTGCGGGTTACCTCCAACATGTTGGCTGCGGGTTGTTTCTCAATAATCAACAGTAAGCCCGGCCCATCATTGATGATCGCATCACCGATGGGCGGTGGGGAACCAATGGTGACATTTGCGACGTCACCCAGACGCAGGACTGCTCCGTCGCGAAAGGAGACCACCGTCTGGGCCAACTCCTCGGGACTATGAACCGGTGACAGCTGACGAACTGCGATCCGCTGGTTGGGAGTGTCAACAAAGCCCCCAGCATCGAGGACCACTGCATCAGCTGTCGTCTTGAGGACCGTGTCGAGCGTCACCTGATGAGCCCGTAATTGATCCGGATTGATCAGCACCTGCAGTTGCTTGTCACGTTGCCCCCAGATGGCGACATTGGCCACACCGGGAATCGCCATGATGCGAGGTCGGATCGTCCAGACGGCCAGCTCCGTCAGGTCACGCTGCGATAACTTGTCCGACCAGACTCCGATCTTCATCATCCGACTGAGAGATGACAGCGGTTGCAAGATGACTGGGGGTCTCGCAACTGACGGCAATCGTGGCGTCTCGACCGCGAGTCGTTCCTGAACGAGTTGTCTCGCTCGATAGAGGTCGGCATTCTCGTGCAGCAGCAGCTTGATCGATGACAACCCGAGTACCGACTTCGAGCGAATCGTATTGAGTCCCGGCGTCCCGATCAGCGCGTTCTCAAGTGGGAAGCTGACGAGGTTCTCGACTTCCACCGCAGATAGACCAGGGGCCTCAGTCTGTATCTCGACATACGGCGGAGCAAACTCTGGGAAGACATCCAGGGACAGTTTCGGGACCAGTCGGATGCCGACAACGATCAGCAGTACAGCCAATGCCAACACGGCGACCCGGAGTCTCAACGCAGCTTCGACTAACCAACCCATGGGATCTCACTGTTTCGGTGGTTTGTTGGAACTGGCGTTCCCACGTCTACTTCGCAAATCCAAACTCAGTCCCGGCGAGCTCTGGCACGCCCGCCGTGACGACCTTCACTCCGGCCTGAAGTCCGCGAGTGACTGCTGCCCACTCGCCGACTACCCACCCGATCTCCACGCGGCGGCGGACAAAGTGTCGGTCACTTGTCTGCTCATAGACCCACTGCCCGCCGTAGATGTCGTGGTAGACGGCGGACCACGGGATGGCGACTTGTTGCGCCTCCCCCTTTAAGGTCAGATAGGCAGAAATCTTCTGGCCCGGCTGGTACTTGCGATCGGGATTGGGCAGCTCGAAATACAGGTCCACCGCAGCTGCGAGCGGCACAGCTGTCGGCGGCAGTGCGGCGGGCTTCACGATGAGGTCGGACTCGGACTGCCGCCCGCTCAGAAGTGTCAAACGGGCCGCCTGAGACGGGTCGAGTTCATCCAGCTCACCCACATAGACCGGAACTTTCACCCACAGCATGTCATCCTGCATGACCTCAAACAGCGGTGCCCCCGCCGCGACCATCTCACCGGGGCGTACCAGTGTTGTCCGGATGATGCCCGGCAACGGAGACGGAATGGGGATGGCCTCCAGTGTTCCCGCAGCTTCATCGAACTTGACGCTGTCGATCTGCTGTTTGCGAGTCTTGGCCGCCGCGTACGCTTTCTCGGTGAGTTGCAACTGAGCCTTTGCTTCATCCACGATTCGCGCCGATCCCGCCATGTCTTTGAGGAGCTTTTCGGCCCGAGCTAAAGCCACCTTGGCCGCTTCCATTTGGACCGAAGCTTGCTCGACCTGCCCCTCGGCATCGATCTGGGATTGAGCGAGAGCATTTTTCGCTTCCGCAAAGCGAATTCTCTCCGCGGGAGTCAGCACCGACCTCTCGGGCGACAACAGTGGCAGGAGTTTTAACAGCGGGGTGCCCTCTGGAATCCTCTGGCCGACCTGAAACACCCCTGGCCCTTCTGCAGGCTTCAGTGTCCCCGCCAGCGGAGCCGAAACGATGACTGTCGCCCCCGTTGGCAAGACAACATCCGCCCCGTAAGGCCGCGTCCGGATCATCGTGCGAATCTCAGCGACAGCCGTCTGCAGTCCCAGTCGCTTCACAGCGTCTTCAGTGAGCTCAATCGTATTGAGTCCAGACTCAGCCACCGGATGAGTTGTCTTCGCCGGACTCACGGATGTCGTGGTGACCGCTGGCTGAGATCGCTGGCATCCAACAAAGATCATGACCACGAACAGCCAGACCAATGCCGGAACACGCTCGTCCCCGCTCGTCTGGGCTGCGTTCAAGATTCGCATCATCAAAAAGATCTCCCAATGCCACCATTCAGCACAGCGCATTGTGCGATGCAACCCAACAGAAAGCGAATGCCAAACGCTCCTGGTTAGGGGATTCTCTCTAACCTACTCGAATCATCGGATGCCCTCACTGTTGGTCGCTTATGAACTCGATGGAAACATTCGACTTGCAGGGATTCAACCACCAGTTCCGAGTTGCCCACCATGTTGCCCAGCGGATGATTTTTCCTGCAACGCAATGACGGCGATTGATGAGACAGAGTCACCAGCCACAATCGCAGAGAGCATCGATATCCCAGGCAATTCGCGGGGTTATGATACGTTTTCCTTGAGTTCTAGCGAAGAAATGAAAATGAAGGCGCTGGGACTCGAACCCAGGACCTACGGATTAAAAGTCCGTTGCTCTACCGACTGAGCTACGCCTTCGGTATGAGGTTTTCACCTCATGTCTTGCATTTTCTCAATTCGTGTCCTAGGCTCTGTACAACCAATCGTACAACCGAGACCGCAGAGAGACCGCAAGAATGGCCACTTCGAAGAAGCCCACAAAGCCGAAGAAACCATCGAAGGACTTTCCCCTAACTCCGCACGCTTCAAAGAGATGGTGCAAGAAGGTTGGCCAAAAGATGTACTACTTCGGCTGCTGGGATGACCCAAAAGCAGCGTTGCGAGAGTATCTCGAAATCAAAGAGAGTCTGCAAGCAGGAATCGATCCTCGGAAACTTTCTTCGAATGGCGTTACAACCACGGTCGGGGAATTGGTCAATCTCTGGTTGGATCAGAAGAACGCAAACCTGACGGCAAAAGACATCTCCCCTAGGTCGTTTCAGGACTATCAGGACGTGGGGAAAATCGTCGTGAATGCGTTCGGTCGTCACACTCCGGTTCGAGGGTTGAAGCCAGAGAACTTTGCCAATCTGAGAAACGATGTGGCCAGTCGATATGCCCCCTCCCGGATGTCAAAGATCGTCACGGTTGTCCGGATGATTTTTAAGTGGGGTTCCGAGTCTGACGCATTACCATCGCCCATGAAGTTCGGGCCGAACTTCAAAGGAGCATCAAAGAAACAGGCGAGAGAGACTCGAAACGCCACTGTGAAACGGTTCTTCACTGCCTCAGATATCAACACACTTGTTGATTCCGCTCGTCAGCCAATCAAAGCCATGATCCTTCTTGGTATCAATTGTGGGCTTGGGAATACGGATGTCGCAAACATCCGGGATGAACACATTCAGAATGGCTGGCTCATGATGGCCAGAGCTAAGACAGCGATTGAAAGACGCATTCCCCTTTGGCCAGAGACACTGGCCGCAATCGAAGAGGCCAAGAAGACTCGTAAGAAAGAAAACAGCCCCTCTGGTGAGGGGCTGTTGTTCCTGACTCGCAATGGTGGACTCTGGACAGAGTTTGGCAATGATGAACTCGCCAAACAGTTCAGCAAACTGCTCAAAGCGTCAGAGCTTTACGTTGCTCGCCGAACCTTCTACGCCTTGCGGCATACGTTCCAGACAGTCGGTGACGAGGAAAAAGACCCCGTTGCAACGTCCGCCATTATGGGCCACGCTGACAATTCGATGGCTTCCACCTACCGAGAACATATCGGAGATGATCGACTCAAGGCCGTCGTCAACCACGTTCGGAAGTGGCTTCTTTCTCGTGGCGTCAAACCCACTGACGACACGGCTTGCTTCGTTGGCGTCGGGTGACCTTCTCGGTGGCCGCAACCGATCTGAGAGTCAGGAAGTTTGTCACGTCATCCTCCATGATCCGTAATCGTGGTTTCTTGCTTTGCTGGTTCCGACTCACGTTGACCGCCCGGAGTTCACCGTTTGCAATCCAGCTGCGAACGGTTCGGGCATCAACAGAGAGCTTCTCGGCAATCTCCTCAAGGCTGAACGAATCGAGAAGCCCAAAGCAAGCCACTTGAGCAATTGAGAGGTAATCAATCATGGCTTCCCCCCTTTCCCAAATTTCACCCCGACCAGATTTCATCAGCTCGAAAGCCACAGTGACCTCATCGCCTCGGCACGTCTCAGTCGTAGACAATCCCATCTCGGCGAGGTTGTGACCTCGGTCAAACGCACAGAGTCGAACCAGTCCCCGGATGGCTTTCACAATTCGGTCGAGCAGGTACGAGCTTAGCGGATAGAGTTCCGCGACCTTGTGTAGGTCTGCAATGATTGGTGGCGTCATGTGGCGGCTCCATGTGATTTCCAAAAGTCATCCATCATCTAAAACTTCCTTTGCCCCAGAGGAGCGATGAGTGCGCGGACCGTAGGCCACGGTCCGCGCACGGGGTGGTGCCAGATGAGTCGAAATTGGCTCAGCGGGCGGGGTTGCTATCGACGAAACTTGCTCAGCTGCTTGGCGACGTACTCAGCCCATAAGGCTCGATGGTTTGTCAGGCCCAACAGGTCAGTCGCACAAACTAGATCAGTGTGTTCCAGGATGTGGAAATACAAAGCTCTCTTCTCTGGGCTAAGTGCCGCGATTCGTCGTTCAGTGGGTCTTTGTCGTTCGTTCATGATTTACCTCGCAGTCGTGTGATGTAGTTCTTCCGGGCGCGGCCTTCGACTTTCGCGAATCCCATCGTGGTCAGACGTGAGTTCACCACTGAGCGGGGTGGCTTCTTCCCGCGAGAGTAGAAGCGGCTGACTAGTCGTTCATAGACCTCTGATGACTCGACTTGGCTCTCGTCATCTATGATGTAATCCGCCTCAATCACATCTGATAGTTCCCGAATGAGAGGGTCTTCATTGTCCGCCATCGACTCCCTCTTGCTGCCTGTCTCCAGGACGGGGAGCCAGAGTCGACCGGCAACGCTCGGCAACTGGAAGTCATTGATGGTTTGAATGAAGTCGGGTGCCTCCCGTTTCAGAATCTCCCGGAATGTCTCCTTTGGGATTTCCGAATTCAATGGGTTGACATGGAGCATCACTATCCGGCTGTCTCCAGGCAGAATCGGGCAGTACGTCCGATCGTTAGCGGTGTGAATGAAGTGCAACAAGTTGACCTGCTCGAATGCATCTGTCCGCATCTTCCGAATGGAGATCGTCGGTGAGGTGATCCATGCCTTCATCTTGTTGTAGGCGGAGCCACTCTTTGCCAGATCAAGCTCTTCTATGTAGCACAGGATGCCCCCGTCGAGTTCGCCGTTGTGGTCGCCAGTCGTCTTCAACGCCTTCCCCGCATCGACAACGCCCCCAGTCAACAACAAGGCAATCGCCTCATATAGACTGCTCTTCCCGGTGTTCTGCTCTTCGCTCCAAAGGAACAAATAGGGGAGTTTCTGATGGGGCGATTTCATCAGACAGGCGATCCATGCCAGACCATAGTCCGCCCCGGTGACGATGTTATTCTCCTGTGCCCATTGGTTTCCTTTCACGACGGGATCAAGCTCCGCAAAGCAATGTTGGAGGATCGAATCCCAGTGCGGGTGATTTGGACTTTCAGCCCCGCTCCGCTCGAATGTGTATCGAGGAGCCGACTCCGAGTTGATCTGTCGACCGGTCAGTCCGGTGGCAAACGGGATGTTCACCCGCATGTGCGGATACGTGATCTCATGATTGAGCGGTATGTCGATGAGTGACTTCTTCACCCGGCACCCGCCAACGAGATGAGTCTTCACGTTGTCCTTGGTTGCCGAAATCCATGTGCCATCAGCCGTCTTGATCTCCCAGCCCTCCTCTTTGTTCGCCGGTGTTGTGATGTATCGAATCGACCGGCTGGCATCAGGTGTCTCGACTGGAGAAACGCCAGTCGTGTACAACCAGCGTTTCTTCGCGAAAATCCACTTGGCCATGTCGGCTTGGAGCCCATCTTTGGCAGCAATATCGATGGCGATGTGACCACTCTTGGCGACTTTCACGAAGGCGTCCTGCCCTTCCATCTCTGTCGGTAATTCGATGGTCTGACCCATGTGTTTGATCGCAGCGACGGCATTCGCAGCCCGGTCGAAGACATACCCGTTGCGATCCCCATCGAGCTTCCCACCCTCAGCCCTTGCAGCTGTCTTCAGGTCCGGCAAGACGTTGAACATGCATCTGGTCCACCCCTCCCCGTCCTGACTCCAGGTCGGAGCCTCTGACACGCCAGGGCTGAACCGGAAGAACCGCCAGCCGCCATTCGGCAGCGGGAACCCGAAGACGTTCGCGGTCTGTGGATCACGACCTTCCGAAGAAGTGCGGAAGATGCCCTTGATCGTCATCCGCTCGCACAGATCAGCCAGAGCCTTGGTGTGAGTGCGGATGCAGTTATGATCGGCGACCCACTCGCAGGCGTAGTTCATCCGACCGAGTTCAGTGATGACTTCCCGGTGCTTGTCATCGAGCGTGACGCACTGCTGAGCGTCGGCCAGTTTGTCGAAACTGGACCCGTTCTCGACTCCCTGTACGGCGACCTTGGATCGCTTCCGCTTCACGACATCGACGTTGTCCCGCCAGTTCACCGGCAGATCGATCTCGCCCAGTGAGCACTCAGCGGCCTTGATGAGCTTGAGGCCACCGTTCTTCGGCGTGGACTTCCGGTGGTAGACCCACATGTTCCCGCCGCAGGCGTCGATCCGGCTGGCGAAGTCGAAGCCTGTGGCGGTCGACATCATACCGAGGACGCAGCGGGCGACTGCTGCGTGTACCGTGTGATTCTCGGTGGGCACCGCGTCGAGCAAGACATAGAGGTGAAGGCCCGAGCCCGACGTTGAGTGGCGGACCTCGACCCAGGGCAACTGACAGGCAGCTTCCTTCACCCGATCCAGTTCTTCGGCGGCGACCCCGACCCCAACGGCATGACCCACGAGGGCGTCGAAGTCGAAGCCTACCCAGCGACTGACGCAGTTCTGCCAGTCCCAGCCCGTACAACCGAAGCCAGCTGCAAAGACAGGGAGAGCCCAGCCCATTGGTCGGTCGGTGAAGGTTGGCTCGTTGGTGTTTGCACCCTTGGGAATCCGCATATTCCAGAACTCGTTGCCGTTTTCGTCAACAAAGACGCCCTTTCGGCCCTCCACTGGCGAGCCGAGAACAGACTGGACGTTGATCTGACATTCCATCGAGATCGACCAGCGGTCGAGCAACTCGGGAGCGTTGTGAGGTGGGATACCCCAGCGGGGTTCTCCGTTCTTCAGGATGTCGATGAAGTCCGACAGGGACTTCGAGATTGGCGATGGCATGGATGTCGTTCCTTTGTCGGTCGGAAGAATCAGAGTCCTCACCGGAGACCAGCCGGGGAGGACCGGACGAGGATCGCCCCGTCCGTCGTGAGTGTGGTGAAGTCGATGGTGAAGTCGATTCGAGATCGACATCACCACGTCGGTGAGGTGTTTTGCAGGCTGAGAGCAGGCTGGTGAAGTGGGTGAAGTCGGAAACCTTGCTTGGAGGCTATTAGCGGTGAGATTTGTTTTCATATTTGAAAACACTAAACCCCTAAATCGACTTCACCGACTTCACCACAAGTAAGATGTGAGGTGATTTGCAGGGCGATTCGTGGTGGCTGCGTCAGTGGATCGACTTCACCACGACTTCACCACCCTCCCCGCTGCCCACGGTCTAGCCGGTCAGCGATCACGTTATGACGCTCGTCCATCAGGCTGAAGGACATAATGGCCGGACCCTGCCGGTGACTAGTCGGCAGGGGTCCGACCTAGGCATCCTGCGGGCGGATGCGAGACGCCCGCAGGATGCTCTCGATTTGCTTCAGTCTGCGGTAGACGGTGGTACGGTTGATGCCGAGCCTCTCAGCAATCAGCCCTCGCGGAGTCCCCATCGAGATTTCGGCAGCGATATCTCGGTCGATGGGATCGGTGAATCTCGCAAGCCAGTCGATTGGTTCATCATCGGCATATGGCTGATGCATATGGTCGCCGTCGACGACGAGTTCGGCTGGGTGTTCACCGGAGAACTGGCAGCGGGGATGGTCCTTGTCGCCAGCGTCTTGGATGTCCTCGATGCAGGCTCTCGTCATCTCATGGATGATGGCTGTCGTTACGTACGCGATCGGATTGTCCGGTGTCGTGCCCCTGTCCATCGCGTGTAGGACGGTCGCGACGGCGAGTCCAGCGGCTGACGTGACCTCACCTCTCAGATAGTGGTTGGGCTGGATATCCTCTCGCTTGCAGTAGCTCTTGATGAGCTTCGGGAGGAGGTCGAGGAACTTCTCCTCTAGGTCTGCGCGTAGTTGTGCTGGTGTCATGGTGCTCGCATCAATGTGTGGGCGTTGAGTGGGCGCGGTCAGGCGCTCACGGGGGTTGAGGCGCAGCATGCGCCATCGGCAATACACATGGGGAGTCTCGGAGGGGGAGCGATGAGCCCACCCGCTGCGACGATGAGTCCCGGCATGGATGTAGAGTGCGGTATGACGAAATATGATGCAGTAATCGTGCCACAATGATCACTGATTTTAGAAGTCTAGTATTTTACAACGGGAAACACAGAAACAGCCGGTATTATCTGACGCGTCAGATGATGCCGATTATCAACGCTGGCATCATTCATGATTCCCAAATGTGACGTATAGTTAATGACGCGTCAGCACTCAAATAATAATCGCCCGGCGTGCGCATACGGCTCGGGGCAGACGCCGAAAACACCGTCGCCTCAGACCGCGATTTTGACCCCACCCTAGGGGCGGAGACGCCCGGCTGACTGGATCGTCGTCCGTGGTCTGAAAGTCCGTCAGCGAGCGTTCTGGAGCTTCAGATAACGGGCCACTGTTCGAAGGCTGATGCCCATTGCAGTCGCGATCTCAGCGACCGTGTTGCCCTTCTCTCGCAGGGAAACAGCTCGGGAGGCATCGGCCTTCTTCGTACCGGGCTTGCGACCACGGTAGACGCCTCTATCTCTGGCTGCACTGATGCCAGCTGCCTGTCGCTCGCGTCTGGTTGAAGTCTCTATTTCGGCGACCGCAAACAGAACAGAAGCAATCAATCCGCCGGTGCTTCCAGAGAAGTCCATCAGTTGCGTGGTACTTACGAGCCGGACGCCCTTCTTGAGCCAGTCACCAAGTGTGTTGATCCCATCCCGGAGTGACCGGCTGAGACGATCCAGCTGCCACACAACAACGGTTTCAATCTCGCCGTGGAAGATCGCAGATTGCAGCTTAGCGAACTCGGGGCGGTCAAGGTGGTTCCCTGTCTCCCGATCGACGAACCACGTCACGTCAGTGACCCCGTTGCCCTTCAACCATCGTTGAATGTCTTTGCGTTGGCCTTCTGGGTTTTGGTCGGTGGTACTGACTCGGACATACACAGCAGTCGACATGGCATTCCCCCTGGTTCAGCGCGTGCGAACCACGCACAGCAACTATGCATCATGTATTTGGTACAGTCAATTAGGGTATACCCCAAATGACAGCATTATTTCAGGGCTGGGATGCCCAGAAACTCAGGGTTTGGCGGTCGGAATTTTCTGTGAACCTATTTGGCAGGGTCGGACTCCGGGGATCTATCGGGATTGCTGACATGTCGTTACCTCGCCATGCGTTTGTGCGTTCCAGGCGGGTTGGTTCCAGACTGGGGTGGATCATGCTGGTTGGAGCGGACAGGTGAACACATTCAAACAACTGTTTGAATGTCCAGAAAAGAGCGCTATTCAACCGCGCGTGAAATCTGAGCTAATGGAATCGCGAACGCTCGGCAGGTGGAAGATACAAAAAGTGGTGCCACCCTTTCGTTCCAGATCGAAGGCACAAAAGCCACGACAGCCGTCAGTTCAGTCGCCAAGCATCTCGGGTGGAAGGCACTGTCCACAAATGCAAAAGGCCGGGGATGTCCCTCGGCCTCTTGGTCAGTTGCTCCAGGCATGAGGCATGCCGGGCAGGATTCCCATCTCTTCAGCAATCTCACTGATGACCGAATCACATGAGATGGATTGACCAGAGGTACAACGTCCCCAGATTGTGAAATCGAGAACGTCGGCGACTGTCTCGCCGTGGCTTCTCAACTGTTCACCGAACCACGAACTGACGATCCAATGTTCGAGACACTCCTGCGGCTCGCAGTCCTCTTGGAGTCCGTCCCGTTCCGCTTGAAGCAGCTTAATCGACTCTTGATAGATGACGGCTTCCCCAGGCTCCTCGGTCGAGTCAATGAGCGTTTCCAATTCGTCAATGAGGTTGTCAAGTTCGTCGATCCGTTCTGAGTGATCGCAGTGACGTTCTGACAGCTGATAAATCTCATCCTCGAATTCACCGGGATTGCCCCGCATGAATTCGATGAGAGACGATGCACAGTGGATCACTTCACGTTCGACAAGTTGGCTCAGGATTCGCTCTTGGTCTGATGTCATTTCATTACCTCGCATGTGATTGATTCGGGACACGATCAACACTGCATCACGTTTCGCGAAGTGTCAAAAACTATGGTAAAATGGCCGAAAATCACAAAACGCCGTTGAAACAGAGGGTTGGAAAAACGAACCAGAAAGACTCTCGGACATGTGACATGAGATGTGGTGAGTGAAAAGTTGGAGTCCAAGACGCTGGTCAGTCAGTCACCCAATTGGTCACCACCAGTCACAATGATGATCGATGACCAGGGGGCTTCTGGCTTTCACATGTGAACGGACAACTGGTCAACGATCCTGCATCAACGATCAGACAGCAGTGCAGGAAGACAGTCGGTTTGCGTTAGCAGTGGGGCCACTCATCGTGATCCTCACACTTCATCATGAGTTGTGAATAGGGATCACGCTGGCGTGATGGCTTCGACGGGGTGCCTTGAGTGCATTGAAGCTCACAACTCACTGACCATGTTCATGGCTGGTCACGAGTCACAAGAGTCCTCGGGGAAAGAAACGCAGAGTCCTGAGTGCCAGTCAGGTGGGAATCATTGTGGTCCGTGTCTCTGGACCAACGATCAAGGCAACCTTGGATGATGATCGTCTCCAGGTGGGAGGATGTCGGGTATGGGGATGAACCGGTGAATGCCCGGACTGAGGATCGGTGACCGTGTTGAGCTGGCCGGAACGACGAACTTGACATGGGAGGTTGTAAGCGCGGGAAGTGGGCCTAAGCGCCCAGCGTGGGCGTCTCACTGTACAGCTGGCCGGGATTGTTGGATCATCCCGGCAACTGATTCATGATCTTTTGAGGGCTCGCCAAATGAACTTCGTTGCGATTGACTTTGAGACAGCGAATCAGAAACACAATAGCGCCTGTGCGATTGGTATTACGACGGTGATGGATGGTGTCGTCGAGGAAACGGTTCATCATTTAATCCGTCCACCGGAAATGGAGTTCTCCTATTGGAACACAAAGGTTCACGGGATCACTGAAGACGATGTGATCGACTGCCCCACTCTAGACCAACTCTGGCCGGAGATATCCCCACTGCTCGAAGGCAATCTGGTGGTTGCGCACAATGCCTCTTTCGACATGAGTGTTCTCCGTCACTCGCTCCATGCCGTCGGCTTGTCCGTTCCTCGCTTCAGCTATCTTTGCAGCCTTGCACTCTCCAGAACACTTTGGCCAGAGCTGGCATCTCACTCACTTGGCTTTCTGGCTATTACGCATTCAATCCCGCTGGATCATCACAATGCTGGAAGTGACTCGTTTGCGGCTGCTCAATTGTTTCTTCTGGGAGGCAAGGAAAAGGAACTCTCTTGTCCCCGTGAGTTGGCAGCATGTTGCGGACTGAGTGTTGGGGAAGTCTTCTCGAATGATAATTGGACGCCAGCTTCACGATCATCTGGACGCCGATCAGCGAAGACTTTCGAGCTTCAGCTACCTGATGGGTATGACATCTCGACACACGAACTCTACGGCAAACAGATTGCGTTTACTGGTGCCATGACGGCTCTGACTCGCAATGATGCGGTCAAGGTTGTTGAGCAGTTGGGAGGGGTTTCTAAAAATTCAGTGACCAAGGCAACTGACTATCTTGTAGTCGGTGTTCTGGATGTACGAAGTCTCGCCGAAGGTACAAGTGAGTCGTCGAAGCTGAAGGATGCTAAGGCTCTCCGAGAAACGGGCGGCAAGGTGAAGATCATTACTGATGCGGACTTCATGGAAATGATCT
>Ga0105047_10010292_pt1 | contig 15297 bp, 9 predicted proteins | sample MAT04_FD_78384 | JGI IMG/M metagenome (GOLD analysis project Ga0105047, IMG submission 78384) | Freshwater microbial communities from Lake Fryxell liftoff mats and glacier meltwater in Antarctica - MAT-04 (megahit assembly) | ecosystem: Environmental > Aquatic > Freshwater > Ice > Liftoff... | reverse complement strand
CTGTTTGGCACCTCGATGTCGGCTCGTCGCATCCTGGGGCGGAAGTACGTCCCAAGGGTTTGGCTGTTCGCCAATTAAAGCGGTACGTGAGCTGGGTTCAGAACGTCGTGAGACAGTTCGGTCTCTATCCATCGTGGGCGTAGGGAACTTGCGAGGAGCTGCTCCTAGTACGAGAGGACCGGAGTGGACGAACCTCTGGTGTGCCAGTCGTCCTGCCAAGGGCGTCGCTGGGTAGCTATGTTCGGTCGGGATAAGCACTGAAAGCATCTAAGTGCGAAGCTCGCCTCAAGATGAGGTTCCCCACCGGGTCAACCGGGTAAGACCGCAGGGAGAACACCTGCTTGATAGGCGGCATGTGGAAGCCAGGCAACTGGTGCAGCTGAGCCGTACTAATGGTCGAGGGCTTGACCGCTTCAGCAGCCCACCCATGGGCGAATGAACGGTCTCGGGAAGACACGCCAGCTTGCTGGCGCGATACGACCCTTGGAGATCGAAGTTAGAGAGAGACTCGAGACAGTGTCCGTCCGGACCACGCGTGTGGGCACCGGACACAGCGACGTCCGGTCGCGTCATCACACGCTAGGATCCTGGTGACCCAAGCGGAGAGGCCACACCCGTTCCCATCCCGAACACGGCAGTTAAGCTCTCCAGCGCCGAAGATACTGAGGGGGCAGCTCCTCGGGAACATAGGCCGTCGCCAGGATCTTTGCGTTCCCGCGAAACGACCGCCGCGGGTATGGTTGGCTGCGGCTGACCTATCATGCGTCGATGCCAGCGGAGTCCGGAGTGCCACAGAAGCCGCCCGGGGCCGCCAGCCCGCAGGAGCGGAAGCGGAGTTCGGTTGCGCTGGTGGCGCCCGAGGCAGGGCGGCCGTCTGGCGTCGGTCCTGGAACACCGCTCCCATGGCTCGGTTCCATCTGTCCGTTGCTGCGCGCGGCCGACGGCTCGTGGCGTTCTGCAGTGCCCACCAAGGAGCATCGCTGCTGGGCGGGACAGCCTCCGTCACCGCTGCCGACTGCGACGCAGCTGGAGCTATGCCTCACGTCGGCCCACGGCGGCTGCGAGCGCTACCTCAACAACAAGGACCAGCGAGCCGCAGCGCTCGCCCAGGACGACATCGAGATCGGACGTCTTGAGACGGCGCGGTTCGGGCCCTTCGTGAGCCCGGTACCGATCGCGGTGGATGCTCGTCCGCCGCGCTCCGACCATGGGGCCCGGAGCGCGGCCGGCCGGCGGCGCGTACCAGGCATGATCGTCGGCGGCGGCGTCGTGCTGGTCGGTGTCGTGGCGCTGGCTGCCATCCTCGGTGGCAGTCGGCTGCCGGGTATCGCGGCTCTTCCCTCGGCGACGGTCCCGGTCACCGGAGCGCCCGGGGTCCAGGCGTCGCCGATCCCGGCAACGACCGTGGACGTCCCCCAGCCCACGATCGCGCCCACGCCGGCGCCCACGCCCGGGCCGACCCCGGCGGCGTCAGTGGCGCCAGGAGCATCGACGCCCGCTGCCACGGCGGTCCCAGCCTCGACTGCCACCCCGCAACCCACGCCGACACCGGAGATCGCGCGCAAGTACACAGTCAAGCAGGGCGACACCATCAAGTCCATCGCGATCAAGTTCGGCCTGCGGCCGCGTGACCTCCGCAACGTCAACACCATCGGCAAGGATGTCGTGGTGGGGCAGCGTCTCAGGATCCCGGTGCGGACCGCAGCCGACTCGGTCGAGCCCACCATCGCGCCAGCCCCCCAGCCGACCGAACGCACCACGCCCGTAGACCCTGCCGCCTGACATCGTCAGGCCCGATGGCCGGCACAAGGGCTAGCGCTGGCAGGTGCGGCACCAGCTGGTGACGAAGCCGCCGGGCGAGATCTCGCTGATGGTCGTGCCGCACCTCGGGCAGGGTGTGCCGCCCTTGCGGTGCACGCGCAGGAAGTCCCGCACCTCCACCTCGAACCGGGGCGGCACCCGCTTGCGCAGCTCGGTGATGGCCCACTTGGGGACGCTTCTGAGCGCCAGATAGAGGGCGTCGACCTCGTCCGCGGCCAGGGTCGACCGCTTCCGGAACGGCGCCAGGCGAGCCTCCCAAAGGATCTCGTCGGAGTAGCCATTGCCGATGCCGGCCACGAACGCCTGGTCCTTGAGCAGGTTCTTCAGCTCCCCACGGTGGGGCCGGATCCGCTCGCGCCAGGTATCGATGGTGAGCGCAAGGTCGTCTGCGTCTGGACCCAGCTCATCCCAGCCCGCCACCGGGCGGATGACACCCTGGGGCACGACATACACCTTGCCCATCCGGGTGGCATCCCGGATGCGCATCTCCACCGGCGCGTCATCGGACGGCCTCCAGGGCGCCCCTCGGGTCCAGGCAGCGGAGCCCGTCGGCGGATCGCTGCGGTTGCCGAAGCTGAACACGACCGCCGTCTGCGGGAACGCCTTCGCGGCCGGTGCCGCGAACCCAAGGCGCCCGGTGAGCATCAGGTTGCACACGATGCGGTCGCGATCCAGCTGGAAGGCAAGGAACTTGCCCCGGCGTCGGACGCTGGTCAGGCGCTGCCCTTCGAGCGCCGCGAGCTCGCTTGCGGTGCCCCGCATCACGATCGACTGGGCCACATCGGTGCCCGTGACGTGACGTCCCACCAGTGCCGTGTGACTCGCGTCGGCGAGGATGTCCAGGTCGGGGAGTTCGGGCATTCCAACATCGTACGGCCTACTTGTAGGCCGTACGGCGTGTGGTAGGCTACGCGGGCACTGCCCGCGGGAAGGCAGAGCCGCGCGCGCCCCGGAACGGAGGAGTCTGTCGAGCCCACCAGCCACACGGACGACCAACCGATGCAGGAAGCCCGGGCGTGCGGCCCGGGCTCTGTCGTCCCCGGGGCGGGAGCCTCACCATCCGAGGAGATACATTCACTTGACCGAACCGCAGCAGGAGGAGACCGGCACGGAGCCGACCTCCCCGACCACCATCGCTGACGAGACCGCAACCGAGTCCGTCGACGCCGCCAATACGGACGAGGTATCGCCCGTGACCGAGGAGGCGACAGCGCAACCCGTAGACGAACCGGAGGCGATCGAGGAGGTCGCCGCCGTGGCAGAGGTGGTCGCTGAGGCCCCCGCAGCCGATGTCGTCGAGGCGGAGCCGGAGGCGATCGCCGGTCTGTCACCCGAGGACCTGGAAGCGGCACCCGCCGCTGACCCCGAGCCTGAACCCGTCATCGATACGCGGCCCGAGCCGACGACGATGGAGGAGCTGCTCAACGAGCAGGAAGGCGAGATCCGGAGCCTCAAGCACGGTGACGTCGTCGAAGGCACCGTCGTGCGCATCGACAAGGACGAGATGCTCGTCGACATCGGTGCCAAGTCGGAAGGCGTGGTCAGCAATCGCGAGCTGTACGGTCGCAACACCGAGACGCAGCCCCAGCTGAGCATCGGCGATGTGGTCCTGGTGTACGTGCTGCAGCCGGAGTCGAACGAGGGCCACGCGGTCCTGTCGCTCCGCCGGGCAGGCCTCGAGCGCAAGTGGCGTTCCATGCAGGAGCAGCTCGACGCAGGCGTCATCATCGAAGCGCCCGTCATCGACCACAACAAGGGCGGGCTCATCGTCGACTGCGGTATCCGCGGCTTCGTGCCCATCAGCCAGATCGTGGACTTCCCGCGACGGCCCCAGAATGAGCAGCCCCGGGACGCTGCCCAGGAGATCGCCGAGAAGCTGCAGCCGTACGTCGGTCGCAAGCTCCGGCTCAAGATCCTGGAGGTCAACCGCAAGGCCAACCGGCTCATCCTGTCCGAGAAGGTCGCGCTCTACGAGGAGCGCCGCGAGAAGCGCGACGAGCTGTTCAGCAGCCTCCAGGTCGGCCAGCACGTCAAGGGTTCCGTTCGGTCGATCGCACCCTTCGGTGTGTTCGTGGACCTCGGCGGCATCGACGGACTGGTCCATAAGAGCGAGCTCTCGTGGAACAAGGTCAACAACCCCGAATCCGGATACCACGTCGGTGAGGAGGTCGAGGCCGAAGTCATCGACATCAACCACGAGCGTGGTCGGATCAGCCTCTCGATCCGCCGCCTGCAGCCCGATCCGTGGAACTCCACGGTGGCGGACCTCAAGGTCGGTGACATCATCGAGGGCACCGTCACCAAGATCGTGAACTTCGGTGCGTTCGTGCGTGTGCGGGAGGGGCTGGAAGGCCTCATCCACATCAGCGAGCTGTCGCATCAGCGGGTCGCCCATCCGGGTGACGTGGTGCACGAGGGCCAGACCATCAAGCTCAAGGTCATCTCGCTCGATTCCGAGCGGCATCGCCTGGGCCTGAGCCTGAAGCAGGCCGAGGAAGCCCCTGCCCGCACGGAAGCCGCCACGCGTGAGCGCCGGCCCCGGACGGAGCGTGCCTTCGACGCATCGCAGGCCGTGCAGGAGCCCGAGGGCGGCATCGACAACACCCTGGCCGCGGCGTTCGCGCAGGTCCGGGCGCAGGTCGCCCAGCAGGAGTCGGCCCGGGCGGCTGCAGAGACGGACGTCGTCGAGGACGTCGTCGCTGTGGCGGGCGCAGAGGACGTGGCAGAGTCGGTCGTTGCCGACGATGGAGCCGCGGTCGAGATCGCCGAGGAGCAGGCGGAGGATGTCGTCGCGGGTGACGTAGCGGCCCTCGAGATCGCCGAGGAGCAGGCGGAGGATGTCGTCGCGGGTGACGTAGCGGCCCTCGAGATCGCCGAGGAGCAGGCGGAGGATGTCGTCGCTGACGACATCGTGACCCTGGCAGAGGCGGAAGCCGACGCCGAGGACGCGCTTGCCGCCGCGGCACCGGAGATGGCCACCGAGGAGTTCGCGGCAGCTCGTGCTGAGCTGGACGCCGTCGAGGCGAGTGCCGAGGCGGTCGTCGCGGATGAGATCGAGGCGCTGGCAGAGGCGGAGATCGAAGCCGAGGCCGCGGTCGCCGAAGAGGTCATCGAGCTCGCAGAGGCCGAAGCGGTGGTTGAGGAAGCTGTCCCCGAGGAGGTCGCGGAGCTCGAGATCGAGGAACCTATCGCCGATGCGGCGCTGGAGGCCGAGGTCGAGGCACTCGACGACAAGGACGGCGCCGCCGGCTGAGCCACGCGCCGGACGCATGAACTGCGACGACCCGCCGGTCAACGGCGGGTCGTCGCATGTCCGGCGCCCGAGCAGCCGCCTTCGCACCCGGAGGAACCTCCGTCAGGGGGTGTTAGCATTGTCCTTGGTGCCGGCTGGCGCTGCTCAGGTTAGAACAGGTGTTCGCCTCGATGGATCGGTTCGACAAGTTCACTGACCGTGCACGCAAGGTCCTGACGCTGGCTCAGGACGAGGCGCAGCGGTTCAACCACAACTACATCGGCACGGAGCATCTGCTCCTGGGACTGGTCCGCGAGGGCGAGGGTGTCGCTGCACGCGTCCTTGAGAACATGAACGTCGAGCTGGCCAAGGTGCGCACCGCCGTCGAGTTCATCATCGGCCGCGGCGATCGGCCGGTGGTCGGCGAGGTCGGCCTGACGCCCCGCGCCAAGCGCGTCATCGAGCTTGCCATCGACGAGGCCCGTCGGTTGGGCCACAACTACATCGGCACGGAGCACCTGCTCCTTGGCCTCGTGCGCGAGGGCGAGGGGATCGCCGCTGGCGTCCTGGAATCGCTGGGCGTCAACCTGGACAAGGTCCGCCACGAGGTCATCCGGGTCTTGTCGCAGTCGAGCGCGGCGGCACCGGCACAGGAGACCAAGCGTGCCAGCAAGACGCCCACCATCGACCAGCTGGGCATCAACCTGACGGACGCGGTGCGGGCCGGCAAGATCGACCCCGTCATCGGCCGGGACAAGGAGATCGAGCGGGTCATCCAGATCCTGTCGCGTCGGACCAAGAACAACCCGGCGCTCATCGGTGAGCCGGGTGTCGGCAAGACCGCCATCGCGGAAGGGCTTGCCCAGCGCATCGTCGCGGGTGACGTCCCCGAAACGCTCATCGACAAGCGGGTCCTGACCCTGGACATCGGTTCGCTCGTCGCCGGAACCAAGTACCGGGGCGAGTTCGAGGAACGACTCAAGAAGATCATCGAGGAGCTGCGGAGCACCAGCGACGCGGTGCTGTTCATCGATGAGCTGCATACGCTCGTTGGTGCCGGCGCCGCGGAAGGTGCCATCGACGCCGCGAACATCCTCAAGCCGCCGCTTGCCCGCGGCGAGTTGCAATGCATCGGCGCCACGACCCTCGACGAGTACCGCAAGTACATCGAGCGCGACGCGGCGCTCGAGCGCCGCTTCCAGCCAGTGATGGTCGAGGAGCCCACGGTCGAGCAGACCGTGGAGATCTTGTTCGGCATCCGGGACGGCTATCAGCAGCACCACAAGGTGACCATCTCGGATGACGCGCTGCGGGCTGCGGCCGAGCTGTCCGTCCGCTACATCACCGATCGCCACCTGCCGGACAAGGCCATCGACCTCATCGACGAGGCGTCGAGCCGCGTGAGGCTGCGCCATAGCTCCGCGCCGCCGGACCTGCGCGCCGCCCAGAAGGAGCTGGCCCGTATCTCGAAGGAGAAGGAATCCGCGGTCACGGACCAGGAATATGACCGTGCGCAGCAGTTACGTGACGCGGAGACCTCCGCACGGGCGACCATCGACCAGCTGCGCAGCGACTGGCAGGCGCGCCTCGCGGAGTACACCCCCATCGTGGGCGAGGAGGACATCGCACAGGTGGTGTCCATGTGGACGGGTGTCCCCGTGACCCGCATCGCCCAGGAGGAGTCGGAGCGACTGCTGCACATGGAGGACTCGCTGCACAAGCGGGTCATCGGGCAGCAGGAAGCGATCGACACCATCTCGCGGGCCGTGCGCCGAGCACGCGCCGGGCTCAAGGATCCCAAACGCCCTATCGGCTCGTTCATCTTCCTGGGTCCCACGGGCGTCGGCAAGACGGAGCTGGCCAAGGCCGTCGCCGAGTTCATGTTCGGCAGCGAGGACGCGCTCATCAAGATCGACATGAGCGAGTTCATGGAGCGGCACAACGTGAGCCGACTGGTGGGCGCGCCGCCAGGCTACGTGGGCTTCGAGGAGGGCGGCCAGCTGACGGAAGCAGTCCGTCGCAAGAGCTACTCGGTCGTCCTGCTGGACGAGATCGAGAAGGCGCACCCCGAGGTGTTCAACATCCTGCTCCAGATCCTGGAGGACGGGCACCTGACGGACGCGAAGGGTCGCCGAGTCGACTTCCGGAACACGGTCATCATCATGACCAGCAACGTGGGCGCCAAATCGCTGCTCAAGGACACCACGCTCGGCTTCCGGCCGCAGTCCACGTCAGAGGACCTGGAGCGCGACCGTCAGTACGACCGGATGAAGGACAAGGTCCTGGAGCAGCTCAAGACGCAGTTCCGGCCGGAGTTCCTCAACCGTGTCGACTCGTTCGTGGTCTTCCGGTCCCTCAACGTGGAGGAGATCCGGCAGATCGTGGACCTGCTGCTGGCGCGTGTCCGGGAGCAGCTGCGGATCCAGCAGATCGACCTCGAGATCACGCAGGCAGCCAAGGACCACATCATCAAGTCGGGTTATGACGTGGACTACGGCGCGAGGCCGTTGCGACGTGTCATCCAGACCATGGTGGAGGATCCGCTCGCGGAGGCGCTGCTGCTGGGCAAGTACACGGCTGGCCAGACCATCGTCGTGGACCGATCACCGGATGGCGGCCTGACCATCGAGCCGGTCGCCGAGAAGACGCCCGTCGAAGCCCTTTAGGCCCGTGGCCCGGGCGGCGAGCCGCTACGTCTGCCAGTCCTGCGGGGCCGTCTCCTCGGCTTGGGAAGGCAGATGTCATGTGTGTGGCACGTGGGACTCGGTGGTCGAGACGGTCGCGCCGGCTGCCTCCCGGACGGGTCGAGGTCGGCTGAACTCGTCGATCGGCCAGCAGGTCCCGCGTCCGCTGCGTGACGTGGCGACGATCCCGGCGCCTCGCCTGAGTGTCGGCATCGACGAGGTGGACCGGGTCCTTGGCGGCGGCCTGGTCCCGGGTGCCCTGGTACTCCTTGGCGGCGAGCCGGGCATCGGCAAGTCGACGCTGGTGCTGGAGATCGCCGCGGGTGTGGCCCGACATGTCGCGCCGGGCGCTCACACGCACCCCGACGGTGGCTCGGATGTGCTGTACGCCTCCGGGGAAGAGTCGGCGGACCAGCTCCACTTGCGTGCCGACCGGCTGGGCCTCACTGCGGGTCTCGCGGGCGCCCGGATCCATGTCCTTGCGGAGACCGGCCTTGACGCCGTCCTGGCGGCCGCAGAACGGATGAGCCCGGCGCTGCTCGTCGTCGACTCGGTGCAGACGCTCACGTCGGAAGGCCTGGAGGGCCCAGCGGGATCGGTGGGTCAGGTGCGTGAGTCTGCAGCTCGCCTGGCCGCGTGGTCCCACGAGCACGGCACGCCCGTGATCCTTGTTGGGCACGTGACCAAGGATGGCAGCCTTGCCGGGCCGCGGACGCTGGAGCACCTCGTGGACGTGGTGCTGGTCTTGGAGGGCGATCGATATGGCGCCCTGCGGCTGTTGCGGGGTGCCAAGAACCGATTCGGCTCCACGGAGGAGACCGGGGTGCTGGAGATGACCGGTGAGGGGCTGCGAGACGTGCCCGACCCGGCACGCGCCTTCCTGGGTGCCGGAGCGGGTGCAGCACCCGGCGTCGCTGTCGCGGCCATCATGGAAGGGACGCGACCGATCCTCGTCGAGGTCCAGGCGCTGGTGGCATCGGCCGGCATCGGCATGCCCAGGCGCGCCCTGGTCGGCGTGCCCTCGGATCGCCTGGCACTGCTGGTCGCGGTCCTGGCCCGGCGCTGTGGCCTGGATCTGGCGCAGAAGGACCTGTATGTCAGCCTGGTGGGCGGTGCCACGGTCGGGGAGCCCGCGCTGGATCTGGCGGTGGCGCTGGCGCTCGCGTCCACCGCGCGCGACGTGCCCTTGGCGGCGGGTACGGTCGCGTGTGGTGAGGTATCGCTGCTGGGCACGCTGCGACCCGTGCAGGGTCTGGAACGGCGTCTCCGGGAGGCGGCACGTCTGGGCTTCGAGCAGGCCATCGTGCCTGCCGGCGATGACACCGCACGCCTCGGTGCCGGCCTCGCTGGCCCGGGTGGTACGCGTCTCCGGATCATCGCCGTAGAGTCGCTCCGGGACGCATTGGCTCGTTCCATCGGGGTCGCCCCGGTACCTTCGGGGTAGCGCCGCGCGCGGGTCGCGGTGGTAGCCTCAGGCGGATGTATCGTTTCGTTCGATTGCTGGGCGGCAGCCTCGGGCTCATCCTGGCCATCGCCTTGACCGCCTCCAGCGCCACTGGCTCCGCGTTCGACCGCTCCGTGGCGGGCTATGTCCTGCTGCTCGCCTGGCTGGTGGCCTGGTTCGTGGCCGGCTACTCGATCATGCCCTACATCACCGTCCAGCCCGCCCACCGCATCATCGACAGCGTCTCGGACCTGTCCGCGGGCGAGTTCGTGGCGGCCGTCATCGGACTCACCATGGGTCTCGTGCTCGGCCTGCTCCTGGGCCTGCCGCTGGCCAACTTCCCCGATCCATACGGTTTCCTGTTGCCCCTCGGCGTGTCCATCGTCCTGGGCCTGGGCATGATGGGGCTCACGGTGGCCAAGCGCGATGACCTCCTCGATGCGGCGCGCGATGTCGGGCTGCTGCGGACGCCCGACGGACGCCCTGCCCGCGAAGGGGGCACCGAACTCATCGGCCCACCCACGTACCTCGATACCAGCGCCATCATCGATGGCCGGCTCGTGGACGTGGTGGCCTCGGGCTTCCTGGCGGGGACCCTGGTCGTGCCCAGATTCGTGCTGGGTGAGCTGCAGCACATCGCCGACGACAGCGATCCCGCCCGGCGCGGCCGTGGGCGTCGTGGGCTGGATGTCCTCTCGGTGCTCCAGAAGGATCATCGCATCGACCTTGACCTGAGCGATGAGGACGTGCCCGAGGTCAAGACGGTGGACGCCAAGCTGGTCGCCCTCGCCCTCGCACATGGGGGCGTGGTGCTGACGACTGACTACAACCTCAATCGCGTGGCGCAGCTTCAGGGCGTGCGAGTGATGAACCTGAACAACCTTGCCAATGCCATGAAACCGGCGTTCCTGCCGGGCGAGGCCCTGCGGGTCAAGGTCATCCAGGAGGGCAAGGAGCCTGGCCAGGGCGTCGGCTATCTGGACGACGGCACGATGATCGTCGTCGAGGGCGGCAGCTCCTATCTCCAGCGTGAGCTCGAGGTGCACGTCACCCGAGTGCTCCAGACCGTGGCCGGCCGGATGGTGTTCGCCCAGCCCAACGGGGCGAGCTGAGGGCACATCCCGCGCCTGCGCACCGGGCGACCGGACAGTAGGGCACCATGTGCGGATGCGTTCCTCCACCGGCGCCTTCGCCGATGCCGTCATCGTTGCCGCCGGTTCCAGTACCCGCATGGGTGGTGCGGACAAGTCCCAGTCGACCATCGCCGGTCGTCCGGCGCTCCAGTGGGCCATCGACGCGATGCGTGGCGCCACGGCCGTCCGACGGGTCATCGTGGTCACGTCGCGCGACCGGCTGCCAGCCCTGGAGGCCACGACCTGGATCACGGGCAACGACGTGACGCTCGTGGTCGGCGGTCCGCGACGCCAGGAGTCGGTGGCCAGCGGGGTGCGCCGCGCAGATGCCGAGGTGGTGCTCGTCCACGACGCGGCGCGACCCCTTGCCACGTCGGGGCTCATCGACCGGGTCGCCGAGGCCGCCGCGATCCATGGTGCGGCCATCCCGGTGATGCCGGTCATCGATTCGCTCAAGCAGGTCCGCGACGGGCTGGTCATCGGGACCGCGGACCGGTCGCTGCTGTTCCGGGCCCAGACCCCACAGGGTGCCAGACGTGACCTGCTGACGGCCGCCCTCGACGCGTTGGCGGACGGGCCGGACCTGTTCGGGGACGAGCAGGAGATGCTCGCTCGACATGGCGTGCCGGTCGTGACCGTGCCAGGCGAGGCCGCGGCGCTCAAGATCACGGAGCCCTTCGACCTGGACATCGTGCGGGCGCTGGCTGGCGATCACGGTCCTGGCCCGATCCGCTATGCCTGGGGCACGGACAGCCACCCGTTCGGTCCTCTCGATGGCCTGCGGCTGGCTGGCCTCGACATCCCCGAGGCGCCTCGGCTCCATGGCCACTCGGACGGCGACGCAGCGCTCCACGCAGTGTGCGACGGGCTGCTCGCATCGGCGCGCATGGGCGACCTGGGCCGCCTCTTCCCTGCCGGTGATGCCACGACCCGGGGTATCGACAGCCGGGATCTGCTGCGCCAGGTCGTGACACGCATGAACTCCGCCGGGGTGCGACCCGTGTCCCTGGACCTGACCATCGTGGGCGCACGGCCGAGGCTCGGCAGCGCGCGCCTGGAGCGGATGCGCGACATCCTTGCCGAGCTGCTGCGCATCGAGACCGCGGCCGTCGCGGTCCAGGCGTCCACCGGCAATCTGTCGGGTGACGACGGTGCCGGCAGGACCATCAGCGTCTCGGCGCTCGTGGGTGTGGCAGCCGCATGACGCTCCGCTTCCGGAACACGCTGGGCGGCGCGCTTGAGACGTTCGAGCCACTGGACCCCGCGAATGTGCGCATGTACTCCTGCGGCCCGACCGTGTACGCCCCGGCCCACGTTGGCAACTTCCGGAGCTTCCTGTTCGCGGACCTGACCCGACGATACCTGGCCTGGAAGGGCTATCCGGTGACGTGGGTCATGAATATCACGGACGTGGACGACAAGATCATCCGCGATGCAGCCGCGGCTGGTGTCACCATCGGCGAGCTCACGGCGGTCCACACGGAAGCCTTCCTGGCGGAGTTGGGACGCCTGCGGGTCACGATGCCCGATGTCCTCCCCCGGGCCACGGACCATATCCCGGACATGGCCCGGCTCATCGCCACGCTCATGGAGCGCGGCCACGCCTACCGCACGGACGACGGCTCCATCTTCTTCCGCATCGCGTCCTGGCCGGCCTACGGCACCCTGGCGCGCCTCGACCCGACCCAGCAGCGGGTCGGGGAGCGTGTCGAGGCCGACGAGTACAGCAAGGACGACGTTCGTGACTTCGCGATCTGGAAGGGCGCCCGCCCGGGCGAGCCCAGTTGGTCCACGGAGGTCGGCGAGGGTCGGCCCGGCTGGCACATCGAATGCTCCGCCATGAGCATGCGCTATCTCGGCGCCAGCTTCGACATCCACACCGGCGGCATCGACCTTGTCTTCCCGCACCACGAGGATGAGATCGCCCAGTCAGAGGCCGCCACGGGCCAGCGGTTCGTGCGCACATGGCTGCACTGCGACCACCTCCAGATGGGTGGCGAGAAGATGGCCAAACGGACGGGCAAGCTGCGTCGCCCGGCGGAGATCTACGAGCAGGGCTGGTCGCCCCGGGCACTTCGCTATGCAGTCCTCGCAGCTCATTACCGGTCATCGCTAGAGTTCAGCGACGAATCGCTGGCTGCGGCATCGTCCGCCGTGGAGCGACTGTCGACGGCCCTTGCGGCACTGGACATGTACACGTCGGATCGACCCGACGACCCCGAGGTCGCGATGGCCCTGACGCGTAGCCGCGCCGCTTTCGAGGCGGCCATGGACGATGACCTGGCCATCTCGTCTGCTCTCGGTGCCCTGTTCGACCTCGTGCGGGACCTCAATCGGCGCACTGCAGAACATTCCATGTCGACTGCGGACGCGCGCCGAAGTGCCGCCATGATGCGCGATCTGGATGGGGTCCTTGGGGTGATGGAGGCCGATGAGATGGCCGGCGGAGAGGTGTTGTCGGCCGAGATCGAGACGCTCATGGAGCAGCGCATCGCTGCGCGAACCGCGAAGGATTGGGCGCGATCGGACGCATTGCGTGACACGCTGTTCCAGCTGGGCATCGTCGTCGAAGATACCCGTGACGGGCAACGATGGAAACGGATGGAGCAGATCGATGGCCAGACCTGACGAGCCGCAGCGCACGGGCGGTCGGCCACCGGACAGGGACCGGGCGCCTGAGGGCCAACGCTCTGACCATCAGCCGCCACGTGACCCACGCCAGAGTGCCCCGGGGCCAGGGCAGGGCCCTCGGCCCACTGGCTATCGTCCGGACTCAGGCGGCCCTCCATCCGGCCGACTTCGCCCCGGACCTCGCCCGGGTGGGGCCCCCGGCTACGACCGGCCACGTCCACCGACCGGTGGTGGCGACGACCGCCCTCGACCGTCCGCAGGCGGTGGCTACGACCGAGGTCGCCCGCCTCAGTCAGACCGGCCGTGGCAGGGGGGCCGACCGCCACAGGGCCCCCGCCCCGGCGTTGGGCCCGGCCCTCGGCCCGGTGACCAGCCCCGCTCGGGAACGTCATTCGGAGCTCCCGACCGGAGACCCGACCGCGGCTATCGACCGGATGGCCCGCGACAAGGTGGCTACGACCGGCAGGGGCGACCAGAGCGTCCGTGGTCCGGACCTCGACCCGGTGGTCCGCCACCCCGGGTCTGGCCGCGTGACCCCGCGCAGCAGGGCTGGCACCAGAGCCCCGACGCAGCACTCGCGCCACCCGAGCAGATCGGTGCTGACGAGGAGCTCGTGGCTGGCCGACGTCCGGTGGAGGAGGCCTTCGCTGCGCGACGGCCAAGCCGCCGTCTGCTCGTGGTGCCGGAGCGCCGGGCCGCGCTCGATCAGCTCGTGTTGCACGCGACCGCGCTGCGGATCCCAGTGGTCGAGGTCGAGGGCGGCACCCTGACGGCACTCACGGGGTTCGACGGCCACCAGGGAGTAGCGCTGGTCGTCGAGCCTCGCCGCTGGGCGACGCTCGACGACGTGCTGGCGCGGGCCCGCGAACGGGGCGAAGCGCCCTTCGTGCTGGTCCTCGATTCCCTGGAGGACCCCCAGAACGTGGGCACGTTGCTGCGGAGTGCCGAAGCATGCGGCGTTCACGGCGTGTTGTTCCCGGTGCGGCGCTCGGCGCCCATCGGGCCGTCTGCCATCAAGGCATCCGCGGGCGCCGTCGAGCATCTGTTGATGGTGCCGCTGGACGACCTGGCGGGCGGCCTGACCGACCTGCATAGCCGGGGACTCCGGGTCGTGGGTGCCGACGAGTCGGCACCGATGGCATTCCGCGATTCCGACCTGCGGGGTCCCCTGGCGCTCGTCGTGGGGAGTGAGGGTCGCGGCATCTCGGGGCATATCCGCCGACGCATCGACCTGTCCGTCCGGATCCCGATGCGGGGCAAGGTCGGTTCCCTCAACGCCGCGGTCGCCGGCTCCGTGCTCCTGTTCGAGGCCGCAGCGCAGCGACCAGGTGGTGTCCCGTGGACGCCACCCACCGTGGCGCCATCCGACCTTGATGCCGCCGAATCGATCGAGCCTGCAGGCGTTATCGAGGACACCCAGTCGACGCACCAGGCCGCCCCCACCCTGGACGCAGCCGCACCTGATACAGCCGTATCCGCGGACGAGGTCGTCAGGGCACCCGATGCCGGGCCACCGCCCCTCGAACCCGCGCCGTCGATGGGACTCGCGCCGACACCGGAGCCCGTGGCGCATGCCGAAGCCGAAGCCGAACCCGAGCACGTGGAGTCGCTACCCGGCGACCCCGAGCCGGAGCACGTCCTCAAGGTCAGCCAGGAGGTCGTCGGACGTGACGACGACGCGGATGACGGGCTGTTACCCGGCGAGACGACCTGAGGCTGCACCTGGTTGGCGTGCCAGCCTGGCCGAAACGCGCTACGCTCCTGCATGCCGTGGACCGAGGGCGGAAGCAGGGTCCCCGGCCATTGCACGCTTCGGCGTGGGTGCGGTATCCTTCCCCGTCGCCGCCGACGTAGCTCAATTGGTAGAGCAGCGGTTTTGTAAACCGCCGGTTCCGGGTTCGAGTCCCGTCGTCGGCTCCAACTGAAGAGGAACACTGCGCAGGTCATCTCTTCATCACGAGGCAGCGCGCCTCGGAGGTACGCGCAGTCCGAGGGTAGGTTGAGCAGGTGGTGAGCTCTGCTGACTGTAGATCAGCTGTCTACGACTGTGGGGGTTCGATTCCCTCCCTGCCCACCACCCTTTGATCCGGTCGTGACCGCCGGGCCCACATAGCTCAGCGGCAGAGCACTTCCTTGGTAAGGAAGAGGTCTTGGGTTCAAATCCCAATGTGGGCTCCATCTCCAGCCGGCTACGGCTGGCGAAGCCCTGCACAGGAGTCGTCAGAGAAACCACGATGGCCAAGAAGAAGTTCGAGCGCACCAAGCCCCACGTCAACGTGGGCACCATCGGGCACATCGACCATGGCAAGACGTCGCTGACCGCGGCCATCACCAAGTACCTGGCCCTCAAGG
>Ga0105047_10010288_pt1 | contig 15301 bp, 11 predicted proteins | sample MAT04_FD_78384 | JGI IMG/M metagenome (GOLD analysis project Ga0105047, IMG submission 78384) | Freshwater microbial communities from Lake Fryxell liftoff mats and glacier meltwater in Antarctica - MAT-04 (megahit assembly) | ecosystem: Environmental > Aquatic > Freshwater > Ice > Liftoff... | reverse complement strand
TTACGAACTTCGACAGTTGACTCAACCCGATCATATGTGGTGGCTGATTTTCCTCCTGTCGCTGTGCTACGTGGGGCTCATTTTTCCCGGCTGCTGGATCCTGTCACGACAACGCTCGCTGCACTTCCTTGTCACCTACGGTTCGATTGCGGGGCTCGCCGCGATTTTCAGTCTGATGTTCCTGTTCATCGGTCGCCGTGGATATGGTGAATCCACGTCGTTGCACTCAGCCTCCATCGCCCGCGCCGAGGATGACACACACAGCAGCCTGCTGCAGTTGACAACTCTGTTCGTGACGGCGGGCAATACCTATTCCATCACAGACAACGACCACCAGACTCTGTTTGCCTCAGGGGCCAGCGAAGAGAGCGTGGACGCCGGCATCACGTCCGGCAACACGGCCAGTTTCGTGTCCCGTATTCCACCTTACAGTAGTCAGGCCGTTCGGTCCCGCCGCCGCATCGAAACCGACAATTGGAATCTGGCCGTGACCAGTCTGAGTCAGCAAGGTGATGAACTGAAGAATCTGACAATCGCATTTGGAGAAAAATTCCCAAATGATCCACTGGTCGAAAGTCTCATAATTCACGGCCGTCATCTGCACTACACGCAGATCGATCGACCGCAAAGGCAACTGTCGCTGGTCAGCCGACGCGAACTTCTCCGTAGTTACTGTGCAAAAGCACAGTCTTTTATGGGAGGTGCTCCTATGTTGCAGACATACGAGGAAGTTGAGTTAGAGCCCAAAGACCCCGTTGAAGCCTGTTTCAAGCGAATGTTGCCCAATCTTGTTCGACGAAGTCTCCTTGATGACTTTATCCGGGATGTCGGAAAGTTCCGCCTGCCGGACGATCGAATACGGCTGCTGGTCTACGCACCAATTTCAGAGAATCAACACTTACATGTCGACGCGGAAGTTCGCCGCACAGGGAGAATTCTGTATGTCCGTGATTTGTTATTGAATCCCGCTGATCAGGGAGTGGATGTGAACGAAGCAGAGAGTAAATAGTCTGAGCAGTTCGGGGGTCAGCATTGGAGTCTGCAGCTTGCCTTGACGTACTTGTTGCGAAGTCCATGATGGAGCAATCGCAAATGTTGCATGGTAAAGAGATATTGCTGGAAATCGTGTCAATGCTCGTGGGACTGATCCGTTCCAGCTCACCAACTCGCGAAGTCTGACGCACGTTCACCAGGCTTCTTAATCTTACTCCTAATCTTAATCTTAATCGATTCCCTGCGGCGATTAAGATTAAGAGTATGATTAAGATTAAGATTAAGAGTATGATTAAGAGGTTGAAGCAAAATGGTTGATGTCACACAACAGACGATCCCGGCAATATCGGTTACTAATTTGTCGCATGCCTTTAAAGGGCATCAGGCGCTGAGTCAGGTCACGTTCTGCGTGATGCCGCAGACACTGCATGGATTTGTCGGGCCGAACGGGGCCGGCAAGACGACAACGCTCAAAGCCATCTGCACATTGCTCAAACCCAGCTGGGGAGAGATTCAGGTTTTTGGAAACAGCGTGCGAGCCGACCCGATCAGTGTGCGGCGACGGATCGGATTCATGCCCGATCACTTCAGCATGTACCGTCAGATGACCGTGTTCGAATATCTGGATTTCTTCGCTGCGGCGTACGGTCTTCAGCTCAAACAGCGTGACCAGGTGATCCGCGATGTGCTGACATTGACGGACATGGACGGGCGCCGCAATGATCTGATCAGCAGTCTGTCACGCGGGATGCAGCAGCGCGTGAGTCTGGCCCGAGTCCTGGTGCATGATCCGGATCTGCTGCTGCTGGATGAACCCGCCAGTGGTCTGGATCCTCGTGCAAGGATTGAACTGATGGAGATCCTTCGTGAGCTGCGGCGGATGGGAAAGACCGTATTCATCAGTTCCCACATTCTGAGTGAACTGGCAGAACTCTGCGACAGCGTCACGATCATCGATCGCGGTCAGATCAAATTCAGTGGCCCCATGGACGTGCTGCTGGAATCTCCGGACGAACTGCCAACATACAATCTCCGCCTTGCTGCGGTTTATGAAAATGTGATCGCTCGAATTCGCGAACTTCCAGGCGTCGATGATGTGAAGGAACCGGAATTTACGACTGGTCGGGACTTCAATATCCAGCTGGCATCGTCACTGTCGGCCAACGACTTTCTGAAATCTCTGCTGACTCTGGATCTGCCGATTTCTTCATTCAGCCAGCAGCGCCGCCACCTGAATCAGGCATTTATGGATCTGACAACGCGAGGAGTCCGCACGTGATTTCAGGAACGTTGATGCTCTTCAACTGGTCGCTGAAGATGGATTCAAAGTCCATCTATCCGCACATTATCCGCGCTGTGTTTTCGTTCATCATGTTTTTTTCGATTTCCATTGCTTTCATGGATGCGTTTGGAACCAGTCGGACAGGATTGCGTTTTTTTGAAGCCATCTGTTACCTGAATGTGCTGCTCATCACCGTGTCAGGAGTCAGCTATTTCGTCACGGCTGTGACGGAAGAGAAGGATGCAGGAACTTTTGCGCTGCTGCGACTTGCCGGGATGACGGCGTTGTCAGTCACCCTGGGAAAATCGACGTCCCGACTCGTGAGCTCACTCATGCTGCTGGTAATCCAGTTGCCGTTCACGTTCCTGGCCATCACACTGGGAGGTGTTCTATGGCAGCAGATTATTGCGTCCTATATCGCATTGGCCGCATGGATGGTGTTGGTTGCCAATCTCGCGTTGCTTTGCAGCGTGCGGTGTGCGACATCCGGTCGCGCAGCTGGCATGGCTGGCGCGATTCTGGGGCTCATGCTTGTGCTGCCGAGTCTGATCGCGAATGGTGTCGCGGCGTTTCCCCCCGGGTTCGTTCCCCCCGTGGTTTCGAACACATTGAACAATATTCCGCCCGCGTTTGAAACCATCAATATCTTGGAACGGCTGCGAATGCTTCTGCAGACAGACACCCCGGTCGTATTTCTGGGCCAGCAGTTCTGGATCAGTATGGCAATTGCCGCCGCGCTGTTTGGGATCAGCACTCTGACGCTTGATTTCTGGTCGGCACCAGTTGAGGCAGGAGGACCATCTGAGAATCCTGTGATTCGCCGCTGGTCAGTGGGTCGCAGCTGGCCGATGGCCGTGATGTGGAAAGAATTCCTGTTTTTCACCGGTGGCCGCAGCTTTTTTGTGGCGAAGATCATCGGCGGTGGCGTTCTGTTTGCGGGATTCATCGCGCTGCAGCGAAACAACATCGACAACAGCTCTTACGCTTTGCGTGGCGACTATGCATGGGCCGCGTTTCTGACGTTCGCCGGATTTCTGGCGCTGGAAGTGCTTGTCTATTCTTCAGGCTGTTTGTTCTACGAAATTCGTCAATCCACGCAATCGACGCTCGCTGCCATTCCACTCACCGGTGTGCGGATCCTGCTTGAAAAAGCCGGCGGATGTCTGATCGCATTGATCCCGACCATATTCTGGCTGGGCGCGACGGTATTCTCTGGTTATGAGGGTATCGCACGAGAATGCTCAATGACGATGGTGATCAGTTTTCTCATCGTGCTGGGCTTCAGCAGCCATATCGCCGTTATTCTGTCGCTCTACACACGCTGGGCGGCGTTGCCATTGACCGTGCTGATTTCTGCTCCGGCCTTTTTCTGCCTCGCAACGCCAATCCTTGGCCTCACCGCCGCCACCAATGCCGTCGCCCGAAGCCAGTATATTGAATCGACGCTCCTCCTCAGTGCCTTCGTCAACATCTTCTGGACCTGGCTTTTCATCCTGTTGCCATTACAACTGTGGATCCGTGACCGGTGGAATCATATAAGTCAGTTTTAAGGCGAGCGGCAGATTTCTGGTTACCGTCGAAACCGGGGCTAGCGCCCTGCGGTTAATAAAATCAGCCGCCACGCGCTAGCGTCCGGTTGTTCGGCCAGGTAGTTCCTAATCTGCCGCTTGCCTGACGAGCTTGTCGTCGAAGTAGTTGATACCCATGCCTGCGTCGATGACGAGGCCCTGAGCGTTGATGCCGGAGGAGCGAGGGCTGAGCAGAAAGGCGATGGCAGACGCAACTTCTTCGGTTTGCACGGCTTGCTTTCGGAGTGTCGCTTTTTCAGCAAACAGGTAACTATCGACGTAGCCTGGGATTCCGGCAGAAGCAGATGTTTTCAAGAGACCGGGACAGACGGCATTGAAGCGAATTCTGGAAAACTGCGAGAACGATTTCGCCAGAAAACACACCGACGAGTCCAGCGCGGCTTTGATCGGCGCCATGTAGCCGTAATTCTCAGCGGCCATGCGTGTTGTCGAAATTGAAATCGTGACAACGCTGCCGGTTTCGGGATCGAGCATCGGTCTGAATGCTTCCGACAGTGCCATGAGGGAAAAGCAGGAGATGTTTGCGGCCTGCAGAAATGCCGCGCGCGGAGTCTGGTGAAAGGGCAGCCAACCCGCCGAAAAATCGGCAAAGGCAATCGAATGCACAATACCATGCAGGACGCTCGTTTTGCCCGCGACTGCGTCACGCAGCCCATCGATCTGTTCCTGATGCTCGACATCACAGACAAAGATCGGCAAATCGGGAAAGAGCTTCATCACCGAATCGGCCCGTGCCTGACTGCGCACAGACAGCAGCACGTTTGCTCCGGCTTCCTGCAGCAGTCTCGCCGTGTGCCACGCGACGCTTTTACGATTCGCGACACCGGTAACAAGAATGGTCTTGCCTGTGAGCTGCAGAAAATCCATGATTCAGGGGGCATTCATTCTCTTGATCACGGTCTCGATCCTAATCGTAATCGTAATCGTAATCGTAATCCTAATCTGATTCTGTGGTTGCCGCGACAGGCAAGACACTATGAACGATTCAACGGAGAGGAAAGGAGTTACCGATTAAGATTAAGATTGAGAACTAGCGGCTAAGCGGTTTGAAACGTCCGTGCTGCGGTCGGTCGGCATCTGAACCCAGGCGTTCATGCCGCTGCTTCTCGTAGACCTGGTAATTTCCTTCGCACCAGACAACGGAGCCGTCCGGTTCAAAGGCCAGGATGTGCGTTGCGATCCGATCCAGGAACCAGCGATCATGGCTCACGACAACCGCACAGCCGCCGAAGTTGGACAAACCTTCTTCAAGGGCTCGCAGCGTATCAACATCAAGATCGTTTGTTGGTTCGTCGAGCAGCATCAGATTTCCGCCGGATCGCAACAGTTTTGCCAGATGAACCCGGTTTCTTTCGCCTCCGGAAAGTTGGCCCACAAACTTCTGCTGATCTGATCCCTTGAAATTGAAGCGACCACAATACGATCTCGCGTGGATTTTTGATGTGCCGACTTCCAGAACCTCGTGCCCGCCGGAAATCTCCTGATAGACGGTCTTACTGTCATCCAGCGAATCTCGAGACTGGTCCACGTACGATGCCTGAACCGTCTCACCGATTCTCAATGTTCCGGAGTCTGGCTTTTCAAGTCCCATGATCATCCGGAAGAGTGTCGTTTTTCCTGCACCGTTCGGACCAATCACACCGACGATGCCACCTGGCGGCAGGTCGAAACTCAGATTGTCAAACAGCACGCGGTCTCCGAAACTTTTCTTCAGTTTGTCGGCCTGCACAACCAGCTGCCCCAGCTTCCGCGAAGTCGGGATCTGAATCTGCGCGGCGTCGTCACGTTCGTCGAATTGCTGTGCGGCCATTTCGTTGTAACGTTCCAGACGGGCCTTATTCTTGCTGGCGCGGGCTTTGGGCGACATGCGCACCCATTCGAGCTCTCGTTTCAGATCTCTCTGGCGGCGGGTTTCACCGCGTTCTTCAAGTTCGAGCCGTTTCCGTTTCTGCTCGAGCCACGACGTATAGTTGCCTTCGTAAGGTATGCATCTGCCGCGATCACATTCCAGAATCCAGCCGGCAACATTGTCCAGAAAGTATCGATCGTGGGTGACCGCGACGACAGTGCCCTCGAACTTCTTCAGGAACAATTCCAGCCACTGAACCGAAGAGGCATCCAGGTGATTTGTCGGTTCGTCAAGCAACAGCAGATCCGGATTCATCAAGAGCAGTTGACAGAGGGCAACACGACGTTTCTCACCCCCGGACAGGACTGCGACCTTCGCGTCCGCCGACGGAAGCTGCATGGCATCGGCAGCGATTTCGAGTGTGCGATCCAGTTCCCAGAGATTGTTGTGATCGATCTTATCCTGCACTTTGGCAAGTTCATTCAGGACTTTTTCCATCGCTTCCGGCGATAAATCTTCACAAAGTTTCATGTTCAGTTCGTTGAAGCGTTCCAGGGTCGCCCGCGAATCGGCCACCGCGTCTTCAATACACTCACCGACGGTCTTTTCAGGATCAAGCCGCGGTTCCTGTGAGAAATAGCCGATGCGAATCCCTTTGGCGGGACGCACCGTTCCCATGTAATCTTTGTCTTCACCCGCCATGATGCGCATGAGTGTGCTCTTGCCGGAACCATTGCCTCCAAGCACACCAATCTTCGCGCCGGGGTAAAATGCCAGCCAGATGTCCGAAAGCACTTCCTTTTCGTCGTACAGACGAGTCATGTGCTCAATGGTCATAATGTGCTGCTGGGCCATAAACTGTCATCTTTCCTGGAGGATATGAAACAGGTGGTTGAGAATGAAATGTGGATGATTTAAAAAGGGGTCAGGAACCAATAGTGCGAAGCACCCCCTGGGCCATTTGGCTATTGGTTCCTGACCTCTTTTTTAAAGCCCAATCGCCCGATCATCGACTGACGGCGAGTTTCCGCCACAAGGCTGCCAGGCTGGAAGCCTACCCCACAGTGGAGGCATTCACAAGCTCACGCAGTCGATCAAGGGCGTCGGTGCGACTGGCGAGAATTTCGTCAAGCTGTTCGTTCCGAATTGTGGCAAGAAGAATCCGAAATGCGGGACCTTGAGGCACATTCAACGCCATCAGATCCTGCCCATCGACAAGCGGCAATGGGCATAATTCATCTCCATGAAGAGTCGACAGATACTTTCGACAGAAGTCAACATCGGTTGACGGACGATTCGCTGCGACTGCGAGTGCGGCGGACATTTGCAGCAACAGTTCAGAATTCGGATGCGCGAGCAACGGTTTCCGAACATGCAAAGGTCTGCTGCGGATGTCGTCGAGAACCGGGAATGACTCCACCAGCCAGCAGACGCATGTGGTTTCTTCGTTCGACAATTTCAGCCGCCGACAGACGGATTCAATGGCAGTCGTGGATTTTTTTCCTGCACCGCGATGACGCAACGACCGCAGGATCAAGGCCAGAGCCGGTTCAAACTGTTCCGACTTCAGATGCATCAATGACTGGCCGATGAAAGTCAGCCCTTCCTTATCCATTGAATGACTGCTGACATGGCGAAGTTCCGGCAGCACTTCCTGCAGCAGGCCAGTCTGCTGCAGGAGTCGGAACGAATGCTCACGCGACGCATGCGAAAGCATTCGTTTCAGTTCCTGTCCAATCCGTTCCTCGCTGACCTGACAAATCTGACCACGAAGCTCACGGACGGCGGCGGCAGTGGCTGCATCCAGAGTGAATCCGAACGTCGCCGTAAACCGCACAGCACGCAGCATGCGAAGCTTGTCTTCGGTAAAACGTGCGACAGGATCACCGATGGCCCGCACAATGCCCAACGCCAGGTCGTCACAGCCGCCGACGTAGTCAATCAAAGTCTCTGAGAGCGGATCAAAGAACATCCCGTTAATCGTAAAGTCGCGGCGTCTGGCGTCTTCTTCCGGACGACAGAAAACGACACTGCTGGGACGTCGGCCATCAAGGTACTCACCGTCGCTGCGGAATGTGGCGACTTCGATCTGGCCGGCAGATTTGTCCGGACCCAGCACCATGACAACACCAAAGCTGGCTCCGACAGCCACCGTTCGTCTTCGTCCAAAGATTCGAATCACGTCGTCCGGTGTCGCTGTGCTGGCGATATCGTAATCCTTCGGCAATTTCCCAAGTACCTGATCGCGAACGCAACCACCGGCCCACAGCGCCTCAAAGCCATTCTGCCGCAGCGTGCGTACCATATCCGCAGCAAATCTGCGGCGAGGATCTTCCGGTTGGGGATGCAAGGAACTCAAAGTCTGTTACTTAAAGGAAAAAATATCCGCTGTCGGGAGTTCGGCGAGGGATTTGAGTCCAAAGAGTTTCAAAAACTTTGCCGTTGTGATGTACGAAACGTCGGTTCTCCCTTTTCCGTTGCGTTGCAGCTCCACTAATTGCAGCCGCAGCAATTGTCGAAGCAGCGCCATTGAGGACTGCCGGCCGATGGATTCGATCTGTGCCTTTTCCACGGGCTGATTCCATGCCACAAATGCCAGGACTTCCAGTGTCTCAGGCGAGAGCTTGACGTCTCGTGGCCCGGTGCCGAATGAACGCATGCTGACGTCCTGGAATTCCTCGCGCAGCTGCAACTGATATCCGCCTTCGTGCAGTCGAATCTCATACGGACGATTTTCGAGTTGATACGACTGATTCAGCGAATCGACGAGCGATACGGCAACGCGATTATCGATATCCTGTCCGATCAGTGATGCCAGTTTTCGAGCAGTGAGTGCGACGTTACCCCCCACAAATACGGCTGCTTCGATGACTTCACGCGGTGAAACACGACGCATGCCATCGACAAGTACTGCGGTTCCGGACGCTACCGCCGCCTCGGCGGTGGATTTCAGATCTTCCGCCAGTTGCGCACCGATTGAAAATCCATCCGAAACCGATTCTTCCTCGACACCGCCATCGGCTGCATGTTCAACAATGTCCACCATTACCGACCCGACCTGTCGCTCTGCCGCATCGAGTGCTTCCAATGCCTGACGATAGGCCAGCTCGATATCTTCGACCGCAAATTCCTGTTCAGGAATCCTCAATTCGTCAATTTCACTGTCTTCGTCAGGCAGGACGTCTGAATCAGCCATCACGATCTCTCTACTCAAAGTTTTCCTTCGAGAACGCGGACATCATCTTGCCCACAAAGTGCAGCAGGCCAGTATTGCTGGTAAATTCACCGACCCATGTGCTGCCTTCCGTCGTGATCGTTAAAGAAACATCATCATCCTTCACCAGGGCCGCAATGGCACGTTCCCGGACCCGCGCCCGTTCGCGGCTGAGTTTTTCTTCTTCGGCCGTCCTCACCTCGGTTTTTTCCTTTTTCGTCACTTCATCAATGCGTTTTGCCCACGGCAACATGTTTATGTCGATGCGGAACACGACAGGATTTACGGCTGGTTCTCCGACGGCTGTGATTGTGGACTTCAGCGTCGCCAGGCCATCCTGACCAGCCGCCATCCAGACGCTCTGCGGCCCGATGCCGATACACAGTTCGCTTTGAATCCCAAAGTATCTGTCGAACAGGGAAATGGACCCTTCCGCAATCTGAATCTTGTGAATATCGACGTCGCCGACTTTATCCACATTCAGCTGCACGGCATTTCCTTTGCCGGCATCGGTCAGCAACGGCAGGATCTGATTCAGCTCCCCAGCGGTCGGCGAGACAAACGCTGCAACGGTGGTGAAGCGGTCCTTGCCGTCCGGCACAGATTCGACGAAGCCGTTCAGGTGTCCGGAAGTCACACTGGATTCCAACACGCTGATCACGCCCGCCACAAACTTGTTGAATGCTGTTTTCTCGGCGTCTGTGCGAGTCGTGTTCGCCTTCAGACGGGCTTCGATATCAGCCCTCGTTAAGGTGAGTGTCTCCTTCATACGTATCTTGCGAGCTTCGTCCACCGGATGGCTGGCCCGCAGCGATAACGCGGAACCCGTAAGTCGCTTCAGGCCTGCAAAGGCATCCGATTGCGTGCCATATTGTGCAATGGCAGCTTCCATCGCTGTACCCGGAATGGCCGTCGCGGTGGTGCGCAGGTTGACTTTCGGCGCAGCTGGATTGGTGCGATCCAGCGTCAGTGTCACCAGCAACTGATCAGCCTGCGACATGATGTCTTCGGCTTCGTCGTACAACTGCCGGGCGCTCGACTGTCGCAACTGAAACGCGGTGGCCTTTTCATCCGGCCGCTGCTTAATCAGTGCCATGTTGACATCCCGAATCGGTTTGAACACATTGACACGGTGCGTGATCGCAGCGGCTTGTACATCCGTATTCTTTAATTCCGCGATCATGTTTTCCTTAAGCGTCGTCGGCGTCAGTGCGGCGTTAAGAACGATCTCCTTCAGTTGAGGCAAAAGTGTCTTTTTCGTGGTGATCATGAAGAAGGCGTATCGCAATTCAACATCGATTTTCATCCAGCCGTATTCGTTGGCATCGCTTTCGATCGTGTACATTTTGCGGTCGGTCGGGCTCCGCTCGAGTCGATATCCAAGTGAATCCAGATTTTCCTTGAATGCTTTTGATGGATCACCTCCAGCCTGGAGCGGTACGCAGATCAGATATCCTTCGGGATCGATCCCGGTCATCACCTGGACCTGAACTTCCCGAGTCTCATCGATTCCGATAATAAACGTGTCGATGTAACCCTGAATATTCTCCCACTGCTTCTGTTCCCCGGGACTAGTGAGGTCAATGGTTATCTTCAGGTCAGACTTCAGCAGATTGAAGCCGGGGTGCGCTACGGTAATGCGAGCATCCTGAGGAGACTGCGCCGAAGTCGTTTGCGCAAGAGCAAGCGTCATCAGCACCAGAGAAATTGCGCGAACGGCTGTCAGCATGTGGTCACCGAATGTTGGATGGGAGTTTCAAAAGTTGTCGGATTATCCGCAATTCTCACTCACGAGTTTGAAAACTGCGATGCCGGTATCAATGTCAGAAATCAGCCCGGTTTGCGGCCCTTCAGCGGAAGCCTGAAGCGATCAGAGATCCCGACGGACGAATGGCGATTCTAACTGAACGAGACAAGACGGGTAAAGGCAGGTTGCCGAATGTCGGCGACCTGCGCGGAATACGAATTCCTGAAATTGAGGAGAAATCGGTGAAAACTGCGGCATTCCCGCTTTCCGTCGCGGCTGCGGTTTCCCGGTTGCTTCAGTCTGGCCGTTTGAACATGTGGAAACGTGTTTGTTACAACGCACGCGGTTTTCAGCGAGAATGGTTCACCTTAATTGAACAGCGCCACTTTTTCCGAAATAGAAGCCCGAAGCGAAAGCCAAGGAATGAGTTGGGGACAATCCCTCGCTTACGCTTCGGGTTGCAACAACGCTCGGTTTCCACCAAAACTGGCGATGTCCAATTAAACAAAGCCGTCTGAAGTATCAACGGCTGAACATTCCAAACTTCCACATTCAATAGACGACCCATTTCAAGAGTTTCGAATGCCCCGCGATTTTCTAAGAGGTGCGAAAGAATCCTACGATGTCGTCGTCATCGGCAGTGGACTCGCCGGTCTTACGTCTGCCAATATCCTCGCGCGGCAGGGATTGAGCGTGCTGCTGCTGGAACACCACTATCAACTTGGTGGCATGGCGACATGGTTCAAACGTGCAGGCGGACACATTTTTGATATCTCACTGCACGGTTTTCCCTATGGCATGATCAAGAGCTGTCGCAAATACTGGACGCCGGAAATTGCTGAATCCATCGTTCCGCTCAAGGGCATCCGTTTTGAGAATCCGCAGTTCTCACTTCGGACGACTTTCACACGCGAAGACTTCACCAGGATCCTTGTCGAACGCTTCGGGATTTCCCACGAAACCGTCCAGCAGTTTTTCGACACGGCCCGCAGTATGAACTTCTTTGATGAACAATCAAAGACGACGGGTGAACTGTTCGAACAGTTCTTTCCGGGACGCGATGATGTCGTGCGACTATTGATGGAACCAATTACGTACGCAAACGGTTCGACTCTGGACGACCCGGCGATCACATACGGTATTGTGTTCTCGAACTTTATGCAAAAAGGAGTCTACACCTTTGAAGGCGGCACCGACGCTCTCGTGTTACGAATGCGGGAAGAACTCATCCGCAACGGAGTCGATATTCGCATTCGGAGTCTGGTCGAAAAGATCGAAGTGTCGCCGGACCGCAAAGTCACGGGCGTGATCGTGAATGGAAGACGCATCGGATGCAGAGCCGTCGTTTCGAATGCCAACATCCGATCAACGATTTTCAATCTGGTCGGGGAGCAGCATTTTGATGCAGGATTCATCGACGATGCCAGAGCGGTGCGCCTGAATAACAGTTCGTGCCAGGTCTACATGGCATTAAAGCCGGGTGAGAGTTTTGACGAAAGCTGCGGTGATCTGCTGTTCCATTCCGAGCATACGGGCTTTGACATTGATGCAATGCTCAGCCGCGACGTGAGTAGTCGTACATTCAGCTTTTACTATCCGTCCACACGACCGGGCAGCAACCGGTGGCTCATTGTGTCATCGACGAATGCCAACTACCGCGACTGGTCGGAACTTCCGGACGCGGAATACGAAACCTCAAAAAAGGAACTGGTGGAATCAACGCTCGATTGCCTGGAAACGTACATTCCGGACGTGCGCCAAAAACTGGATCACGTCGAAGCCGCAACACCTCGGACGTTCGAACACTACACACGGCACCTGGCCGGATCATCGTTCGGAACAAAGTTCGAAGGCCTGCAGGTCAGCCGCGACCTGCCTCAACAAGTGTCGGGCCTGTTTCACGCCGGGAGCGTCGGAATCATCATGTCCGGCTGGCTGGGCGCTGTGAACTACGGCGTGATTGTGAGCAACGAAGTGGACAAATACCTGACAGCACCACAGTAACGCGCGCGACTATCGGGCATCAAGAATGCCCATTTCCTGGCCATTGACGGGATCGAGTCGTCTGACTTCAACGAGTTTCCATTCTGAGCCAATGTGTTTCCAGACCGTTTGCCAGCGCGTGAACACATGACTGATCATGTCGCCGTGATTCGCTTTGAGCGTTCCGTTCGCACGCAGATGAGCGTCTGCCGTCTGGCCATCGCCGCGGACTGTGACTTCCAGATCTTTGATGTGAAAATCTTTTGTCAGTGCGACCAGATCCAGTCCCCTTGCGGCCGTTTCACGCAGCTTCGGCGACTCGTCGGCAATGCAGGCATCAATGGCATCCTGATTGCGATCCCGGAACGCATCCAGCATGATCTGCAACTGACCTTCGACTTCTTCACCGGGGGTCACAATCGCCGCCTCGACCAGATACAATCCAGCCACAGCCAGCAGGCAAACGACAGAGACAAAACGTCCTTTCGGCACTCCTGAAATCAATACGATCACTGCTGTTCCGGCAAGAAGCAGCAACAATGGCCACGGGTTTTCGGTGAGCCAGGACATGTGGAACCTCCTTATCTTGAAACTCGTTGTCGTCTGATGTAAGAAACGAGTTCCTGCTCCATTTCGTCTGGCAATTTTCCAAAAGCCGTCAGAAATTCCTGAGTTCGTTCTTCGGCAGTCAAACCAACCATCGGCTTTCGCTGCGTGATGTTGTGCAGAAACTTCTGCATCCCGGTCTTTTCTTCCCGCATCAAGTAGTGAGTCAAGGCCCAGGCTTTGGCATACGCGGCGGGCATCTCTGCGGCATTGAGAAAGGCGGAGTCCGATTCAATCAGCGTGTTCATGCCTCCGGAAACCTGATTGGCCTCAAGCAGTTTCATGAACCCAGGTTGATGACGAGGATTCACCAGACCTGGGCGATTCCACAACAGTGTTGATCGCGCCGAAGTGGTTTCAAAGTACATCGCCAGCCCTTCGGAAAGCCAAAGCGGATTGTCCGCCATCCGCACCTGGAGTCCGGAATTGAATGCCAGTTGATGGACCGCTTCATGCACGACCGTTGCGACCTGCAGCGGTTTGTCCGCCAGACGCTTACGAATCGTTGACGCCGAACGGATTGATCGATCACCGGTCAGATCCAGGAGCAATGTCTGATTGTCCGTGACGGAATAGTAGCCCGGCGTGTCGGCAAACGAGATTTCAGGATGTTGCCTCGCTGAAAACGTCTGAAATTCTGAGCTGCTGGCAAAGATCACGATCGGCAACCTGAACGACGGCTCAGTCACCTCGACCTTCAAGTCGGCCATAAAGCGGAAGTACTGATCGAACACAGCTTCCAGCAGCTTGCCGCAGAATTCAACGTATTCCGGAGCGGAATTGGAACAGACAACGTAGTGCTCGGTTTCTGTAACTTCAAATCCAGCAGGAACCTGCTGTAAGAGATCCGCAGCAAGTTCTGTCGATGTAAACGGCACAAATCGTTTCCGTGCATCCTCCCGCGACAGTAATTGCCGCGCCGGAACCTGATGCAGCTTTCCATTTTGCTCTTCCAGCAGCAAAGCACTGTTTGGAATCTCTGCGACGATCCGACCGGTCAAGACGACCGACTTTGGCTCTCCAACTGTGATCTTCCATGTGGAATCATCACCAGCGATGCACGGAGACAGCTTCGGTGTCAGGAGACAAAGGACGACGATGATAAAGAGTCGAAAAATCATAGGGTGGATTGGAGAAAATCAAAGGGGCCAGGCGTTTTTGATTGGCACATCGTCTTCTGATCGCAGTTGTTGCCGTCCGCGCGGACGTATGGTTGACTTGAGATTGAGGCGTGTGGCGATTGATTCCATCCAGACATCATCTCGAACTCGGGTTCAGCGTTTCGTTCGTTGCGAATTCGGTTCAGCCCACGCTTGCCAGATCGGCGGGAGTGCTAAGGTACTCACGAACATCAAGCTGCATTCGATCGACTTCAGCAATGAATCCGCTCGCAGACAAGCGGTAGTTTGCACTGTTTGTCTCCGTCTTGCGAAGCAACGCCAGTTGATCCTGCATGCGGCGAATTCTGCCGAGGGTAACCTCAAGTTCAGTATCATTACCGATCATTGTCGCTCTCCAAAACTTCTACAATTCCACGTTGCCCACCGTCACGCTTTGTTTGCCAGTATACCATAAACACATCGACGTCATTCGGATTCGGTTTGCTGGTGACGAACGATCCGTAGACTACAAATCGGGCAAGATGGCCAGTAGCGAATGCGATCTCGTGTAATCTCTGAATACGCTGAAACAGCAGGTCCCGATATCCACTCGCCGATCCGAAGACGCGTGCGACCTCGCGCAGCGTTGCGGTGTGAATGCCCCCAGGTAATTCGCCTTCGGAGTTCAATTTCGGGATCGAAATAGTCCATCTCCTGCAGCAACGAACGAATTGCGATCAATGCGGCTGGCGATTAGCCGACGCATAGATCGCGCGTTGAACTTTTCCGCTTCGTGAGTGTTCTGCCACTATGCAGAATCCATCGAGTTCACTCGGCGGTCACGAGAAGTTTATCGGATGACAGGGAGCTTGTCACCTGGATTGTGGCCGGTGTGATGATTCCGGTCGAGTCGAATGCGATGGTTGTGTGTCGCCGAC
>Ga0105047_10010287_pt1 | contig 15303 bp, 12 predicted proteins | sample MAT04_FD_78384 | JGI IMG/M metagenome (GOLD analysis project Ga0105047, IMG submission 78384) | Freshwater microbial communities from Lake Fryxell liftoff mats and glacier meltwater in Antarctica - MAT-04 (megahit assembly) | ecosystem: Environmental > Aquatic > Freshwater > Ice > Liftoff... | reverse complement strand
TATTGGTACATTATAAAAATTTTCCGGGCAAATGAGGTAAAGAACCTCGTTTCTCGGGAATCGAAACATGCAACCTCCCCTGTTCAAGCGGGGGAGATGAACAGATCAGTAGAATTACTTGTTAGCTTCTTATGGAACACCCAAAATACTTGTACATTAGGCGACTATTTTATGGCTACCGACATAAAGCGGGACAGTTTGAACCGGTTGATGAGAATCTTCCAGCGTGTAAGCCTCAGAAACAAGGCTTTCCAGAAGAGCCTTATTCTACGGGGTGTCCTAGCTTAAGTCGGTAGCCTATTTTATGATAAGAAAGTGGTTGATGGGTGTTCAAACAAAATGACTATTAGAAAAGAATTATTTAAAAGTAGTATAGCTCTTTCATGTGCAATATTAATCATATTCAGTATTTTGTTATCGAGTATTCTTTACTACTCCGGGATTTCTAATGCCTATGCTGTTATCAGACAAAGAAACCAGGCTGTAAATTTTTTTATAGAAGGTTATTTCACCAAAATTCACAATGCTGTTCAATTCCTGGCAACCAATAATAAAATCCGAAATGCTCCTTCTCTTGGTTCAGAAGATCATCAGGATATATTAAATTTATATGAATCTCTCGAAATAGCTGATCCTGATATAAATTATATTTATTCAGGCTATAAGAATGGTTCTTTGTTGATAAATAACTATATTCCTCCAGAGGGATATAATCCAGCGGCTCGTCCCTGGTATCAAGCGGCAATAGAATCAAGTCCAGACATTTCAGAGGGACTGCCCTATAAAGAGATAAAAACCAAAGAGTGGTTAGTTTCTATCAGCAAAGTGCTGATTGATGTTGAAAATAAAATTTCTGGGGTTATAGCAATTGATTGCTCTATTGATACAGTTAGCAAGTTATTGAAAGAACCGGGGGGCAAATATAAATCATCTTACAGTTTTGCAGTAAAACCAGACGGAGAAATACTTATCCATCATGAGGACTTATTTTTAACAAGAGGTCTGTCAGACCTACTCAATTCTCCTGTAAAATTTGATAACAAAATTGGGGAGTTTAGCTATAAGCTGAATAATTTAGAAGAACTCGCTTACTACAGTCGGATTGATAAAATTGGATGGATTATTGTAACAGTTATTGATAAAAGGGAAATTATCAAGCCGATTATCAGGCAAATAATTATCAGTATTGTGATAATCGGACTTGTAGCTGTTTTACTTGCCTGGTTTTTAAGCGCTTCATTGAGCAAACGATTTATTATACCACTGATTGAGCTTAAGAGAAGGGTAAATACAATTATTGCAGGTGATAGTGACCGTGATTCCGCCTATGAATATCCAAATAATGAAATTGGTGCAATAGCCGCTGATATTGAACAGCTTACAGAAAACGAATTGTATGATAAAAATATTGAATTGCAAACTATAAATAAAAAACTTGAATTCCTCTCTACAACGGATCAACTCACAAAATTATCAAATCGTCATAAGATGAATATTGAATTAGAAAAAGAATGGAGTCGGGCAGTACGATACAGAAATATTTTTTCACTCATTATGTTTGACATAGATTGGTTTAAAAAAGTTAATGACACCTATGGTCATCAAGCCGGAGACTCTGTACTTTATGAAATAGCCCAATTAACGGAAAAAACTCTACGCTCTACAGATATTGTTGGTAGGTGGGGTGGAGAGGAGTTTTTAGTGTTGTGTCCCGGGATCAATTTGATTGGATCTAAGGCATTGGCCATTAAACTTTGCTCTACTATTGAAAATTATCGATTTTCAGTAAGTGCGATCGTAACAATAAGTGCAGGATTGTGTGAATTTGATGAACAGAAAAGTATAGAAGACATGATTAAGGAAGCAGATGAAAAACTATACGAAGCCAAGCGACAAGGAAGAAACACTGTTGTGGGTTAAAGCCACAACAGGATATTTTTCAAACAGAATAAATGGGGACGGATTTATTACCCGACAAGGTATCGCTAACGCTCCGCCTAAAGATGATTACATTTGCTTAATCGGGGATAAACGGTTGGCAGCGTTGTTCGCTGCAAAACGCTCTCTTATGCTGTCGCTGCATCTCTCGTTTTTTAAGATAGTAGCAAGTTTTCCTTAGAAATATCTTTATGCACTTTTTTGATAGAAAATTATTTCATCGACTTCTTATGCTGGTTGCCTTGCTCTCTTATCCTTTTGCGGCGTGCAGTCAAGATGCGCCTGCCGCTGCCGAGGGCCCGACGCTGGTCAGAGCTGTTATGAGCGAATCCATCGAGAAATTCTCCCCGGTTAATCCCTCCATCGTTTTTTCCATAGAATTAGGTCGGATATCCTGTTTCTCAGAGTTCGACCCTGTGCCGGAAAAATCGATTATTTATCACAAATGGTATCGTAAAGACAACCTGATTTCCGTAAAAAAACTGACGATCACCCCTCCCCGTTGGTCGTCTTTTTCCAGCATGCAGTTTCGCGATGCCGACAAAGGCCCGTGGCGGGTCGAAATTACCGATGACAACAACAAGCTTATTCGCAGCTTGCGCTTCAGCATAACGGATTGATCCAATGGACTCGCTGATACACTCTTTCATTGGCCTGCGCTGGCAGGATGTCATCGATATTATCCTCAATAGTTATATTTTATTCAGGCTCTACGTGCTCTTCAGGGGTACCGATGTGATCCGGATGGTCATAGCGATTGCAACACTTTGGATAGTGGAGCGGATGGCTGTGGCTATGGACTTAATCGTCACCAGCTGGGCTATGCAGGGTATCATTGCCGCCGCCGCCTTGATCATTATCATCGTATTTCGCAATGAGATTGCCGGCGTTTTACAAACCCGTAGCCTGAAGTCCTTTTTTTGGGGTATTCCTCAGCATCAGGTCCATACTCCCATAGATATTATCGTCGAGAGTGTCTACGAATTAGCCCGCCACAAGCTGGGTGCATTGCTGGTTCTGCCGCTGAAGAATGACATCCAAGCGGTGGTGCACGGTGGTGTCCCCTGGCAAGGCAAACTCTCACGGGAGATGCTCCTGAGTATTTTCTGGAACGGTACGCCGGTGCATGACGGCGCCACGGTGATACAGGGGGATCGGATAGTCGAAGTCGCGGCCATTCTTCCCCTGTCAAAAAGCACTGCCTTTCCAGCCTGCTTCGGCACTCGACATCGTGCTGCCGCGGGTCTGGCTGAGCAGACAGATGCCCTGGTCATCGTAGTTTCCGAGGAACGGGGCCAGGTTGCGGTTTTCAAGGATAGAACCATTATCAATGTCAAGGATCATGTCGAGCTGGAGAAAATACTGCGTGAACATGCCGGCACGGTAATGGCCGAGAATGGGGCAAAACGTCAAAGAGTGGAACTCAGCATTGCCGCCCTGATCTGTCTATCCGGCATTACCGGCATCTGGTTCAGCTTTGCGCGAGGCCTTGAAACCTTGGTGACCTTGGAAGTACCGGTGGAATTCATGAACCGCGATCCCGGGATGGAGCTCTTCGCTGCATCGGCAAGCAGCGTCAAACTCCAACTCAGCGGCTCGGGATCGTTGATCAAGTCGGTGCATCCCGACCAGATTAAGGTCAAACTCAACTTGGCCAATGCGGTTGCCGGCAGCAACCAGATAGTCATCGCCAGAGACAGCATTGTCCTGCCGCCCGGCATTCAACTCAAACAGGTGGAGCCGCAAACACTTGATGTGAACCTCGACATACCTACCCAGAAAACGCTGACGGTTCAAGCGGATTGGACGGGCAAGCTGCCGCCGGGGCTTCTCCTGGCGAGTGTCCGCCTGACCCCCGAAACGGTGAAGGTGGTTGGTGGTAGCCTGACACTGAAAGACATTCAGACCATCTTCACGGAAAAAATCCTCTTGGAAAATGTGGTTGCCGACGGCAATGTATTGGTCGGTCTCCTGCTCTTGCCCTCATCTTTAAAACTAAAGGATGAGTCGAAAAATCGCATTGATGTCAATTATGTCGTCACTCGGCGACCATCAGCCGGCACCGAGGCGAACAAGTGAGATTGAAACTGGACTTGCCTTTTGCTGAAGGTTCCCTTTCCCCATAAGTCACCTTTCTTCTGCGATTATCCTTTTGGTTAGGTCCATCAGCTTCCTTCCGGATCGGGCAGGATGGCGATATATTTCTCGACAAATCCAGTAGGCCGATAGCTGAGTTTGGCATGACGCAATCCTTCCTGCCCCAAATCCTGCTCCCGGTTGAGGGTGGTGTAGGGATCGCTGATAATCGAGGCGAAGGCCTGATTGACAAACTGATACAAGCCCTTGTACTGATTGAGGGCCTTTTCAAAGTGAATAACGAAACTAGTACCACAAGCCGACTCTTCCCCCAAGGAATAGGCAGCAGGCAGGCCGTCGGCATAATAGATGCCGCCACAAAGCTGCAGCTCCTCGCTTTTTTCCAAGGCCTCCCTGGCGGCTGCATAATCACCGAGGGAGTCGTGCTCGTTTCGCCAGGATTCGAGGATACCCAAGGCATCCGGGAGATACTCCGCAAGAAGCGGTCGCCCCTCGTAATGGTAATTGTTGATAAAGGCCTTGATAAGATTTCTCTTTTTCTGAAATTTCCGACCGGTCAACTCGGCCAGTTCCCGGCGCAGATAGAGGTAGTCAAAATTATCCCGGTCTTCGGTAACGACATACCCCATGGCTTGCAAGAGCGGTTTCTGGGGTGTGGAAACGCATTTCATCCGCCCGTAGTCCACCATCAACATATGAAGCAGCGGCGTGTCCGGCAAGCCGAACGGCAACATAAAAAAGCGCCGGTCGCCATCCTGTCCCAAAATGACCAGGCGGCCATCGGACAACCTGGAGATCGCATAATGATGTCCCTCCCTGAACAGGTAGATATTAGCGAAGGTGAACTCCGATATACCGTCCGGCAGGGCTTGAAACATGGGGTGGAGCAGTGGTCGCAGCGCCAAAGTCACCGCCGTGGCCTCCGGATACTCGGGAAGCATTTGCACAGACACGTCGTGAATGGAGGGGATCGATAAGAAAGTCATTATTGGCGAAAGGAAGTTGAGGGTGGGAAAAAAGGTGTTTTCATCCAGCTCCAACAGATCCGCCGAAGTATATCGACGGTAATCCGCATCAAGAAAAACTATACTTTTCTATGATTTTGAGCAAATATTCATGTTGCAAAGCAAGTGCTGAACAAAACTTCAATACGCCCCATTGCCCATAGGGGCGCAAGATGTTCAGCGATAGTAAAGGCTGGGACTGCCCATAGTGAGCAGAGCTTTGTGCAGGTTCCTTCGGAATTCCCGGCGGTCCCATATCCCTTGAATGTGACCACGTTTCAAGGCATTGCGCGCCGAGTGATAGTCGGGAGGAATGTCGTCACCGGTGGTTTCGCGGATGACCCGCGGCCCGGCAAATCCTACCCGGCTCGACCTGATGGCAAACTGGTAAGGGGCACAGCCGAGAAACGAGGCTACCGGTCCGGCATAGGAATTATTATCGTACACCACCAGATACAGGCCGCCGGCATCGATGTATTCCCGCACCGCCATGGTGCACTTGGGCATCTGGACAACCCCGAGGGTCCCTTCCTGAATACGGATTCCGCCGGTTGTATGGATATAGGCCAGCAGCGGGCGCTTTTTCCGTTTGGCGAGGGCACAGGCCTGGGCAAACTTTTCCCCTTCCGCCGAACCGACCGTGCCGTTGCGGAAATCGGAATACAGCATGCTGACAATAATCTGAATGCCGTTCACCTTGGCATGAAAAGTCATATTGCCGGAACGCCAACCGGTCTTATCCTTGGACTGCTGCAGACGCTCGGTAAAACCGGTATAGTTCTGCGGGTTGCCGGCACTTATCTCGGTATTGAAATGCTTGATCGAGCCGGGATCAAAGATATTTTTCAGATACCACTTGTGCTCCAGAGGAAAATGATGGCCGCAGGTCTCACAGACCCCGGCAAACTCGCCGTAGAGATCGGGAATCCAAAGATCCTTGCAGCCGTATTTATCGGCATTGGGACAGGAAATGGTCCGGTCCTTGTTGGCCAACGGGCTGGTGTAGGTGTCGGTGAGTTCCAGTGGGTCGACCCTTTGTGACTGGGCATCAAGCTGGCTCGCGCCACCGGAATAGGTAATGAGACGCTGCGGTTTATCTTCTTTCTTTTTGCCCCACAGCTCCATGAAAGCGGTAAAGGGTTCAGTCAGCCGCCTGATCATCACTGAGCTTTCCCCGGTAACATCGTTTAAAACCTTGCGCACCTGGCGCTTATGGTTTTTCATGATATCATAGCGCAAGGTGTAGTAGATCTTTTCGGTTTTCACCTTGGCGAGGTTATAGATCCCCGCCTCCGCCTCGGCCATGCCGAGAAAGCCGTTGCGTCCGAGTTCTAGGTATTTTTTTGAGCGCAGAGACAGGAGCTTGTCGATTTCAACCCGGTTCAGATCCCAGGGCAGCTCAAGTTGCGTTTCTTCGGTGGCCGGTTGATGCTTTTTCCTGCGGATCTCATAGGTGCGCATGGCGCTGAAGCTCTTGGCCGAAAGCACCACCTTGTCGGTGGCCCGGAGCATTTCCGCACGGAGCTTGGCAAAAAAGGTAAAGTCATCCCTTCTCGCCCCGAGCATCGGTTCGTAGATAATCCGATCAATGGTGCCCTTTTCCAGATTATCCTTGGCGGTGAGCTTCAGTCGATCGGCACAGACCTCAATCAATTCCCGAGGAACCTTTGAACCCTCACGGATCTTTCCTTCAATGGCCGCCGCGCCCTCCGGGGAAATGACCGAGTAGTAGCCGTGCGAGGTCATCAACCGGTAGTCGGAAAGACCGATGGCCTCGGCCCCGCCCGAGCCGCCCTCGGAGATCATCGAGACCATCGGCACCCGAAGTTTGGTCATGGCATAGATGTTTCTGGCAATCTGCTGGGCCGCACCCGACCCTTCCTCGACCGGGTAGGACCCGGGGGTGAAGACATAAAAGTGAATGGGAATACCCTCGGTTTCCGCCACCTGCATATAGCGCAGGGCCTTTTCATTACCCTGCGGTCGGCATGAGCCGCCATTGCGAAATTCCTCACCATGACCGGTTTCCTGACCAATGACCATAACCGACGAGGTGTAGGGTTTGTTCTTCAATCTTCGGGTGATGGTGGCCTTGGCACAGATCATCGCCGGATCGACGTTGGCGTCCCCTTCACCGCCCAGTTCGGTGTAATCTTCGTAGACATTTTCGAGGATGTCTTTCAGACTGAAGCGCTGGATGCTGCGGACGATTCTTACCCGTTCCATAGGGGTGAGGTTTTCTTCCGCCCTTTCTTCGAGAAAACTTATCGATTCTTCGAGCTTACGGATCTGCCCCTGGAGACTCTCCTCGCTGTGATCATAGATGGTCTGTTTCAGATCATCACAATTCTTCTTAAAACCGTCGAGATTACCCCAATTCGAATAATCCTTGACCTGTAACAGATAATTGATCCGCTCTTCTATTTTCAGAAGCTGCTTTTGTAATTCTTTCATAGTATTTCGTAACGGCTCCTAAAACGCCAGAAGCCGATCCAGATTATTTTTAAGGTAGTCGAGATTGGTGATGATCGGATTATTGTTTGCATCGGCGCCGGCAATGACTGTCTCGCTGAGAAACTGTACGGCCTTGTTTTTCGCGTCATCAACCGAATCACCCCAGACCAGCGCCAAAGCAAGATTTGGATCAAAGTCGCTGGGGATGGGGTACGGCCGGTCAAAGGGAACATGGGTATAAACCACCGACCACGGATGTGTTGGAAATTTGAATTCATTGATCGTACCGATCCACGGTGCAAAACCGCGCCGGGTATCTTCGGCAACGATGCGCAGTTCGATGGCGGCACCCTTAAATTTTACCGCATTCTGCTTGTAGCCGAGGCGGTCGCCCAGGCCCAAACGGATCTGCTCGCGAATCAAATTCGGCTGCTGACCATTGATATAGCTGATTCGCGCCGATATGTCGTTTTCAACCTGAATGCGGGTATTTACCTCAAGAAGATAGGGCTGCCCGGACCTGCTGACAATCCATTCCCAGGTGCCGACGTTGTCATATTTTACGTGGTTGGCAAGCTTCAGGGAATACTGGACAATCTGCTCGAGAACCTTCTTTTCGTCAAAATCATAGTCAAAGGCCGATTTATGGAAACCGGGCGCCGCCTCCACCCTTTTTTGTCGACCTGTCGACTGGATGGTACAGTTCCGCGAACTGAAATGGATTCGTTCACCGTATTTGGAACAAACCAGCTGAACTTCCAGATGGTTATAATCGCGCAGGCACTGTTCAATGAGCACACCGCCATCGCCGAACTGGCGTTTGGCATAGTTTTGCAGTTGTCGGTAAATTCTCCGAAATCGTTCTATCTCGGTGACCTCTTCAATGCCCATACCACCGCCGCCGGCCGCCGCCTTGACGAGGATAGAAGGTTGCTCGACGCCACTTTGCTTCTGGCTTTCAAGAAGCTGGGCGGCGATTTCCTCCGCTTCCATCTCGTTGTAAATCGGCGCATCCGTCCCCGGGATGGTGGGAATCCCCAGTTGGTTGGCCACCCGTTTGGTATTAATCTTGTCACCAAGATCGCGGATCACCTCCCAATTCGGACCAATAAAGGTGAGGGGCCGATCGCGTTTCGTGGCCCTTCTGGCAAAACGAAAATCCTCGGAGAAAAAACCATAACCGGGATGGATGGCAGTGCTGCCGGTGTGATCGGCCACGGCAAAGATATCATTCGGTTCGGTGTAGCTGGTAATCCGCCAGGCGTTCTGGCCGGGTCCGCTGGTTATATTCTGTCGTACATGTTCCGAATCCTTATCGGCTTCGGTATAGACAACGACATACGGCAGACCGAGATCCTTGCAGGCATTCATGATACGTATGGCTATTTCGCCGCGATTGGCGATGAGAACCTTTCCTTCCAATCTTATCCTCGCTGAATTTAATGGTGACTATTGAGGCGGCGTTACGAAATATCGGCAGTTTATTGTCATTTCGTGACCGTGCCCTATGCCGTTCCCGTGGGTTATCCGGCCCATGCGCATCGACAACGGCTGGTCTTACGCTCCAGGTCGCCCGGTAATATCACAAAAGGGTGGCAAAGTACAGTGAACCATGGGAACCGACGCTACTATAGTCATGCCCTGTCGATTAGAAAAGAAAAATTATCCGCTCCCACCCCATTTCTTAACAAGAAAGCACATATTTTCAAGCGCATAGATATTTCCAGCTGATCATTTACCCACCGTTTTTGCGACCGGCAAACGAAAGAATCGCCAAGAGATCATTGATTTTTCCGGCCAGAATGTTATTTATCTGGAGAAACTGCCGCAGCAAACACTGATTACCACCACCATACTGCTAACCAACCCATACGATGAGCGAAGACAATACAAGTGACGTTCAGGAACCGGACCAAGAAAATGGCGTCCTGAAACGCCTGAAATCCCTGTTGAGTTTCACCAAACCCGGAACCAAGGAAGACCTTGATCACGAAATCCAGGAACTTCTCGAAGAAGGTGAAGAGCATGGACTGATTTCCTCCCTGGAGGAGAGAATGATCAACTCCATCCTTGAGTTCCGAGAAACCTATGCCTCGGAAATCATGACCCCGGCGGCGGAGGTGGTATCCTTCGATGAAACCTCGCCGATGTCTGAACTCATTGATATCGTCATTGAGAGCGGCTTTACCCGCATCCCGGTGTATCGGGGAAACCCCGACCATGTTATCGGGGCAATCCATGCCAAGGATCTGCTCCGACTCTGCGCCCGCGCGGATGCCCCCCCCAATGCCGGACCAGTGAATCTGGAAAGTTATTTGCGGCCGATCTACTTTATCACCGAATCGAAACCGATTGTCGATCTGCTGCGCGAGTTTCAGAAACGCAAACTGCATATGGCCATGGTCATCGACGAATTCGGCGCGGTTCGCGGCCTGATTACCCTGGAAGATATTCTTGAAGAGATTGTCGGCGAAATTGACGACGAATATGACAACGATGAAAAACAGATCGAGATAATTGACGAACAAACAATTCAGGTGCATGGCCGGGTTGACATTGAAGTAATTGAGGAGCATTTCCATGTGAAGTTTCCCGAAGGCTCCTTTGAATCGGTCGGTGGATTGATTATCCATGCCCTCGGACGACTGGCGATCATAGGTGATATTGTCGATATCAGTGGTTTTCGCTTTGAGACGAAAAGTGCCGATGCCCGACAACTGAAGCTGGTGCGCATCAGCAGGATTTCCGAGGACCAAGAGAAAAAGTGACCTCTATCTTCCGCAACCGGTATTTTTTCGCGACACTTACCGCCCTCTGCCTGTGGCTTTCCTTTCCGGGTGGTGGTGAAATTTGGCCCCTGTTGTTCTTGGCCCTGGTGCCGTTGCTGTTCGGCATGCAGACCGGCAGCCCTCGGCAATCGGCCCTTTGCGGACTCGTCGCCGGCCTTGTCCACTTTCTTTTGCTCCTTTACTGGATTGTCATTGTTCTCGGCACCTACGGCGGTTTGGCCTGGTACTTTTCGATCCCGGCACTGCTTTTGCTGGCTCTTTATATGGGCCTTTATTTTTCATTATTTGCGGCCCTTGCCCGAGTCATCCTCACCATTTTCCCGGCCATCGCCGCCCTCTGGCTGCTGCCTGCGCTGTGGGTAGGACTTGACTGGCTGCGCAGCGTATTGTTCACCGGTTTTCCCTGGATGGATCTCGGTTACGCCCTTTACAAAATACCAATTGCCATCCAGATCGCCGACCTGCTCGGCCATCACGGGGTGACGTATGTGCTTGTCTTGATCAACACCCTGTTGTTCCTGCTGGTGCGGGCCTGGCCCTCGGGTCGCAGCCTATTGCTGCTCCTGGTGCCGGCCTGTTTGCTTATGGGCGGTGTCGGCATATACTCACAACAGCGGTTCGCCGAGATAAACGAACAAACCACGGCCGCCGCCACTCCCCAGCTGAGCATCGGCATTATCCAGGGCAATATCGACCAAAGCGTCAAATGGTCGCCCTCGCAACAGACGACCACAGTCCAGACCTATCTCAGCCTGAGCGAATCTCTCATGGCCTCGCGGCCTCCTTCCCTCATTGTCTGGCCGGAAACCGCCCTGCCCTTTTATCCGTTGAAGAACGATAACATGGGGCCGCTGAGAAAACTGGTCGAAGGCCGTGAACTGGCTCTTCTCACCGGCGCACCCTGGTATGAAGTTCTCGACCGGAAAGCGCAAAATGTACTGTTTTTCAACAGTGCCCTGCTGCTGCAACCGGACGGGGAATTCCATGGTAAATACTACAAATCACATCTTGTACCCTTTGGCGAGTATGTGCCTTTAAAACAATTTCTGCCGTTTATCGCACCCCTGGTCGAAGCAGCCGGCAATTTCAGCACCGGGACGATCGAACGTCCGCTCGCCTGGAAGGATGCACGGGCCGGGATACTTATTTGTTTCGAATCGGTCTTTCCGGAAATATCCCGCCAATGGGTCAAAGCAGGCGCCAATCTTCTGATTAATTTGACCAACGATGCGTGGTATGGTAAATCGAGTGCCCCGTATCATAGCCTGGCCATGGCGGTGTATCGCGCTGTTGAAACCAGACGCAGCCTGGTCCGTTCCGCCAACACCGGCATTTCGGCCTTTATCAGCCCGACCGGGACAATAGATCTGCAATCGGAAATCTTTGTCCCCTTTGCCGCGGCAAGAGTGGTAACTCTCATGCAGGGTGAGACATTCTGGGTGCGCTACGGCTATCTTTTCGCACCCGCCTGTTTGGCTATCGGCCTCCTCGGCAGCTGCCTTGCCATTGTTCGCCGGCGGCAGGAAACCCATTAAATTTACAACAAAAAAGCATTAAGGTTAAAAATTATGGTTATCGAAAGCGGTACCGCAGTATCCAAACAAAAACTCGGAGATCTCAAAACTCGTCTTCTCGTTCTCAAGGAGCATCTTTGACTTAGACCGCAAGAAGGAAAAACTTGACACCTTAGAGCGCCAGACCCTCGCCCCCGGTTTTTGGACTGATGCCGATAACGCCACGGTCATCCAGAAGGAACACGGTCAACTTCAAGAGGTCATCAGCGGCTGGGAAGCACAATGGAAACATCTGGAAGACACCGAGCTCTTCCTGGAAATGGTCATGGAGGATAAAGACGCTGACCTGGAACTGGAGATCGCCCACACGGTAGAGGCCATTGAAGAAGGGTTGGCCCAGGCCGAACTGGAATGTATGTTCAACGGCGAGCATGACGCCAATAATGCCATCATCGCCATCCATGCCGGGGCCGGCGGAACCGAGGCCCAGGATTGGGTAGCAATTCTCATGCGCATGTATCTGCGCTGGGCAGAGATACATAGATTCAAAACCGACATCCTCGATTATCTGGCCGGCGATGAGGCCGGGACTAAAAGTGTTACCATCATGGTCAAAGGCCGCTTTGCCTATGGCCTTCTGCGCTCGGAGCTGGGCATCCATCGGCTTGTTCGAAACTCTCCCTTTGACGCCAGCGGCAGACGTCATACGTCATTCGCCTCGGTTATGATTCTGCCGGAGCTGGATGATTCGATTGTCGTGGAAATAGATGACAAGGAACTTCGCATCGACACCTATCGTTCAAGCGGCGCCGGCGGACAGCATGTCAACAAAACCGACTCGGCAATCCGCATCACCCATCTGCCGACGGGAATTGTCGTCCAGTGCCAGAACGAGAGGTCGCAGCACTCCAACAAGGCTACCGCCATGAAAATGCTCACTGCCCAGCTCTATGCGTTGGAAAAACAGAAAAATGCCGACCGCCAGGAAGGACTGGCCGGGGATAAGAAGGGCATTTCCTGGGGCAGCCAGATCCGCTCTTATGTCCTGCAACCCTATCGGCTCATCAAGGATCACCGTACCGACCATGAAACCGGTAACGTCGATGCAGTGCTCGACGGCAGCCTTGATTCTTTTATCAAGGCTTATTTGCTGTGGGGTAAGTGAGGGAGGTCGGGAAGAAAGAATGAGGAATGAGGCGTAGGGTGCATTGCATACACCTTGTTTATGCTGTGGATGAAGTAAAGGAAAAAGGTCGACTCGCAAGCGAGTCGGCCTTTTTCCTTTCTGTACAATCTCTCTTATTCCATTTCTAAATCAAGATGGGAACGAGAAGGCAAGCGAGCAGCGACGAGACAGTACAAAGAAGTACGGCGAGGAGCCGCACAGCGCCGCCGCCGATAGTTAACGCTTGATTTAGAAATGGAATTACAGAAGCTCGGTAATCGGGGTGTAGTTCAAACCAAAGGCCTCGGCAACCGCCTGATAGGTGACCTTGCCATCGATGATATTGACGCCGCGAGCAACCTCGACGTTGTCCTGGCAAGCCTTCTTCCAGCCCTTATTGGCGATCTGCAGGGCATAAGGCAGAGTGGCGTTGGTCAGAGCCAGGGTCGAGGTCTTGGCGACTGCGCCCGGCATATTGGCAACGCAGTAATGCACCACGCCATCAACGGTGTACACCGGATTGTCGTGCGAAGTCGCCTTCGAGGTCTCAAAGCAGCCGCCCTGATCAATGGCCACGTCAACCATGACTGAACCTTCCTTCATGACCTTCAGCATATCCCTCGTTACCAGTTTCGGTGCCTTGGCGCCGGGGATGAGAACCGCGCCGATGACCAGATCGGCCCGAGCCAAAAGCTCACGCAGTTTCGGAACGCTGCTCATGATCGGGAAACAGTTGCTGGGCATGACTTCCCGGAGATACCGCAAGCGGTCAAGGTTGGTGTCCAGCAGGTAGACCTTGGCGCCGAGGCCGCAGGCCATAAAGGCGGCATTGATACCGACGACGCCACCGCCGATAACCACTACGGTGCCGGGCTCAACACCCGGTACGCCGCCGAGGAGAATGCCCCGGCCGCCCTTGGTCATCTGCAGGTAATTGGCACCCTCCTGGGCGGCCATGCGACCGGCTACCTCGCTCATCGGGGTGAGGAGAGGGAGGGAACCATCGGCTTTCTGAATCGTCTCATAGGCAATATTTACCGATCCGGCCTTGATCAAGGCGCGGGTCTGCTGCTCATCGGCGGCCAGATGGAGATAGGTGAAGACGATCTGGCCCTTCTTAATATGGGCGTATTCCTGCGGCTGCGGTTCTTTAACATGCATGACCATGTCGGACTTGGCAAAAATCTCGGCAGCTGTGGCAACAATGGTGGCTCCCGCCTGGACATATTCAGCATCACTGAAACCGCTGCCCTTGCCGGCATTGGTTTCGACGAGAACCTGATGTTGGTGATGGCACATGACCTCAACACCTGCGGGGGTCATGCACACTCTGTTTTCAGCGATTTTTATTTCCTTGAGAATTCCGACGATCATTGTTGTCTCCTGTGGTGAGCGGTTTGTTTCTTAAAAAATTCTTTGCCGTTATTGCGAAGGATTTTTCGTGAAGAACGAATCCCTTTATCGGGGTGAGGAAGGTTTTTCCACCCTGCCGGTCCGGCAATGAGGAAAAAAGTTTGTAAATCAAAGTATATAAGGCACTTTCAGGTTGTAACCCTTGTAGACGATGAAACTTTCCACCGTCTGCACTTCTTCAATGCGGGCCACCTGCTCGGTGATGAACTCCAACAGACTGTAGCCCTGCCCCAGAAGCACCTGGAGAATTATATCGTACCTGCCGGTAACGATCGCGGCGGAAACCACGCCTCGCAGACGGCTGAACTCCTCGGCCTTTTTTTGCAACTCCATGTTTTTCAGTTTCACCCCCAAGTACAGGAGGTTATGGCCTGCCAGAACGTCAACCTGAACGGTTCCGGAAAACTTGAGTATCCCCTCATCCACCAGTTTGTTGACCCGACTGCGAATAGTGTTTTCGGTAACGGACAGCTCTTCAGCGATGAGCTTAAAGGATTTCCGTCCGTCTTTTAAGTGGCGAAGAATCTGGATATTGGTGTCGTCTATGTCCATTTTGGCGTCTGCTCGGTCAGGCTACCGCCTGTCTGCAATGGGATAAAATTAGTTATTTTGATATATTTTTAATTAATATTTGCTGAAATGTCAAATTTTTTAAAAATATTTTTATCTTTACATCAATACTGCGCGACAATGAAAATATTAGCCATCAATGGCAGTGGACCCCAATATCCAGACAGTAGTTTAAGTTGTACGCAACCATGAGGAAGGATGAGCGATGAGCGAAGAAAAAAAGCGAAAAAAAGGGGACAGATTTATTTTTTAGGCCGTCCTGGCTTCTTATTTGAAAGGCGGATGTCGAGCTTTTTTTCTGTCTCCATTAGGAATCGCGCACTCCCGGTCAATTGTCCACGCTGTAAAGCATCTCGTAT
>Ga0105047_10010286_pt1 | contig 15306 bp, 10 predicted proteins | sample MAT04_FD_78384 | JGI IMG/M metagenome (GOLD analysis project Ga0105047, IMG submission 78384) | Freshwater microbial communities from Lake Fryxell liftoff mats and glacier meltwater in Antarctica - MAT-04 (megahit assembly) | ecosystem: Environmental > Aquatic > Freshwater > Ice > Liftoff... | reverse complement strand
GGTGGCGGGCCGAACTGGCTTTTGAAGCGTTGGGCAAAGTAGGGTCGCCAGGGGGTGAAATCAAACAGGCGCAGGGTCAGGTCGAAGGCATCCAGGCCCGCCAGGTCGGCGCTCGATGGCAAGTCGTCCGGGGGGATCCAGCGGTAGTACGAACGACAGCAGCGCTCTGCCCAGGGGGGCGGGTTGCCGGGCGTGGGCAGGCGCAGCGGCAATAGCGCTCGCAGCGCTTCCCAACGAAACAGCGTGACAAAATTGGGGATTTGCTGACGCCGTTCCGCTGCGGTCAGTGCGCGGTCGGCGGCCATTTCAGCCCGTGAACCACTTTTCAACTCCAAGAAAGGGCTGGCAGGCACGGAGATGCTGGCCAGGATCTCGCTGGCAGGAACGCGCAGGATGCTCATTTCTGCCCCCTCTGGCTGCGCAGCCAGGTGTTATTCCGACGCTGGGCCGCGCGGTAGGCCGCCCGGCTATCCTGCTCGCACAACCCCCGCAGCCGGATCGATAACGCTGGCAGCCTCAGCAGCACCAAGGCTTCGTTGCGCAGTTGTCGGATCCGTTCGCGCGTCAGCCCCATTTGCCTGCCGATCGCCGCCAGCGTCTGCGGCTCTGCTCCCTTCAGTCCATAGGCCCGCTCAATCACCCCGCGCAGCCGCTCCGGCAGACAGTTCAACTCCTCTGTGAGCGCCTGGCGTACCTGCTCCTCCTGCCAGGCGGAGATGATCCCGCCCAATCGATCCCCCGCTTCCTCCCTTTCCAACCATCCTTCGGGCTTGCTCGACCGTTTCACCGCCTGCCACACCTGGTTGCAGATCGCTTTCCAGGCATAGCTCGAAAACGCATTCCCCCGCCCTGGGTCAAAACCCAGGATCGCCCGCCACAGCCCGATCCGCCCTTCCTGGATCAGTTCGGTGTATTCGCTCTGCCCCCAACACTGCCGCCGCACCACTGCGCGTACCAAGGGCTCGTTTTCTCGCAGCAGTTCTTCAATACATTTTGCACAACCGGCCTGCGCACAGGCAAAACTCCCTGCTCGATCGGGATTACTTTCGGGTAAAATACACATGCGACACCTTTTTTGGGATTGATTTCACTCTTTCCTAAAAGGTGTCGCATTTTTCTTCTTTTGGCAAGTCCTTTTGTGGTTGGCTTTGCTCTTTTTCTGAGTTGCTCTTTTTCCCTTTTACTTACTGCGGTATCCCGTCCCGCGCCTACCGGGCTATATGTCCCGTTAAGTCAGGGGCGTTGGATCCACCTTTTTCTCTATGCATATATTGAGTCCCGGATTTGTTACAGCCCCCCTTGTGTTCATTTTCGGCCTATAATCGAGGTATCCACCACCATCAATGGATCAAACAACTCTTGAAGGAGATAGCATGACCATCAAAAAGCAGGAATACATCGATCGCATGCAACGATTGCAGGCCAGTGTGCGCGCCAGTGGACTGGAAGCGTTCCTGATCACCGCTCAAGACAGCATTTATTATCTGACCGGGATTACGTATGTGCCGCTGGAACGCCCATTTTTTATCCTGGTGCGTCCGGATACGGCCGCTGTTCTGCTGGTGCCCACCTTGGATCGAGACCATCTTGCTTCTGCGCCCAACATTGAGGAGGTGCGTACCTATTGGGATTACCCATCCCGTCCTGGAGAAGGCTGGAGCGAGAAACTCTCCGAACTGCTCAAAAATGTCAACCGCCTGGGCGTGGAGCCAACGCTTTCGCAGGAAATCGCGGTCACCTTATCGGGCAAAAAGCCTGAAATCCATCCCCTGGTTAAGCGTTTGCGACTGGTCAAATCGGCGGATGAAGTTGCCATGCTGCGCCAGGCAGCTCATTATGCAGATCTGGGAATGGAGAAAATAACCGGCGCATCCTATCATGGGGTCTCAGAGATTGAAATCTTTTCTCAGGGGCGTGCGGTGCAGATGCAGATCATTAAAGAAACCGCGTTTGATGCCCTCACCACCAGCATCCTGACAGCCGCCTGGCCGGCCCGCCTTGGTACCCAGCCCCACGGTGTGCCCAACATCGCGGACCGGTTACGCGAAGGCCCCAATATTGGCTTAAGTTTTCTGCGCGTCAATGGGTATGCGACCGAATGTGAACGCACCTTCTTTGTTTCACCTCCCACCCCAGAAATGAAAGAGCTGTTTGCCATGATGTTGGAAGCACGCAGGCGAGCGTATGCACTGATCCGCCCGGGTGTTTCCTGTGCAGAAGTCGATTTGTGCGCCAATGGTTTCCTGCGCCAGGAAGGCATGGGCGACTATCTGCTGCACCGCACCGGGCACGGTTTCGGCCTGGGCAATCATGAAGGTCCCTGGATCGCTGAAGGCAGTGATGAAGTTCTGGCAGAGAATATGTTGATCAGCATCGAACCGGGATTATATGTGCCCGACCTGGGGGGATTCCGCCATTCGGACACCGTCCTGGTAACGTCGAATGGCTTTGAATGTTTGACGAATTATCCAACTGATTTGGAAGCCCTGACACTGACAGCCAGCAAACCCTTCACAAGGCTGCGCGGGGCGCTGGTGCGTAAAGCTGTTGGCGTGGCGTGAGACAATATTTCAGAAATTAGAGGAGATTGGCACCTGCTCAATCAAGCTACCACACGCAGAACCTGTGCTCATATCCTTAAATTGGAGCCAGCCTTGTGGATTTTTATTAGTATTGAAGGCATTGAACCCACCAATAACTCTGCTGAACGCCCTTTGCGTCGCGGCGTCAGATGGTGGCGTAAACGTTGTTTCGGCACCCAAAGTGAACAAGGAAGCACTTTTGTTGAACGTATCGTGACCGCGGTTCTGTCTTTGCGCCAACAAAATCGAGATGTCTTGGAGTTCCTGACCCAGGCTTGTCATGTAAGAAATGGTGTTGATCATCGGCCTTTTTTGCTACCTACCAACTGAACGGATACCTTTTTTCGGCACGGTTTAGAAACAAAAAAATAGGACCTTTACAAAACAATAGAAATGCAGGTAACCTCTGAACTGTAATCTACCACGAAAACAGACAGGAGCCACCTGCAATGACAGTTTACCCGAATTATCCAAGTTCTGCCAGTCCAAAATGGCCGTTACCCACTGAGCCCATTTGGCAAATGCTGCCTTTGAACGAAGCGTTTCATTCTGGATGGAAGCGTCAGGACCTGGGGCTGAGTGACCGGCTGTTCACCGGTGGAGTTATCAATTTGCCCTAGGAGAAGCGGCCATGGGGCGTGGTCCAATGGTTGGCGGACGTTTATCAGACCAGCCGTCCGACCTTGTATGCCATCGGGGATCGAACTAAGGCCGGTCTACTGACGCATCTGCCCGATCCAGCCGAGATCGAGGCGCAGCCAGCGGAGGCCGTGGCACAGGACACTGCGAAAACGGTAAGGGTGACGCGCAACCGGATGATGCGCACGGCTTTGACCCTGTTGTTTCCGGGGGGCGTTTCCGAACGATCGGCAGCCAATTGTCTGCAAGCCGCCTTTGACGAAAGCCGGTCGAGCGCCTTCATGTCGGGTCTGGTGCATGAAGCGGGGCAACGCGCGGGAACGATTTTGCAGTCGGTGGATCACTCGGCCCTGGGTGCGGTGATGCAAGCCAGGGATGAGTTGTTTGTCGGTCGCGAGCCCATTCTGCTGATGGTCGAACCCCGCAGCCTGACCATAACCGGGTTGTATGCGACCGCGGACCGCGAAGCCGAAACCTGGGGGTGCGTCCTGCTGTTGACCCAAGACCGCCGGGTGCAAATCCAGGGTTTGGCCGAAGATAATTGCATTCCGTACGCTGCGTCATGTCGGCTGGCCCAGATCGATGCGGCCATCCAGAAGGATGTCTGGCATCCTTTAGCCGATGTGGGCAAGGTCATCCAAGATGTGGAGCGAGACGCCCTGCACAAGCTGGACGCGGTCGAAAAGTTAGAAAAACGCCTGCGCAAACACTGGAATGAGGCGGATTTTGCTGAATTGGCGCAGCTTGACCCGCAGATGAACGCGCTGCTCGCGCAAAGTGACCAGTTGCACTTTTTGCGCGGTTGTTTATGGGAGGCGGTTGAGTTGGTGGACTGGCGTAACGGTGACATTCGCGCGCGCCCGATCAACCAATGGCTGGCCGAGGAAACCTTGCGGGAAATGAAACGCCTGCCCCATCCGCGCATTCAGAAGCTCGTTGAACGTCTGGAAGGCGTCGTCCCCGAAATGCTCACCTTCCTGGATGGCAGCGCTCAACCCCTGGCCGACTGGCAGGTTCTAGCCGAAGCGCACTTCCACAATCCCCGCTGGACCGCTTGCTTTTAGGTCAGTGTGGCCCATCTTTGGCGCCTGGAAAATGCCGTACGCAATGGTCAGCACCGGTTCCGCCAAGCCGCCCTGGAAGCCCAACAATGGCTGGCCTACTGGATCGAAACCGATCCGCTAGTCCAAGCACTGGCCGAGAAACTCCTGTCTTTGTTAGAAAACACCGTGCGCACCAGCAGCACCGCCGAAACCATCAGCAGTGTCTTGCGCCCTTACCTGAACCGCCGTCGGGAGTGTACCGATTTGGTCAGCCGCCAGTTGTTTTTAAACCTGTATGTCCTGTGGTTTAATCTGCACCTGTTCGAGCGCGGCCCACGCAAAGGCAAAAGCCCGTATGAATTGGCCGGGATTGATCTGGGGTCCCAGGACTGGTTGACTTTGTTAGGCTTTCCGCCAGATTAGCAATTTGGTGATTGCGTTAGAATTGGAGCTTGCCATTCTTTGACCCGTTTTGTCGGGTTTTTGTCCGTTTTACCCGGACAACTGTCTCTCTATTGATTTGTAAAGGTCCTATGATTACTTTTTATGGATTTTTGAACCGTGCCCTTTTTTCGAAAACAAACCACTTTACAATCAGCTTACATTAATCGAAAACGATGATTTATTGAAGTTCCACTGGTAACATCAATATAAAATCATGCACGACCCAAAAACGACCTGATTCATTTCGTTTTTCCAAAGCAGAGGAATCATGACCGTCCTTCTCGGAAAGTATGAGATCATCCGCCCCCTTGGCTCCGGCGCAACCTCCGAAGTTTACCTCGCCCGCGATACCGTCCTAGACCGTCCCATTGCACTTAAAGTGCTGAAGCCAGCCCTGCTCCAGGATTCGACAGCCTATACTCGTTTTGCACAGGAAGCCCGGGCAGCTGCCGGGCTGTTCCATCCCCATATCGCCACGATCCTGGATATGGGTGAAGGAAATGGGCGCTATTTTATCGCCATGCGCTATGTGGACGGTCCCTCGCTCGACCAGCGCATTCGCCAGCAAGGTCCGCTGCCGCTGGCGGATGTCCTGCGCCTGACCCGGCAGATTGGGGATGCCCTGGATTTTGCCCATCAAAATGGTTTTATCCACCGGGACGTCAAGCCCGCCAATATCCTCTGCGAACCGAACAAGGATTTCACCCTGACCGACTTTGGCCTGACCCGGGCGCTGATGTCCAGCGGATTAACCAGTCATACCGGGGCGATCCTGGGCACGCCTTCCTACATCGCTCCGGAAGTCTGGTTAAACCAACCCATTCGCCCGGCAGTGGATCAATATTCGCTGGCCTGTGTAATTTATGAGGCGTTGACAGGGCACATCTTGTTTAACGGCGAGACGCCTCCGGCGATTATGACTGCTCACGTGTTGAGCGGACCACGTTTTGGCGAGCATTGGCCCGCCAGCATACCGGCGGAGGTTCAACGGGTGCTTGCCAAAGCATTGGATAAAGACCCGCGGCAGCGTTTTCAGAATCAGCAGGAGTTTGCCAATGCGCTTGCTGAAGCAAGTCAAGCCAGGCCCGCAGCCAGAGAGGCGCTGTCCGATCCGGCACCAACTTTATCTTCGATTGGGGTGCGCAAGGAAGTTGGAATCCCTGCCAACCCACCAACAGCCGAGCCAGCGCCCAGCAGTGATTTTCTACAGTCCAAAAACGATCCAATCAAGCCTGAAAATATTGCCGCGCCGATTAAGAATGAAGCGCAACAGCCGCCCAGACAGGATAGAACGCGGCCGCGGTTTTTCCAAAACAAACTGGTTATTATTGGGATGGTTCTTTTCCTGGCAATTGTTCTCTACGGCGGATCCATTTTCCTGGGGGCTTTGAATAGTAATTCCAGCCCAACCCCGGTTGTTGCGGAAAAAAATACCTCCGTTCCGAAGGCGACGGACGGCATCGGCTCCCCGACCCAAAATTTACCTGCGTCAGTGGGAACAACCAGCCCGACAGGTACGGGCGCAGCCCCTACAGCTGCCGAGAAAACCACGCCGACCCCCAGCCCGACGCCGGTCATGCCCAAAACTGTGCTGTCAGGAATCACCCCGCCGCATGCTACGGAGACCATTTCCCTGGCAAATGCGGGCCGGGTGGTTGAATTGGGGCGTTGGGGCATGGGCGGGATTAACAGTTTTGCCTGGTCTCCGGATGGAAATACATTGGTTGTCGCAACAACTATTGGCCTTTACCTGTACAAGGCCAGCACGCTTGAACTGCTGACCACAGTCGCCGAGGGTGTATGGTTCAGCAGTGCAGCATTCAGTTCCGATGGTCAATTCTTTGTATCTGGCGATTACGGTGGCAAAGTCATTTTATGGGACAAAAAAGGCGCCCGGATAGACACCGTATATACGCAGAATGATTACATATATTCGGTAGCCATTTCGCCTGACCATACTTTGATCGCGGTAAAACCCGGTGCAGAAAAGATTTTAATAGTTGAAACTGCTACAAAAAAAGTGAAATATGAACTAAAAAGCGGTAATGACGGTGAAGTTAAATTTAGCCCGAATGGAACTTTGTTAGCCTATGCGGGTTGGGAAGGGACGAGCATTTACAAGGTATCTTCCGGGGGTCTGGAAATAGTGTTAACGAACGAAACGGTCCAGTCAGGGGGAATTCAAAAAATCGCTTTCCTTCCAGATTCAAAAACAATCATCACCGGTAATACGCGAGGCGAACTGCTGCTTTGGAATATCGGAGATGGCACATTAGGCGCAGTTCTAAAAAGGAACCAAAACAACGAGCAATTTTCCGCCCTGGAAGTAAGCCCGAATGGGAAGACACTGCTCGTTTCTCTGACAGGCGGCGAATTAGAACTTTGGGATTTGGTAAACAAGCAAAAACAGGTGCTCCCTGCTTCACTGGAATCTGTAGCTCAAATGATGTACAGTCCAAAAGGAGATTTTCTAATCTTTGGCTCGACGAATGGCCTGATGCAGCTATTGGCTGCCGGCAATTGGGCCAGGCAGGCACAGCAAAACAGCTTTGCTCAATTCGATGCCGTTTACCGGACGGGAGTTAATTCGCTATTCGCTGATACGGCGGGGTCAGCCGCATTTGAGTTAAGCCTGGGCAGCGGACAGGTCTTAAATGAGTTCAACTGCCCCGGGCTTTGTATTAAAAGCCAAAAAGGAGACTTGTTGGCGAGTGTTGATTTTCAAGGTTCAGTTTCCGTGCGCAGTACGGAATCCGGCAAAGTATTATTCACATTTGATAAAAAAATCGGTATTTTTGGCGGGGCCGGCTCCATGGCTTTGGATCCTGAGGGTCAATACCTGGCTGCCGGCGGCATAGAGGGTGAAGCCTACGTCTGGAATCTCCAAACAGGAAATTTACAATTCAATACCACAGTCGGAAATAAATGTTGGATCCGGATCATCGCCTTTGATAACGATGGAAAGAGACTGGCAGCCGGTACAGACTGCGGGCTTTATCTCTGGAATGTTGCCAGCAAACAACTGCTCTATCACTGGAACGAGGGCAAAATGGCGCGAAGCATAGCCTTCAGCCCCGATAACCGGCTTGTCGCAGCGGAAGGCGGGGTGTGGGATACCGTTACCGGCAGTCTGGTTTATTCGCTTGGGGATGGGATTATTTTAGGGCTTAGTTTCAATCCCAAAGGGGATATTCTGGCATACTCAGGCTATCCTGCCATCGTCCTGTTAGATGCAAAAAGCGGTAAAAGACTGGCTGGGTTACCAGGACACACTCTTTGGACTGGAAAAATTTTCTTTGATTCTACGGGCAAGTACTTGATTTCTTCCAGTGATGATCATACGGTGCGGATCTGGGGCATCCCCTGAACAATATTTAACGTCCAAACAGGATTAACAGGAATTTGGTACTTGTCTGATGCTGATCTTACCCAACTGAACGGATACAAAATAACATTACCCAATTATTGGCACCCCAATCATCTCCGCCATCTCCGATATCTTCTACCTGCCCAAAATTGTGGTCTTTGTGGATGGTTCACCGCACTACCAATTGACCACAAAACCAACTTCGGCATTTAATCCAATCGGGGTGGTAAAAAGCCCACCATCTGCCCGTATTCTTCTATAATAAGAGCTATCCACTACGGGGCGAGGTCAAACTGACATGAACGATTATTTTGAACCCGGAGCAAGCTCATCCATATGAACACAACATTTGTTTCACCCACAGGGTCGGATGCTTCAATTGGCCGGCTGATCCAAATCGCGGATCTTGAAGGTTGGTTTGCCAAATGGCTGGTTGTGCCGGAGGGGTACCGTGGCATTGTGATGTACCCGGATGGGGAGGTGCGGGATCTTTCCGCCGGTCGCCTCCCAGTCCTCAGTTTTCGCCAGCGGGCCGCCGGACGGGGGATTGGGGCGCGCGTAGCGCTGGTGAGCACACTGCCCTTCACCCGCTATCTGCCGGTCTTTGGCCTGCGCAGCGGTGATGGCGCCCTGTTAAAAGCCAACCTGGTTCTCAGTGCCACGATCGGGGATGCGGCCAGATTCATGGAACAGGCCCCGGTGACCGCCGGCCGGTTGGACGCGCCCAGCCCGGATCCTTTCCTGGTCAGTGAGCAGCTGCGCGCGCTGGTGCGCCAATTTACAACGGTTGACCTGCTCAGCGGCGCCGCCGCCTCCGCCTTGAAGCGCGATTTATTGCCGCTGCTGCAGCCCCTTTTCGCCAACACGGGTCTGCGCCTGCTGGATTTTATTGCGATCTCATTCCTATCCGCCGACGAGCAGCTCAAAACAGCCGAGCAAGAGCACGACGTGCAGGAAGCCTTGAAGAAGCTCGCGCATGAGGCCGGGTTGGCCGAGTTGGAACGCCAGGCGGAGAAAAAGGACTTCCAGCGCCAGCTTGAGGGCCAGCCCGCCGGCGCCGGTTTACCGCCCACCGCCGGTAAGCCTGAGACGGAAAAGGGGAAACCGCTGCCACCTCCGTTCTCATTTGACCGGCGGAAAAAATCTGAGATTCGACGCGAACTGCCCCCGGGGTATTTGCGGCTCCAAGTATTGAAGATCAGCGCTATGTTCATCTTCATGGCAATTCTGACGGTCGTAGTTGATCCCCTGTTGATTTGGTTAAATTTGAGAAATTCAATCCAGGTGCCCGGCCTGTTAACGTCTTTATGGACTACGGCGGTCGTCATCTTTGGCAAAACCGTCTGGGATATCTATGAAAAGGTCACCAAGGAAGAAAAGCAAAGCCAATTCATCGATTATGCCCCGGAGAGCGAGCTGGATGATATTGCCTTCAGCCGGCATACCTCCGTCGATGAATTTCTGCGCACCCAGGCCAACCGCGAGCTGGCGCATATTCTGGAGAACCTCAATCACACCTGGAAAAACCTCTCGCAGCGCGATCAAACCAGGGTGGCATGGGCTTTGAAGCAGCTCGTGCACTCAGTGGAACAGCTCAAAGAGCGAGTCCTGGATCCGGTTTTTGGCCAGCCCTCGTACCCGACGAACCACGGCAACCTGCATGAACTGCAGACCCGCCAGATTGAGTACGATCAGGCCTTCCTGCTGTTTCTGGAGTCGGTCACCACCCAATCCGACCAGCTGCGCTTGAAGTCGGTCAACGAGATCGTCTCTCAGGCAGACGCGGATGATTTGATCCGGCAGGTGATCCGGGTTGAAACCTCCTTCGAGGCGCGCCGGCGGCCGCCCAAAATTGGCTGATTCCACCCAGGATCCAGCAGGCGGCCAGACCTGCCCCAAGTGCGCGCGGACCATCCCATCCGGCGCCAAATTCTGCCCGGAATGCGGCGCGGTGATCCCCGCGGGTCATTCCGGGTCCAGCAAAACCTTCAACATCGCCGATGCCTCCACCAGCAGCGGCCCGGTGGCGGTGGGGGATGGGAGCCGGGCCATCCAGGTGAATGACGGTGGAACGTATATTGAGAAGCAATATATCACTGTTTTGCCCCCCGAAGAACGCCTGGGGGCGCTGTGGCAGGTGCCGTTTGCGCGCAACCCGCGTTTTGTGGGTCGGGAGGAGCAACGAATCAACTGCACCAAAAGCTGCAGGCGCAGCCGCGCCAGCCGGTGGGGCTGCACGGCATGGGCGGCATGGGCAAAACCCAGCTGGCAGTGGAATATGCCTTTCGCGCCAAAGACGAATACCCGCACGGGGTTTTCTGGCTGACCGCGCCGCCGCCCGACGAAGCCAGCCCGCAGGCCGCCTGGCAGATCGAACTGGCGCGCGTGGCGGGCGGCCTGGGCTACAAGCTCAACGATCCCAACCGTTCGGATGCCAACCTGCTGCTGGCGCAGATTTTCCTGGCGCACGTGCAGGCCAACCCGCGCGCCCTGCTGGTAGTGGATAACCTGAACGACGCCGGGCAGCTCTTTCGGCCCTCGACCCAGACGGTTGCCTTGGCGGGCCTGCCCTGCGCGCTGATCTTCACCACCCGCCAGCGCAACCCGGCCGTGAACTGCGCCTGGCTCAACCTGGCGGCCCTGCCCGAAGCCGACGCGCTGCAGCTGTTGCTGCGCCACGCCTCGCGCCGGCTGCTGCTGCAACCCGGGCACCCACAGCGGGTTGAGGCCGTGCGCCTGGTGCGCGCCTTGGGCTGCCTGCCCCTGGCGCTGGAACTGGCCGGGGCCTACCTGGACAAGTACTTGAACATCACCCCCGGCCAATACCTGCGGCGCATCGAGCAAGAGGGGGTACTGCGCACCATCGATCAAAACAAGCTGCGCGCCGCCGACCTGCCCACCGGGCACGCCCCCTCGCTGGCGGCGGCGCTTGGATTGCAGTGGGAGGCGCTGGCCGACCCCGCGGCGCGCCTGGCGCTGCAAACGGCGGCGCTCTTCCCCGAGGCGGCCCCGCTGGCGCGGGCGCGCCTGGCGCTCTTCAGCGGGCTGGCGCAGCAACCGCCCGCGCCGGGCTACCCCTCGGCCTTGGAAGATGCGCTGGCCGATCTGGCCAACGGGGCCTGGGTGGAAGAGCTGGACGCCGCGCAGGTGCGCCTGCACCCGCTGGTGGCCGAGTTTGCCCGCGGCCAGACGCCGGATTTACCTGCCTTCCGGCGCGCGGCGGCGGGGCGCCTGGCGGCCGCCCTGGCAGACCCGGCCGCGCTGGCAGCCAACCTGCTGGCGCGCGGGGTGGCTGCCCTGCTTGAAGACCTGCGCCTGGCGCTGGATTTCGCCGGGGATAAGGATCTCCCCGGCGCCCCCGGCGGGCCGGGGCTGAACGGGCTGTACCGGGCGCTGCTGCGCGAGGCGCACACCCTGCGGCGCTGGCAGCCGGACGCGGAGCCGGGCTTCTTTTTGCAGCAGTGGCACAGCCGGGCGCTGGAAGGCGGCTGGCCGGGGCTGGCGCGGCGCTGCGAGCAAGAACTGGAGGCGCGCCGCCTGCCCCACCTGCGCGAGCTGCGCCCGTTGGGCGGGGAAAGCGAGGCCCTGGTGTGCACTTTAGCGGGGCATTCCCATATTGTGACTGCCGTAGCGATGACACAGGATGGGCGGCGGGCCGTCTCGGGGTCAGACGATTGTCCCCTGAAGGTGTGGGACCTGGAGAGCGGGTCTTGCCTGGCCACCCTGGCGGGGCATTCCAGTGATGTAGACACTGTGGCGGTGACCCCGGATGGGCGGCGGGCCGTCTCGGGGTCAGATGATTGCACCCTGAAGGTGTGGGACCTGGAGAGCGGGGTCTGCCTGGCCACCCTGGCGGGGCATTCCGATTGTGTGAACGCCGTAGCGGTGACCCCGGATGAGCGGCGGGCCGTCTCGGGGTCTGGTGATAAAACCCTGAAGGTGTGGGACCTGGCCAGCGGAACCTGCCTGTTGACCCTTGAAACCACAGCCCCGATCCGATGTCTGTCGATTACCCCAGACGGCTACCGCCTGGTTGTCTGGGATGGCCTGGGGCGGGTGCATTTTTTGGAACTGCATATATACTGAAGTATCTGCACTATTTTCGCCTGAGGAGGGACGTAACCGATGACTTCACCCAAGACCTGTGACCAATGCGGCCGCGCTTACCCGGCGGAGGCGCAGCTTTGCCTGGTGTGCGGCATTCCGCTGGAGGAATCGCCATCGCCGGCGGGTGAACCCAGCCCCGCCCCACCTGCCCGCCCCGCGGGCGAGGCGGGGGGCAGGGTCATCAATATTGTGGATACCGGCGGCAGCACCGGCCCGGTGGTACAGGGGAAGGGGGCTCGGGCCACCCAGGTGAACGAAGGTGGAACGTATATCGAAAACCAGCAGCTGCAGGCCGCCCGGCGTTGCCCCAACCCGGCCTGCGCCCAACCGCTTCAGCCCACCGATAACTTCTGCCCGCACTGCGGCGCCCGCCTCATCCGCGCGCTATGACCTTTCCAATTCAATAAAAGCTCTTTCTTCTCCGTGTCCTGCCGCTTCGGCCACCCGTAGGGGTGCGTGCCTCGCGCTTAGCGCTCCCGCAGGGGAGCCCGTGGTTAGATCCTATAACCTGTCCGCATGGTGCGGAATCCACCTGAATATTTCTTCTCTGTGCCTCTGAGCCTCTGTGGTTAAACCAAAAAAAGGAAATCCAATCCAATGACCATCCAGTGTTTGAACACTTCCTGCGGAAAACAAAACCCCGATAACACCCATACCTGCCAATTTTGCATGCAGAACCTCGACCTGCAGCGCTTTCACTGGGCGCGCCACGCCCAGGACGGCCGCCTGTCCATCCGCTTCGATGCCAGCATTTTGCCCGGCCTGCTCAAGCGCGGCCTGGTGATCGAACCGGGCACCAACGGCCTGCTGGTCGACCGCGGCGCGGTCAAGGGCATTCTGGCGCCGGGCGAGTACCTGCTCTCCACCCTCACCGGCGAGATCCGCAACTGGTTGGCCACCGGCATCACTCAGGAAGCCTCGATCTGGCTGGTGGATATCACCCCGCTGGACCTGGATTTTCACGCGGGGGGGCGCTTTACCCGCGACCCGCTGCCCATCGGGGCCTCGCTTAAGCTGCGCCTGGAGGTGGACCGCCCGGGGATCTTCCTGGTGAACGTGCTCAAGGGCTCCAAGGCCTTCACCCTGGATGATCTGAGCGCGCTGCTCTACCCGGAAGTGACCGCCCGGCTGGACGAATGGCTGAAAAAGTACAGCCTACAGGAGCTGTTGGGAGACGCCGGCAAGATGCAGGAACTGGAAATGAAGGTAGAAAGCGCCCTGCAGGCCTTATTCAGCCAGAGCGGCCTCAAGCTGCTGCAGGTGCGCACGGTGGAGCTCAACCTGGAGCCGTATGAGGAAGTGCGGGGCGTAATGGCCCGCGCCAAGATGCTGGTATACCAGGCCCAGGCCGAAGATGGGCTGGCCAAAACCCAGTCTGAGATCGACCAGTACCGCCGGCAGGCGACCCTGGACGCCCAAAAACGCCTGGATGAGATCAAGCACAACGTCGATTTGCAGGCCCTGGTGGCGAAAACCAACGAAGTGAGTGTTCAGGAACAACAGGCGGTTTTGTTTGCGCGCATGCGCAAGGCCCTGCTGGATGACCACATGGATGAGCAGCAGCGCGCCGCCGAGTGGGCCCGTTTTCTGGACAATCTGGATACCCAGAAACTGCTGCAGCAGAAGCAAAGGCAGGACCTGCTGCAGGCCTGGGATGAGCAGCGCATCGATCACGTGCGCGGCCGGGCCCACCTGCTGGCCCGCCTGGATGTTGAGGAAAAATACGCTCTCAAGACGATCGAACTGCGCCTCTCAGGCACCCTCGAGAAAGAGCAGATCGCCACCACCTTGGAGAATGAGCGCGCCCGGCTGGAAGCCTACATCACCCTGGAAGAGCAAAAACAGGTCTTTGACCTGCGCCGGCGCCAGTCTGAGGCCGATTTCGAGCAGCGCAAACGGGATGAGGAATTGGGGTTCAAAACGAAAATGCGCGATGCCGAGCGCAACGAAGACCGGGCAGATATCGCCATGGGCCTGGAAGCGCTGCATACCATGCAGCTGAACCGCCTGGCCATCGAGAAGCAAAGAATGGGAATGCGCTGGGACGACGAGCGGATAAAGTTGGATTTGGATATTGCCCGGCAGCGCCAGACCATCGACCTGGACCTAAAGAAACAGCAGGCCGCGCATCAAATGGCCATGGAACAGGCCACGCTGGCCAACAAACACAAGCTCGACCTGATCGGGGCCGTGCAATCCCAGGGCGACCTGGGGCTGCTGCTGGCGGCAGACCCGGACCAGGCCAAAGCCATGCAAAGCCTGATCGAGGCCCGCATCAAGGCCGGGCGCACCCCCGACCAGATTCTGGCCGAAGCCGCCGAGCGCAACCCGGACGTGCTGCGCGAGTACCGGGAAATGATCAAAGGCAACGCGCAGCAAACGCAGGCCCAGCACGATGCCGCCAGCCAGATGGCGCTGGACCTGCTGCAAAAGCAACTGGCCCTGCAGATGGAGCGGGAGCGTGAGCACTCCCGCCAGCAGCAGGATATGTACCAGACCGGCATGCAAACCGCCGCCCAGATCGCGCGGGACGTGGCACAGGCCACCTCGCAGAACCGCACCCCGCCCACCATCATCGTCACCAGCGGCCAAACGGCATCCAACCCGGCCGAGCCGCTCCCCGCGGAAGCGCCTGAAAAACGCCGCTGCCCGCAGTGCGGCATATTGGTGGATGCAGAGCATGCCTTCTGTCCGAAATGCGGCTGCGCCTTTCCAAGAGCGCGCGGGGGTTAAGCCGGGTGCTGCCTGAAAATTAATTTCGATTGGGATCTGTCCAAAACGAACGTTTTGGACAGATCCTTAATACCCACCCAGCCGGCGGATGGACAGCCACCCTTCATTGAATGTATTCAAGAAATCAAGAATGGTCTGGTGAAACCCGGGACTGAAGAAAAACACGCCAACCAGAACGCCCACGATGACTGCCATCACCAGCAGCGCGATGCCCACCTTCATGAAACCCTGGGTGGCTCGCCGCGAATGTTTTTGCAAAAGATCGTAGGTCTCCCAACTGCGTGGAATGGGCATCGCTTCCCTGGCGGGGTCATACCCCGGCTGCACCCCAGCGCAATATTCATTCATCACGCGCAAAATGTTTTGATCCAGGCTGATCTCTTTAAACAGG
>Ga0105047_10010284_pt1 | contig 15308 bp, 18 predicted proteins | sample MAT04_FD_78384 | JGI IMG/M metagenome (GOLD analysis project Ga0105047, IMG submission 78384) | Freshwater microbial communities from Lake Fryxell liftoff mats and glacier meltwater in Antarctica - MAT-04 (megahit assembly) | ecosystem: Environmental > Aquatic > Freshwater > Ice > Liftoff... | reverse complement strand
TGATTTTAATGAGCTTGAAAGCGCCCCATCTTTTGTTTCAACTTTAATTCTAAACGCATCAGCTAAAGCTGTTCCCGTCTCAAGTCGAACATGAAAGAACCCTGAACCATTTGTCCCCTTTTGTATAAATGAACGGGCAACATCTGCTCCCCATTCGCTCATTTTATACCATGGTCCCCATTTCTTAGTTTTTGCATCGCGTGTTTGCCCACTAAAAGTAAAATATCCTTTTATCGGGCGCAATGAATTCCAAGAAAAAATCAGCTGATTAAAATGCGGAACATTTATTTGAGCAAACATACAATCTTTTTTGTCCAAACCAACTTCACTTGGCTTAAAGCATTTTTTATAAGTCCATGACCATTGATCTTTGGTCGACACTGCCACGGTAGATATCGACGCAAGTGATAGCAATAGCATGATGTAACGCACTAGCATGTTCATAATGCTCCCTTACTCTTCCTCTTTTTCACCCCTTAACTAATTACTAATATACTAACACTCATACATAATTATAGGCAATATTTTTCTAAATGTAATTTAATTTATTATTAATGTACTACTCTTTTAATGTTTATAAGTAATAAGTCATACTAGCTATAATTAACAAAAAAAGGAGATAAATAATGAAAAAAACAATACTGTCTATCTCTTTTATTTGGACGCTTACAATGCATTCTGAACAAGCATTTATTTCCGTACCCGTGGCAGACTTTATAGGCCAGTCATCACATCAGCCACTCAAAACGTATGCTGAATTGGAACTTTCGAGCGCTGGAGAACATCAATTTGATATTTGCCCTCGTATTGGACAAGGGTTATTTAATGAACGAGTAAGGGTTATTGCAGAATTGCCCGAACAAGTTAAAGTAGAAGTTTCACAAAATTATTATATTTCAACTCAATCAAAACAAAAAAATAACTCTTTTTGGACATTGAGAAAGAATATTACCTATCTGAAAGATCTGGCCGCACAAGATAGAGATAAAATTCCTTATCCGCTCGATTTTAAAAAATCTACTCTTTCTAATGCTAAGATAGTTACCTTGCAAGAACCATTGCCTTGTAACCTGTTACAATGCACCTTTAGTGCAGGTGCTCGATTTGTTAGTGTGAAAAATACCAAGCGGGCTTTAGGGGTACCCGTGTATGTATACAATTCACAAACAAAAAAATTTGTAATTATTACCATTCCAACAAATATGTGTCTGAGCCAATGCCATACCAGTAACCGTGAAAAAATTAATCATATGATCACGCTTATTCGCAGCTGGTGTCACAAATCAATTGCCATACCCTATGTGCTTGGCGGTTCAAGTTATTGTTCACGAGTAAAGCCTTATTCATATGAAAAAAAACCGGTAACAAATAATGATGGCTCGCAAGGTTATCGATTTGTATCTAAAAATATTCCAAAGCCAATTGCCGGGTTTGATTGCGCAGGATTAATATGCAGAACCGCCCAATTATGCGGCATACCCTTTTATTATAAAAATTCTTTTACCATGGGCTCTTTATTAGCCCCATTAAAACCAAACGAATCTCTTGCTGAAGGTGATATTATCTGGGTACCGGGACATGTAATGTTAGTTGCAAATATAAAACATAATCTTATTTGCGAAGCGCGTTCTTATGAACATGGGTATGGAAAACTACAAGAATTACCTGTAAACAAGATATTTATGGGAATACATACCTTTGATGCATTAGTTACTGCATTTCATAACCATCAAACGATTTATCGACAAGACAGCTCAGGTGTTTTGCGCGATACGTATCATAATTGGAAAATTGTGCGATTAGAAAGCGCATGGAATCAGGCCACTTGCAACGAATAACTACCTTGTTATGCTCTTACTGATGATAAAACCTATTTTTAAAAGGTATTTATATGAAATTTACTCCATTGGTTACCTTGTCATTAGCTCTCCACATTTCTTGTGTAACCATTAATGCATTTTTTCAAAATGCATCACCAAATAACCCAATTAAAGCATTAGTAATTTCGCCTATTGTTGATCTAATAACACCCAGTCTTAAAAGCCAATTTCCCCACCAATCAGCACGTAGAAGTTATAATTCACTACCAATTTCTTGGGGGCTAAATAGTTCCGATATAGCTATGTGCCCAGGTCTTCATCAAGCATTATTTAATAAAACAGTTGAAGTTATTGGGCAAACGAATTAAAAGTATCAGGTTCGCATTAACTCAGAATTTTATAATGATAAAACAGGTGAACCACAATTTACTTATTGGATGCTCAAATGAAGCATCATTTCTTTTAAAGAGTTACATACCAAAATTCGTAGACGTTCATCTATCCCACAACCAATTTTAATAGGTGATAATGAACATCAACTTAGTACTACATTAATAGTGCCCTTATACGACCCGGTAACTCAATTAACATTTAGTGTCGGCACCCGTTTTGCATAAGCCCTGATCAAATATATTCAAACTCATATGCGGTTTATTTGTTTAATCCTAAAACAAAAGACATTACAGTAACTGACATTCCCCAGAAATTTTGCTTTCTTTCACCAACAATAGTATCACGAGCATCATCACAACGTGATATGGTTCAATTATTGCGTATGTGGACACATCTTTCTTCAGGAGCAATTCCACTTCTATGTGGTGGTATAAGTTTTACCAAAACGGTTTCTCCTAAAAAATTCACCTTACAAAACAAGGCTCTTAATGGATTATTATTTGCCTATTGGCAACGCAGTGAAATGACAAAATCTCCCTATCCAGGTTTTGATGCATCAGGGTTGATTTGTAGAGCAGCACAACTTTGTAATATTCCTTATTTTTATAAAAACAGTACAACTGCTGCTGCATATTTAAAACCCTTACCAATTAATGAATTAATTCATGAAGGTGATTTAGTTATTATTCCCGGCGGAATGCTCATGGTAAGTTCTACTGAACCTAATGATCATAAAATGATTGGTACATTTAGTTATTCGTCGGGATATGGAATAATAACTGAACTAAAACTTCAAGATTTATTTTTATACATTAGCAATTACAATGATTTAATGGATGCCTATTTATCACAAATTCCATTGACCGCTAAATCAGCCGATGGTTCAAAAACGATTACGTATAACACCTATACCCTGTATCGGTTTCCGAGTGTGTGGGAATAATAAGTAATAATTTTATCAACTAATACTGTGAACAAAAATAATACCTAATATTACCAAACCTTAACATATCGCCATAATAAGTGTGATTTAATGAAAGTTAGGTCAAAACCAAACATTGAAAAAAATCGATTAATGACAATTTCAACGTACAATTTTTGTGCCCAGTTGGTCCTGAAAAAGGCATCGACTTCTAAGCCTTAATGGCCCGCAATGGCAATAAGCCGCTGGACCAATAATCAAAGAAAATCACGTTGTTTTTTATTTGATTTGATTTTAATTATCGCTTGCTCTAGAATTTTCATTGACCGATTTTTCCTTTTATTTCTTCAAAAAAAGTTTAGATTGCAGTCACAAAAATATGAAATCTTTAAATTCTAAAACTATTTACAGTATTGATTAAAAAAATCTAAATTAAAGGAGAAGACTATGATCTCTACTCGACAATCAATCACCAAAGAATTATTCGAATTATTACCTCAAGCGATGCAACCGTGTATATCCATTTATATGCCAACACATAGAAAACATCCAGAAAACCGACAAGATCCTATCGTATTTAAAAATATGCTTACTGAATTGGAACAATCACTCAGCATAAAATATTCTAAAAGAGATATCACATCTTTATTGGAACCGTATAAAAATTTGCTTGATGATAATCCTTTTTGGAACAATACGCTCGATGGTCTTGCAATACTCAGCACATTAGATTTTTTTCAAGTATTTGTTTTTCCCATGGCTGTACATGAGTTGTGTATTGTTGCTGATACTTTTTATTTAAAACCTCTGCGCAAATATCTACAAACTGCAGATCGTTATCAAGTAATAAGCATTAGTCAAAATAATATAGAATTGTTTGAAGGGAATCGTCACGGCCTTGATAAAATAACACTTGATTCTGAAATTCCACATAATTTGACAGATGCTCTCGGAAATGAAGTACGCGGCAAGCATCTCACAGTGGCATCATATGGTGGAGTTGGTCAAGAATCAGGGGCTATGCATCATGGCCATGGTAGTAAAAAAGATGAAGCAGAAACAGATATAGAACGTTTCTTACGAATAATAAGTAAAGCAATCTATGAAAACTATTCAAAAAAATCTCAATTGCCACTTATTCTTGCAGCAGGAGAAGAATATCACCCTATTTTTCAACAAATTAACAAGAATCCATTTTTGTTAACTAAAGGTATTGAAAAAAATCCAGAATCACTTTCAGTAGAGGATTTAACAGAACAATCATGGGATATAATGAAACCGCATTATACAAAAAAAATAAATGACCTCTCGCATGAATTCCATAATTTAAAAGCTCAAAATCTCGCAAGTGATGATATAGAGGAAATAGCAAAGGCAACTATCCTTGGCTCTGTTCGTATATTATGCATAGAATCATTTCGCCAAATAGCTGGCAAAATAAATAAAGAAACTGGCAATATAGAACCAGGAAATTTAAGCGATCCAGAAACAAATGATCTTTTGGAAGATATTGCTCAGCTTGTTGAACAACGGGGTGGTACGGTTATGGTGCTCAGTAAAGATGATATGCCATCAACTACTGGAATTGTTGCACTATTTCGCTATTAAAGATATTTATTTGCCCAAGTATATAGCCTATACTCTGTATCGGTTTTCGAGTGTCTGGGAATAATAAGTAATAACAATTTTATGACATTAAAAAAGGCACCCAAATTGGGTGCCTTTTTATTATTCAATCTTTAGAATTAAACTATTGGCCTTAAACGGCAATAATCACATACTATACCGGGACTATTATTAACATTTGGATACATCTGTTCCTCAATAGCCGCATCTGCTGCTGCTAACGAAATTGCATCCAAACGAACATTAATTAAACGCAATTGGTTGTATAAACCAGATGCGCTAACCTGGTATGGAAACGCAACTCGTTGGACCATAGTAAATGCTGAACGCAGGTAACTGTTTGATCCCGCTGATTCACTAGTACTCGTTAATGGTTCTAAACGACGCATAACTAATAGGATTTGATTTTTAGCATATAAACAAGCATTTTGAACTTTAGCTGTAGTCGATTTGCCGTGACATTTACAAATTTGTAATTTACCACAATCTCGCGCAAGTATACGAGCTACTGCATCAGGACGCTGATCAACTGCATGAGCATGTTCAAATACAACACCCTGCGTTGGAAACAATGCCCAATTAACCATTACTAGATCTGTTCGAGGTGAACGGACAGATGTATTAACATCGGTTAAATCAACAATGTCTTGAGCTGCTTGTAATAGGTGATCATATTTAGCCATTTGATAACGGTAATATAGACCATACCCAATACCAACACCTGCTCCTGCTAATAATACCGGATTTTCTGTTACTTTTTTAAGCGCATGAGTTGCACCATTTGCGCCATATGACCCAACATATATTACAGCTCCTGCAACATTAGCTGCCGCAACAGCTATATTTTGGCCTGATGAAAATAGATTATCACCAATAGAAGCGACAACATTTGATGAGGCATTGGCAAAGCTTGAACAAATGACAAGCATGCTCATTGCAGCTGTGTAGATATAAGTTTTCATAGAAAACTCCATTAATTTAAACTTTATGCTTGTCTTAGGTAACCAACAACTCTGCCTGTAGCGTCAGTCAATCGTGCGCCAAGACCATTAACGTTATTGCATGTTCTTAAATACATATAGGCTTTGTATGCACAATAACTAGTCATACCTAATGCAACTAAAGTAGTTACCGGGCATTTTGGCATTGCTCTAGTCATAATTTTTGCTTCATAAGTGGCTTGGTTAATTGCACCTGGAGCATATGACATTAAGTTACCAATTGCAGCGCCGATATTAGTAAATACGGCTTTTGCATTTTGGCCAATGACATTCCATACATCTGATGATGCAGCGGTAGTAACAACAGTGCTAGCAGTAGTAACTGCCGCATCAGAAGCCTGTAAAGCTGAACCGACGATAAGAAATGATGACAACATAACTAATTTTAAGAATGAGATCTTCATGAATAACCTTCCATTTACGATCATTTAACATGATTTACTGAGACAATCAATTAATAATATTCAATTTGAAAATATATATTAAGATATGTTTTGTTTACAATATATTCAGGTTAATTTTATACACTCTACTTGTCAAATGGTATCCGAGTAAAATACCTTGCAATAGGGTATTATATCGAGCTTTATAGGGGTAGCTCGCTCTCCATTTTAAAACTTATTCTGTAATCTTCAGGCAAGGTAGCAAAAAAAATATAATGAAATGACTTTTCAAATTGTTCTTCTGCTTGTGCACCTATACCATAGACATGCTTTGCATTTGCCAATAACGTAGAATAACACTCGCGTTCACAGGCACTACACAATTCTTTTATTAACTGATCGCCCGCAATAGGGTCCAAACTATAATTCTGACGTAAATAAGCAATAACTTCTTTGTGCTTATGGTGAAAAGCCTTACAAACTTCAAAATTCATTCGTTTTAAATTATTCAATCGCATGATAGCAATATCATCTGCGGTCGGTTCATCCTGTTGAGGAGATTGATGAAATCCTTGTAAGTAATTAAATAACCAATTTTTAAATTTTTGAATAAACATTAATTTCCTTAATTTATGTAACTTACTTACCTTAAAGTCTAATCTATTACTTTACCCTTATCAAATGGTTCACCCAACAAGATCATGCGCTTTAAAATTGGCATACATGAAGTTTGCCCAACGATCATAAATGACTTTAGAGCTCCGTTAATAATTTTCAAATGCAAATACCTTTGCTCAGTTGCTTCATTTAATTCTTGATCGGCCTGAATTGAATTTGCCCCATAACTCACCGCTACTTTAAGTCCAAAAAAGGCTGAGCTTAGAATCAGTGCTGCCCCGGGGTAAGGTTTTTTAATTCCAAGCATTCCATGTGCAGCAATAATGCCTTGCATCATGGCATCGGGCCAAGTACAGCTGTGCATTTTGTTCTTTGATAATAATTCGGTAATAGTTATTACATCGCCTGCAGCAAATATATGCTCATTGCTGGTTTGCATATATTCATTTACTGCTATTCCCTTACCATCAAGCTGAAGACCTGCATCAACTGCCAATGAGCTATTTGGTCGAACGCCTATGGTAAAAACAACGGCATCTGCTTCGATGATTTTGCCACTTGAAAGTAATATACCCGTTGCCTGACCGTCATTATGAATAAGTGATACAACTTGTTGATTATTAATAAAAGAAACTCCACATTCAGCCATTTTATCTTGAATGATAGTAGCTGCTTGAGGAGTAATAAAATGGGCAAGCACCTGTTCACGCATTTCAACAACCGTCACCTGTGCTCCGCGCTTATATAACGCATCGGCACATTCTAGACCGGTCAAACCTGCGCCCACTATAACAATTCGTGGCGAACCATATTTTGCAAATGAAGAAAGTAAGGAATTGCTATCAGCCAATGAATGGAATGTATACACACCTTGGCAATCAACGCCAGGCAATCGAGGTGTTATTGGCGAACTACCGGTGGCAATACATAATTTATCATAGTGATAAACCAACCCAAATTCAGTGGTTACTGTTTTTTTAACAGAATCGATATGAGTGATTCGAGTACCCAAATGAACGGTAAGTTTTTTTATTTCCCATAAAGCAGGCGATAACGTAAAAACTGACTGTTCTTCTTTTTGACCGGCAACATAATCGGCTAAAAAGCATTTATTATACGGAAGCTCTTTCTCATCAGAAAAAACCAGTATCTGCGCGCTCGCATCAAGTTGGCGTAATTTATTAATGGTACCGACTGCAGCAGCCGATATGCCTATGATTATATACCGCATGTATTTGTGCTTTAAAGTTGCATATGCGCCCGACAGGATTTGAACCTGTGGCCTGCAGATTAGGAATCTACCGCTCTATCCATCTGAGCTACGGGCGCGCATTATTTATTTTTATAATACACGATCAGGAGTTTCTTTCCACCCTTTTAGCATGATACAATAGAGGTTTTGGTATTACCAGCTTCCACCGCCTCCGCCACCACCGCCACGGCCAGAGCCTCCGCCACCTGAACCAAAGCCCGTACGAGAACCGGGCGGTTCATATGATGCTGAAATTGCACCGGTGAACGAATTGCGTAAATCAGAAGAAAAGCCATTGATATCTCGGTATCCAAACGGTCGAGGTCCCATATACCACATAGGTTGATATGGACGCCCTTCTTGCTCAAGTCGTGCAAAGATTGGCGTAAATTGTTTTGACCATTTGTCTTCAACACTCAATGCCATTGCATAGGGTAAATATTTTTCATACAACTCAGGTGTCTTAGTCGGCGGCGTACCGATGTATTTCATACGAGGAACTTCGACAGCCATAAGATACATTTTAAAACCTTCAATTTTATCCATTACCCTGCGGCCCTCAGGCTTATATAACTTCATCCGATACGCAATTAATGATTCAAAAAGGATGAATGCCGGAATAATAATAAACATGAACAATATATTACCGACAAATGAGGCGCCTAATAAAAATAAAATAAAGGGAACAAAGAACATTAAAATAAATGAAAATCTAATAAGATTAGGTAACCAATTATTTTTAAAAAAGTAAGTGCTCGAAAATGCTTCTATGCGTTCTTTATATGCTTGAATAGTTCTAACTAACGTTGGGCGAGAATCTTCAGAAATAATTACTGTTGAATTCGTTTGAAATAAATCACGTGCTAATGGTGATTCTGATGTCGGTTGTGGATTTTTTTTCACCAATTCATATGTACCAGCCTTACTTGATGAGAAAAACTTATCAATTATGCCAGCCGATTTATTATAATTGATGGTTAGGTAACCATTCACAGCTAAATATACTATATCACTCGATAATACCTGTGCATCGTATGATTTTTTATATAAGTATCTCATTCGTCCAGGCGTCATATCAGCCGGTGGTTCATATAAGGGAATAATAGTACCCGGCCGCTGACTTGTACGGTTAAAAATAATATAAAGTAACGAAGCAAGCGCAGATAATCCTACTAATAACAAGCTTATTAACATGCCCAAATTATCCATGAGAACACGGGCTGCTTTTGAAATAAATGATTCAGGAGTAACTATTCCTTTGGGAAAGCCAACAGCAATTGTTAACCCTTCAAGCGGGAATAACAGCTTAGTTGTTTTAAATTCTACAACTCCTGGCTCAATTACGTTACTTACATAATTATCATCAGATGATTCATAGGGCCCTGTATATGCTTTAATCTGTAAATCAGATTGTGGAACTGGTTTTGGTAAATGAATTCGTGCAACAGCTTGTAATATTGGCAATCGCCATCCATTACCAGTGACATTCCAAAACAATTCATCATGATTCTCAAAAAATCCTAACTGTCGCGTAGTTACATAGGTTATTTGATAACGGTACGTACCGGGAATTAAGTTGATGTGCGGTGAACCTATAAAAACACGTTGGCCATTGTCCCCTGCTCGAACTACAAATGGTTCATGTCGGCCATCGCGCAATACTTGTTCAACATCAAAACCTACCGAATGATTAACAAATAAAGAACCGTATTTAGTAGGAAACTCTCGTACAATACCATGGGTACTATTTTTGCGATTATTCACATAGGTAATATTTTCTACTACGCGCAATGAACGATCTGCTTTAATAGTTACATCACTTTCAAACAATTTAATATATTCACTGCTTGAATACGTATATGCACTACCGAATAACGGTAGAATAGAAGTAACAATTATAAGAGCTATAATTCTCAAGCGCATACGAGTTCCTTATTGGCTTATTCGTAGAAGTGTATTATTCAATTCGCGGAGCTTGGCGTTCTGCTGGGTTATCCAATTCAAAATATGGTACCGGGCTATATCCAAACATGCCCGAAACAATATTTGAAGGAAAACGTTGTGTTAGAATATTATAATCACGTGTCGCACCGTTGTAATAACGACGAGACAATTGAATTTCTTGTTCAATTGAAGAAAGTTCTTTTTGCAATGAAAGATAGTTCTCATTAGCTTTCAATTCAGGATAACTTTCTGCAACTGCAAATAATGTTTTAAGTGCTTGGGTTAATCCCGCTTCAGCTTGTGATTTTTGTTCAACACCCGTAGCATTCATAGAGGCTGAACGCAATTGCGCTACTTTTTCAAATACATTTTTTTCGTGCGTACTATATTGCTTAACAAGAGCAACTAAATTAGGAATTAGGTCATAACGGCGTTTTAATTGCACGTCAATTCCACTCCAGGCTTCATTTACTGTAGCTTTTGATGAAACTAGGCTATTAAAAATGCCTACTAACCACATAACTGCTAACGCAGCCACTGCTAATAAAATTAGAATAATCAATGACACAGGACACTCCTTTTTATTTATACGATAGCAAATCCAGAGGGTTAAAAACAAGAGAAAATACGCTAACGCAAAGGCTTATTCAATTCTTAATACCCTATATTTTTAACAAAAAAGCCTTACATATACTTGTAAGGCTTTTTTGTTAAAAAACTATGTTAAAATCAATATTAAACTGAGATCAATTCAACATCAAAAATTAAGGTAGCATTCGGTGGAATAACTCCACTTGCGCCACGAGCACCATAGCCAAGAACTGCTGGAATAATCAGACGGCGTTTTTCGCCTACTTTCATTGTTAGTACGCCTTCATCCCATCCTTTGATTACTTGACCTTGGCCAATAACAAATTGGAATGGTTTACCACGATCAACGCTGCTATCAAACTTAGCGCCTGGTTGACCGTTGTTATCTAACCAACCGGTATAATGAACCGTTACTACTTTACCTTTTGATGGAGTAGCTCCCGTTCCCTCTTTAATAATTTCATATTGCAAACCTGAAGCGGTTGTTTGGCGTGTCACTTTTGAATTCCTTGTTTGATTATGCATATTATTTTTTTCTGTGTCTTTTGCTTGGCCACAACTGGTTAGCAACAATGATGCTGCAGTAAGACCATAAACAAATACTAATAGTTTCATAAACTCATTCCTCTTATTATACTTTGTGTGTACATGCACTCAGTATAATAAAGTATACTTTTTTTTAAAGCTTACTTATTCGTATAATCAATGATTCAAAAAATTAATTAAATAGTCTTGCAAGTCCAATTCCTACAAATAACCCATTTAATTTTGCATCTCTACAATACAATTGCGGATTTGTTGATGCACAAAAATTCATATTAACAAAAGAAAAATCTGCAAATAAATCAATTAACAAACAATCAGTTATAGGAAACATTGCACCCGCTTTAAGAACTCCGCCAAAAGCCCACTTTGCATGTTTTTGCACAACGTATGGAGAAAAATCATTCGTTTTTAAATAGGTTGCAACCGGTCCGCCACCCCCATAAATATCAAAATTCATACAATCAACTAAATAAAAATATTTCAATCCAAAGCCAATAGGTAACAACGTGATCTTAGTAGAATTTTCCAAACCAATTGAATGACCACTCTTTTTTAATCCTGCTAGTGAGGCCCATGCAAATACATCTTTGCATAGGCCCACATTCACTTCAACTCCGCCCATGGGCAAAGCATGCCCATGTATTTCTTCAAATGTTTTGTTAATTGGTATAAAAGATCCACCTTTAGCTTCTACTAAAACATTCCTACTGAATGTATTGTGAACCGTTATTAAATGTAAGAATAAGAATATTACAACATAAACAGAAGTATGTTTTAGCATTGGCTCACCTTTATTTAACAGTTCATAGTGATTGACACAAACGCAGGCACTGAATTAGTACCATTTACATCTACTGCAACGATGTAATAGGTGTACGTTACGCCTTTAACTCTATTATGATCTTCATATACATTCGGGTCAGTTGCAGGAATAGTTGTAATAAGATCTGTCAATGCAGCATCGCGGGAAATATTATAATAGATTGGCTTACTGCCAAATACTGGCGTACACCATGAAACTATATTTACTAAATCAACTTGTACAATAAATGTATTTGAAACAGTGCGACCTTTGGGACATTCCGGTGCGCGTGGTAATGGTGTAGCTGTCATAGGGAATGGTAAATTAAATGTTAAACTAGGATCACTCACGGCACTCGTAACATTATTTGTGCTGGTAGAAACTATATCAACTGTACTGCCAACCGCAAATGGAAGATATAATTTAGTTCCATCCGGTTTAAGGGTTGGGTAATATAAATTATTAAACCCACCACTCGTAATAACACTCGTAACCATATTAGTAGCTAAATTTAATACTTAAACAGTACTTACTGTGAATGCAAAATTAGCTACATACGCAGTCTTGCCATCGGGAGTGATAACAATATAAGTAATCTGATTAAAGCTTGGATCAGAAATTGTTCCAATAACGGTATTTGAAACCGTATCAATAATACTGATAGTATTACTATTATAATTACCTACATATGCACGTAATCCATTAGGAGAAAATGCAATTGGGAACGGATCATCAAAGGTGTCGCCAACATCAGTTACTAATCCTGTTACCGAATTGGTAAGAGTATCAATAACACTCACAGTTAAACCAATGTAATTGGCTACATATGCTTTTCTACCATCAGGAGAAATAGTCATAAAATATATATCATTAAATGTAGAGCTTAGATCATTAACTACACCAACTACCGTATCAGTCGCTACATTAATAATACTAATTGTGTTACTGCCTTGGTTAATTGCATATACAAATCGACCATCAAGACTTGGTGTTAATGAATACGTAGTATTAAATGTGCTGCCTGGATCTGCAACAATACCCATAACAGTGTTGGTAAGAGTATTTATCACACTTACTGTATTGTTGCCCTGGTTTGCTACATACGCTTTTCTACCATCTGGTGTGACGGTAATATAATAAATTACATTAAATGTTGAACCTGGGTCATTTACAATCCCAGTCACCGTATCAGTAACCATATCAACAACACTCACTGTGTTATTGCCAAAGTTGCCAACGTATGAGTCATTAGGCCTACAAAGAGCTAATTGCGTAAATAAAATACAGAGAATATATACATACGTTATGTTTTTCATAACAATCGCCTTTAGTTAAAGTATGGATGGTATTTTAACCTACCAAGCAATAACATTACGAATGTTAACGATTCAATAAAACATTGTAATTAAAGAAATTAATCTCATGATTAATCTATCTAAAGCTTTATATGATCGCTTGCCCAACGAGTGCATTTTTAATTATTGCTGGAAGATTATTAAATCAATTATTTGAAAGACTGGCCTGCCAGCCGAATCTTGCCAAGCCGGAAGGCCTGGATAAGCGAAGACTGGTGCGCCCGGTAGGACTCGAACCTACAACCCACGGATTCGAAGTCCGGCACTCTATCCAATTGAGCTACGGGCGCGTTATTTTTATAGGTAATATTCTAACAAGAATATTACCTATTTACCAGTAGCACACCCGTACAAAATTAATTTAAAGAATACTAAAATTTATATATCACAATTATTCTTCTAAAGCAGTTTGACTAGTTAGTTCCTGAAGCTTGTGAATAAGCACTTCCTTTATAGGTTGCATGCGAGTGATACCTATATCATTAGATAATTCATCTACGTATGTTATAGCTTGGTCAATTTCTCTCACTGAATATTGATTAGTATTTAACAACATTCGCACAATATCAAGATATTGAAGTTCAGCTGCGAGTGATAGCACATTCTTTTTAGAAGGTGGCTTTTTTCTAACATCTGCACCGTGAAATAAAAGCAGCTTAACAGACTCTATATCACCACTCTTAACAGCTTCATACAATGGCGATGTTTCCAAAGTCAGGTGATTTGGATTCGCATCAGCAGCAACTAAGAAAGGAATAATATATTTAAAAATACCTGACTCCGACATATAGTGATTGATTATAGGCCTACCCTTAATCACAATTCCTTTAAATGAAGTACGTTGCCCTTTTTTATATTCTAACAACATAGTATCTGCAGTATCTAATTTACTTGGCAATGCACCTTAAGTAATTAATAAATTAACTAAATTTTCATCTTGCATACGAACTTCTGCCCCCAAAGGATTGACTGAAATACGAAAATATGAACCCTCTTGATTAAAATTCACTCCATTTGCAAAAAATTGCTCTACCATTTGGATATTTCTATTAATAACTGCGGCCAATAAAGCATTGTAGACATAATTACCATATTGCCCAACATAGGCCCTCAGTTGAGGTGTGAATGCCGATATATCATATTGATCGTACATACCTGCAAACTTATTTGAACAGGGAAAATATTTTTTATAAAATGTATCATCTGCAAATTGTTCAAGCCGTTTAACTACTGGCGCACGTTGATCTAAATACTGATCTGCTTGAACTGTTTTAGCGAACGCTAGATTTTTTTATGTACCTACAACATAGCTATTATCCACATCATCCTTTAAAAACCCGTCACAACCGGTATCTATTATAGTTAATTCATCTTCACCGGTCATAATCAGATTGCCCGTTACTAAATTGGGCTTAATGTCGGTAAAATGGGTAAACCTTATTATAGCTGCGAGCTCTTCAATGGTTTCCAATGACAACGGCACAGTAATAAGGGGGGTAAGATATACTTTCTTTGCAAGTACTAAATAGTTTTTATCTCTGAGGGTTTCATGTTGACCGGGTATATGGTACACATATTTATCAGCAACTTTGATATGCTTAATACCCGCTTTTTGTATGAAATCTTTTATGTATTCTGCACCATTAATTCTTTCAAGAAACCGCTTTGCAAAAAAAACTCCGTATTCATTAAGATCATATTGCTCTAAGGGCTTCACTTCTGAGTATTTAGAATTTAATATTTTCTCAGCGGCTAGTGGCAAGCTATACCTTTTAATAAATTGGCGCTCTTCTGGCGTTAATGCGAGTAAACAAGCATTAGTAAATAACAGAACCGCAATGAGCTTTAAGATTTGATTATTCATGGCATACTTAATTTATTTATTTCTATTATAAATTATAACATGAGGATTGGTAAATAATCAACTATATTAAAAAAAAGAAAACGTAGTGAAATTCCTTAATTAATTAACTTTTAATTGAATTATCATCTATTTTTCGCATAAATATAATATTATAAATTGTTCCCTTCTTATCGGGCTGCAATTCCACTCTA
>Ga0105047_10010283_pt1 | contig 15309 bp, 11 predicted proteins | sample MAT04_FD_78384 | JGI IMG/M metagenome (GOLD analysis project Ga0105047, IMG submission 78384) | Freshwater microbial communities from Lake Fryxell liftoff mats and glacier meltwater in Antarctica - MAT-04 (megahit assembly) | ecosystem: Environmental > Aquatic > Freshwater > Ice > Liftoff... | reverse complement strand
CTTACCGATCACTGCTGCCGCAGCATGCCCTTTCCCGGCGCCCCGCGCCGTCGAGCACATACCTGGATGTTCTGGCCCTTCAATAAGTCCAACTCGTTCTTCCCGGCGAATGCCATCGCAGTCGATCTCGGCACCGCCAACACCCTGATTTACGTGAAGGGCGAGGGGATCGTGTTGAACGAGCCCTCGGTCGTCGCGCTCGATCGCGAGACCAAGAAGCTCAAGGGCGTCGGCCTGGAAGCGAAGCGCATGCTCGGTCGTACGCCCGACGGCATCATGGCCGTCCGCCCCATGAAGGACGGCGTGATCGCCGACTTCGATGTGACCGAGAAGATGCTGCGCTATTTCCTGACGCTCGTCATCGACAAGCACGTGTTCAAGGTGAAGCCGCGCGTCATCGTCTGCGTGCCGTCGGGCATCACGGAAGTGGAGAAGCGCGCCGTGCGTGACTCGGCGCTCGGTGCCGGTGCGAAAGAAGTGTTCATGGTGACGGAGCCGATGGCGGCGGCCATCGGTGTCGGACTTCCCGTGGAATCGCCCACGGGCAACATGGTGATCGACATCGGCGGTGGTACGACGGAAATCGCCGTGATCGCGCTGTCGGGCATCGTGAGCGACACCTCGATTCGTACCGGTGGCGACGAACTCGATATCAGCATCGTCCAGTTCATGCGCAAGAACTACAATCTGCTGATCGGTGAACCGACGGCGGAGCAGATCAAGATTCAAATCGGTTCAGCGTATCCCGTGGGCGACGAACGCGAGATGGAAGTGAAGGGGCGCGATCTCGTGTCGGGGATTCCCAAAACGGTGCGCGTGCACTCCAGCGAAATCCGTGAAGCGATTCAGGAACCGATACAGCAGATCGTCGACGCGGTGCGTCGCGCGCTGGAAATCACGCCGCCCGAACTCGCGTCCGACATCGTGGATCGCGGCATCGTGATGACCGGTGGCGGTGCACTGATTCGTGGCCTCGACGTGTTGCTGAGTCAGGAAACCGGATTGCCGATTCACGTCGATGAAGATCCGCTGACGTGCGTGGTTCGCGGTACCGGCAAGATCCTGGACGACGAGGAGAAGTACTGGTCCGTCCTCACGACTTGATCGCGCGGTGGCCCGCAGCGTCCGCTCCGATGGGCGACTCGACACCGGCCTCGCGCTGGTGTGCGTCATCTTGGCTGTCCTTGCGCTGATCCTTCCGCGACGTACGCGCGAAGGACTCGCCGCCACGCTGCGCACGAGCGTGCTGTCGCCGCTCGTGGCGCTCGAAGGGAGAGCCTCATCGGTGCGTGCGGCGGTCGTCGCGCGCAACGATGTGTTGGTCACACGTGGACTGGTCGCCACGCAAGCGCTGCAAGTGAAGGCCGTGGCCGACGAGAACAGCACGTTGCGCAAGTTGCTCGGCCTTTCCGCGCGGTTGCAGGATGGATTCGTGCCGGCCGAGTTGCTACCACCGCGCGGCGCCGGCGATGAGTTCACTATTGCGTTGGCCACCGGCTCCGATGCAGGCGTGCAGCCGTTCCTGCCCGTCGTCACGGCCGATGGTCTCGTGGGTATGGTGCAGAGTGTCGACCGCGCCACGAGCTTCGCCATCACGTGGGCGCACCCGGACTTTCGCGTGAGTGCGATGAGCGTGGATGAAGGCGCCTTCGGTATTGTGCAGCCGCATCTCGGCGCCGGTGCAGAGCGTTGGCTGCTCGAGATGCGCGGTGTCCCGTTTCGCGCCAAGCTCGAACCGGGCACCCTGATCGTGAGTTCGGGGCTGGGCGCCACGTATCCGCGAGGCATTCCGATCGGTACCGTGCTTGGCGAGCTCTCCACGCCGGAGAAGTGGGCCCGCACGTATCTGGTCAAACCCTCCGTGTTACCAGAAGCGATCGGTCCGGTGCTGGTGCTGTTGTCGTTGCGTACACAGCGCGGCGTGAACGGCGTGTGGACGACGGTGAGTGCGGCCGACAGCGCTGCACGCGCCGTGGCGGCCGCCGGTGACTCGTTGGCGCGAGCTGCCGCGCTCGATGAACTTGCCGCGCGTCGCACGGCGCTCGATGCAGCGGCCGATACGCTGGCCGATTCGACACTGGCGTTCGTCGCCGGGGGTCGTGTCACGGCGGCCGACAGTGCACGTGCCGACAGCAGCGCGCGTGCCGACAGTGCGCGCGTGCGCATTCGTGCCGACAGCGGTGCACGGCCGCGCGTGCGTCGTGACAGCAGCAAGCTGCGCCCGACCGTGCCGCCGCCGGTAACTCCGCCCACGACGCGCACCGGCCCTCCGCCGGCGGTCCGGTAGTGGTGCCGACGACCTGGCGCTCCGCATGAGTCGTCCGCAGCAACAGACTCCGGGCATCGGTAGCGCGTTGCGCGCCTGGCTGGGATTCACGATCCTGCTGACCGCGCATTTCGCCGTGCGTCCGCTGTTCGACGGTCGCGCGAACGTCGACTTCATCGTGATCGCGATCTTGTTCTCGGCCGTCCGCATGCGCCCGGGCCTGGCCGCGCTCATCGGTTTTCTCACTGGACTCGCCGTCGATGCACTCGCGCCGGGATCGTTCGGTGCGTCGGCACTCGTGCTCACGCTCATCGCCTTCGGCGCCTCGTGGCTCAAGGCCGTGTTCTTCGCTGATCATGTGGCGCTTACCGGACTGTTCGTGTTCGCCGGTAAGTGGTTGTTCGACATCGCGATGACGTTGCTCACCGGTGGGGCGTCCGGTGCCTCGCTGGTGGTGACGTTGTTACTCTGGTCTCCGTTGTCCGCTGCGCTGACCGCGCTGCTGGCGGTAGTGTTGCTCACGGTGTTTCGTCCGTTGTATCGACCACACACCTCGTGAACTCATGAGCTATCATCCGAATGCGATTCTTCGCCGCGCACGGCTCGCTCGTGTGCTGTTGTTCGCCTCGTTCGTGACGCTCGGCGGTGCGTTCTTTCGAGCGCAGGTGCTCCAGAACGCGGAGTACGCGATGCAGTCGGAGAGTAACCGCTTGCGTGAAGTGCCGCTGCCCGGTGCCCGCGGCACGATCTACGACCGGCATGGCGAAGTGATCGCCGAGAATCTTCCGGGCTACTCCGTGTCGATCCTGAGTCCAACAGAGGATTCGCTACGGTCGGCGCTCACCACGCTCTCGAAGGTGATTCAGATCGACTCGGCGCAGCAGGAGCTGGCCGTGCGGCGTTTCCGCCGCGCGCGTACGCGGCCAGCGGTGATCTTCAACGACGCGTCGTTTCAGGTGGTGTCGGTACTGGAAGAACGCCGCGTCGAGTTTCCCGGGCTCATCATTCAGAGTTCGCCGAAGCGGTACTACCCCGATGGCGCGGCGACGGCGGCGCTGATCGGCTACACTGGCGAGATTTCGGAAGAAGATCTCTCGAAGCCCCGGTACGAGAGCTACAAGGCCGGACAACAAGTCGGAAAGACCGGCCTCGAGTTGCAGTACGAAGCGCAGCTTCGTGGGAAGGAAGGCCGTCGGTTCGTGGAAGTCGATGCGCGCAATCGGGTGGTGCGCGACGCCGGCGTTCGAGCCGTCGAGCAACCGGAGGCGCCACCGGCGCTGCGCACGAACATCGACCTCGATCTGCAGCGGTACGCCCACGCCTATTTCGGAGACTCCCTACGCGGCGCGGTCGTCGCCCTCGATCCGAAAACGGGCGGCGTCCTCGCGCTGTACAGCGCGCCGAGTTACGACATCAACAAATTCATCGGTGGCGCGTCGAACAGCTTTTACGAAAGCCTCCGCGTCGATCCACACAAGCCGCTGGTCAATCGTGCGATTACGGGTATGTACGCGCCCGCCTCCACCTGGAAGCTCGCCACCGCGGTGATCGGACTGGAGCGCGGTTTGGTCACGATGGAGACTCGCATGCCGCAGGCGTGCACGGGTGGCTACTATTACGGTCGCGTGTTCAAATGCTGGGACAAGCGCGGTCACGGCGACGTCACGCTGGCGCAAGCCATTGCGAAATCGTGTGACGTCTATTTTTACCAGCTCGGACTCAAGATCGGCCTGACCAATCTTCTTGCTGGAGGCATCGAACTTGGATTCGCCGACAAGACGCAGATCGACCTTCCCAGCGAACGGAAGCCGACGTGGTTCGCGAACACGACCTACTTCGACCGCAAGTACGGCGCGCGCGGCTGGAATCGTTCCGTCCTGTTGAGCTTGTCTATCGGACAGGCGGATAATGCGCAAACGCCGGTGAGCATGGCGCGCTTCTACACGGCGCTCGCCACCGACGGATCAGCGGCGACGCCGCAGATTGTCTCACGCGAGCCGGAGCGCAAGCAGATCCTGAATCTCGACAAGGAGCAGCTGGCGGGCATCCAGCTCGCGCTGGCCGACGTCGTCTCCCGCGGCACGGCTGCCGGCGCGCAGATTCAAGGACTCACGATCGCCGGAAAGACCGGTACCGCGCAGGTGAATGGCCAACTCGACAACGCGTGGTTCGTGGGATACGCGCCGGCCAACGATCCCAAAATCGTGGTCGCGATCATCGTCGAGGAAGGACTGCACGGCTCTACCGCCGCCCGCGTCGCGACCAAGTTGATGGAGCGGTATCTGAAGGCGCGGTTGACGATGACCGCCATCGTCAACGACTGAGGCCGGGAGCCCATGCCTGGAATTTCCGTGTTGCGTCGACAAAGTATCGACGTTCCGCTGTTGGTGATCGCGTTACTGCTCACCGGGTTCGGCATCGCGATGGTGTTTTCGGCGGGGCAGATCGACAGCCCGACGCCGATCATCGAGAATGCCTGGAAACGGCAACTCGGATGGTTCGGGGTGTCGATGGCGATCACGTGGATCGTGTCGCGCGGTTCGGTGCGCTTGATCGAGTGGAGCGCATGGCCGCTGTACGCCTTGAGTTGTACGCTGCTGTTGGTCGTGCTGTTCGTCGGCACCGGTGCCGGAACGGCGGCGAGTGTGAAAGGGTGGCTGAGCATCGGCGGCGTGCGCATCGGGCAGCCGGCAGAGTTGGCAAAGCTGGCCACCACGCTCATGCTGGCGCGCGTGCTCGCGGCGCAGCGGGAATCGATGCGTTCGTTGGTCGACCTGTGGCGACCGCTGGTGGTGGTCGGCATACCGTGGCTGCTGGTGATGGCGCAGCCGGATCTCGGGACCGGCATCGTGTTCATCGGGATCTGCTTCGCGATGCTCTTCTGGGCCGGTGTGCCATGGCCGCTGTTGCTGTTGTTGGCGAGCCCCGGCATCAGCCTCGTGCTGGCCTTCAGCACCGGTATCTGGGGCGCGTGGTTCCTGATCCTCGTCGCCTTGGTGCTCTGGTACCGGCCCTACCTGCTGGAGGGTGTCGTCATCGTCTTGATGAACGTCATCATGGGCGGGGTGGCCCCAATTCTGTGGGATAAGCTCAAGCCGTATCAGCAAAAACGGCTGCTCGTCTTCCTCGACCCGAACGTCGACCCGCAAGCCTCAGGGTATCACGTCACGCAGAGCAAAGTGGCCATCGGTTCCGGTGGACTCTTCGGCAAAGGCTACACGCTGGGGAGTCAGAAGCGTCTCCAGTTCCTTCCCGAACGACACACCGACTTCATCTTTTCGGTGGTCGGTGAGGAGCTCGGGTTCATCGGCGTCAGTATCGCGCTCACGTTGTTTCTCGCGCTCTTTCTGCGCAGCACGCGAGTGGCGTCGCGGGCCAACGACGCCTTCCCGAGTCTGGTGGCCTTCGGGCTGGTCTCGGCGTGGTTCGTGCACGTCGTGGTGAACGTGGGCATGACGCTCAATCTGATGCCGGTCACCGGCATTCCGCTGCCGTTCTTCAGCTATGGCGGCTCGTTCCTGCTGGTCAGTTGGACGGCGGTTGCCGTCCTTCTCCGCATCTCCGCAGAAGGACGCGGTCAGCCGGACGCGATCGGTCTCTGAGCGATCACGACAACGATCTCGGCTGTACGCAAGGTCTAGCCTTCGAAGGCCCGACCACCAACATTAAGAGTCTATGGCCTGGTTCCGGAAGGAAAAAAAGCCCGCGCAGCCGCGCCGCGAGCGTCTCGAGATTCCCCGCGATTCATGGGAGAAGTGCGAGGCCTGTGGACATACCGATATCCGCGACAAGTTTCTGCGGAATCTCAATGTCTGCCCCGCTTGCGATTTCCACCGCCGCGTTCGGGCGTGGGACTACGCCGCGATGCTGCTTGACGAAGGCTCGACGGTCGAGGTGGGCAGCGAGCTGCGGTCGGTCGATCCGCTCGGCTTCCCCGACTATCCCGCACGCCTGAAGCGGGCCCTGACCAACGCGGGTGACAGCGATGCCATTCTCACCGTTACGGGGCTCCTCGAGGGGCTTCCCGTGGGGATCGGGATTATGGATTTCGCGTTCATGGGTGGATCGATGGGCTCGGTCGTCGGCGAGAAGATCGCACGACTCGGACAGCGGTCGCTCGAAAAGAAGCATCCGCTGGTCATCGTCTGCGCGTCGGGCGGCGCACGTATGCAGGAGGGCATCCTCTCCCTCATGCAAATGGCGAAGACGTCGGCGGTGCTGTCGCAGCTGGCCGAGCGGCGTATCCCCTACATTTCCGTGCTCACCAATCCGACCACCGGTGGCGTCAGTGCGAGCTTTGCGATGCTCGGCGATGCCATCCTGGCCGAGCCGGGTGCGGTCATCGGCTTCGCTGGGCCGCGCGTGATCAAGCAGACGCTGGGGCAGGATCTGCCGGAAGGATTTCAGACGGCGGAGTTCCTGCTCGAGAAGGGTATGGTCGATCAGGTCGTGCACCGGAAAGAGTTGCGGGATACACTCGCGCGACTGATGCGGCATATGACCGGACGTCCCGCGTCGGCGGGGCACGCGCAGGAAAGCTGACCTCGAATCCACTGGCCCCACCGCTGTCATCGGCGGCTGAACGGGCCTCGATGGCCGACACGGCGTATCACGGCGCGCTCAGCCAGCTCTTTTCGCGCACCGGCGGCGCCTGGCGGCTCGGGTTGGAACGCGTCTCGGAGTTGCTGGCGCTGCTCGGCAATCCCCATCGTCGCTATCCCGTTTTTCATGTGGCGGGCACGAATGGGAAAGGGAGTACCGTCGCTACGCTCGACGCCTTGCTCCGCGGCTCGGGATTGCGGGTCGGTCGGTACACATCACCGCACCTCGTCGATTTCGCCGAGCGTGTGGTGATCGACGGCGCGCCGATGTCGCATGAGGCGATCACCCGCTGGCTCGATCAGTGGGAGCCCGAGATGACCCGGCTCGGTGCGACCTTCTTCGAGGCAACCACGGCGATGGCCCTCGATTGGTTCGCCGCGCAGCGGGTCGATGTGGCGATCGTGGAAGTCGGTTTGGGAGGGAGGCTCGATGCCACGAACACGGTGGAGCCGCTGGCGGCCGCCGTGACGCAGATCGGCTTCGACCACATGGAGTTTCTCGGCGATACGCTGGAGTCGATCGCCGGAGAGAAGGCCGGCATCTACAAGCGCGGTGCCGCCGCGGTTATCGGCGAGACGCGGCCCGAGATTCGTGCGCTTCTCAGCGCTCGCGCCGAGGCCATGGGTGCGGATCCCGTTCTGGTCACCGGTCATGATTGGCAGGTCAAGGACGTTTCGGTGGGGGAGGCCGGCACGAGCTTCACCTTGCTGACGCCAGACGGAGAGCGCCGATTGACGACACCGTTGATCGGCGATTTTCAGGCACACAATACCGGTGTGGCGCTGGCGATGCTGCGAGGTGCCGGCGGGCGATGGCTCGACATCGAGCGAAACGCCGCGGCGCTGCTGCCCCGCGTCCGACTGGCTGGGCGCTTCCATCGCGCTGGTCCGTGGCTGTTTGACGTGGCGCATAACGCGGACGGGGCGGCCACGGTGGCGGCCAACCTGCTCGAGGTTGGCGTGCCGCTGCCAGTGACCGCCGTCGTGTGTGTGCTGCGCGACAAGGACTGGGCGGGGATTCTCCGGGCGGTCGCGCGCGTGGCGTCGCATATCGTCGTGACCATGGCTCCCACGGCGCCGATCGCGCGCGCCTGGAGTCTGGACGAGGTCGTGGCATGGGCGGCGGCCGAAGGGCTGCCGGTACAACGCGAGGACGATTTCGCACTGGCGCTCGACCATGCTCGCGCACGGGCGGCGACCGTGCTCGTGACGGGATCATTCCATACCGTCGGCGATGCCATGGAGCGGTTGCAGGTCGATCCGCTCGCTCGGTAGCTTTCATGGATGCCTCCAAAGCTCCTCCCGGGTTTCCGGGATTTCTATCCCGAGCAGCTCGCCGAGCGAGCCCACATCTTCGAGACCTGGCGCCGCGTCGTGCGGCGCTATGCGTTTCAGGAGTATGATGGGCCGCCGCTCGAGCCACTCGAGCTCTATACGCAGAAGAGCGGCGACGAGATCGTCGGCCAGCTGTTCGACTTCGTCGACAAAGGCGGACGCGCCGTCGCGATGCGTCCGGAGATGACGCCGACCTTCGCACGTATGGTCGGGGCACGAGCGCAGACGCTGCGCAAACCGGTGCGCTGGTTCTCGCTGCCGCAGCTGTTCCGCTACGAGCGCACGCAGAAGGGTCGTCTCCGCGAGCACTTTCAGCTCAACGTGGATCTCGTCGGTGAGTCCGATGTGTTGGCGGACGCCGAACTGTTGTCGGTGGCGGTGGAAATCATGGCGGCCTTCGGGCTCACGGCCAGTGATGTGCGGGCGCGGGTCAGCGATCGTCGGTTACTGAACGGGCTGCTCGCGCACCTTGCCATCGACGAGGCAACGTGGCCGGCGGTGTATGCGGTGCTCGATAAACTCGAACGTCAGCCGCCGGAGATCTCGGCGGAGAAGCTCGTGGCCGCCGGTTTGCCGCCCGTGACCATCGAGGCGATTCTCGGATTCGCGACCCTCGATTTCGCGACCGTGCAGTCGCGCTATGGACAGGCGCCGCAGGTCGCGCCGCATGTGGAGCGCTTTGCGCAGTACGTGGCGCATTGTGATGCCTTGGGCATCGGCGAGTGGCTGCGCTTCGATCTCACGATCGTGCGCGGTCTCGCGTACTACACCGGCATCGTCTTCGAACTGTTCGACAACGTGGGAGAGTTTCGAGCGATCTGCGGCGGTGGGCGATACGACAACCTGCTCAAGTCGCTTGGCGGCACGGATCTGCCGGCGCTCGGTTTCGGCATGGGCGATGTGGTGCTCGGCGAGCTGCTCAAGGCCCGCGGGCTCATGAAAGCCCCCGCGCCTGCCGTGGCGCTGTGGATTGCGCAGGCGACGGACAGCGCGTTATACCCGGCGGCGATGTTGCAGGCGGCAGCGCGCCTGCGTGCCGATGGGCATTCGGTGGAGTTTGCGCTGCGGGAGCAGCGTGTAGAGAAGCAGTTGGAAGCCGCCCGCAAAGCCGGGAGTCTCGCCACCATCGTGGTGGACACGACGGGTGAGGCGGTGCACTATCGCGCGCGCGTGGCTGGTGCGCAGGAAGCAATCGTGCAGACCCTTGATGCCCTGAGCACGTGGGCATCGTCGACGTTGAATCGAACGGATATCGCCCATGAGTGACGACAAGAAGCTGCCCACGCGCGCCGACAACTTCAGCGAGTGGTACAACGAGTTGGTCCTGCGTTCGGAACTCGCCGACTACTCGCCGGTGCGCGGATGCATGGTCATCCGGCCGCACGGCTACGGCATCTGGGAGCGCATGCAGCGTGCGCTCGACGACATGTTCAAGGCCACGGGCCACGTGAATGCGTACTTCCCGCTGTTCATTCCCGAGAGCTTCCTTTCGAAGGAAGCGGAACACGTGGAAGGCTTTGCGCCCGAGTGCGCGGTCGTCACGATGGGCGGCGGCAAGGTGCTCGAGGAGCGACTGGTGGTGCGACCCACGTCGGAAACGATCGTCTACTCGATGTTCGCCAAGTGGGTGCAGAGCTACCGCGACCTCCCGTTGCTCTACAACCAATGGGCCAATGTCGTGCGCTGGGAAATGCGCACGCGCCTGTTCCTACGCACCATGGAGTTCCTCTGGCAGGAAGGCCATACGGCACACGCCACACATGACGAGGCCGAAGAGGAGACGCGTCGCATGCTCGGCGTGTACCGGGAGTTCATGGAAGGCTTCATGGCCATGCCCGTGATCACCGGGCAGAAGACGAACTCCGAAAAGTTCGCGGGGGCGCTCCGCACGTACTCGTGTGAGGCGATGATGCAGGACAACAAGGCGCTGCAGGCCGGCACGTCGCACAACCTCGGGCAGAACTTCGCGAAGGCGTTCGATCTCAGCTTCCAGAACGAGCAGGGTGAACAGGCGTTTGCGTGGAATACCAGCTGGGGCGTCTCGACGCGCCTGGTCGGCGGCCTCGTGATGACGCACGGTGACGACGCGGGATTGCGTCTGCCGCCGAAGCTGACCCCGATTCAGCTGGTGATCGTGCCGATCTGGAAGACCGAGGAGGAGCGTGTGGCCACGGTGGAAATGGCCAAGCGAATCGCCGACGATCTGGGCAGCTTCAAGCGCCCGGACCACGAGCGGATCCGTGTGCACGTCGACGACCGCATCGGCGTGAAGCCGGGCGCGAAATACTATCACTGGGAACTCCGCGGCATTCCGCTGCGCATGGAAATCGGCCCTCGCGATCTGGCGTCGAACACGGGCATGCTGGCGCGTCGCGATACCCGTGAGAAGCGTCCGATCAGTTTCGATACGCTCCGCACCGAGCTGCCGGCAGTGCTCGACACCATCCAAGCCGATATGCTGGCCGCCGCCCGCGCGCGCGTGGAGGCGAACACGATTCGTGAGCGCATCAGCTACGACCGGTTCAAGGAAGTCATGGATGGCCCGGGCGCGTTTGTGTATGCCGGATGGAACGGCGATCCTGCCGTCGAGCAGCAAGTGAAGGAAGAGACCAAGGCCACGATTCGCGTGATCCCCGATCCGGAGTATCGGTCACCTGAAGCGCCGACGACGTGCATGGTGACCGGTGAGCCGGCGAAGTACGAGGTCGTGTGGGCTCGCGCATACTGAACGACGCGATGCCTTCCTCAGGATCCGAACCGGCATTCCCCCGGCGGGGCGGTGTGCTGTACGCGGAGCTGGTGCCCATCCCGGCCATTGCGGCAGCGGTGGGTACCCCGACGTACGTGTATTGCGCGAATACGATCCGGGCACGCCTGCAGCGACTCGAGCAGGCGTTCGTGAGCGTGCCGCATCGCATTCACTTCGCGATGAAGGCGAATTCGAATCTTGCCGTACTGCGTCTGCTCCGTGAGCTTGGCGCCGGCGTCGATATCGTGTCTGGTGGAGAGCTGTTCCGCGCCCGCGAAGCTGGCTTCACCGGCCGCGATGTGGTCTTCAGCGGTGTCGGCAAAACGGTGCGTGAAATCGAGCAGGCGCTCGCGGAGCGCGTGCTGCTGATCAACGTCGAGTCGGAAGCGGAGCTGGTCACGATCGACGCCGTGGCGGGCCGGCAAGGCGTCGTGGCGCCCATTGCGATCCGGGTGAACCCCGAGGTGACGGTCGATTCGCCGCACGCCTACATCAAGACCGGTGAGAAGGGACAGAAGTTCGGTATTCCTCGTGACGACGTGTCGCGTCTCGTCGCCATGGTGCATGACCTGCCGCACGTGGCGCTGCGTGGACTGGGTATGCATCTCGGTTCGCAGATCGGCAATGCCGATCCGATGCGCGATGCGCTGCCACGTTTGCTCTCGGCGATTGCGGCGGCACGCGCCGACGGTCACGCCATTGCGTACATGGATGTCGGTGGCGGATTGGCTGTGCCGTATCACGCCGATGACTCCAATGCCGACGTGGACGACTACGCCGCGATCGTGCTCGCGGCAGCCCGGGAAACGGGACTGACGCTGCTGCTCGAGCCGGGACGGTTCCTGGTGGCGGAGGCCGGCGCGCTCATCACGGAAGTGCTGTATCGGAAGCACGCCGCGGGCAAGGATTTCATCGTCACCGACGCCGGCATGAACGATCTCGTGCGTCCGGCGCTGTACCAGGCGTACCATCGGATCGAGGCGGTCGACGCCGTCGAAGGTATCGTGGTCGCGGACGTCGTCGGGCCGATCTGCGAGTCGGGAGACTTCTACGCAAAAGACCGCCCAATGCCGGATGTCGTAGCCGGCGCCTTGCTCGCCGTGCAGACGGCCGGCGCCTACGGCTATACCATGTCGTCCAACTACAATTCCCGTCCGCGCCCCGCCGAGGTCATGGTGGATGGCGATCGTTTCGCCGTGATCACCGAGCGCGAACGCCTCGAAGACCTCGTACGCCTCGAGCGTGCGCACCCCCAGTGGAGAACTGCCTGATGCGGATCGGCTTATTGTCGGATACCCATGACCGCGTGCCCGCCGTCCGCGAACTGCTCGAGCAGATGATCGCCGGTGGTGTGTCGATCGTCATGCATACCGGCGACTATTGCTCGCCGTTCACCTTGCAGCCGTTCCACGATCTGTCGGTGCCGCTGCTCGGTGTGTTCGGACGGAACGACGGCGATCATGATGCGCTGCAGGCGGCGGCCAAGTCCGGGTTCGGCGCCACGGAGCTGTATGAATCACCGCACAGTTTCGATCTCGGCGGCAAGTCGGTGTTGCTCATCCATGACCTTGCCGATGTGCATCAGCGCTCGATCGACGGGCATGAAGTGGTGGTACACGGGTTCACGCACATTCCCGAGATGAAGTCGCGCGGGGATTCGTTGCTGGTGAATCCGGGAGAAGGGTGCGGCTGGCTGCATGGCGCTCCCACCGGTGCGATTCTCGATCTCGACACGAAGGCTGTCGAGTTTCTCAAGCTTACCGGTCCGGAGTGGAAGTACTGATGAACAGCCGTATCCTCATCCTCGATTGCGGTTCGCAGTTCACGCAGCTGATCGCCCGCCGTGTGCGCGAAGCCCGCGTCTACTCCGAGATTCATCCGCCGTCGAAGTCGCTCGAGTGGATTCGTGCCTGGAAGCCCGACGGCATCATTCTTTCCGGTGGACCGAGCTCGGTGACCGACGACGGCGCCCCGACGATAGCCCGGGAGCTGCTCGATGTCGCGCCGGTACTCGGCGTGTGTTACGGCATGCAGCTCATCGCGCATCTGGAAGGTGGTGCCGTGGTCGGGGGTGGCCGTCGCGAATACGGCCGCGCTGACGTCACGATCGACGAGCCGTCCGGGCTGTTCAACGGCTTCGACGCCGGCGAGCGCACCACCGTGTGGATGAGCCATGGCGACCACGTAGAGCAGGTGCCGCCGGGCTATGTCGCGACGGCGCACAGTGGGCACACGCTGGCGGGGTTCCGCCACACCACGCGTCCCATTCACGCCGTGCAGTTCCATTCGGAAGTGGCGCACACGGTGCGCGGCGCCGAGATCATCCAGAATTTTCTGTTCGGCGTGTGCGGGTGCACACCCGATTGGACGCCGGGGCATTTCATCGATCAGGCAGTCGCGCGGATTCGTGAACTTGTCGGCGACAAACAGGTGATCTGTGGCTTGTCCGGCGGCGTGGATTCCAGTGTCGCTGCCGCACTCGTGCACAAGGCGATCGGGGATCAGCTCACGTGCATCTTCGTCGATACCGGTTTGCTGCGCTTGCACGAGCGCGAGCAGGTGGAGCGTACGATGCGCGCGCATCTGGGCATCAAACTGATCACCGTGCGCGCAGAAGATCGCTTCTTGAATGGACTCGCCGGCGAAGGTGATCCGGAGAAGAAGCGCAAGATCATCGGGCACACGTTCATCGATGTCTTCGAGGATGCATCGGCGGAAGCCGGGCAGGGCGCCGAATTTCTGGTGCAGGGCACGCTGTATCCCGACGTGATCGAGTCGGTGAGCGCCACGGGCGGACCGTCGGCCACGATCAAGACGCATCACAACGTGGGCGGGTTGAAGCCCGATATGAAGTTCCGCCTGATCGAACCGTTGCGAGAGCTGTTCAAGGACGAGGTCCGCAATGTCGGCCGTGAGCTTGGTCTGCCGGAGGAGATGGTCGGTCGGCATCCGTTCCCGGGTCCGGGTCTGGCGATTCGCATCTTGGGCGAAGTGTCGCCGTACGCCGTCGACATCCTCCGGCGCGCCGATGCGATCTATCTCGAGGAGATTCGCGCGGCCGGGCTCTATCAGGAGATCTGGCAGGCCTTCGCGGTGTTCTTGCCCGTGCGCTCGGTGGGCGTGATGGGCGATGGTCGGACATACGAACATGTCATCGCGTTACGCGCCGTGACGAGCACGGACGGCATGACGGCCGACTGGTTCGCGTTCCCGCATGAGGTGCTCCAACGGATTTCGAGTCGCATCATCAACGAAGTCGACGGCATCAACCGTGTCGTCTACGACATCAGCTCGAAGCCCCCCGCCACCATCGAATGGGAGTAGTGCGATGCGCCTGACGAGACTCGCTGCGTTCCTGTCTGTTGCGGTGCCGATGTGTCTCGTGATGGGCGGGACACTCGAGGCGCAGACGGCCCCCACGCACGGCGTGCGGCCCGCGCGCCTCGTGATCCGCGGCGCGATAGTCATCGAGGGCAACGGCACGCCCGCCGAGGGCCCGAAGGACATCGTGATCGAGGGGAACCGAATCGCGCAGATCGTCTCGCTCGATCCGGTGGCGATCAAGGACGGCACGGCGCGACGTCCCACCGGCGACGTGATCATCGATGCGACCGGCAAGTATGTGATGCCGGGACTCATCAACATTCACGGGCATGTGCAAGATGAGCGTGGCGGCATCGCGCAGCCGCTCGAGTACCAGATGAAGCTCTGGCTCGGCATGGGGATCACCACCGTGCGCGATGTCTCGAGCGAGACCCCCAAGACGATTCAGTTGCGGGCGCGCAGCCTCAGCGGCGATCTGCTCGGACCGCGATTGTACGTGTACGCGCGCTACGCGTACATGCCGGTACCGCGCAACGAGGTCGAGGCACGGCAGCGCGTTCGTGATCTCAAGGCGCAAGGAGCCGATGGACTCAAGCTGTTCGGCATGGACAAGGACGTGTATCCGGCCGTGCTCGATGAAGCCCGGAAGCTCGGACTGCGCACCGCACACCACATGGCCGTCGACGAGACCAACGCGTGGGACGCCGCCGCGGGCGGACTGACGAGCATCGAACACTGGTATGGCGTGCCGGATGCAGCCATTACCGATGGACTGCAGCAGTTTCCGTCGAATTTCAATTACGCCGACGAGGGCATGCGCTTCCGGTATGCCGGTCGACTCTGGCGTGAAGCGGATCCCGCGAAACTGCAGGACGTGCTGAAGGCCATGGTGAAGGGGAACGTGGCGTGGAATCCCACGCTCGAGATCTACGAAGCCAGCCGTGACTTGCAGCGCGCGGAAACGCAGCCATGGTTCGCCGAGTATCTGCATCCAACGCTCGATAAATACTTCAAGCCGGATCTGTCGAACCATG
>Ga0105047_10010281_pt1 | contig 15311 bp, 14 predicted proteins | sample MAT04_FD_78384 | JGI IMG/M metagenome (GOLD analysis project Ga0105047, IMG submission 78384) | Freshwater microbial communities from Lake Fryxell liftoff mats and glacier meltwater in Antarctica - MAT-04 (megahit assembly) | ecosystem: Environmental > Aquatic > Freshwater > Ice > Liftoff... | reverse complement strand
ACGAGGCGCGCCACATGCGGGTTCTGCGAGGTGGTCCAGACGGTGTAATGGTCTTCAGCCGCGTCATAGACACCGAGTGCGGCACGCGGTTCCATTGCGTTGGGGACCAGCCGGTTGTTGACGATATTGAGCTCGGTGACGTGGGCGGCACCTGCAAGCGCGGCATCTGCAGCGGCTTCGTCGCCCAGGCCCCAATCAAAGATCAGATTGCTCTTGGCTTCCGGATGGATCTGTGGAGATCCCGCTTCCAGCGCCTTGACGGCTGACGTGACGACCGGAAGGGTTTCGAATTCGATGATCACGGCTTCGGCCGCATCGCGGGCCTGGGCCTTGCTGTCGGCCACAACCACGAGGATGGCGTCGCCCACATAGCGGACCGTGTCGGTGGCAAGCGGGCGCCAGGCGCCCATGTTCATCGGTGAGCCGTCTTTGGAATGGATCATCCAGCCGCAGATGATATTGCCGATGCCGTCTTCGGTCAGCTGCTTGCCATTGAGGATTCCGATGACGCCCGGCATTGCTTCGGCCGCCGACGTGTCGATGCTGACGATCCTGGCATGCGCATGCTGCGAGCGGACGAAATGCGCATGCTTCATGCCGGGCACGACCATATCGTCGGTGAAGCGGCCCTTGCCGGTGATGAACCGCTTGTCTTCCTTGCGCACCACACGCGCGCCAATGCCTTCAATACCCATGGTTTCCTCCTCAGGATGTCTTGATCCAGCGGGAAAAAGAGCGCGATCGCGGCTTAACTTGAACCCGTCAGCAAATGAATGATCTGGTTACTCGGCGGCCTGGCGCGCGCCGTGCATGGTTTCGGCGGCTGACAGGATGGCCTTCACGATATTGTGATAGCCAGTGCACCGGCAGATGTTGCCCTCAAGCTCGGCACGGACGGTCTTTTCGTCGAGCTTGCCGCCATGACGGCTGATCATGTCGGTCGCTGACATGATCATGCCCGGTGTGCAAAACCCGCATTGCAGGCCGTGATGCTCACGGAAAGCTGCCTGCACCGGGTGCAATTCGCCTCCCGAAGCCAGTCCTTCGATGGTCACCACCGTCGATCCCTGCGCCTGTGCAACCAGCATCGTGCAGGATTTGACCGCTTTGCCGTCAACATGGACGACGCAAGCGCCGCACTGGGATGTATCGCAACCCACATGTGTTCCGGTCAGCCCCAGGTTTTCGCGAATGAATTGGACCAGGAGCGTGCGATCCTCGCACTGTCCGGACACGGGTCGACCATTCACGGTCATCGTTACAGTCGTCATGAAATTCCTCCCTACGGGCGTCAAAGCCACAAACACCCTTCCCACCATACTCGCTCTTTTTTCTGAACGTTCAACAAAAACAATTAGACGATTGGTCGACGTTGACAAGCCCGCCGTGACGTCCGTGCGGAAGCAGCCATGTGACGTTTTGAACCCGATGCAACAAAACACGCCGCAGCGCGTTGAGGGGTTGGTCAATATCGGTCCGCAGCGGGCCGAAAGTACACCGAATTCTCGGATTCCAGGGCAACCGATGCCCGATACCGAATACCCAAAGGGAGACCTCCATGAAGAAGATTCTCGCAGCCGTCCTGCTCACCGCAGCTCTCGCCGGATGCACGGCAACCGAACAAGGTGCCGCCATCGGCGTCGCGTCCGGTGCCGCAATCGGCGGCGTTGCGTCGGGCACTGCACGCGGCGCGCTTGTCGGTGCCGCGGTAGGCGGCGTGGCCGGGGCCCTCATCGGCCGCGCATCCGAGCGTCCGGGCCAGTGCGAATATCGCGACAGGTACGGCCGGACTTACATTGCAAGCTGCCCGCGCGGCTACTGAGCCTCAGCGGACCCGTCGTTCTGGCCGCACGCTTGTGGCCGGAACGCGCGGTCCCACCGGTTCTGCGAAGCGGCGGGGCAGTCTTCGGCGAAGCGGCGGGGCAGTCGCTGGAATGTCGCTGCCGGGCTAGGCAATGGGCGAAAATGAAACTAGGTTCCTTTCGTGTGGCCACGACTGTCCGCACAGTCATTTGGGAGGATGCCATGTTCAAACGCCGTTTCCTGAAATCTGCCTTAGCCCTTGCGGTCTCGGCATCCGCAGCCGGATTTTTTCCGGGCAAAGCCGACGCACAGGAAGTGGTCTTGCGCATGCACCAGTTCCTGCCCGAGCAGGCCAACGTGCCTGCCCACATCCTGATCCCCTGGGCCGAAAAGGTGGGCGCGGAGTCCGCTGGCCGCATCAAGGTCGAAGTCTATTCCGCCATGGCTCTGGGTGGAAAGCCACCGCAGCTCATCGACCAGGCGCGCGACGGTGTCGTTGACATCGTCTGGACGCTTCCCGGTTACACGCCAGGCAGGTTCCCGCGGAGCGAAGTCTTCGAACTTCCTTTCACCATGACCAGCGCGGAAGCGACATCGCGTGCCTTTTGGGAGCTGTTTGACAGCGACATGAAAGACACCGACTTTGCCGGCCTTAAAATTCTCGGCGCATGGGTCCACGGTCCAGGCGTCATCCACGCCAAGGGTACGGGCATCGCCAAGCTCGAAGACATGCAGGGCAAGAAGCTGCGCGGCCCAACGCGCGTCATCAATGCGCTGCTCTCGGAAATGGGTGCCGAGCCCATCGGCATGCCGGTGCCAGCTATCCCGGAATCGCTGTCGAAGGGCGTGATCGACGGGACTGTGATCCCTTGGGAGGTCACCGCTTCGCTCAAGATTTCCGAGCTGGTCAAGACACACACGGAATTCTCCGGCACACATGCGCTTTATACGGCAACCTTCGTGCTGGCGATGAACCAGCAGAAATATGACAGCCTTCCCGACGACCTCAAGAAGGTCATTGATGACAATTCAGGTCTCGAGTTCTCGGCCAATGCCGGCAAGACCATGAGCGACTACGATGCACCAGCCCGCAAGATTGCCGAGGAAGCGGGCAACACCTTCGAGGTGCTCGACGAGACCGAAGTGGCGCGCTGGCGTGCCGCTGCCGAGCCGGTCCTGACCAATTGGCTCAAAGAGATGGACGAGAAGGGAATCGACGGCGCGGCGCTTTATGCCAAGGCGCAGGACCTCATCGCCAAGTCTTCAAAGTAAGCCATGGCCGACATTTTCGGGAAAGCGGGGCGGCCACAATCGCCCCGCAGGCGTCCCTCATGGGCGTGACCAGGTCATGCGGCAGGGAGAGGGGTTCTGCGGCGGCAACCACGGTGCGATCCCCGACAATTTTTCTGTCAGAGAATGCCGGAACCATGCAAGGTATTCGCAGACAAGAGCGGAGTTGGACCGTGCGACGCTCACCACGATACAGCCGCTCAATGCGCCGGGATGCAGGATCTGACCGATGACGACGGAGCACGCAGACGGATGGCAGCCGCGCCGCATCGACCGCATCGACGCTGGCATGCGCCGGCTTGCCGCTGCCATCGCTATTCTTGGTGGAATGGGCCTGGTGCTCGTCATCCTGGCCACAGTCGCCTCCGTCACCGGCCGCGCCCTCATCCCGCTCGGTCTCAGACCAATCCGGGGCGATTTCGAACTCATCGAGCTTGCCGCAGGCTTTGCCGTTTTCTCCTTTCTGCCTTGGTGCCAGATCAACCGCCAACATGCTTCTGTTGAACTTCTGACCGCCCGATTGGGGGACGCGGTCAACCGCTGGATCGATCTTGTCTGCGACATCCTCATGTTTCTTGTCGCCGCACTCATCGCCGTCCAGCATGGTCGCGGAATGCTGGACAAATATGGCTACGGTGAAACCACGTTCGTGTTGCAGTATCCGATCTGGTGGGCCTACGCGGCAGGATTGGCGGGCGCGGCGGTCTTCCTCGTTGTCAGCCTGCACTGTGTGATGCGCAGCATCGACGCCATCGCCACCGGCCTGCCGCCAACGACCGGGAGTGCGCACCATTGAGCAGCCAGGAGATCGCGCTTCTCGCTTTTCCCGCGCTGCTGGTCCTGATCTTTCTGAGGATCCCGATCGGGCTCGCCATGCTGGCAACCGGCATGGGTGGAATTTATCTTCTCAACGGATCGTTCGCCATGATCACCGGACAGATGAAGCACCTGACCTGGGGCACGTTTTCGAGCTATTCGCTGTCGATCATCCCGCTGTTTCTGCTCATGGGCCAGTTTGCCTCCCTGGGTGGTATGTCCCAGGCGCTCTTCAAGGCAGCCGAAACCTGGATGGGCCACCACCGCGGCGGCGTTGCCATGGCCGCAGTTGGTGCCTGTGCTGGCTTTGGTGCCATCTGCGGCTCCTCTCTTGCCACGGCGGCGACCATGGGCCAGGTGGCGCTTCCGGAACTCAAACGCTACGGCTATTCTGGCGAACTCGCGACCGGGACGCTTGCCGCCGGCGGCACCCTTGGTATTCTCATTCCGCCGTCTGTCATCCTGGTCATCTACGCCATCCTCACCGAGCAGAACATCGCCAAGCTCTTCGTCGCTGCCTTCATTCCGGGAATTCTGGCGGCCATCGGTTATATCATCGCCATTGCGATCTATGTCCGCATCAAGCCGCAATCCGCCGGGAGCAGGGCTCGCGCGCCCTATGGCGAGCGCTTCAGGAGCCTGGTCGCGGTCTGGCCGGTGCTTGTCGTCTTTCTGCTCGTGGTCGGCGGCATTTATGGCGGTGTCTTCACGCCCACCGAAGCCGCAGCGGTCGGCGCCTTCGGCACCGGGTTGGTAGCCTTGATCAACGGCGGGCTGACGCCAATGTCTCTCAAACGCGCCATACTCGCCACCGCGAGTTCGACGGCAATGATCTTCCTCATTGTCCTGGGGGCAGGCATCTTCAACACTTTCCTTGCCTTGAGTCAGTTGCCGCAGACGGCGGCGGCCTTGGTCTCCGACGGCGGTTTCAATCCCTGGCTGGTGATGTTCGCCGTCCTCGTCCTTTACCTTGTTCTTGGCTGCGTAATGGACTCACTCTCGATGATTCTTCTCACCGTACCGATCTTCTTTCCGATCATGGTGGGCCTGGATTTCGGTCTTTCGCCCGAGGAATTCGCCCTCTGGTTCGGCATCATCGTGCTGATCGTCGTCGAGGTCGGGCTGATCACACCGCCGGTCGGCATGAACCTGTTCGTGATCAATTCGATGTCGAAGGAGACGCCGATGTCGGCCACCTATCGCGGCGTCCTTCCCTTCGTCCTGACCGATCTGGTTCGGGTGGCGATCCTGACCGCCTTCCCGGCAATTTCGCTTCTCGCCGTGCGCCTGCTCTACTGACGCCGCGCTGTCAAGCCGGACGGGTCCAGACGCGAAGGCTCGCAACATGAAAGGCCAATGCATGTCCGCGTGCGTCAATGTGCGCCAGTTCAGGTTCACCTCCTGACAAGAAAATCAGTTGCCAGACCCTGTGCTGTCTAAGACAGTGCGAGAGCCTCTTACATCGGCGGCGAAAGCCACTAGATTGACCGCATGAACATCAGGACTTTTCTGGGGGCCACTCCCCGCACCTTTCTCGCGGTCGCACTGACCGGACTGGTTTTTCTGGCACCCACGGCAGCAACTCACGCCACCGAGGCAGCCTGGGCGCGTCTTGCCCAGGGTGGGTACACAATCCTTCTCGGCCACGGACGCACGCTCGGGAACGGCGAACCGCTCCGGCCCGACACCGGAGATTGTGCCGGTGTGAAGACGTTGTCGGACCGCGGCATCCAGTCCGCCCGCAGGCTCGGCATGCGGTTCGCTGCCCGCGCGGTGTCCATCTCGGCCATCTTGTCGGGGGACTACTGCCGCGCACAGGAAACGGCCGCGCTTGCCTTCAGCCGGTCCAAGATAGAAACCAGGGCCTATCTCAACCCACCGGCCGAAGATGCGGACCCGTCGGCCTTCCCTCCAGACCTGATTGCGGCGATCGAGACGTTTTCGGATTACGGCAACCAGCTGATGATCACCCATCCGGCGCTGATCCGGGCCTTGACCGGGACGCTGCCGCGCCAGGGCGAGGCGGTGATCGTGGCTCCGGGGCCAACACCTGGTGGCCAGCCCCGCGTGGTGGCGCGCCTGCTGCTCGACTGAGCCTGCAATCGCTCAGCTTTTCATGAAGACATAGTCGGTGTGCTGCGCCAGCGTTTCGCCAGGCCGGAGCACAGCCTGCGGAAATTCCGGATGATTGGGGCTGTCAGGCCAGACCTGGGTCTCCAGGCAGAAGCCTGCAAACGGCCCATGGAGGCGGCCGTGCGATCCCGGCACCGTCGGCTTGAGCTTGGCACCAGTGTAGAACTGCACGCCCGGCTCGCTGCTGCGCACCTCCATGGCCACGCCTGAACGCAGCGAGCGCACAAGCGCAATCGACTGCACCCTTCCGCGGGTCTGGGTGAGGCAGAAATTATGGTCGTACCCGACCTGGGCGCCGTCCGTACCCATCTGCCGGATTGGCCGCATCTCGCGAAAATCGAAGACGGTTCCAGCCACCAGTGCGATCTCGCCAGTCGGGATCAGATCGGCGTCCACCGGCAGATAGTGCTCGGCGGCGATCATGATCTCATGGTCGAGAATGTCCTCCCCACCATCAAGGTTGAAGTAGCTGTGATGGGTCATGTTGACGAGCGTCGGGCGCTCGCACACACTAAGATAGGTGATGCTCAGACAGCCGTCTCCACCAAGCTGGTAGCGCGCCCGTATCTGCACGCTGCCCGGATAACCCGACTGTCCGTCCGGATCGATGATCGAAAACTCCGCAAAGTCGGTGCCATACGCATCAAGCTGCCAGAGCCGCCTGGCTGTCCCCGCACTGCCGCCATGCAAATGCCCGATGCCGCGCTCGTTGAGTTCAAGCTGATGGACGACCCCGTCGAGAAAGAACCTGCCTTTGGCGATGCGGTTGGCATGCCGGCCCGGTGTCTGCCCGAAATAGGAGGAATAGAGCGGATAGCTCGCAAAATCCGCAAACCCGAGCGTCAGCGGTGCCTCATGCCCGTCCAGGCGCAAGTCTTGCAGCGTCGCGCCCCAGGTCATCACACTGGCCCTGAGACCGCCGCCCGAAAGAGTGACGCGATGAACGGGCTCGCCAGAGGCAGTCTGCCCGAAGTCCTCGATCTGCGGGGACGTCAAAACCCCAGACCACCGATGCAGACATATTTGGAATCGAGATACTCCTCGATGCCCTGACGGCCGCCTTCCTTGCCAAGACCGGATTCCTTGACCCCTCCGAAAGGAGCTTCAACGGCGGTAATCATGCCTTCATTGACGCCGACGAGGCCGTATTTCAAGCCTTCCATGACCCGGTAGGTGCGACCGAGATCGCGGGTGTAGAAATAGCAGGCAAGCCCGTATTCGGTCGCGTTTGCAGCCTCGACCGCCTCCTGTTCGGTGTCAAAACGGAACACAGGCGCCACCGGACCGAAGACTTCTTCACGCGCGATCCGCATGTCGGCATGGGCGTCAGCGATGACAGTGGGTTCGAAGAATGTGCCGCCCAGCGCGTGCCGTTTGCCGCCAGTCGTCACCCGGCCACCCTTGGCGACCGCATCCGCCACCAGTTCCTCCACTTTCCCGGCCTGCATCTCGTTGATGATCGGGCCCTGCACGACACCGTCCTCAAATCCGCTGCCGACCTTGAGCCGGGCGCTGGCGGCGGTCAGGCGCTCGACAAAGGCGTCATGGATCCCTGACTGGACGTAGAAACGGTTGGTGCAAACGCAGGTCTGGCCGGCATTGCGGTACTTCGCCGCCATCGCGCCCTCAACGGCACGATCAAGATCGGCGTCATCGAACACAATGAAGGGCGCGTTGCCGCCAAGCTCCATCGACACTTTCTTGACCGTATCGGCGGCCTGGCGCAGCAGGATCTTGCCAACCCGGGTCGACCCGGTGAACGTGATCTTGCGCACCAGCGGATTGGCCATGAGTTCACCGCCGATTGCGACTGGCTGGCCGGTCACGATGTTGACCACGCCGTCGGGAATGCCCGCTTCCTGGGCCAGCATGCCCCAGGCGAGCCCGGAGAAGGGCGTTGCCTCGGCCGGCTTGACCACCACCGTGCAACCGGTCGCCAGCGCCGGTCCGATCTTGCGCGCAAGCATGGAGGAGGGAAAGTTCCACGGCGTGATCGCCGCCACCACGCCGACGGGTTCCTTGATCACCATCATGCGGCGGTCGGCCCAGCTTGACGGGATGGTCTCGCCGTAGATCCGGCGGCCTTCTTCGGCATACCAAAGGATATAGGCTGCCGACATCCCGACCTCGCCGCGCGCCTCCGCAAGCGGTTTGCCCTGCTCAAGCGTCAGAAGTTCGGCGAGCGCTTCCTGGTTTTCCACGATGAGGCCATACAGCCGTCGCATGAGACCGGCACGATGGGCTGCGGACGTTTTGCGGAAATCGGCAAAGGCCGCATGAGCGGCCTCGATTGCCCGCCGGGTTTCGGCCGCACCGGCGTCGGGCACCCTGCCAATTCGGCCACCGGTGGCCGGGTCGATCACATCGAAACTCTGTCCAGAGTCAGCCTGGACCCAGGCTCCGCCGATGAGATTGGCTTCCTTGAGGAAACGGTTGGATGTCGAGGCCATGTTGAAGCTCCAGTCGGTAGGAATTGTCACATGTCCAAAGGGCATGGCCCGAATTTCCCGCCAACGCAAGCCTCCGTGCGACAACCGAACGCACAGGAAACGCCCTACCGCGTAAGCAGCCGCGTGGCTTCCTCAAGACCCTTCAGCGTCATTGGAAACATGCGCTGATCCATGATCTGCCGGAGGATGGCGATTGAATGGGTATGCTCCCAATACGCTTCCGGCGTCGGATTAAGCCAGGCCGCCCTGTGGAAATGGCGAAGAAGCCGGCTCATCCAGATCTGGCCCGATTCCGGGTTCCAGTGTTCGACCGACCCGCCCGGCGTAAGGATCTCGTAGGGACTCATCGTCGCATCGCCAACCAGAAGGACGCGGTAATCGGACCCATAAATCCTTATGATCTCCTCGGTGCCAAGCGCCTGCTCGTGCCTTCGGCGGTTGTCGCGCCACACACCCTCGTACAGGCAATTGTGAAAATAGAAATACTCCATATGCCGGAACTCGGCCCGCGCGGCCGAAAACAGTTCCTCCACCACCCGGACATGGTCGTCCATGGACCCGCCAATATCGAAGAACATCAACAGTTTGACCGCATTGCGCCGTTCAGGTCGGGTCTTGACGTCAAGCCAGCCATGCTCGGCCGTGGACTTTATCGTGCCCGGCAGGTCGAACTCCTCCCGGGCACCGTCGCGCACCCAGCGGCGCAGCCGCCTGAGCGCAACCTTGATGTTGCGGGTCCCCAGTTCCACCGAATCATCGAGATTGCGGAACTCGCGCTTGTCCCAGACCTTGACCGCGCGGCGGTTGCGGCTTTCCTCCTGGCCGATCCTCACACCTTCCGGGTTGTAGCCATAGGCTCCAAAGGGCGAGGTTCCGGCAGTTCCGATCCATTTGGAGCCCCCCTGATGGCGGCCTTTCTGCTCTTCGAGCCGCTTCCTCAGCGTGTCCATCAGCTCGTCAAACCCGCCGAGGCTCTCGACAAGCTTCTTTTCCTCCTCGCTCAGGTGCTTTTCCGCCAAACGGCGCAGCCATTCCTCAGGAAGCGTGGCGACTTCGACGCCGCCCTCTCCTGCGATCTGCTCCACTCCCCGGAAATAATGGGCAAATACCCGATCAAAACGGTCGATATGGCGCTCGTCCTTGATGAGTGCAGCCCGCGCCAGATAGTAAAAACCCTCGACATCGTAATCAACGATTCCGATCTCCAGTGCCTCCAGAAGCAAAAGATGTTCACGCAGCGAAACCGGTACCCCGGCGGCTTTCAGTTCGAGAAAAAAGGGCAGGAACATGGTCTGAAGCCGCTTTGAATGGGTACGACGCGCACTGGTGCTGTCAGGTGCGGCTGTACTTGATGAAGGGCGTGACCTTGGCTATCCGGTCGTAGAGCTTGCGCGCATCAGCGTTGAAATGCTGGGTCATCCAATAGACATTGGCGGAACCGGCAGCGTCGGCGCGACTGTAGACCGCCTCGATCAGCGCGCGGCCAATGCCGTGACCCCGCATTTCGGGCACGGCGTAAAGGTCCTGCAAATAGCAGACATTGGCGAGCGTCCAGCAATGGCGATGAAAGATATAGTGCACGAGACCGACCGGCCGGTCATCGATCTGCGCAAAAAGCCCATGCGGTTCATAGGCGGTGCCAGGTTCGCCCCGGTTGGCAGACAGGATTCGGCTGAAGGTCGAGCTGTAGACGGCTTCCGGTACTGAAGTCTCGTAGAACTCCAGATAACCGGTCCACAATGTGCGCCAGGCCGCCTCATCCTCTGGGGTGACAGGGCGTATGCTTGCTTGCTGCGTCATGACAACTCCTCAGTCTTTGCTATCGCCCTTTACCGATGTCCGCCAGCGCATAGGGCGTGGTCTGGTAGACCTGATTGATCCAGTTCCCGAACAGGAGAAACGCATGACTGCGCCACCGGTTGAGTGGCTTGTTGGCCGGATCGTCGTGCGGGAAGTAATTGTGCGGGATCTTGGTTGGTGCGCCAACCTTTACATCCCGGAAGTACTCGTCGGCAAGCGTGTTTGAATCGTACTCGATATGGTTGAAGATATAGAGCCGGTTGGCGTGGGCTTCATGCAGAAGACACAAGCCGGTTTCAGCCGAATCGATCAACACTTCGAGATCGTCGACCAGATCTTCGCGCCTGACTTCGGTCCAGCGTGACACCGAGATATGGAAATCGTCCGAAAAGCCCGCCAGATAGGGCGATGCCGGGTTGAGATTGCGGTGGCGATAGACCCCGGAGGCTTTTTCAGTGAGTCGATGTTTGGGAACCCGGTGGAAATGCCATGCGGCCGCCATCGCACCCCAGCACACAAAAAAACTCGAATGCACGTGGGTCGTCGTCCAGTCGAAAATCTCCTCAAGTTCCCTCCAATAGGTCACGTCCTGGAACGGCAGCGTTTCAATGGGCGCTCCGGTGATGATGAACCCGTCAAACGTTCGGTGCCTCACATCGTCCCAGGTATGGTAGAAATTGATGAGATGCGCTTCCGACGTGTTTTTCGCCAGGTGTGAGCCTATGCGCACCAGCGTCAGTTCCACCTGCAGCGGCGTTGAGCCGACCAGACGGGCGATCTGCGTCTCGGTGGCGATCTTGTTCGGCATCAGGTTCAGCAGGCCGATCTGCAGCGGGCGGACGTCCTGGCGGATGGCGACGGACTCATCCATCACCCGCACGCCTTCGCGCACCAGGACATCTCTGGCGGGAAGACCATCGGGAATTCGGATCGGCATGGCGCACAACACTCCAACAAAAACCGGTCACGCACAGGTCGCCACCGGTTCCGGAAGAGGTCGGGCCTCGGGTCCCTTTTAGCGACTTGTTTAACGTGGCTGCAAGCTGACCAGCCAAATCACCACGGTAAGCGCAATTTAGTCACTCGTGCAGGAGCGGTCAACATCCTCAATCTGAACGCGATCAAGCAGCTTCATTTCCCGCTTCGCTGGCGGGCAAGAAAGGCCAATCTCTCAAACAGGTGTACATCTTGCTCGTTCTTGAGAAGCGCACCGTGGAGTTTGGGCAGCGCGTTCTTCGGGTCGGCCCGCAGCGTCTCCGGATCGACATCGTCGGCGACCAGCAGCCGGATCCAGTCGAGCGCCTCAGACGTCGACGGCTTCTTTTTCAGCCCCGGCGTCTCGCGAATAGCGTAAAACTGCGTCAACGCTTCCCGCACCAGCTTCTGCTTGATACCGGGATAGTGGACATCGACGATTCGGTTCAGGGTCTCTATCTCCGGAAATCGGATGTAGTGGAAGAAACAGCGGCGAAGGAAGGCATCGGGCAGCTCCTTCTCGTTGTTGGATGTGATGATGACGATCGGCCGGTGCAGGGCGCGCACGATCTCTCCGGTCTCGTAGACATGGAATTCCATCTGGTCGAGTTCCTGCAGCAGGTCGTTGGGAAACTCGATGTCAGCCTTGTCGATCTCGTCGATGAGCAGGACAACCTTGCGGTCGGCCGAAAATGCATCCCACAGCTTGCCATGGCGGATGTAGTTGGCAATGTCATTGACACGGCCGTCGCCAAGCTGGCTGTCGCGCAACCGGCTGACAGCGTCATATTCGTAGAGCCCCTGCTGCGCCTTGGTCGTCGACTTCACAGACCATTCGATCAGATCGAGGCCAAGCGCGCGAGCCACCTGCCGCGCGAGCTCCGTCTTGCCGGTGCCCGGCTCGCCCTTGACCAGCAACGGCCGTTCCAGCTGGATCGCCGCATTGACGGCGATGGTCAGATCCTTGTCTGCAACATAGGCCTGCGTGCCTTCGAACTTCATGTCCAGCTCCTCACGGTCAATCAGCACGCCGCACATATGCCGCTTGCCCCGCGTCGTCCACCCCTGTCAGATTGCGCGGCTGTTTGACAAGTGCCTTGCGCAAGATCAAGGACGCCAGTGGAACGACCATGCGAGGATCCCGTTGATCCGGGGTGGGAAAGCTCCCCCGCGCACCAGAAGGACGACTTTCATGACACTCTTTCATATCCGCCTGGAGATGGCCCGGAGCAAGGAGTTCCCGGATGGCAACGTGCACCGTGGCTATGACATCGTCGCTCCGCTTGATCAGGACGGTCGACTTGATCCGGTCGCATGGGCCAAGGCGCCCACCATGGCCACGGTGATGCGATTCTGGGATGGCGAACGCGCAGCGCTCGGCCATCTCGTCAACCAGACCAAGGACCAGTGGGCCTTCGACTACGACCCCGGTGATACGTCAGACGACGAAACGGGTTATCGACTGTCGAGCCACGTCTTCCGCATCGGCGAGTATGTCTCGATCCGCGATCATGGCGAAGACGCGCTGCACACCTTCGTCGTCCGTTCGGTCAACCCGTCAGGCTGACGCCGAGCCCTCGATGTCCTCGCGCAGCAGTTCCAGTTCGAGCCATTCCATCTCTTTGGCTTCAAGATCCGCCTTGAGCTTGCCGTGGCTTTCCGCAAATTTGCCGAAGGCATCCGGATCCCGGCTGAACAAACCGGAATCAGCCATTCTTGTTTCGATGACAGCAAGCCGCTTTTGCAGGTCGTCCATCTGCTTTGGCAGGCTGTCGAGCGCGAATTTCTGTTTGAAGGAGAGCTTTCGTCCGGCCGAAGTGGCCAGCGTGGCGGCTTGCGAGGTCCCTGCGGAACGGTTGCCCGGGGTGCCAGACGCGTTCCGGGTCCGCGCCTCCCGGGCCGCCGCGTCGCGCTGGATCAGCATGTCCGAGTAGCCCCCCGCATAGGCGATCCAGCGCCCGTCCGGCGTCTCCGGATTGGCGGGCGAAAGAACCGAGGTGACGGTTCGGTCCAGGAAATCGCGGTCATGGCTGACCAGGATGACCGTTCCCGGATAACTCGCGACCAATTCCTGCAAGAGATCAAGCGTCTCCATATCAAGATCATTCGTCGGCTCATCAAGGACGAGCAAATTGTTTGACCGCGCCAGAATACGCGCCAGCATGAGGCGGGCTTTTTCACCTCCCGACAGGTTGCGAATCGGAGTCCGCGCCTGTTCGGGCGAAAACAGAAATTCCTTCATGTATCCGGTCACATGTTTCTGCTCGCCTTTGACCAGAAGCGTATCACCCCGTCCGTCGGTGAGATAATGCGACAGCGTCTCGTCCGGGTTGAGTTCTGCGCGCTTTTGATCGAGCGTCGCCACATCCAGCTTCGTGCCTTGGCGTACCGCCCCGGCGTCAGGAGCGAGTTCGCCGGTCAACATCTTGAGCAGCGTGGTCTTGCCCGCCCCGTTCGGGCCGACCAGGCCAATGCAGTCGCCTCGGTTGATGCGGATGGAGAAGTCCCTGACCACGGCGAGATGTCCGAAGCTTTTGGAGATCCCTTCGGCTTCGATCACCAGCTTGCCCGATTCGCGGCTCTCGGCACCGGTGGTGATGATGCGTCCCTGTGGCCCCCTGTGGCCGCGGTGATCCTTGCGCATGTCGTGCAATTGCGACAGACGTCGCATGTTGCGCTTGCGCCTGGCAGTCACGCCATAGCGCAGCCAGTGCTCTTCGCGCTCGATGGCGCGACCGAGCTTGTGCTGTTCAAGTTCCTCTGCCTCAAGGACCTGATCGCGCCATTCCTCGAAATGCTGGAATCCGCGGTCAAGCCTGCGGGTGGTGCCCCGGTCGATCCAGACGGTGGCCCGGCTGGTACGCTCGAGAAAGCGCCGGTCATGGGAGATGATGACGAGCGCCGAGCGGGTGCGCTGCAGCTCGGCTTCAAGCCATTCGATCACTGGCAGATCCAGATGGTTCGTCGGCTCATCAAGCAACAGAATGTCCGGCTCCGGCGCCATGACCCGGGCGAGTGCTGCCCGCCGCGCCTCCCCGCCCGAAAGCGTGGCCGGATCCTCATCTCCCGAAAGTCCGAGATGCTCCAGAAGATAGGTGACCCGGTAGGGATCGTCGCCAGGGCCGAGACCCGCCTCCGCGTAAGTGCGCACGGTTTGAAATCCCTCGAAGTCGGGTGCCTGCGGCAGGTAGCGGATGGTCGAGGACGGGTGGCGGAACACTTCGCCCGACTGGGCTTCCACGAGACCGGCGGCGATCTTCAGCAGTGTCGACTTGCCCGATCCGTTGCGCCCGACCAGACAGATGCGGTCACCCGGCTCGACCTGGAGGTCGGTGCCGTCGAGCAGTGGAGCCCCACCAAAAGACAGGCGGATCTGGTCAAGTTTCAGAATAGGGGGTGCCATGGTCAGGCTCCTGTCATGTCGTGGGGCCGTGCGATCACCATTGCCCTGCCGGTGCCGAGGGCGATCCGGACCCGACCAAGGGCGACATTGGAGAGCGTACGGGACGCGCCCAATGATATACGGACTCGGTCGAGCGGGTATTTGACGGCCGTCACCGACAGATCAGTCAGCTCTGAAAAGGCCAGGATCGAGAACAGTGAACCTGTGGGAAGATCGAGATCCATTGTCCCCGGCAGCAGTGGCATGGCCTCCTCCTCACCCGAACTCAGCACCACCGCTATCCCCCGCTCACTGAGCGCAAGGGCCTGCAGAAGATGCAGCAGCGCATGGTCGGAGCGGTCGCCCGCAAGCGCGCCCAGCATCACCAGTCGGCGGGCACCGGCCTCAAGTGCGGCTTGGATGGCAATCTCTCCGTCACTCAGATCCTTCTCCGCCGGGTAACTCCGTCTTGGCGTCGCGCACCAGGTCGCAAGATCGGCCGACGAAACGGAATCGAAATCGCCCACCCACAGCTCAGGATCAAGCCCCAGCGCCGAAGCGTGCCGGATGCCGCCATCAGCAGCAATCACGCGCGCGCCTGCGACAAGCGCTCGCACGCGTGCGTCGGCAACAAGAACGCCGCCCAGAAGGATCGCGAATGT
>Ga0105047_10010280_pt1 | contig 15311 bp, 12 predicted proteins | sample MAT04_FD_78384 | JGI IMG/M metagenome (GOLD analysis project Ga0105047, IMG submission 78384) | Freshwater microbial communities from Lake Fryxell liftoff mats and glacier meltwater in Antarctica - MAT-04 (megahit assembly) | ecosystem: Environmental > Aquatic > Freshwater > Ice > Liftoff... | reverse complement strand
CTCGGCATTCAACAACTCCCCCACGCGGATGGCATGCCGTCGGCCGACTTTATCTTGGTAGCACGGCCCGATGCCACGGCCGGTGGTGCCGATCTTGCCGTCGCCGCTCTCGGCCTCCGCCAGGCGTTCCTCTTCCATGTGGTAGGGGAAGATTACATGGGCGTGATCGCTGAGCACGAGGTTCTTACCGACGCTCACCCCGGCTTTGGTGAGTTGATCCACTTCCTCGATGAACCGCACCGGATTGACCACGAGGCCGTTCCCGATCACCGAGGTGACGTGCGGCTTCAGCACACCCGTAGGCAATAGCGAAAGTTTGAACGTGCGATCCCCCCATACAATTGTGTGGCCGGCGTTCGCACCGCCGTTGTATCGAACGACGTATTCAAAACCGTCGCCGAGGAGATCGGTGATCTTGCCTTTGGCTTCATCGCCCCACTGCAAACCGACGACACACGTTGCGGGCATGGCAACTTTCGTGAAGAGGATCCATCGAAACGTACCCGATAAGGCTAGTTCCTCGGTGTAAGCCGTCAAGGGTGGAATTGGCGAGCGTGCCGGTGCGTTTCGGGTACAATCGCCACAGTTCGTTCTTCCAACCGGGGTATCGCCGTGAATCGAATGTTTGGATTGCTCATTCTCGCTTTCATTCCGTGCGCGAACGCCGAGGAACCGCTGGCCAAAGCCATTGACGCGGTGATCGACGGCCCCGACTACAAGCAGGCCCACTGGGGGATCCTCATCGTGGATGCCAAGACGGGCGAAACGATTTACCAACGCAACGCGGAGAAGCTCTTCACCCCGGCAAGCACAACCAAACTTTATTCCTGCGCCGCCGCGATGATCGCATACGGGGCCGACCATCGATTCGTCACGCCTATCTATTCTAAAACCAAGATCGACCCGGACGGCATGTTGAAGGGGGATCTCATCCTCGTGGCCAGTGGCGATCTCGCCTTCGGAGGCCGTACGGGTAAGGATGGCAAACTCGAATTCGCCAACCAAGATCACACCTACGCCAACAGCGGCAATACCGAGACGAAGCTCACATCGGCGAACCCGCTTGCGGCCCTGCAAGATTTAGCCAAGCAATTGAAAGACGCCGGATTGAAGGAAGTCTCCGCGGAAGTTCTGATCGACGATCGACTCTTCGCTTCGGCCCGCAGCACCGGCAGCGGCCCCGATGCGATCTCCCCGATCATGGTGAACGACAACGTCGTGGACATCGTGATTACTCCCGCAGCGAAGGCGGGCGACCCGGCCAAGGTCGAATTGATCCCTGCAACGAAGGGAGTTCAAGTGGATATCGACGTGACCACCACCGGCACTTCGCAATCGCCGAGTATCACGCTCGCCTCGTCCGGCGTACATGCGTTCAGCATCCGCGGCCGCGTGCCGGTGGGCATGGCACCGATGATTCGGATTTACCCCCTTTCGGAACCGGCGCTCTTCGCCCGCACCTGTTTCATCGAATGCCTGCGCCGCGAAGGCATCCGAGTGATGGCCCCGATCCTCCGCCCCGCGAGCGAGAATTTCCCGGACGCGGGCGATTACGATCATTGGAACACGCTGGCCAAGCACACATCCACGCCGCTCGGCGAAATGCTGAAAGTGACGCTGAAGGTGAGCCACAATTTGTACGCGAGCACCCTTCCCTGCTTGGTCGCGGCGAAGAAGGGCAAACGCACATTGGGTGAAGGGTTGCGGGAACAGGGGAAGATTCTCAAGGAGTTGGGTGTGGATGTGGAAACGATTTCGTTTGCCGGGGGTGCGGGCGGCGCTTCCGCCGACGCGATCACACCGCGTGCGACGGTTCAACTGCTCGAAGCGCTGGCGAAGCGGAAGGATTGGCCGCAGTTCAAGGGTTGGTTACCCGAGATGGGGGTCGATGGCACCCTCGCGGGGATCGTGAAGGAAGAGAGCGGCGCCTACGGAAAGGTGTTCGCCAAGACCGGCACGCTCAGTTGGCACGACAGCATCAACGACCGCTTCCTCCTGAAAGGGAAAGCCTTGGCGGGCACGATGGCGACGAAGAGCGGCCGGGAGCTCTTTTTCGCTATGTTCGTGAACGACGTGCCGTTGCCCAAGGATATCGGCCCGACCCGCGAAGGCAAAGTGCTGGGCAAGTTGTGCGAAATCGTTTACGAAGGGGCGAAGTAATCGATCATCCGGATATCGGTCGGCTGCCACTCATTCCGCACTCGATTTCGTTCCGAAACCCTTGCGCTTGTTCCCCTCGTCGTCGTACGCATTCACGATCTTCGCAACGAGCGGATTGCGAACGATGTCGATATCCTGCAAGTGGACGATGCTGATCCCTTCGATGTTCCGCAACCGCTGAACCGCGTCGGCCAAGCCGCTCTTCACTGTCCGCGGCAAATCGACCTGCGTCATATCCCCCGTCACGATCACTTTGGAATTCAGGCCCATCCGCGTGAGGAACATCTTCATCTGTGCCGCCGTAGCGTTCTGGCCTTCGTCCATAATGATGCACGCGTTGGAGAGTGTGCGGCCGCGCATGTAAGCGAGTGGCAGAATCTCGATGATGTCCGATTCCATGTATTTCTTCACGGTATCGACGTCCATGATCTCGTTGAGAGCGTCGAAAAGCGGCCGCAGGTACGGGTTGATCTTCGCGATCAGATCCCCCGGCAGAAAGCCGAGGCGTTCCCCCGCTTCCACGGCGGGCCGCACGAGCACGAGCTTTTTCACTTGGTGCGTTTTCAACAGCATCACCGCGTAGGCGATGGCGAGGTACGTCTTCCCGGTTCCGGCAGGGCCGACGGAAATCACAATATCGTGTGTTTTCAGGGCTTGCACGTACAAACCTTGGCCGTCGGTTCGCGGTCGCACTTGCTTTCCGGAATCCATGGTGGTTACGGGCGTGGCCCCGGTTCGCGGATCGCCCCCCTTCACCACTTCCAGTACGGAGCGGACATCCTCGGGTAGCAATCTCCCGGCTTTCCGCAACACTTGGCGGAGTTGTTGGATCGCCCGTTCGGCTTGAACCACGGCTTCTTCCGGTCCGTCGAGTTGGAGCGTATCGCCGCGGGCGACTACTTTCACGCCGAGGGCATCGCGGATGCTACGGAGGAATTGATCGCGCGGGCCAAATAGGATCACCGCTTCTTCGCGGCTATCGAGGGTGAGGTTGCGGTGAATGCTGGCGGTTTCGGGCATGTAAGGCTCGTTCGGGAAGAATCGCAAAGAACATGATAGGCGGGAACGGGTAACGGTTCGCGGTTATGCATTGACTCAACTGTTACGCAGCATGAACCAGAGGTAAGCCACCGGCCCGGCGAAGAGGATCGAATCGATCACGTCGAGCAAACCGCCGAAGCCGGGGATGCTGCGCGACGCATCTTTGGTTTGGCCGTCCCGTTTGATGAGCGATTCCGCGAGATCGCCGAGTACGCCGAAGAAGCCGACCACGGCGCCGAAGAGGATCGCTTCCACCAGCCCGGCTTTGAATATCGGCCGCACTTGATCGACGGTCACGGCGACGAAAATCGACATCGCGATCCCGCCGAGGAAACCTTCCCACGTTTTCTTCGGGCTGAGCTTCGGCGTGAACGGGTGCCGTCCGAAGAATCGACCGGCGAAGTAGGCGCCGATATCCCCGCACTTGGGTACGAAGATGGCGAGCGCCAGCATTTCCTTGGAGTACTCGGGGTGCAACCAGCGAATTTTCAGGAACATGGCGGGGAGCACACCGAGATAGACGAAACCGAGTGCGGTGTACGCCACACGTTCGGTGTTCTCCCCCGGTTTCTCGAAGTAGATCATTTCGACAACGAATGCCCCGATCACGAACGCGGTGAACGCCGAGAAGAGCGGTTGCCAATTGGCCGGGCCCCACTCCCGATCGAAGTGCTGTTCGTACGCGGCTTGGGCGAAATTCGTGAGCAGAATCCCCGCGATACCGAGAAGGAAGAATCGCGGGCGCGGCCGCGATTCTGGGGCGATCATCGATCGGAATTCGCGGGCGGCGAGGAAGCCCACCCCCGCCACGGTGATTGCGAACAGCGGGTAGTACGGGGCGAGGTACGCATCCCCGTAGAGCAGCGCCCCGGCGATGCCGGCCATGAGGAAGCCGAAGATCAAACGTTTACTCAGCATAGGCGGATCACCGGTTTCATACGGCACCGCGAATGTTTTCAAGGCCACCGAAGCGACGATCCCGCCCGGCGAAGGATCGGCAGGCATCATGCAGCGTTTCGGCATCGAATTCCGGCCAGCATATCTGCGTCACCCAAAGCTCGGCATAGGAGATCTGCCAGAGCAGATAATTACTGATCCGCATTTCCCCGGCGGTGCGAATCAGCAGATCGGGATCGCGCATCCCCGAAGTATACAGTGCCCCGGAGATGTCTTCTTCGTCGATGGCGTTCGGTGCAAGTTCGCCACGCTTCACCCGTTCCGCCAATGCCCGCACTGCATCCACGATTTCCATGCGGCTGCCGTAGTTGATGGCCAAGCAGAGAGTCAACCCGGTATTCCCGGCACTCAATCGAATGCTTTCATCCATTTCCGCTTGAACATCCGCCGGGATGCCTTCGCGGCGGCCGATCACTCGGAACCGGATATTCTGATCGAGGATCAACTGCCGTTCGTCGAGCAGATACTGTTTGAGTAATGCCATGAGGAATTCGACCTCGGCGGCGGGTCGCTTCCAGTTCTCGGCGCTGAAGCAATAGAGGGTGAGTTGTTCGATTCCCAACTTGCAGCATTCGGTCACGGTCGCCCGGACAACGTCGGCCCCGCGGAGGTGCCCTTCGATCCGTTCGTTTCCGCGTTCGACGGCCCAACGGCCGTTGCCATCCATGATAATAGCGATGTGCCGGGGCAACCGATCGGGATCGACCGCGACGCTCCGGCAATACTCGGCGCTGTTGTTGTGAACCGGCGGCATTCTCACCTCACCTCCCCTAACCATCTATATAGGGAGGCGACCGGCAATTTACTTCTCCGCCCGCGACAACGCTACCGCGGTGGCATCACCGAGATCGGCAAAGCCGGTATCGTTCCATCCGGTGCCGGAGTAACCCGGATCGGCGGGGTATTCGCTGGCACGGCCGGGCGAATGTTCAGGATTTCCGCATCGGGTCGGATCGGCGTCGCCACGCGCGGATCCCACGGGGTAACAGTTCCCGGCAAGGCGATGGTCGGAGACGCTTTCGCCGCTTCCATGGCCGGCATTTGGCTCGGCTTCGGCGGGGCCGAAGGACTTGCGACCGGGCCTGGTAGCTGAGTCGGCAGGGGTTGCGGTGCCGCATTCACCCCCGGCATCGGCAGAGCGTCGACCGGCGTGGGCTGGTAACGGTCGAGGCCAGTCAGCGGCAACTCGGCGGGGTGCTCCCGCAACTTCAGGCCCGCAGCGCGGGCGCGGAAGTGATCCGACGCCTTCTTCTGCACGAACGCGGGGAGCGGCCCTTCCGATACGCTCACGTGGTTGTAGCGTTGGATGGTTCCCTTGGCGTATTCGATCTGGGCGAGGGCCGAGTTGTAGTTCGCGATGGCGCGGAATTCGTCGGAGATGGCGTTCGAGAAGTCCCGCAGGGCGATGATGAGCGAGTTCTGCTCTTCGGTGCCCTTCCACACTTCGCCGTAGATCCGCTCTTTGATCCGCGTGAGTTGATCTTCGAGGGCGATCCGCCGGTTGCGGTTCACTTCCACCGTGGCCCACGATTGTTCGAGGTTGCGCATCGATTCCACCATGAATTCGTAGGCCTTGCGTTCGGAATCGCGCAGTTGCTCGAAGCTCTTCCAGAGGGAGAGTTGCGATTGCCGCACGAGGGCGCTGGCATCGCGGAAGCCGATCGGAATATCGGCGCGCAAGCCGATCTGATAACTGTTGAAGTTGTTGTTGCCTAAGCTGGTGAGCGCGTTGGAAGGTTGGCCGTTCGTGAACCCGTTGCCGGCGAGGCCCGAACCGAGCCCGGCGATATCGTAGCTCCCGTAGGCCCGTACTTCGGGCATCCGCAGGTTGCGTTGGTTCAGCAAGTTCAATTGCTGCGCCTTCACTTCGTACCGGGCGGTGAGGAGTTCCGGGCGGTATTGCATCGCTTCTGAGATCGAGGATGCGAAATCGACCGGCATCTTGGTGAGCGAGGGTTGATCGTCCGGGATCAGTACAGTTCCGTCGTCCGAACGCATGCCGAGGATGCCGCGGAGGGCACGATCGGCGGAGAGCACTTGCCCCCGGGCCGTGATCACTTGTTGGCGGAAGAGCCAATACTGGGCCTTAGCTTGCGGGAGCAACGTCGGCAAGTCGAGGTTCTTGCGGTCTTCGAGCAAACGGTAATAGCGGTACGAAGCTTTCAAACCTTCTTCTTGAGCGTACAAGTTGTAGTACGCGGCGAAGAGGTTCCAATAGGCCACTTCCACGTTGAGCAGCAGTTGATTCACTTGGGCATCGAAGTTCGATTTCGCCTGTTCGCTGCGTACGCGGGTGACGAGGATCCCTTCCGTGCCCGAGCCGCCGCTGGCGCGGAGGCCGGGAATCAGGATGCTCCCGAGGTGGCTGCCCAAGAGTTGGTTGGCTTCAACGCCAAAGCCTTGCAAGAGCGGTTGTTCGAAGATGAACTGCACCCGCGGTGTGTACGACGTGTTGAGGCTCACGAATTGCGAGTTCTGCGGCGGCGACGACAAATTCAGGTAGTTGATGCTCGTGGTGATCCCGGCGACGCCCCCGGTCGGTAGAGGCTTCACGAGCGTACTCGTGAGCGCTGCGCTATCCCCGTTACTGAAGCTTTGTTGAAGGGTGAGGGTCGGCTGATCTTGCTTCTGCCAAACCATACTGCTGATCCAACGGGCATCGAACTTCGAGAGCGAACGTTCGACTTCCGCGGAGGCGATGGCCGGATCCATGACGAACGCACGAACGGTATCCGTACCGTTGGTGCCGCGGCCGGTGAAGCCGGGGAGTGTAGTGGAATCTTGGCCATTCAACCCTTGGCTGCCGGTGTTGCCGCCTTCGATGCCGATGGCCAACGCTTCTTTCAATGTCATCTTGCGCAGTTGCCGATCGGTATCGATCACCGTGGCGGGCTGGATGCCGTTGAATATTGTGGTCGGCCCGAGCGCTTCCTGCGGCTGGGTTTCCAACGTGGGCGGAATCCGTGGCGGAATGGCTTCGGGCCAATCGCTCGGTTCTTGGATGATCTTGCCTTTGCAACCGCCCAGGCCGAAGCCCGCGAGAGTGATCAGCCCCGCGACGAATCGCGCTTTCCATTTCCTGCGTGCCAGCTTCATTGATCGTCCCCGTCCGGATTCCGCTTCCCGAACTTGCCCCTGAACAATGCACGGGCGGCGCGGAGTCTAACAATCGGTATCGGCTGAATCGGGATCGAGAGTTGATAGAAGTTTGCGGAAAATGCCGGTTAGGAGGGGCGATTGTTCAGAATGTTTGGGAATCTGCGGGGAATACCTCAAGTGTGGCGAGTTAACGGATCGGCGGGGTTGGCAGGTACTGCGGGGCAATGGAGACCGTGGGCAAGCCCAACGCCTTCTTGATGGGGATGAACTCGCCGACGTCGTTCCCTTCGTATTTGTGACCGATCCATTGGAGAAGGTAGCCGACGAAGAACGCAGCGACGGCCCAATACCACTCGACGATGAACAGTAGCATGGGGCTGAGCAAGGCGAGGGGAATCCCCACCATGTGGATGGCGAAGCTGAAGCGGCTCTGGTGCCGGAGCAACCAATTCTGGCGCGCCCTCATGCCGAGGTGCCAGAGTTTGCGGGCGATGGGAAATGCCATGAGTTTTGAATTAGCGAACGCGGGCCAATTGAAGTAGTGTGAAATCCATCTACCATCGGAATTCGAGGGAACACCAATGCCAATATTCAAATGCCTGGTGTTCGTTTGCGTCGGGTTCATATTTCCTTTCGGGTTCGGTTTATGCCTCCAATCTGGAAATGCTGGCATGGGGTGTGAGCACAATCGACAATCCCTCTCCGTGATGGCAAGTTCTTGTCCGATAAGTATTTCGGCGTAGAGCCTCGCTCAAACAAAGATTTGTGCCCTCGGATTACACACACCCACCCCACCAAAGCACAGTTGACTTAAAACAAACGTTTGATATACTTCAACCGTGATGGAAAACAAACGACTGTTTACGAGTGTGCCCCCTTCGGAACTTGCTTCCGACGAGAAGCCGTCGCCCGATGCCAAGATCCGTCTGCTGGAAGCGGCGGAGGATCACTTCGGCGACCACGGCTTTGCCGGGGCATCGCTCCGTTCCATCTGCCAAGCGGCGGGGGTGAACCTTGCTTCGGTGAAGTATTACTTCGGCGATAAGGAAGGCCTCTACATCGCCACGGTCAAACATGCGCACCAGTGCACCGGCACGATTCAACCCGAAACGAAGTTCCCGCACGATTCACCGCCGCGGGAGCAGTTGCAAGCGTTCATTTCCATCGTGGCTCATCAAATGTGCGCCCCGGCCCGCCCCAGTGCAATGAAGCTGATGATGCGAGAAATGGCCGACCCCGGCAAAGCGGCTCACATCGTCGTTCAGGAATTCATCCAACCGATGGCCTTCGCCCTTCGGGAGATTCTCCGGGCGTTGTTGCCGAAGGTGCCAGAGCCGAGGCTATTAATGACCGGGTTCAGCATCATCGGCCAAGTGCTTTACTACCGGCAGAACCGGCCGATCTCGGAATTGATCTTCGGTAAGGAATCGGTGGAAGCGCTGACCCCGGCGATGGTGGCCGAGCACGTGACGACATTCACCTTCGGTGCGTTGGGGTTGCCTTTAAACCCCTCTTCCCTTGAGGGAGAGGGTGAAGAAGGTGGAACACCATGAACTGGGTCGCACTCCGCATGCTCGTCGGCGACAAAACGAAGTACCTCGGCATCGTGTTCGGGGTTACGTTTGCCGCGCTACTGATGGGCCAACAGAGCGCCATATTCTGCGGCCTCATGCGCAATACAACCAGCCAGATCCGGGATGTGGAAGGGGCCGATATCTGGGTGATGGATCCCAGCGTGCAGTTTGTGGACGACGTGAAGCCGATGAACTCGAACAAGCTCCTCCGCGTTCGTGGAGTCGAGGGCGTGGCTTGGGCCGTGAAGCTTTACAAGGGCATCGGCCGGGCGAAGTTGGCCGATGGCAACTTCCAACAGGTGATTCTCCTCGGACTCGATTACGACAGCAAAGACGCCGATGGCCGCGTCGTCGGCCAACCGCGGGACGAACGCATCCTCGAAGGTGACTGGCGCGAACTCTCCCGGCCCAACACCGTTTTCCTGGACGACTTCGGCTGGCGCTACATCTTCGGCGACGTGCCCTACGAACGCGGTAAGACCATGGAAATCAACGACACCCGCGCCGAGATCGTCGGCCTCGTGAAGTGCAACCCGACGTTCCAAACATTCCCGATCATGTACACCCAGTACAAGCAAGCCCTCGCCTTCAGCCCGCCGGAGCCCAAGCAACTCACGTTCATCCTCGTGAAGGCCCAGGATGGCGTAGCACCCGAACAGCTTTGTAAGACCATCGAAGAGAAGACCGAACTCAAGGCGAAGACCAACGACCAGTTTTTCTGGATGACCATCGCCTACTACATGGAACGCACCGGCATTCCGATCAACTTCGGTATCACGGTTTTGCTCGGCTTCATCGTCGGCTGCGCGATCGCCGGGCAAACGTTCTACCTCTTCACCATCGAGAACCTCAAACAGTTCGGCTGCCTGAAGGCGATGGGCGTGAGCAACCTCCGCATCGTCGGCATGGTGATGCTGCAAGCGCTCATCGTCGGCTTCATCGGCTACGGCCTCGGCATCGGCGGAGCGGCATTGTTCGGCATCGTCTTCGGTAAACTCGTGACCACCGCCCCGCCCGCATACTATTTCGGCTGGCAGATCCTGGCGATTTCCGGCGCCGCCGTGCTCATCATCATCACGGTATCCGCCGCGATGAGTTTGAAGAAAGTGCTGTTCTTGGAAGCGGGCGTGGTGTTCCGCTAGAGCGGAACTATTTCGGATTATCAGCGAGGTGTTAGATGGTCGCGATCTTCGAGAAAGACACGGATTTGAAATCCGAAATCCGAAATCCGCAATCCGCAATCGTACTCAAAGGAGTGAGCAAAGAGTTCGGCAGCGGCGATTCCAAAACGTTCGCCCTCAACGACGTTTCCCTCGAATTGCCCTACGGGGAAATGATCCTGCTCGTCGGGCCTTCCGGCTGCGGCAAGACGACGCTGATCTCCGTGGTGGCCGGGTTGCTCGAAACCTCCAAAGGGGAAGTGGAAGTGCTCGGCCAGAACATCACCAAGATGGGCGGCACCAAGAAAGTGCGATTCCGCGGCGACAACATCGGCTTCGTCTTTCAACAATACAATCTTTTGCCCTCGCTCACCGCGCAAGAGAACGCCTGCATCCCGCTGTTGATCGCCGGGTGGAAACGCCCGAAGGCGCTGGCGAAGGCGGGCGAAGTGCTGGAATCGGTGGGCCTCGGCAACCGCATGAAGTCGTTCGCTCACGAGCTTTCCGGCGGGCAACAGCAGCGCGTGGCCATCGCCCGAGCGCTCGTTCACGAACCGAAGTTACTGGTCTGCGACGAACCCACGGCGGCGCTCGATGCCCACAGCGGCCGGGTGGTGATGGAACTGATCAAGAAGGTGGCGGTGGAAAAAGATCGGGCCGTGATCGTGGTGACGCACGACAGCCGCGTGTACGATTTCGGCGATCGCATCGTGAGTATGAGCGACGGCAAAATCGAAAGCATCGAAAAAAAGCAGGCTGTTCTGACACACGATATCCGAGAAAGCTAACCACGGAGGCACGGAGGATGCCACAAATTCTAAATCTTGGATTTATGCCTTCTCCGTGCCTCCGTGGTGAGTGATCTTCTGAGGAATTTACAATGTTCACCCGCTACATTCTTCCGGGCTTTGCCCTCGTGGCCTTGGTGTTCGCCTTGGTGCAGATGACCAAGGCGCAACAGAAGCCGACGCCGCTCACGCCGCCGGTCGATCCCGGCAGTTCCCCCTACGCCCAGCAACTCGCGGGTTCGGGAATCATCGAACCCGAAACCGAGAATATCGCAGTGGGTTCGCACGTGCCCGGCGTCGTAGCCAAGGTGTACGTGAAGGTGGGGCAGAAGGTCAAACCGGGAGATCGCTTATTTCAATTGGACGATCGGCAACTGCGGGCCGAACTCAACGTTCGCAATTCGCTATCGGCCAGCGCCCAAGCCGCGCTCGAAAAATTGAAGATGCAACCCCGGGCCGAAGAGAGGCCGTCGCAAGCGGCGAAGTTGCTCGAAGCGGAAGTGAACTTAAAGAACCAGCAGAAGTTGTACGATCGCGTGAAGAATCTGGTGGGGGCCGTGTCCGAGGAAGAACTCACCAATCGGCAACTTGCGGTGGAGTTGGCCAAGGCCCAATTGGAGAAGGCCAAGGGGGATTTCAGCCTCTTCAATGCCGGGGCGTGGAAGGCGGATACGGACATCGCACAAGCGTCGATCGATCAATCGTTGACTCAAGTGAATCAAACCGAAGTGGAAATTCAACGCCTGACCGCGACCGCTCCGCACCAACTTTGGATCGCGGATACCACCGGGAACGATGCACCGGACGATTCGGGAATCGTGTTCCAAGTGTTGCAGGTGAACATCCGCCCCGGAGAATATGTGGCCAACACGCCGGGGAGCGCACTGATTGTGCTCGGCCGCGTGGGCAAGTTGCACGTGCGCGTCGATCTCGATGAGAACGATATTTCCCGGTACCGCACTTCGTTCCAAGGCGTCGCAAGGTTGCGGGGCAACCCGGAAACGAATTACGACCTGACGTTCGTGCGAGTCGATCCGTATGTGATCCCGAAGAAATCGCTCACCGGGGCGAACACCGAGCGCGTGGATACCCGCGTGCTCCAAGTGATCTACGCCATCGACACCAAGGGCGTTCCGCTTTACGTCGGCCAACAGATGGACGTATTTTTGAATGCGAAGAAATGAATTCAATCGGGGAGTAACGGGAAGAGAAGCTCGATGGACGTGCCCGCTCCCACGCCCGATTGAACTCTCACATATCCTGCGTGGGCATGCATGATCCCGCGCACGGCGGCCAAACCCAAACCCCGGCCCACACTTTTGGTGGTGAAGAACGGTTGGAACACTTTCCCGCGAATTTCCTCGGCGATCCCGCCGCCGGTATCCGCCACCCGGAGTACGGCGTAGTCCCCGGGTAGCGGGTTGGGGAAAAATCCACCGGCATCGTTGGCGTTCGAGATCGTGCGAAGGTCGCAGGCCACTTCCACCCGGCCCCCTTCACCCCCCAAGGATTCGGCTCCGTTCAATACCAAGCTCTCGATCACTTGCTGCAATTGCCGCGAATCGCCGCGTATGGTCAAGTGGACGGGAGAATATTGGAAATCGAGGATTACTCCCTCATCGACGAGGGAATCGGCGCGGGTTCGCACGGCGCGCAGCAGAAGGTTCAATTCCAGCCCGGTACCGATCGTCGAACCGATCCCGGCGACCGCCGTGATTTGTTCGCACAATCGCGCGGCTCTCAAACAGGCCGCATCGATTTCATCCAAACTCGCACCGGCATTCGCACCCGTCGAGGCTTGTTCCCGCACGATCCCGGCGTGCCCCATAATGATGGTGATCAGATTGTTGAACGCGTGGGCGATCCCCCCGGCGAGGAAGCCGACGTTCTCCAACCGGTGCGCTTCCATCAACTGCCGATCGAGTTCCATTTTCGCGGATTGATCCTCGACGAGCGAAAGGATGGAAACGAGGCAACCCCCGGCATCGACCACCACGGAATTGTGCCAAATGCAATGGAGCAACCGCCCCGATTTGTGCAGGTTCTTGTTGATGCAAACGTTGCGGGGTTCGGCTTGCGTGTGCAGTTTGCGAATCACCTCGGCGACGCGACCGGCATCCTCCGGATGCACGAACGGCCATTCGTGCGCCCACTTGCCGCGGACTTCCTCCGCACTCCAACCGAAGATCGCTTCCGCTTGGCCGGACCAACGCTCGATGCGGAATTCGGAATCCCATTCGATCACCGCGAGCGGTGTGTTTTCCAAGTGGGTGGTGAGAACGCTGTAGGCCCGGCGGCTCGCTTCCTCGGCGTTTTTCATCGGGGTGAGGTCGAGCCAGTGCCCGGTGAAAAAGGCTTGGCCGTCCGGCGCGGTTCGCGGATACGATTGGAAATGGAGCCAGAGCCTGCGTTGGGTTTTAGGCGTGAGATAGCCCAACTCGGACGACCACGGGACTTTTTGCCAGATGGCATGTTCGACAGACGAATAGAACTTTTCCTCGTCGACCCCGAAGAGTGGCAGGCACCGCCGTTCGAGCATCCATCCGATTTCCTCGGCGCTGCTTTCGAGGAACGATTCCGCCCCTTTGGAAATGAACTCCATCCGCCCGGTGCCATCGGCGCGCGGCCAGAATTGGAACAGCACGCCGATCGGTTGGGCCGAAGCCATTGTGGGTTGCGGAGCTGGCGGGGAATTCTCCATAGCCATAGTCTAACCCGCACTCGGGTTCAATTTCGAGAAAATTCACCCCAAACGGGCCGATGCCGTTTCGCAACGCTCCAACATTTGTGTGCGGAACCTCTCCTCGTGGAAGCGGCCGTGTTGGCGAATCCATTCGATCGTTCCGTCGATCAAGCTCCGCAATGCCGCCTTCGCTTCCGCATCTCCGTGCGCCTCCGTTCCCAACCGCATCGGCGAAGTGTGGGCGAACACGGGCATGCCCGGGAGCCAAGCGGATGCAGCACCGCCGTAGCAGCGTACCGCCCACCAGCCCGCGCTCGGCAATCGGCTCCCTTCGAGTATCTCCGCCCGCCAAATGCCATCGGTCGCTTGACCCTTCGACGAGGAAACCACGCGGCCATTCGCCACGAGTTCCAACTTCTCGAACGGTGCCGCACTCTCGGCGGACGCGGTGCCCGCCTCGGCATCCCAGTGAAGAATCGGGCCGTTGGAAATGAACGAATGCCCGCCGCGGACGGCTTCGATCCAAGCGGAATGGCTCCGCGGTTCCCCCGCTTCCAACTTCGTGTACGTTCGCACGGCGCCCAGAGGGACGCGCGAACTTTGTTTCCCGCTCCCGCCGATCAATGAAACGAGCACCCCCGCGTTCCACAATCGGTACACCCACGGCAGCAAGGGTTGCGAACGCGGGGCGGCATCGAATTCCAATGCGTCGATCTGGCCCAATACGCAAGCCGCGAGAGCTTCGCCCCCAATCAATCCGGCCTCGGCACGAAAGGCGTTCACCCACACGGCGAGACCGTTCTTGCGATGGCATTGCTGGCACCAATCGACGATTCCCCAATCGTCGAAATCGTCGCCGCCGAAGGTGAGCGGAAAGATCGGCCGGTGCGAATTCAGGAGCGATAAACGGCCGAGCATCGGGTGTTCGTTGAGCGTGTTCACGACGATCGTGCGGCCATCGCGTTCGAGTGCCGGGTGTTGCCCGCTGAAGGCCGCGATGTTCGATACGGTGCGGTAGGTATTGCCATCCTCCGCGTGCAGCGGGGCATCGCAGGCCAGCAGGTTGACGAGATCGAGATCCTCGGCTGCCGCTTCGAGCAAGGCATCGTGAGGGGAGAGAAAATGGGCCCGCGAATCGCCGCTGAATAAGTTGGAATTGGAACGATCGAACCATCGTTCCATCTCGAATCGCAATGCCATCTGCCCGGGGCCGAGGGTAACGGTGCGTTCGAACGGGAAGAACTCGGGCCCGTGGAACGCCGAGATTTTCAGGGGGATTCCGTTCGGCAGGCGAATTTCGCAAGTGCCTTCGATCAGGGAGAAGCTTCGCTGCCCGATGCGCAGGTGCCCGCCTTGAACTTCCCCCCGACCGCAGGCGAACACCGGCAAACGCCCGAGCGGGGCATGGATCGCACCCCCGGCATCTTCGATGTGCAACCGCACGGGCAGCGGCTGCTTCGTGCGGGCATCGTTGAAACGCAGGTGAACGGCGAGCATGGGTTAACCTTCGGTTCCGCCGCAATCCTTTAGAATCTTGCGGAAGGCTTCCACGGCGTACGGGAAGAGATCGGCACCGGTCACGCCGCCGGTCGGGCCGCCGCCGCGGAGGTGCGGTTCCATCACGGCGAAACCTTTGTACCCGCGTTTCACCGCATCCTTAATGCTGTGGCTCATGTGGCCGTCGCCCGTCCCGGCGATCACGCCGTGGCCGTGGCCTTCTTCGCCTTGCGGCTTCTTCCAATCCTTGATGTGCAAGTGCGTGGTGAACTCCTTAGTGAGTTCCCAGCCTTTCACCGGATCGTAGCCGCAGAAGACCCAGTTTGCGGCGTCGTACGCGGCACGCAAAGCT
>Ga0105047_10010278_pt1 | contig 15313 bp, 14 predicted proteins | sample MAT04_FD_78384 | JGI IMG/M metagenome (GOLD analysis project Ga0105047, IMG submission 78384) | Freshwater microbial communities from Lake Fryxell liftoff mats and glacier meltwater in Antarctica - MAT-04 (megahit assembly) | ecosystem: Environmental > Aquatic > Freshwater > Ice > Liftoff... | reverse complement strand
GCGGTCATCAACACCCGACCCGACTCGGCAATGCGTTGCACCGACGCGAACGCCGCCATGACCTCGGGAGCCCACGGCAACGGAACGTCGCGCGGTTCGAGCCCGCAGATCAACGCCCGCAACGGCTCACCCGCCGCAATGATGTCGGCTGCGAGCCGTGAGCCAGGGGGCGAACTGGTGTTCTGGGTGGACATAGCTCCATTGTCCCAGCGACCACTGACAACGAAGGGGCCTCACACACCCCTTCACGCGCCTTTCACCACGATTGGGCAACATCACCCAAACACGGAGCGCCGGGGGCGACCTGGCCTTCGAACCAACGATCTTGCCTGCGCCATCACCACACGATGTCGCAGGCAAGGGCGTCGAAGGCCGCTTCTCTCGTGATGATCGCCACGCCCAGGTCGACGGCCTGATCGGCCAGCATCCGATCGAATGGGTCACGGTGGTCGGCGGCCATGGAGCTCGCCATCAGCATCTGACGTGAGGTGAGCGGCGCCTCGATCGCCCCGAGCTGGCGCACGACTCCGGCCCAACGCCGAAGAAGCGATTCGGCTTCGGGCCAGCGGCCGAGGCGCACCTTGCTGCCCACCTCGCAGGCCGAAGCAGCAGACACTGACAGCGTCGAGGTTGGATCGCGGATGATTGCCAACGCCCGAGGCCCCAACCGCTCAGGTTGTGCAACGGCCCAGTAGAACGCATGGGTATCCAGAAGACTGCTACTCCCACTGCGCCAGCTCATCGTCGCCGAGCGGGGCGAAGAAGAAGTCGTCGTCAAGCGTGAGGTCGAGAAAGCCCGTCTCGCGCTGCGAATGAGCAACCGGCACCAGACGGACGGCCGGCTGCCCCGCACGGGCGATCACCACGTCACCCCCGTCGAGCGCTTCATCGACGAGCTGGCTCAACTTGGCCTTCGCTTCCGCAAGATTCATCTGCGTCATGCAGCAAAATTGCGCCTGCAACGGCACCAACGGTCCAGTTTCATGGTCAGGCACTCAACAGGCCGTGATATGGAGTGCAAGACCAGCCCCAGCTGCTTTGTCCTGCGAGGTTGCCGGCTACCCGGAAGCCTGGCGGGGCAAAACGAGGCGGTCGCCGAACGAGGGGGCCGCAATTCAACGCCAGAACGAATGTTACGTTCGCGTTCAGCCCGAGCGGCAGTCTTTACAAAATGTACAATTCGGCGATGTCCGACGATGCCACCACCCAGCCCGTTGCCATCTACCTCCAGGACGCCCACACCATCCGTGAGGGCATGGAGTTCTCCCAGTACGCCGAGTCGAAGGGCTTCGACGCCGTCTGGCAGGCAGAGAGCCGGCTGGTGCGCGAGTCCACTGTGCCCATGGCGGCTTTCGCATCGGTGACCGACACCATCAAGGTGGGTTCGGGCGTCGCCGATGTGTGGTCCCGTAACCCGGCCCGCCTGGCTGCAACCTTCTCGACGCTCGACGACCTCGCTCCCGGCCGGGTCATCCTGGGCCTCGGCGCCTGGTGGGACCCACTCGCCGCCAAGGTGGGCATCGAGCGGACCAAACCCCTCGGCGTCATGCGGGAGGTCGTCGGAGCAGTGCGGGCGCTGCTCAACAACGAGACGGTCACCATGCACGGCGACTACGTGCACCTCGACGGTGTCGAGCTCGACTACGTCTACCAGGAGCGTCGCCCCAAGGACGTGCCCATCTACATCGGCGCTACTGGCATGAAGATGATGGAGCTCACCGGTGAGATCGCCGATGGCGTCGTCCTCAACTACCTGGTCAGCGCCGACTACAACGCCCGCGCCATGGAACACCTGGCCATCGGTGCCGAGAAGGCCGGCCGCAGCATCGATGACATCGACCGCCCCCAGCTGGTGGTGTGCTCGGTGCACGAGGACCGCCAAACGGCGCTCGACATGGCCCGAATGATGGTCACGCAGTATCTGGGCCAACAGCCCCACATCATGAAGGCATCGGGCGTCCCGCAGTCGCTGCTCGACAAGGTGGGCGAGGTCCTCACCTGGCCGGCAAGCCACGAACAGGTCGAGGCGGCGTCCAAGCTGGTACCCGACGAGATCGTGCAGATGCTCACCGCCTCGGGTACTCCCGACGAGGCCAAGGCCAAGGTCGCCGAGTACATAGCCGGCGGCTGTACCTGCCCGATCCTCTACCCCCTCGGCGACGTCAAGGCCATGATCGACACGTTCAGCGACTGGACGCTGCCCGCCACCTGATCGCACCCGGAGAACTACCGACGCGTCACCCGCTGTTCACCCCGAAGTCATCGACGGGTGACGCCGGTGAACAGCACCGCGACCGGAACGGACGGCACTCGGCCGGCGTCGACATCGGCAAGCAGCCCGGCCAAACCCGAGGTACCGGTGGGATCGGCATCGATCGTGGTGTGCGCGTGCACCAACTCGTGGGCTGCCAGCACCGACGATTCGAGCGCCACGACCGAGTGCCCACCGCTCATCGTCAAGCCGGCCGCAACGCCGGCCCAGTCGTAGGTCTCGTCGTCGAGAATGCCACTGGCAGCGCTGGCGGGTTCGGATTCCCACGGCCACATCGCGGCCGACCGGTGGTGCACCGCGTCGTCGAGACCGACCTGTTGCACCCGATTCCAGGCCCGGTCGAACGGCGCGCACCCTTCGGTCTGCACCGCCGTGACCGCGGCCGACGAGCCGGCGCCCGCCAGCCCCGCAATGAGTGAGCTGGCCAGCGCTCCCCCACCCAACTGCACGTAGACCGACGCCAGTCCCGGCGCCTGCTCGTCGAGCTCCCAACCAATGGTGCGCCCGCCGTCGATGGTCAAGCCGTTGTCGGGACCCTGACAGCCGAACGGCAGCGCTCCCACCGCAACGGCCTCGCGAAACCGCAGCACGCACGGGTCACCGGCCTCGCCGGGCAGGCGTTGACAGCGAACCACCGTGGCGTCGAGCTGATCGAGGCGAGCCACCACCGATTCGTCGGCCCACTCGGGGACGAACACCTCGAGCGGACGGCCGAGGGCCGCGGCGATGACCGCGGCTCCCATCGCCGCGTTGCCGCAGCTCGAGATGGCGAGCGGTTGGTGCAGATCACCGCGCACCTTCATCCACAACGCCAGTCCGAAGAGGTGGCGCGCCTTGTGCGAGCCCGACACGTTGGCGGTCTCGTCCTTCACCAGCAGCGCCCCGTCGAGGCCGATGGCCGACCCCAGCGCGTTCTCGACCGTGGTGGGCGTGACGGCGAACCCGGTGCCCCACACCGCTGCCACCGACTCGTCCAACGACGCGACTAAGTCGACGAACTGCTCATCGGACCAGCCCGCCTCGAGCGCAGCCCGGTACGAGCCCAGCCGGGTCCGGTAGCGAATGAACGGCTGGCGGCTCGACTCGTCGATGCGTCCCGTTGCGCCCATCGCCAGCGGGAGGACGAGCACGTGGTCGATGTCATCGCCCAGGCCGGACTGCGGACACGCCCACGGCGATTCACCGAGGGCGTCGACCTCGGTTCCACACCCTCGACACGTCAACTGCATGGGAGCCGCTCCCGCTAGAGCGTGACGCCGGTGCGGGCGTTGAACCGGTCGATGAGCTCGTCCCAGCGGGCGATGTAGGGAACCAGTCCGTCCCAGAACGACTGCTGGCGTCGGGCCTCGAACGTGTCGAGGTCGATGCCCTGCTGCTCGACCCAGGTGAAGTACCCGAGGTTGAAGATGCGATTGCGTCCGGCGGTGTCGAGCTCTTCGACGTTGGAGACATCGGCGCCGTCGAGGTGCTGGGCCACCGCGGCCGCCGCCTCGGCCGGGCCGAAGGTTCCACCGAAGCGCTCGGCGAGCAGCGTGGTGTGCTCGGAGCCGTACAACTGGGCGCCGTCGGTGGCCACCGTGATGACCGCCTGATCGGCGCCGAGCCCAAGGGTCTTGGCCGTCTTGATGGCCGCCAGGATGTTGCAGATCGACGAGAACCCCATGTGCTCCAGCGACGCCAGCACCTCGGCGGGGACGCCACGGCGGGCCAGCAGCTCGCGGCCGGCGTCGGTGGTGAACGCCAGCCCGAGCTCGTCGGTCGCCCGATCCGAGATGGCCACCACGACATCGGTGTTGGTCACGTTGTGGATGAGCGGGATGTGCTTGTCGCCGATGCCCTGGATGTTGTGCTCGCCGAAACCGTTGTGCAGCATCGTCGGGCATTCGAGGGCCTCGACGGCGACGATCTTGGTACCGAAGACCTCCTTGACGTGGTCGCCCGCAGCAATGGTGCCGGCCGATCCTGTGGCCGACACCCAGGCCGCCAGCGAGAGGTCGCCGGCGGCGGCTTCGGCCACCGCACGGAACACCCGCTCGAGCGCCGCACCGGTCACCGAGCGATGCACCAGGTAGTTGGCGAACTCGCAGAACTGGTTGAGGATGAAGTTGGTGGGGTCCTGCTCGAGTTCGGCGCAGGCGTCGTAGATCTCCTTGACGTTGGACTCCGAGCCGGGCGTGCGCACGATGTCGGCCGGATCGGTGACCCAGCGGTCGAGCCAGTCGAAGCGTTCCTGGCTCATGTTCTCGGGCAGAACGGCCACGCCACGACTGGCCATGATGGCGCTGATGGCGATGCCACCCCGGGCGTAGTTGCCGGTGGAGGGCCACACCGCCCGGTGCTCGGTGGGGTCGAACTGGCCGGTCACGAGGCGGGCCACCAGACAGGCGTAGGCGGCCAGCACCTTGTGGGCATCGATCATGGGGAAGCGGTCGCCGAACAACACGATGATCGGGGAATCGATACCGGTGAATTCGCGGCCCAGCACGATGTGATCGGGCAGATCGGTGACACCGGCGGTGCCGGTGGCGGCGTCGCGCAGTTGGTTGTGCCAGTGCACGCGAAAGAGGTTGGCCGGATCGCCGACGGCGGGGTCGATGGTGGCGAGGTGGGCCAGCACCGACTCGGGGATGGTGGCGGGATCGGCGAGCTGAGCGAAGGTGGGCAACAGGATGTTCTCATCGCGGAACCGGTCGACCGCCCGGGCGAGGACGGCCTCATCGACGATGTCGCGCTCGAGGCCGAGCTTGGAGGGCGCTGCGGTGGCCGCGGCAGGGGGCGTTGCGGTGGTCATGAGCGCTGATGCTACCGAACGGATTTAACATTTCGTAAAGTTCCCGGGCGGTATCCTCGAGTCGTGCAGCTTCTCGCCAACCCCAATGTTCTTGCCGGTTCTCCGCCTGTTTCGGGGGCATTGCCACCGGGCGCGGCCCAGGGTATCGAGCCCGGCACGTTGACCATCCCCGCGCAGCTGCACCAGCTGATCGACGGCTACGAACCAACACCGTTGGTGTCGCTCGATGCCCTCGCTGCGGAGCTCGGCATCGGCCGTTTGCTGGTCAAGCACGAGGCGCAGCGCTTCGGTCTGCCGGCGTTCAAGATCATCGGAGCGTCGTGGGCCATCTACCGGGTGCTGGCCACCCGCTATCACGACGTCCACGGCCACGCCCCGCCAGCGACCGACTTCGCCCAGCTACGCGACGCCTTTGGTGAATTCGACGACCTCACGCTCACCACCGCCACCGACGGCAACCACGGGCGCGCCGTGGCCCGTGCTGCGTCGTGGTTCGGCATCGCTGCGCACATCTACATGCCCGCCGGCACCGCGGCGGCCCGCGTCGCGGCCATCGAGGGCGAGGGCGCAACCGTCACCGTGGTCGACGGCGACTACGACCTCGCCGTCGAGACCGCAGCAGCCACCGGCGGGCCCGACCGTCTAGTCATCAGCGATACCTCGTGGCCCGGCTACGTCGACATTCCGCAGTGGATCGCCGATGGCTACTCGACGATCTTCGGCGAAATCGACACCCAGCTCGACGCCAACGGCTGGGCCCCCCTCGACGCCTTCGTGGTCCCGGTCGGCGTCGGCGCCCTGGCCAGCGCTGCGCTCGCCCACTGGCCGTCAGGCGCGCCGGACGGACCGACCCGCATCGCCGTCGAGCCCACCACCGCCGACTGTCTGTACCGCTCGCTGATCGCCGGCGAGCCTGTCACCGTGCCCGGACCGCACGAGTCGATGATGGCCGGCATGAACTGCGGAACGCTGTCGATGATCGCCTGGCCGGCAATGCGCGACCGTTTCGACTGGTGCATCACCATCGACGACGAGCCCGCAGCACAGGCCATGGTGGCCCTCGACGCTGCCGGCCTGGTGGTGGGTGAAACCGGAGCGGCATCGGTGGGCGCACTGATCGCCGTGGCCCAACACGCCCCCGGAGGGCTCGCCGCCATCGGCCTAGGTCCCGACTCGACGGTGCTGTGCATCTGCACCGAGGGGGCAACCGACCCGGTCAACTACGAAGCGGTCGTCGGCCACCCGCCCCGTTAGCGTGGTCGCCATGCGGATCGGCCCCATCACCCTGGACACCCCGGTGGTGCTGGCCCCCATGGCCGGGGTCACCAACGCCCCCTTCCGACGCCTGTGCCGTCGTCACGGGGCCGGGTTGTACGTCAGCGAGATGATCACCGCCCGCGCCTATGTCGAGGGCAACGCCAAGACCCAGCGGCTGGCATCGTTCGACGACGACGAACCGCTGCGCAGTATCCAGCTCTACGGCATCGACGCCTATCACGTGGGCGAGGCGGTCAAGCGCCTCGTCGAGAGCGATCACGTCGACCACATCGATCTCAACTTCGGCTGCCCCGCCCCCAAGGTCACCCGCAACGGCGGCGGTTCCGCATTGCCGGTGCGCAAGCGGCTGCTGCGCGACATCATCGCCGCTGCGGTGAGCAACGCCGGTGCCACCCCGGTCACCGCCAAGTTCCGCATGGGAGTCGACGATGACCACCTCACCTTCCTCGACACCGGCCACATCGCCGAGGACGAGGGCTGCGCCGCCATCGCCCTGCACGCCCGCACCGCCTTCGAGCTCTACTCCGGCGAGGCCCGCTGGGCCGCGATCGGCGAGCTCAAGTCGGCCATCACCACGATCCCGGTGCTGGGCAACGGCGACATCTGGGAAGCATCGGACGCCGTGGCCATGATGGCCGCCACCGGTTGCGACGGCGTGGTCGTCGGACGCGGCTGCCTGGGACGCCCGTGGCTGTTCCGCGACCTCGTTGCCGCCTTCGCCGGCGAGACCGTGCCCGAGCCACCCACACTCGGCGAGGTGTGCGACACCATGCTCGAGCACATCGACCTGTTGCAGGCCTGGGCCGGCGACTGGATCGGCGTCCGCGAGTTCCGCAAGCACACCGGCTGGTACCTCAAGGGTTACCCCGTGGGCAGCGCGATCCGTCACCAGCTCAACCAGCTCCAGAGTCGCGATGAGCTGGCCGAAACGCTGGGCGGATTCGACCGCTCCATCCTCATGACCGCCGACGGGCGGAGAGCCAAGCGCGGCCACCAGGGCGGGCCGCGACAGGTGTCGCTGCCGGACCGCTGGTTCGAGGACGCCGACAGCGACGAGGCCCTTAGCGCCGCCGCCGAGTCGGTCAGTTCCGGCGGCTGAACCGGTGGCCCGAACCGCGCTGGTGCTGGCCTCAGCGTCGCCCCGACGACGCCAGCTCATGGAGGCCGCAAGCCTCACCTTCGACATCGACCCCGCCGATATCGACGAAACACCGCGGCCCGACGAGCAGCCGATCGCCTACGTCGAGCGCCTGGCGCGCTCCAAGGCCGAGGCGGTCGCAGCGCGGCGACCGGCGGCGACCATCATCGGGGCCGACACCATCGTCGCGGTGGACGGTCGGTTGTTGGGCAAACCCGACGACGCCACCCATGCCGCCGAAATGCTCTCGATGTTGTCGGGCCGTGACCACCAAGTGCTCACCGGTGTGGCCGTGAGCCGGGACGGCCGAACGGTGGGCTCGGTGGGGGTCACCACCGTGTGGTTCAAGGACCTCGACGCCGCCACCATCGACCGCTACGTCGCCGGCGGTGAACCGCTCGACAAAGCCGGCGGCTATGGCATCCAGGGCGAGGGCCGGGCGCTCGTTGCGCGCATCGAGGGAGCGTTCGACAACGTGGTCGGGCTGCCCATGACGCTGCTCAGCGCCCTGCTCACGCGAACCCTCGGCGGGACGCTCAGCGACTGATCGTGACCGTTGGTTGCACGAACCTCATGTTGACCGAGGCATCGAGGGCGGCGCCGGTGAGCACCACCCGCGTCGCCTGGGAGGGCCGCAGTCGGGGCGGGATGTTGATGCACATGAACTGAGGGCTGGCCGGGCTGACGCCGCCAACGGAGCTGCGCAGATCAATCCCCTTGAGGCGGATGTGCAGGGCGTAGATGGCCACCTCGTCGCTCAGCACGAAGGCGCAGATGTTGCCGCTGGAGCCGAACCGCATCGGCGTCCCGAACAGCACTTTGAGATCAGGTGGCGTGGTGTCGGGCGGCGGTGGAGCGGGCGGAGCGGACTGCACGGGGGTAGCGGACCCCAGGCTGAACTTGGTGCTGAGCAGGTCGCGGGCCGAGGCGGCTCCAGCGTTGACCGCCGAGCGGAACTCGTTGCCCGAGATCGTCACCGACCCGGCGCTGCCCGACACCGTGACCCGCGCCTTGTCGACGCGCCCCGATGCTCCCACCGCTCCGCCGATCGAGAGGGCGGTGACCGACCCGACGTTGCCCTTGCCGGCCGCTGCGACCCACGAGCCCAACTCATCGCCGGTGTAGGTACGACTCCACGAGGCGTTGGGGTTGGAGGTACCGGTGTCGAACGGATCGGGCTCGGCGCGGAAGTATGGAAGGCTCGCCACCCAGACGTAGTCGCTGCGCTCGGTGTGGCCACCGTTGCTCGACGAGTAGAACGCCTGCACGACCCGCCCACCCGACGTGAGCACCCGGCCGTCGGTGGTGTCGACGGCTTCGATCCACCGCCCACCCGACGACGACGCCGTCTGCGCGGTACCCACGTAGGCCTGGTCGCTGACCGAGGCGAACATGTCGAAGTCGCCATCCCGGGGATACGCGAGGCGGTAAGCGGCGAAGCTCCGGCCGGCGACGGCCTGGGCCCGCAACGCCTCGATCGGCCACGACGCCGGCATTTCGCCGAGGCCATAGAGGTACTGCTGCATCGACAGGTCGACCAGCACCATCTCAAACGTGCGGTCCTTCTTGATGAGTCGGAGCTGCCCGAAGGGGTAGCTGCGACCGGTGGCTGACACCGCCAGCGGGCCGCCATCGGTCGTGATCGACACGCCCTCACCGGTCGAGATCGTGACCGGCCCGCCGCTGGGCCCCATGGCGACGATGGAGGTGCCGCTGATCTGCACCGTGATCCGCTCACCGGGGTTGCTCAGCGGAAGACGCGAACCGCCGTCGGGGGTTGCGTAGATCGAGCCGGGCGCCGACAGGTCGGTGATGGCCGCCTCGCCGATCTTGACCCGAGGCCCGGCGAGCGACCGGGTCTCGACCGGGGCCCCCGGGTAGTAGGCCGCGAGGATCTGATCGGCGCCGTGTCCGGCCTCCGCCCGACCCTTGGCGCCGTACTGGCTGAGCCCCACCCCGTGGCCCCAGCCACCGCCGGTCACCGTGAACGACGTCTGAGCCGACACCGGACCAGACGCGCCGATGGGGCTGAACCCGACGACCAACCCGACCGTCGCGACACCAGCGGCGAGGGCCCGCACGAACGATCGGGCGGGGCCGGCGGGGGTCGATCGACGCATGGCGGTCAGGGTACCGATACCTAGCGCAGACCCACCCAAGCCGGGTGGGATTCACTCGTTCCGCTGCGAGACTTCCCAGATGGACCCTGAGCGCGCCGCCTCGTGGCGCAGCCGGCGCGACCAGATCATTGCGCATCGGGCCGTCAGTATCCCGACGCTCACCGTTCAACGGTTCTTCGCCATCGAAGGGCTCCGCAAGGCGCAGCTCCTGGCCTTCAACCTGTTCATCTGCGTCGTGCCGATGACGATCATCACCTTTGCGGCGATCGCGCCCAGTCGACGTCTGGCGCTCGGTCGGGTCATCGTCGAGCAGTTCCAACTGCACGGCGAGACCGCACGGGTGGTCGAGCAGGCGTTCCCCGCCAATCAATCGATCCTGAAGGTCGCTTCGATCATTGTCTTCGCCTCGTTCGCCATCAGCGGCTTCGACGTGGCCTCGATCTTCGAGAAGACCTTCGCCGAGGCGTGGGGCGTCCCCGCGTTCAAGGGCTGGCGGGGACCGGCCCGCGGTGCACTGTGGTTCGTGCTGGTCGTCGCCACCTTCGGTATCAGCCAGTTCATCCAGGCGATCCCCAGCCGCCACGGCCGCATCCTCTACGCCGCGGTGGTCCCCGTCATCCTCCTCATGAACTACATGTTCTGGCTGGTGACGCCGCGACTGCTACTCGACAAGCGCCTCGATCCCCCCGACCTGCGGCCCGGAGCGGTCATGGGGATGATCGCCAGCACCGTGTTGTGGCGACTCAGCGCGATCATCCTGCCGTCATGGTTCGACTGGTACGGCCGCGGTTTCGGCGCCATCGGTATCGCCCTTGCCATGCTCAGCTGGACCTACGTCGTGTCGATCGTGTGGGTGGTCATCGTGGTGGCGGCCGCCGCGTACTGGGAGCGCACCGCAACAGTGGAAGAAGTGCTGGCAGCCACCGACCACGGTGAGCTCGAAGTGCCGGCCTCGTGAGCGACATCTCGCCGGCCGCGGGACGCGGCCGGCGTCGCGCCTGACAGAATCGCTCCATGCCGCAACGACAGCAGCGGAAACCCGCCCAGCGGCGCCCCGGAACTCCCCGACCCAAACGCGCCGAAGGGCTCGAAGCGCTGGCCCATAACGCCTCGCTCGGCCCCGGCTACGCCCGACGCCGCCCTGGCACCGACCTCGGCAGTCAGGGTTACGGCCTTGCCGGCTTCGCCGGCTGGAGCAACCGTCGCAAGCTGCGCCTGGCACGCACGGTCGGCATCGCTCTGGCGTTCATCCTCATCCTGTGGCAGTGCACGGGGGGCGATGGCGGGGAGGAAGTCGACACCGCCAAGACGCCTGCCACCACCATTCCGGCCCCCACCACCACCATTCCCCCGGCCGCCGCCACCATGGCCACCCCGGTGCTCACCGAATCCAAGCTGCCGGCGGTGCATTCGCTGGCGGGAGGCGCTGCGCTCGGCGGCCGCATCGTGTTGGCCGGAGGACTCAACGACAAGAAGAACTCCACCGATATCGTGTGGACCTTCGATCCGGCCACCGGTTCCACCGACTCGCCCGGCAAGCTCGCCCAGCCGTTGCACACCGCGGCGGTCGCCCCGCTCGGCGCCACGGCCCTGATGATGGGCGGCGGCAAGGGCGACTCGGTCTTCGACACCGTGATCTCGATCGACAGCGCCGGAGCCATGGCCCCGGTCGGCAAGCTGCCCCAACCCCGCACCAATGCGGCCGCCGTCGGCACCCCCGATGGCACCTCGGTGTACCTGTTCGGCGGCTACACCGGCAAGGACCCCACCAACGAGGTCATCCGCACCAGTGACGGCGTCAACTTCGAGGCCGTGGCCAACCTTTTGCGCCCCACGCGGTTTCCCGCCGTTGCGTTGCTCGGCCGGTCGGTGTGGGTCATTGGCGGCGAATACGACAAGCAACTGGTCCCGGCGGTTCAGCGCGTCGACCTCGACACCGGCCTCGTCAGCGACGTCGCGCTCCTCCCCACGGGACTGTCGCGGGCCTCAGCCTTCGTGTTGGGTAACTCGATCTTCGTGGCCGGAGGCCGAACGCCCGAGGGACGGTCCAACCAGATCCTGCGCATCGACCCCATCACCGGAGCGGTCACCCCCGCGGGCACCCTGCCCACCGAATTGTCCGATTCGACGGCCGTCGTGGTCGGCGACACCGCCTACCTCTTCGGTGGGTTGAATCCCACACCGACCAACCAGGTCCTCGCCGTGACGGCAACATGAACGGGCCGTTCGGAACCCCCCGACGCAACCCCTGAAATCATGAAGGTGAAAGACTGACACCATGGCTATCCCCCCGGACCCCAGCGTGACGAACAACGTCCAGACCACGGCCAAACCCTCCCAGCTGGGAATGATCGGACTGGGCCGCATGGGCGCCTCGATGGTGCGCCGCCTCATCGCCGGCGGCCACCAGTGCGTGGTCCACGACGTGTCGCTCCCCCCGATCGATGCCCTGGTCGCCGACGGAGCGGTCGGAGCGGTCGACCTAGCCAGCCTCGTCACCCAGCTGAGCACACCCCGCTCCGTGTGGATCATGGTGCCCGCCGCCTTCGTCGACGACACCATCGCCCGACTGGTGCCGCTCCTCGAACCCGGCGACACCATCATCGACGGTGGCAACAGCCACTACCACGACGACATCCGCCGCGCCGACGACCTCGAGCCCGTCGGTATCACCTACCTCGATGTCGGCACCTCCGGAGGAGTGTTCGGTCTCGAACGCGGCTACTGCCTCATGATCGGCGGCGATGATGCCGCCGTGGCCCGCCTCGAGCCCATCTTCGAAACGCTCGCTCCCGGTTTCAACGCTGCTGAGCGCACCCCAGGACTATCCGGCGAGACCACCCCCCAGGAGCGGGGTTGGCTGCACTGCGGCCCCGTCGGCGCCGGCCACTTCGTCAAGATGGTCCACAACGGCATCGAGTACGGCCTGATGGCCGCCTATGCCGAGGGCCTCAACATCTTGCGCCACGCCAACGTCGGCAGCATCAACCAGGAGCACGACGCCGAGACCACCCCCCTGCGCCACCCCGAACACTTCCGCTACGACCTCGACCTGGCGGCCATCACCGAGGTGTGGCGCCGCGGTTCGGTCGTGGCGTCGTGGCTGCTCGACCTCACCGCCATTGGGCTCAACGAGGACCCCCAGCTCGAGAGCTACAGCGGACGGGTGTCCGACTCGGGCGAGGGCCGCTGGACCATCGAGGCTGCAATCATGGCCGCCGTACCTACCCCCGTCCTGGCCTCGGCGTTGTTCAGCCGCTTCAGCAGTCGTGGCGAATCCGACTACGGCGACAAGGTGCTGTCGGCCATGCGGCACCAGTTCGGCGGCCACGTCGAGAAGCCGGCGGGTGCCAATCCACCGCCGCTCCCGGCGCCCACGATGCCCGGGGAGATCGAGTCTTGAGCCCCCTTCGCGATGCTGACGCCCCGACCCGCGCCGACGCCCTGGTGCTGTTCGGCGCCACCGGCGACCTGGCGAAGAAGAAGCTGTTCCCCGCGCTCTACAACATGGCGCGCCACGGCCGCCTCGACGTGCAGGTGATCGGCATGTCGCGCAGCGACTGGGGTGACGACGAGTTCCGCGACCACGCCCGCAAGGCCATCGTGGCCGCCGAGCCCGACGCCGACGCCGAGGTCGTGTCGTCGGTGTGCAAACGACTGCACCTGGTCACCGGCGACTACTCCGATGTTGCGATGTTCAACGCGCTCGCGTCCAAGCTCGACGATTTCGGCTGTCACCTCCCGGTTCACTACCTCGCCATCCCGCCCGAGCGCTTCCCGCTCATTGTCGAGTCACTCGCGTCTGTGGGGCTCACCGACAATGCTCGCGTGGTCATCGAGAAGCCTTTCGGCCGCGACGTCGAATCGGCCCACGAGCTCAACCGGGTGCTGCACACCCACCTGGCCGAGGACCACATCTTCCGCATCGATCACTACCTGGGCAAGGAGTCGGTCGAGGACCTGCTCGTCTTCCGGTTCGCCAACACGCTGCTCGAGCCCATCTGGAACCGCAACTACGTGAAGTCGGTGCAGATCACCATGGCCGAGCCCTTCGGGGTCGAGGGCCGCGGCTCGTTCTACGACACCATTGGGGCGCTGCGCGACGTCGTGCAGAACCACCTCCTGCAGGTGGTCGCCCTCCTCGCCATGGAACCGCCCGTCGGTCCCGAAGCCAAGTACCTGACCGATGAGAAGGTCAAGGTCTTCGCCGCCATGCGCAGCCTCGATACCGCCAATCTGGTGCGCGGCCAGTACGCCGACTATCACGACGAGAAGGGCGTCGCCCCCGGCTCCGAGACCGAGACCTACGCTGCGGCTCGCCTCGAGATCGACTCGTGGCGTTGGGCCGGCGTGCCGTTCTTCGTCCGGTCCGGCAAAGCCATGCCACTTGCCGCCACCGAGGCCGTCGTCGAGTTCCACTGCCCGCCGTCGATGCTCTTCGACGAGGGTGGTGCGCCCGGCCCCAAGCCCAACCTGGTGCGCTTCCGACTCGGCAAGGCCGACGGCGTCACCCTCACGGTCAACGCCAAGGAACCCGGGCCGCTGCTCGACAGCCAACCCATCGACCTGGCCGTCGACTTCTCTGCGGCGCTGGGTGAACGGGCCGAGGCCTACGAGCGCCTGCTCGACGATGCGCTCGCCGGCGACCCGCGCCGCTTCAGCCGTTACGACATGGTCGAGGAGACGTGGCGGATCGTGCAGCCGGTCCTCGATGATCCGGGGCCGATCCATCCGTACGAACGCGGCACCTGGGGCCCCGAGGCCGCCGAATCGCTCATAGGATCGCAGGGTTGGTACGAACCGTCTTCACCCAACAAGGCCTCCACCACATGATCGAGTTCCGTTACGTCGCAACCGAGGAGTTCGCCCGCTCCGGGGCGACGCTCATGGCAGACCTCATCCGGCGCGCCCTCGACGAGCGTGGCAGCTGCCACCTCGCGCTGTCGGGCGGTCGAGCACCGTGGGAGATGTTCGGCGTGCTGGCCCGCGAAGACATCGACTGGTCCAACGTGCATGTCTGGCAGGTCGACGAACGCGTCGCCCCCGACCGCGACGTCGACCGCAACAGCATCGGCCTCAAGACGTCGCTCCTGGCGCTGGCGCCCATTCTTGCTTCCAACGTGCACCTCATGGACGTCACCGCCCCCGACCTGGGCGAGTCCGCCGTCGCCTACGGCAAGGAGCTGGCGCGGTTGTGTGACTCCACGCTCGACGTGGTGCACCTGGGGCTCGGCTCGGACGGCCACACTGCCAGCTGGCCCCCCGGCGATCCGGTCATCGACGTGGTCGATCGCGACGTGGCCATCAGCAAGCTCTACATGGGCCACGTGCGCATGACGCTCACCGTGCCCTGCGTCAACCGGGCCCGCCACCGCGTGTTCCTCATCACGGGCAACGACAAGGAGCACGCCACCAACGAGCTGGGTGCCATGGGCGACATTCCCGCGGCGCGAGTCAGCGTCGACAACACCGAAGCCCTGGTCGCGCTCGCCGCCCCGCTGGTGCAAGAGCTCGACTGACGCTTTATCTGATCGCCTCGGCCACCTTCGCTCAGGTTCGCCCCTCCTTCGTCGAGGCTTCTCACGCTGCGGTACCTCAGCTGAGCTGATGACCTCGGCCACCTTCGCTCAGGTTCGCCCCTCCTTCGTCGAGGCTTCTCACGCTGCGGTACCTCAGCTGAGCTGATGACCTCGGCCACCTTCGCTCAGGTTCGC
>Ga0105047_10010277_pt1 | contig 15313 bp, 14 predicted proteins | sample MAT04_FD_78384 | JGI IMG/M metagenome (GOLD analysis project Ga0105047, IMG submission 78384) | Freshwater microbial communities from Lake Fryxell liftoff mats and glacier meltwater in Antarctica - MAT-04 (megahit assembly) | ecosystem: Environmental > Aquatic > Freshwater > Ice > Liftoff... | reverse complement strand
TCGTGCATGACATTGAAACCGATGCCCGCCGTCACCACGCCCAGCAACATAGCCACTGGAATCGCCTGCCACCACGCATTCACAACCAGCAACAGCGAGAGGTACAGCGCGACAAATGATGTCAGGAGAATGCCCGTCTTGAGATACATCCCCCAATTGTCACGCGGGCGACGACCGTCCTGGCGGAAATACTCATCGACCCGGCGGCGCAGTTCCGCATGGAAACCCGCATCGGTATTAAACTTCAGTTTGCGGTCGCGTGGGGCATCGATGGGCGGGGGCAGGACAGCCTGAGAAAGTGAAGGTGCTTCAACCATAGTTAAACCAGAGACAACTGAAGGTGCCATTGTAGCATCATCGGCCGGACTTTCCCTGCCGTTGTAGCATTCTTTTTGTGAAAATTTCTTAACGTGAAGCATGGATGAGGGAGGCGTAAAGCGATACGGTGGCATCGGTTTATGTTGCGAGATACCGGTGCGCCGAATCCCGAACCACAGCGTCCGGCGTGAGAGTCATGCTTTGCACCCCACGCCAAAAGCAATGCGTGCGGATCGGCTCGCCAGACACCCTACGCGATTGAGCATCCAACTGACGGGGGTCCGATGAAAGCCGGCTCAAACCGTGCGAGTTATTTGCGGAGCTCAATCAGACCCCCGGCCACGCGCGGGCCGGAATTGCCTGCGGGCTGGGACTTTAGATCGTCGGCACCGGCATGGATGATCACTGGCAAGCCGAGTACGTCGTTCTTCATACCACCCAGGGAAATATCGCTTTTGACAACCTCAAGCCGCGCGTGACCATTCGCATCAGACGTCAGGTTACCGAGGTCGCCGGCATGGGTCATCCCCGCCATCGCCCCGCCATGTGTCAGGTGATCGGGATTATAATGACCGCCGGTGCTCATCAGGTCGGGCGCGGACAGGTCGGGCTTCTCGTGGATGTGAATGCCGTGCGTGCTGTTGGCCTCAAGGCCCGTGATGTCAGCCACCACCGTAACCTTGTCACCAAGCTGGGTGAATGTCACAGTCCCTGCAATGTTTTTCGTCGGCTGGGTCGCGGCGATCTGCGCGGGCTTGATCGTGGCGATGGCGGTCGTCGTGCGGTTGGGCTTTTCGTCCTTGTTGGTCGCCTCATGATGCGGCATGTTCCCCGACCCGCCATCGTCAGAGCGACAACCCAGGACTGCGAGCGAGATGGACAAAGCTGCTACGGATAAAAGCGAAGCGTGTTTCATATTGAACCTCAAAGGTAAAACGTAGTCATTCGACGCGGATCGCATCCTAAACCCCCGCGAAAGTCGCCGACAACGTCAAATCTTCGGAAACCGAAACGCTGGACGCACGACGAGTGGGTTTCGACGTGCATGTTTGTGAGACGGGCGATCCGCATGGCCGAGGGCAACTTAATTTCGCTATGCAATCTTTGTCGCACCTGCGATCCGCCCGAAATCTTTTCTGAATGGGCACACGAGCGCGTTGCTCCCGCCACGTTCCTCTTTACATGACTTATTGGGGCTTCTTCTTCAGCAGCGTCTGCATGTCGAACCCCATCTCCTCAGGCGTCAGGATGGTCTTCCCGCGCGTGTAAGGCGGCCAATCGTCCGTGCGAAAAGGCTCGACCGGAAATCCGCTCCCGTCGTACAGATTGGCTACTGCATAGTCCGACCACGCATAGCGCACGGCTGCGGGCGCGGGCGTTTTGGGACTCTTGATGACGACCTCATCTCCTTCGATGGTCGCGGGCGTGAAGTACCACTTCTTGTCCTCGCCACAGATGGCGAAACCCTCCGGCCCGCCGCCACGGAAATGGAGCCCGCCGTCCACGCTATCGAAGGTGATGCGCACGGTGTCTCCGTCGATCTTGTGTGATTTGTAGACCGGGCCGATGAAACGTGTCGGCTTGTCGTAAACAACCGTCAGCGCTGCCGACGCCAGGCGATCGCCCACGTCGCGCTTGTTCAGGGGATGAACATCAAGCGTATATCCAATGTCGATCGTGGGCACCATCGCGACGCGCGGCAACTTCAGTGCCGCCCGCTGGGCCTCGCGCAGCTCGGCCCAGGGACTGGTCCCCACCTCATGCCACTGACTGCCCCCCGGTTGCGTGGCCGGCGGGCTCACCGGCGCGATCTCGACGAATAAAAACGGGAGGTCCGCACGATTGAACGCACCGCGCCAGCCCTCGATCAAGGTAGGAAAGAGTCGCGCATACTGATCCGCCCGCGCGACGTTCGTCTCACCCTGATACCAGATGACCCCGGCAATGCTGAGGCGCGTCAGCGGGGCAATCGCACCATTCCAGAATCCGCAGGGACGATGCATGAAGCCGGGATCAAACGGGCCCTCGGGGGCCGGGCCGTGGTCCACGTTGGGTGCCGAGGCCTGTGCGTCGTCCCAAGCTTTTTTCTTCGCCTGATATTCTTCGGCTGCCTTGGGATAAATCTGGTCTGCATGATCCCACGGATCGAGAACATCCTTTTTCAATTCTGGCACGGTCGACAGGGCTTCGCGGCTCATCCAGGCTTCGCCGGGCGTCCAACCTTGCGACGCGCAGACCAATCCGATGGGGACATTCAAAGATGTCTGCAGCTTCCGACCAAAGTAATAGGCGACGGCTGACACGTTGGCGGCTGAGTCGGGCGTGCAGACCTCCCACTTGCCTTTGACGTCGGTGGCAGGTTCGCGGGCAACCGTGCTGGCAGCAGTGAATAAGCGGATCTGGGGATGATTGGCCTTGGGCAGTTCGGTGTTCGCATGCATCTCGCTCTTCAAACCAAACTGCATGTTGGATTGCCCCGAGCACAGCCACACCTCCCCGGCAAGGACATCCTTGATGGTGAGCGTGTTTTTCCCTTTGATGGTGATGTCGTCAACAGGCCCCGGTTTTTGGCTGGGGATGGTGGCCAACCAGGCACCATCGGGCTGTTGTTGGACGTTGACATCAAGCAACTGTTTTCCCACGCTGACGGCAACAGCTTCGCCTGGTTCCGCCCATCCCCAGATGTGCACATCGACCCCGTGCTGAATGACCATCCCATCGCCGAAAATGCTCGCGAGCCGGACATCCGCGCGTGCTGCTTGAGAAGTCGTCATGATGAGAAGTAGAAAACCGATATGGATATATTTGAGCATGGGCTTTTATTGGAATGCCTCTTTTGTTGCACAGGCGACCCGCCGATGATTTGTCGAACACCGCCAGCGCCCGTACCACCAATTTTTGACGGCGCGTCGCGGGCAGGGTTTCCTTCCCTTAACCATACCGCTTCAATGTTGACGCCGTTGATCGGACTTTGAACGTGGATGGTGTCACCCTATACTTCGTCGCGTCTCATGCAAAGGCACCTTATCAAAGTTGTGTCGATTTTGCTGGCAGCGGTTTCGGTCGGATGCGTCGAGCAGACGATGACGCTCACCAGCAACCCGCCGGGCGCGCTGGTCTATATGAACGATCAGGAGATCGGCCGCACGCCCGTGGTGCGCGAATTCACGTGGTATGGCACGTACGACGTGCAGCTGCGCAAGGAAGGGTTTGAGACGATCAACACCAAAACGCGCGTGACAGCCCGGGGCTGGAACTGGGTCCCGTTCGACCTTATCGCAGAAATCTTGCCCGTGACCTTTCGGGACAGGCAGTCCTTCAGTTACACCCTCCGCCCTGCCAGCACACAACCCGCCGACCCCGACGCCATCATGAAGCGTGCCGTCCGACTGCGCGATGCGCTGGAAGCATCCGAAGCCCCCGCGACCACGCAGGCCGTGCGTTGATCAACCCCATGTCCTTCCGTTGGTCCCAATTAAACGGCAATCGCATGGATGGGCAACGGTTGCCAGAATGTGATCCTGTAACACGGGCTTCCCGCCCGTGCCAGGGAGTTTCAGATTTGAGATAAGTTTTTGTGCGGAAAGGTGCTAAGCACGGGCTGCAATCCCGTGTAAGCGAGAGCGTTTCGACAGTCCACAAAAGCCGGGATTCAGATTGCCAGCGCGGGCTTGTTGTTGCTGATGACCACGGTTTCCCACAGGTCGATCGCCTTCAGCTTAAACCGATAGTCCGGCTCGATCCCGGTTCCGCGGACAATGTCCTGGAGGGACAGGTCGCTTCGCCAGCCGAGCTTGGTGCAGAGGGGGCTGACCCATTTTTCGACCAATCCGATGACCCGGTTCGTACTCTGGAAATGGTTGACGATAACAATCCGCTTGCCCGGCTTGGCAACGCGTTGCGCCTCGCGCATGAGGACGACAGGGTCAGATACCACGCTGATCACGTGACTGATAAACACATGATCGAACGCGCTGTCGTCAAACGGCAGCTGCAGGGCATTCGCCTGAAAAACCGCAGCGTGGGTAAGGCCGCGCTCGGAGATTTTATCCCGGCACTTGTCGAGCATCCCTACCGACAGATCTACACCAACCACGTTGGCATGTAGCGGGTAATAAGAAAGACTGGCCCCCGTGCCAATACCGAGGTCGAGCACGCGCTCCCCGTCCTGGATATTCATTAATTCAATCGCGCGGGCGATGCGCTTCCGCACCAGACGCCCGAAGGTTGCATCGTAAATGACCGACTGAACGTCGTAGATTTTTCGTGTGCTGGCTTCCTGCATCGTGCCTCTTCTAACTTCTTGAGCAACAGTTGGTTGGTATAAGCGTGTCGGACCAGACTTTAGAGCCTGCAGGCGAACTTGCCAAGTGACAATGCGCTGCTTTATCCGTTTATATCGCGTCGAGCCGCGCAGCAGCCGCGCGGTCGACCATCCACAGCAGCCCCCCCGATGCCGGTCGAATACGCTGGATCGGCAGGCGATCCACGTCTGCCGCACCGTGCAAAACCTCCTGCAAACGGGCGGCCTTGCTCGCGCCGGTCACGATCACCAGCACTTCGCGCGACCGGTTGATGAACGGCGCGGTCGTCGTAACCCGCCAGCTTTTCCCTGTGGTGCTCTTTTCGACCAAGTTGGCGACGCACCGATGATGCGTCTCTCGCCCGGCCTCGGAATACGGGAAGATCGACGCGGTGTGCCCATCGTCGCCCATGCCCAGCAACGTCAGGTCCGGGCCGCCATCGCCAAATCGCGCCTTCAGCAACTGCCCATAACTTTTGGCGGCTTCCTCAGGGTCACGTTCGCCTGAGATGCGATGGATATTCTCTGCCGGTATGGCCACACAACCGAGCAGGCTTTCGACCGCCATGCGGTAGTTGGATTCGGGATGATCAGGCGGGACGCAACGCTCGTCTCCAAAATAAATCTCGACCTTCGACCAGTCCATTCCGCCAGCCGACCGGTAGGGATCGTTGCTGATGAGTTTGTAAATCGCCCGGGGGGTCGATCCGCCCGCCAACATTAAGGTAAACGCTCCGCGCTCGCGCAGGGCTTCGGAGGCGGTGTTGATGATCCGCTCAACCCCCCGCAATGCGACCGCGTCGGGATCGGTGAGAATCTCTAGATGGGGTAAGGGCATGCGAAGCGTTTCCCAGGGAGTCCTACACGAACTGGCTCCTGCTCGTGCGGTCGTTTCCAGTCATATCCGGCATATTCATTACACAACGACGTCGGAGCGCGTGTCTACCATCAACTTTCTCTACTTTTCGACTGCAGGGCGTTGACGACAAGGTAGTCTTCATTGTAACGCGAGTCGAACACCAAAGGATCAAGATGACACTGCTTACCGCCCTTCAATTCGTCAACGGCAGCAACTTTCAAGGGCTGGTCATGCTCCTGGGTGGCACCGTCGCCGGTGGCACGCTTGTCTACCTGCTGACCCGATCCAAGGACTCGCTGATGATCGCAGTCTCAGCAGCACTCTTCCTGTTGCCTATCCTTCTGCGCGTCGTGCGATAAGACGAACGGCCGCGACCGATGTCCTTGATGCACAGGCGTCGACGCACACACAGTCAATAATCATCCACAACGCCGGTCACTTTTCGCACTTCGCATCCACCTGCACAACGTTTGTCCCGTTTTCGGTCAGGCTTGCCAAATCAGGCAGGCGGATGCTGCCGGCCTTGGGGATGCCTTTGTTTGTCATGGCCACATCGCGCAGATCAAACTTCATGCTCGTCCCGGTGTCCGGAAAATAGAGATCGAAGTGCGTGGCCACCCTCGGCCACGTTGTCGATTCCGTCCCTTTGACTTCAACGGGTTCATGATTGCTCAGATATGCGCGAAGCAGAACACGCCCGTTCTCGTCAAACAGCAGTACGAGCTTGGGGAGCTTGGTCTGACGGTCATACCAAATCTCCTTCTGGACAACCCATCGATCGGTCAGCGGCGCGTTCCAGACGAACATGTACGCGTCCTGGTCGCCGTTGAATCGCATCACCGGCACTGGGGGTCGATGGAGATTGGTATCGAAAGTTGCCAGACCGAGCACTTGCACCACCAGGTCCGGCCGAATCGGTATGGCCTCGACGCATGGCTTGCCGATATTGTGATGACTTCCGTGCCAGAGCGTGTCGATTTCAGGCACAAGATGCAGCCAGAAGTCATCACCCGCGCTGCCCATCTCGAAGATTGTGCCGGCCAGATCCTTTTTCCCGACAAGCCGCATCTCTCCCGGCGCGCGATAGAGAAGTATGCCTTCGCCATTCACGAAGTGAGACTTTTTCTTGTCGTCGACAACGGTCGCTTCAAAGTAATGCCGCGCCCATATACTGGGCATGGCCGCGTTGTTTCGATTGATCTCACTGATGACATCGTAAACCGGTTCGGTAGGCCCCGTATAAGCCGATACCGCCCGCTGCCGATGCCCCACGCAACCGGCGCACATAAGCCCCAGAATGGTGGCCGTCAGCAAGTGAATAGACTGTGTCCTCAGTCGAGGAACGGTCGGGGTTGGAGTCGCTGCCATGATTGACACGAAGTTTCCAAACAACCGTCGTCGGCGTTTCATAAGACCGAACAATTGAACGAACGATCCGCGCATCAGACCTAATCTCCTTCGCCGACTTTCAACGTGCGTCCCATTTACAACTCGGAATTCAAAATCTCCCCCATCTGCCGGCTCACCTCAGTAATCCGCGTATCGTCGATCTTCGGATTGATCAACTCCAGCCGATCCTCCCGACCGCGCGGGCGGACAATCCAGATGTCCTGTTCTCCCTCGGTTCGACTCTGCTCATACACGAGCAATCGCTTGCGGATCAGAATCAATCCCAGCACAAATCTGAAGTCGATCTTGTGCGATTCAAAGGCGCTGCCCAGACGTTCAAAAAGGTCCACCAGCACCGCATCGTCCACCAGCAGTTTTTTCTTCTGATCGGGATGCGGCATCGTCACCTGCCAGTACGCCAGCGCGTCGGCATGCGGGAAGTCCGGCCACGCCGTCAGGCATACGTCGACCCGTTCCAGACCGGTGGCCGTATCGCGCAAGGCCGTCATGAACTTTTCACCGGGCTCAATGGCTTGGCCGGTGATCACACATTTTCCATGGGGACGGACGACCTCGTATCCGCCTGATGGTTTGGATGGGATTGAAACGCTCACTGCAAACCTCCGTGTTGCTGACATTAAACCATTTGGCGATGACATTACCACCGCTGGTGCTGCGCGCGGCTGCAACCGCTCCTTCGGGATCACGCGTCTTCGTCGCGATGTCCGACGGCTACGAGACCGACGCAGTCCCAGCCTGTCTGATCAAGCCCGAGAAATCGCCGGAGCGCTTCATCGCAAAAGTCACCGATACTTTCGCAGGCCAGGTCCCAGCCACCGGACGAAAGGTTGATGCGCTGCGTGACGACGCCCGCCTCAAGATGCGCCAGACGATACAGATCAGGCCCCGCCGTCTGCAGCAGCTTGCTCAGGTTGGCCGTCAGCATGCACACCGCCGCCGCCGACGCGAATGTCTGACGATGCCGGCAAAGCTTTTGCATCTCATCCTGAAACTCACCCCGAAGAAGAATCGAAAACGCGCCGCTGATCGGATTAAAATGCCATATGCCAGAATCCAGCCCACTGATATCCCGCACCAGCCAGAACGGACGGATCAAGCCCACATGCGCGCCAGCGGGAAAAAGTGGATAGTGACTCCCACCCCGAAACGCGATGTGGTTGATGCCCACAAAAATATCCCGACTGATGCTCCCACGACCGATCACCGCAGGCGGGCGCTGGTCGAGCAGAACTTCGCGGACATTGCGACCGAGCGGCAGGTCCTGGTACATCGGCACGTCATGGATCGGAAAAGTGCTGGAGAGCGGCGACAACTCGGTGAGCGGCGGGCGAACGTCGCGGGCGGCAACGCCGGGAGCGACGCAGTCCAGGTGGACCGATATCACAGACCCATACGCAACACCGTCTGTGGTCGCGCGCTCACGCGGGATGCTTTCAAGCGACGTGTCGGTGGGTGCGGCCTTTGGGATGGGCATCGCGTCACTCGCCTGATCTGTCCACGCGACCAATGCGTGCACGGCTTCAGCATCGTCATACGGCACATCGACAGGTAGGCCGATCAACTCGCGCGTGGTTTGATCGTTCAGTTTCTGTCGGACCATCGTGCTGATCCCAAGCCCCGTCGCTACTGTCACAAGGTTCTGCACCAAACACCCCGCGTCGCGCACTGCCGACCGATACGCGCGCTTTCGAAGCACTGCCGACGACCGTGCAAAAAGCGTCGACACCAGCACGGCCGCGGGCGTGTCGCTGAGAAAGTTCAGATCTGGCCGACCCTTCTTCAACTGTCGAAGCGTCTCGCCGCCGTCACGCATTTTTGCCAGCGAAAAATCACGCCCGGAAAAATGATAGAGCCCGGGTTCGAGATCGCGCACGCGGAAGGCTGCCACGTAAATCTCACAGGGATAACACCCCTCGTCGCTGGGGCACGCGCGCCCTGTTACGGGCGTTTCGCCGGGCCTTGTAAAATCACGACGCCCGTACGCCAGGTACAACCATGTCGCCAGCGTGCGCAAATCCTGTGGCGGATGCAGAAGACTCTCAGGTATCGCAGCCAACCCGTCCTGAAGCACGCGCACCATGGACGACGGCGCGTCGATCAAGTCCGCTGGCAAACGCGTTTTGGGTAGAAAATCAAATGACGTCCAGATCGACACCCGCGGCCCGGGCGCCCGCACAGGCGACGCCAGATTCGAAGCGAGGTGATAATCCGCCACCCGCGAAACGCGATCCAGGATGGCGCGGGGCAGGGACATCAAAACATCTCGTCGAGAATCTGCTCGATGGGCTTTTGCACGCAGGTGTAGATGGGTGTATCGCGAACGGTGTACTTGCTGCTTTCGGTTTCGCGCAGCTCCATGACCAGGTCAAGAAAATCCTTGGGCTCGTCGCTTTCAAACGCGACAACAAAGTCCTGATCGTCCAGCCCGAAACTGTACGTCGTATTCAGCTTGACGCTGGGATATTTGTTGCCCGTCCGAATGTGCCCATCCATAATCTCCTGCCTTTTGGATGGCGGTAACAAATACCAGTCGCGCGTTTTGACGAAGGGGTAGATGAAAAGATATTTCCGCTTTCCCGGGATGACATGCGTGCGACTCTCAGCGGTGTGAAACGGATCGACCTTGTCGATGTACATGCTGCGCTTGGTCATGGCCAGATAATTCATCGGCTGAGTCAGATACCCACCCAGCGTACTGTGATTGATGGCACGTGATTGCGCCTGAAAATCGTCGGTGCGCAGGGAGATTCGCCAGAGCAGAAAGTCGACCTCGGCCCGCAAGCCGACCAGCGAATAACTCAGGCAAAGCATGCCTTCCTGACGCGCGTTGACGATCCCGGCCAGTTCATCCGCAGCTGCACGCTTGGCGGTAGGATCGAGTCGACGGAACGCGGGGTCGAGCTTGTACGAGGCGAAGTTGACGAATTGCCGCTGGATGGGCGGCGCGTCATGCGTTTCGGGCCGGGTGGTCGGCGAGGCGTGCTGGCTCATGCAATCTGCTCCTATCGAATATGCTTTAGTCGATGCGATGTACCAAGGATTCTAGTCCAGATGCGCCGCGTTTGGCAGATGCGAGCGCGTTTCGATTTTTAGCAGTAAAGCTGGTGGGCTTCGTGCTCGTCGGATGCGTCATCGCGTTAGGAGGCTGCACACGTCATCCGCGGACGCTCGATTCATCTCATGTCGTATTTGTTGTGCATGGGGCTGGCGGGTTTGGGTCGACATACAACGACTTGATCGACGCTCTGGACAGCGACGAGGATTCATCTCGCACCGTCCGACTATTCCGCTGGTGCGCTCCGGGCTCGCTCTTCATGTTCAATTTTTCGATCTAACCGATCCATGACAAAGCCGAGCGCGAACTCGCATCCGAGATACAGCGGTGGCAAGCCGCCCATGCAGATGGCGATGCGCGTGTCGACCTTGTCGGTCACAGCGCGGGATGCGGAGTGATCCTTGGCGCGCTCGCGCAACTTGATAAGTCTCAGGTCGACCGCGTGATCCTGCTCCACCCGTCAGTCTCTCCGATGTATCCGCTGTCGGGCGCGCTTGCACACGTACGCTCCACGATGCACGTGTTCTACAGCGATCGCGATACGGTTTTTCTTAAATGGCGATGCAGCCAGTTCGGAACGTACGACCGCGTAATGACGCCCGCAGCGGGGTACATGGGGTTTGACCTTGCCAACCTTCCAGGCACCCTCCGGGAACGTGTCCATCAGCACGCGCATCAAGGCGCATGGTCGTCCCTCGGAGACGATGGCGGACATTTTGGTGCACTCAATCGGCCGTTCGTAAATAATCTCGTCGTTCCCCTTCTGAGATGATCTCGACTGTGCGGGCTCGAGATTCTCACGCCCGTTTGCACCAGGTGATCATCCGCGGGGAATAGGGTTCGAGGGGGCGGTCGCTGTAATCCCCCACCTGCTTGACGATCTTCAACCCGTTTCGTTCAAGCAGCAGTTGCAATTCTCGCGGAAAGAAGAAGGTCAGCGTGCAGTCGACGCGCTCGTCGTGTCGCAGGCCGTGCGCGTCAAACCAGTTGTAGCGAAATGTGATGGTCTGCGTCTGCTGCGTCGCGTCGCGTTTGACATCTGTCACACGATGCACCGTGCGATCAAACTCGGCCACATGAAAGCTGATCGGATCAAGCCCGCGCGACACATCGCGGGCCAAAAGGTCGAGATTCGGCTGAAGGATATCGAGAAAAAACTTTCCGTTGGGCTTCAGATGTTTTCGAACGACCTGCAATAGACGATCCTGGTCGGCCAGCGTGACGAAGTTCAAAAACGTGTTGAAGAAGATCGCGACGTAGTCGAACTTCTCAGTCAGCGCTAACTTGCTGATATCCCGATGAATGAGCGACAGTTGCCTGTCGGCCAATCCCGATGCATCACGCTTGCGGCGGGCGATGGCAAGCATGTCCGCTGCGTAATCCACCCCCACCACCCGATGCCCCGATTGCGCGATCGGGATGCCCGCGCGGGCGGTGCCCGTCGCCAGATCGAGAACGCTTCGCCTTTGTTTCGGAAGATGACGCAGGAAATACGGCACATCTTCACGCAACATCGGCAAGTGCTCATATTCCGGATCGTAATACGCAGCGATGGCTTTGTAGCGTTTCATGCAGCGCCCATGCTACACCGCGTCGCCCGAATGAGAACGTCGGGCAAGATGCGAAAGGTTTTGAGCAGAGCGCAAAGCGCAAGGTTTCGCCGCGGGGCTTGCCCCGCGCTTTCATCGCGCGACGTGTCAAATAACGCGTGAGCCACCTCTCAACTGTTCCGTTCACTGCTGGCGCACGACGAAAGATCGAGGCGATTCCCCCTGCGAAATCCGTTCCACCACATCTCCTCCAGACCGCTACCCGATCTTCGACGTCACCCGTTCCCCATCAAACGCAAGTCTCATGCGGTCGGGCAAGCCTGCATTCGTCGTCTCGTGCCCGAGCGCATGGGCGATGTGGGTGAAAAGCGTCTGCTTTGCATTGATGCGCCGGGCGGCGGCGACGGCCTGTTCGAGGTTGAAGTGCGTGACGTGCGGGGTGTGCTGCAACGCATCAAGGACGAGCACGTCCAATCCTTGCAGCATCTCAAAACTCGATTCAGGAATCTCACTGACGTCCGTGCAGTACGCGATATTCCCGACACGGAATCCGAAGACCGGCATCTGCCCATGCAGAAGCGGGATCGGATGAAACGTCATGCCCGCGACGTTGAACGGCTGCTCGATGAAGCGGCGGTTGAGATGCGGGCGAAAGATGCGCAGTTCGGGCGTCGGCTCCATGAACGCATACGGAAAACATTGCGTCAGGATGCGATGCGTCGCCTCGCTCGCCCACACATCGAGCGGCCCGGCACGCAGCGCGTTAAAGCGTCGCACATCGTCCAATCCGAAAATGTGATCTGCGTGGGCATGCGTATAGACGACGGCCTCGACCATATCGGTGCGATTCGCGACGCACTGCAGGCGCAGCTCGGGTGTGGTGTCGATCAGAACATTCTTCCCCGCTCGCGAGAAGATGACTGACGGCCGCATGCGCTTGTCGCGCGGATCAGCAGACGAGCAGACCGCGCAATGACAGCCGATCATGGGGATGCCGGCGCTCGTGCCTGTACCGAGAAAGAGAAGTTCGACCACGTCGCTCATGCGGGAAAGCGTATCGGGATTTTAACGAAGGGGAATAGGCGGGGAGCTTGGCAATGTAGTCATGTCACGCGTCAGGTTTGGATGGGTCTAATCAACCGCAAGATCCGTCTCGATATCCTCATCCAACTGCTTCGCTGGCGGCGTCTTCGATGCGGGTGTGCCGGTTGCCAGGCCGAGTTCTTCCACCAGTTTGGCAGGCACTTCACCGGTGTTTTTGCATTTGGGATATCCGCTGCAACCGAGGAACGGGCCTCGCTTGCCTTGCCGGATGATCATGGGCTTGCCACATTCATCACAGTCGATATCGGTGGTGATATTCTTCGGAGCCGCCGTCGGCGCCGCTGCCGGGTTCAGGGCAACGATCTTGGCGATCAAGGCCGCGCTGGCTTCGGCGCCCTCGATCAACAGGGGAGTCAGCGCATCGACCTGTGCCTTGTCCTCAGGCGAAAGTTTTGCCAGAGCGCCCCGTCCACGACACTTGGGATATTTACTGCAACCCAGCCACGGTCCGCGCTTCCCGCCACGTAGATAGAGCGGGCTTCCGCAGGTCGGGCACGGGATCGTCGTTGTGATCGGCTTTGGCTTTGGTGGCAGGGCCTTGCCGTCCTTATCGAGATTGATGATGCACGAGCAGCTCGGCTCGCCTTTGTCGTTCTTGACTGAGTAGCCGGTACAACCAAGGAACTCGCCGAAGCGTCCTTTTCGCTTGATCATCTCGCGCCCGCAAATCGGACAGACGATGTCGCTTTTTTCACGCACGGTCGGCTTCCCCTGACCATCGACCGGACGCGTGCTACCACATTCACGATCGCTGCACGCGAGGAAGAACCCGTTCTTGCTGATGCGATAAAGCATCGGCTTCCCGCATTTGTCGCACATATAGGGAGACGGCGTTCCGCCCGCATGTTCGATCTTGCCTAGCGCACCATCGACGACTTCATGGAAGGGTCCATAAAAATCGCGAAGCAACTTGATCCAGTCAATATGCTGCTCTTCGACCTGATCCAGCTTCAATTCCATGCCGGCAGTGAAGCCGACATCCATGATCTCAGGGAAAGCCAGGATCAATTTGTCGGTGACGATGCTGCCCAGCAGCGTCGCATAAAAACGCCGGTCGATCTGCTCGACGTATTGTCGATCCTGGATCGTCTGAATGATGGCAGCGTATGTGCTGGGTCGGCCGATGCCGAGCCTTTCCAACTCCTTCACCAGGCTGGCCTCGGTGAAGCGTGGCGGCGGTTGGGTGAAGTGCTGCGTGGGCGACATTTCAATCGGATATACCGGCTGCTTTTCGGCCAATCCCGGTAGCAACTGATCCTCGCTCGACACGCCCGCGACTTTCATGAAACCATCGAAAACGAGCTTGCGACCCGTGGCTTTGAAAACGGCAGACTGCCCGCGCGCGTTCGTCTCGATCATCACCGACGTCTGATCAAACTCGGCGGGTGGCATCTGACAGGCGACGAAGCGATTCCAAATGAGTTGATAAAGTTTGGCCTCGTCTGTCGAAAGTTTTGCATGCGCATCACGCGGGGTGAAGCTCGCATCGGTCGGGCGGATGGCTTCGTGGGCTTCCTGCGCGCTTTTATTACTCGACGCGTAAAAGTTTGGCTTCTCAGGAAGATACCGATCGCCGAATGTGCTTTTGATATACGAGCGGGCCATCGTCAGCGCATCGCCCGACAGGTGAGTCGAGTCGGTACGCATATATGTAATGTGTCCGGCCTCGTACAGCGTCTGTGCGATGCGCATCGTTCGTTGCGCACCCAGCCCTAGTCGGCTGGCTCCACCCTGCTGCAACGTGCTGGTGATGAAAGGCGGCGCGGGGCGACTTGTCGTGCGCTTTTTCTCAATCGACCGCACGGTGAACGGCGGCAGCGTGCCGAGCTTGCCGGTGATCGTTGTGAGGAACTTCGCAGGGCCCTTGGCGTCGTTGTCCTCAACCGTCTTCATCTCAGAGACGACCAAGCCCAGCGCCTCGGCTGCCTTGCGCGCATCCTCCTTAGTGACCGGCTCAAACTTCTTCCCGCCAAACTCCACCAGTTCGGCAATAAACGCCTGATGCTCGCTCAGCCACTTATCCTTCTCGATCTTGGTGCGCTCGCCATTACCGGTCGACGTGAGAAAGGTTGACCATTCACTTGCCACGGCGGATGCGTTTTTCTCGGGGGTGAAGATCGCGCCGATGCGCCAGTGTTCACTGGGAATGAACTTTTCGATTTCGCGTTCGCGATCCACCACGAGACGGACGGTCACACTCTGCACACGTCCCGCGCTCAGCCCGCGGGCGACTTTTTTCCAGAGTAGCGGGGAGATTTCATATCCGACGATGCGATCGAGAATGCGCCGGGCCTGCTGCGCGTTCACCCGATCGATATCAATCTTGTGTGGATTCTTAAATGCCTTCTGAATCTCGGCCTTGGTGATGGCATTGAAGATGACGCGCTGCACCCGCTCGTCGGGCAATCCAAGCGCCTGCTGCAAGTGCCACGCAATGGCCTCCCCTTCGCGATCCAAGTCGGTTGCCAGATAGACCAGGGGCGAATCCTTCGCCAGTTTGCGCAGCTCGCTGACGACCTTGTCCTTCCCACGCTCTTCTATCAGGACATATTCCGGGATGAATGTCTTGAGATCGACGCCCATGCCCTTGCTTGGCAGATCGCGCACGTGCCCCATCGACGCCTTTACCACGAAGTCGTCGCCGAGGTACTTGTTGATGGTCTTTGCCTTCGCAGGCGATTCGACGATCACCAGAGACTTGCCGATTCTTTTGG
>Ga0105047_10010270_pt1 | contig 15325 bp, 20 predicted proteins | sample MAT04_FD_78384 | JGI IMG/M metagenome (GOLD analysis project Ga0105047, IMG submission 78384) | Freshwater microbial communities from Lake Fryxell liftoff mats and glacier meltwater in Antarctica - MAT-04 (megahit assembly) | ecosystem: Environmental > Aquatic > Freshwater > Ice > Liftoff... | reverse complement strand
CCTTTCAGTATTATCTTGACGGATTGTCCCGCGACCTTGGCTGGGGCGTCATTTCGTTGGCTCGTCCTCCATAGATATACCTGTAGCAAAATCGTCTGTTTTAGTATTATCTAGGCGGAATTATCTCGTCACCGCGTCTCGGTTACGATTTCTAGGCCGGCCACCGCGAATACGGCTCGGCCCTTATTCCTCCACTACGACCGCTACGACCCGCACAATTGACCCCACCCTCCCCATGAGCACAATCGGACCATCCACTGCGATGGCTTGCCCCTCCTAGGCCCATGCGTGTCATTCCAGGGTGTCTGGGTCGTTTCAGGTGTTCGACCGGACGAATCGTCACCGGATCGTCACCATTCCAGGTGCTCGTGTGTGTCGTAACGTATTACAAATAAACGTCTTGCGATTTCAAGTGTGATAGCTTCGTCAGCTATCGACCTACTGTTATTGGTGCACTATTCCGGGTGTCTGTTACGCAACGATATTCCATAAGTAATACATACAAAATGACTTACGATACATACGCATCTGGCCTAGTATGCCATCAGCCAGGAAGTCCGGTTGTAGCGGCGGTGCCGGTTCTGATGGTTATGGGAATCGTAACGATACAACAGTCACTACTATCCACCAGTGACGTAGTGTGCAGACGCGCGCTCCAACCGCGCACACATTTCAGACGATTCCAAACTCCAGCCGTCTAGCCTCACTTTCAGCCCCTGCAAATGTCAGATAGTCCTGCCAGAGCCCCTTCCGTCGTATGGTCTGGACCATGACATCCATGAGGACAGCATATAGCCGTCCCTCGTCATCGGTCGGCTTTACTCGCCGCCAGAATGTGTCGAGTACCTCATCGATAATCCAGGGGAACTCTTCTGAAACGTTTGTTACGAGTTTGTTTGCCCGGTCGCCGAAGCGAGTCCGTAAGGCGATGAGATCAGACATTGGTTTCTCCAAAAAGGGTGAAAGGGTTACACGCTCCAGGCGTGAGGCATGCCGGGCAGGATGCCCATTGATTCGGCGATGTCTTTGATGACAGAATCACAGCTGATGGCTTGCCCACTCGTGGTCCGACCCCAAATCGTAAAATCGAGAACGTCGGCGATCGTCTCGCCGTGTGATCTCAACTGGTCGCCGAACCATTCGCTGACGATCCAGTATTCGAGGCACTCTTGCGGCTCGCTGTCCTCTTCCAGTTCGGTTCGTTCTCGCTGGAGTTCATCGATCGACGATTGATACAGCGCGATTTCGCCCGGTTCCTCGCTGGTGTCAATGAGCGTTTCCAATTCATCAATGAGATTGTCAATCTCTTCGACCCGTTCCGAGTGGTCGCAGTGGCGTTCGGCCAGGGCGAACAGTTCGTCCTCATAGTCGCCGGGGTTCGTCCGCATGTATTCGATGAGTGTTGAACAACAGTGGATCACTTCGCGGTCCACAAGTTGGCTCAAGATTCGCTCTTCTTGACTGGTCATTTGATACCTCGCATTCGGTGATTGGGTTCAACAATCAACACTGCATCACGATTCGAGGATGTGCAAATAACTAGGGAAAAAGGCCGAAAATCACAAAAGGCTGACGAAACAGAGGGGTTGAAAACTAACCAGAGAAGACTCTCACAGGTATGTGAGATGTGGTGAGGTGGGAGTGAGCCAAGGACCAAGACACTCGGCATCGCATCACTCTGAGGTGCAACGATCAGTGATCCTGACACTCAACACCAACACTCAAGGTAGCTGTGACCGATAATCAGTTCGGTCAGAACGTCACAGCCCTCAGTTGATGGTCACCCAGCAGTACACAACGCACACTGAAGCCAGAGACGTTATCACCCTTGGATCGTCTGCCCCTTCAGTCGTGGTCACCGATCCGTTGGACATAACAGCTCTCTGAGCGTTGGTGTCCAGGGCAAATACAGATCAGGCTGACATGATGATGCCAGTGGCTGCTGATGGCCGGTGTTACACGTCTTGAGTGGGATGGCTCGGGATGATGCGACCAGTGAGCCGGGAGTTGCTTCGACGTTCCGGGAACAACGTGCTGACGGTCCTTGTGGGAACGGTTCTGGAGAGATCGGCTGACGGTGTTCACAAAGTCTGGCCGGGGAATTGGTCTGGGATATCTGGTGAGCAGGTACGGGCGGAACGATGCTCTGGTGATGCCGGAATTGGTAACGAGCGGAAAAGGCTCTAAGCGCGCAAGCGCGTGGGGTGGTGAGGTCTTTCCCTTGTCATCACACTGAATCACCCCGTAGCATCCAGTCGTTCACATCACACTGAGGAAGAATAAAGGATCATTGAAGGTTTGGGTGACCAACGAACTCGCCAAAGCTAAGACAGGGCTGACCACGGACGAACTGATTGAACGAGTCCAAGCCGCTGGCTACAAGACTACCTCGGACAAGTTCAAGAACGTGATGTATCAGTGCCATGTTTCATGGGGAATAGTTTCAACGGGATGCGGAGAGTGGGCGTTGGGTTCTGGTGCCTGGTTGAGTGTCAGACAAGTTTCAGGGTGAAGTTGTAAGTGTTCAATTATGCGAGCGTCGCACAGGCTGTGTGGCTACCAAAATGAGGTTTTCATTGACAAGACTGTATCCCAAGTGTACGTTGTTCGTGACAACAACACTTAGCACGTCACGAACAACGTACACTTGGGATCAACGTACACTTGGGATACAGTCCTAGGGTAAGTCAATTGACCTCTTGAGGTATCAGTACCATTATCATTCGGTGATTTCCTTCTCTGTTCGGTTTTTTCGTGATAAAACTAAATCCATGCCTCTCATAAAACGTTATGGCCGCTAAATTACAGCTGTGTACGTTAAGGCTCAGAAGACTCTGACCGTCCGCAATTGCCACAGATATTATCTGCCTTAGTACAGCACTTGCATAGCGATCTTGCCACTGTCCGGGTGGCTTCCCCTTGAACTTCGAGTCAACGGCGATCATTGGTATGATCCCGACTACACGTGGCTCTTTGGGGTCTGGATATTTTAGCTCTGTTCTCCCGTAGGACCCGTAACCTACAAGCTGGTTGTCTTCTGAATAGTACAGCCAGATTTTGGTCCCATATTTCGCAACGTCGTTGAAGCATTCGTGGTTTTTGATCCAATCTGAAAGGATCAATTCGAATTCTTGTGTCCCACACTCGAATGACTGAACCGACGCTTGCAACTCCTGTACATAAGGTACTTCTCGCAGTGCTGGCGGCATCCGACATCGCTCTTGCTATGCATGGACGGTCTGTCTTTGTGGGATTTCGACAGTGGGCCGGGCAAGCCCTTTTTTGATGATGTCATCCAAGTTATCCGCTTCCTCTTCAGAAAGATAGATATCCTCGTAGGCCATTTCTACCGGGCTTCTCCGTACACTCACACTCTCGTGAGTTTTTGTCTCACCAGTTGAGGTTGAGTCTAAAATCCCCTCGTAAACTTGGGTCAAACGAAAGGCCTCGACATAGACAACAAGAACACGAGGAACTGACATTTCAGTACGCCAGTTACCTCCATAAGTTCCCTTTACGGTCTCTTCGGAGGCAATCCTGTTGTAGAAGGCAGGTACTTTATCGATGGTGGTTGTCATTGCTGGTCTACCTTGATCCTCGAAAGATGCTCATTGAGAACATCAATGAAGTGCTGAAGTTTGTGCGTGCTGATTGCGACGCTTGCTGTTGGTTCAGCCGTTGAAAACGCAGGAGTTCCATCTTCGGCAAGTGCACCCCCTTTTTCATCCATACTTGCGACAATTGGGGGGCGAACTTGGAAGAAGTGAATGTAGACGCATTCCAGATCACCTTGGAGAACCATGTAGTTAGAATGTTGGCTGGTTGGGAGTAATCGATGCCTGACACGAAACTCAACCATCCCTGGTTTGCCAATTTCGCCAGAGGCTTTGATCTCGTCTGACATTGTCTTCGGCTTTGCTCAACATGCGAAATGTGAATTTCCAGATACTCATGTGAGTATCTGGAAATTTGCCCTACGAGAGATTGTACACAGTGAGATTACGTAGAAACCCGTCTACTTGCAACATGAACTCAAGTTGTCGGTGTGGTGCTTGAGAAACAACGGCATAATCCGCACATTCTGCATTCATCGAAGAAAGATAGGGAACATGTTCCGGGGGCTGTTTGTTTTTGCAAGTCATTGTGAAGAATGTGCTTGCGGATATTTTTCTGAGGTGTTCGGCTTCCTGTCGCTTGGGACGATCCTTTGAGTCCTCAGATGGATTGTCAATTTCAGAGTTAGGGGGGAATCTCAAAAATACCAGTTTGAGTTGCGCGACAGGCTTGGAAGTCGGAATGGGTATTGTTGCTGGGGCGATAGTGACCCGCTTACCCCACTCATCAGAATTGCAAACCTGACGCCTGAGGGCCGGAGCATCCCTGCCCCGGCCCACTTCAACCCCCAGTCAAATCAAGATGCCCGGCTCACAGCCTTGATTGCCGCTTCCCTCATGTGGTCCCTCTGGAGTTGCAGCGATTGGTAAACGCTCCAGACCATTTTGATTGAGGCATGTCCTGCCAAGGTCGCAACTGTCAGAGGCTCGACTCCGTTCATCAGCGCATCAGTTACCCAGGCATGTCTCAGCACATATGCCGAAACTGGGAAATTGAGCTTCCTTCGTAGACGCTCGAACCGACAGATAAGTGCAGCTCCCTTCCAGGGTGCCCCATCCACATTGCGGAACAGTGGTCCCGTCTGGTGCTTCATTGCGAGTCGCTGAATGATGGCCATCGCAGCTGGGGTAAGGACAATGATTCGCTGCCTCTTCTTCCCCTTGCTCTCCAGTCGAGGAAATGTGATCGTCTGCCCCACTCGATTGAAGTGGCGGGCTTCCATGCTCCGCATTTCTTGCGGGCGGCATCCGGTTTCCCGAAGGATCATCAGAACGTCGCGAAACTCTTCATCTTGAACAGCCACGAACAGTTGATCGAACTGAGCGGGACTGATGTAGCACTCGCGAGGAGTTGGGGAGGGGCGTTCGACATTGGTCAGCTGGTTGTTTTCGATCACGCCCATCTTTGCCGCCCAGGAGAATGGGCGGACAGCTGCCCGAACTGCTCCGTTCGCTGTGTTACCTTTCCAGCCTTGTCGATCCAACCAGCGGGTGACATAGAAGGGCTTCAGGTCTTTGAGTTTGATTGAACCAATGAATTCTTTGAACCGCTTCAGGAACCACGAATAGTTCTTGAAGGTCGACTCTGCCTGATGGGACTTCGACCAATCCAGAAACTGGTCGATGATCTCGACGGCCAGGGCTCCGGTTGGAGCAGTGATCTGTCCTGCCATCAGTCCGTGATACTTCTTGAAGGCTTCCTCTTTGTTGACCCCCAGGTCGATGTTCTTTGACCCCAGTCGAAGGAACCAGCGCTGACGCTCTTTACTGAAGTGTGGCTTACGCATTTTGGACCCCATTTCACCCTGTTTGGTGATTTTTGTCACCGGATTTGTCACCATTTCCGGTTTTATGACGTGAGGTCGACGACATAAGTCGTTACACTAACTAAGGTTCGCGGGTGTAACTCAGTTGGTAGAGTGACAGCTTCCCAAGCTGTATGTCGAGAGTTCGAATCTCTTCACCCGCTCTTTGTCACCGTCGTTCGCAAACCCTGCGAACGACGGTGTTTTCTTAGGTTCTGTTTGATCTTTCGCATCGTCTGGCGTGAACATGGTTGCGGCGTCAACCGCCGATTCAATGACACCAATGGACAATAAAGGACACACCGAGACGGGGTTTGGTGCAACCGTCACTGCAACCAAACTTTCCCCCGTCCTGTCCATTGGGAGAGGCTGGAAGCCCGGCATGTCGCTGCCAAGGCTCAACTCAGGCAGAGAGTTCATCGCCCCTGCAACATCCAACACCCGAGTGTCGGTATACGTGCCCATCGTTAGGCTGATATCGCTGTGTCGCATCGCCTCTTGAGCCGTCCGGGGATGGACTCCGCCCTGGCTCAACATGCTTGCGAACGTCGTTCGAAGTCCATGCACGTCAGACGTTTGCCCCCGATCATCTCTCTTCGCGATGCCAGCGGTTTCTAGGTCGCGATTGAAGATGCGGATCATGCCAGTGGGGACATAGAACAGCTTGCAGCTTGGTTCAGCAGTTTCGTCAACGGCCAGCCATTCGCGTAGATTGGCAACCAAGTCGGGCCGGATGTGGATCGTCGCTCCTTGCCTGTTCTTTTCGTCGCGTGCATTCAGGTGCAAACAGGAAGCCGCAAGATCAACTTGTGCCCGCGTGATCGACCGCAGTTCACCTAACCGAAGCCCCGTCGACACCAGCGTTTTGAGAATCAACGCTCGCTCCAACCCCAGACGGTCGAGACTTTCGATGTACTCTGGATTGCTCGCGAGTCGTTCCCGAGCCACGGCGACAGCAGCAGCCAGACCGTCGAACGTGAGTTCAGCTTTCGACCAGTTAGACCTCTTCCCCGATCCGGACGGAATTGACATCCGCCCCTCTTCAGCGAGAGATCGCCAGCGAGACACTATGAGGAGTTTCCCGAGTTCGGCATTCGTCAACGCTCGCCGCTTTCGCCGCGGGTCAGCCTTTTCGTTCGACTTGCTCACGCGGGTGAATGGGTTCGAGAGCAGACGGTCATTCCCGATGCACCAGTTTGAGAACGCGACCAGTGCAGCACGATGAGCGTTCCGAGTTCGTGCCGACATGCCATCGGTCATTCGCTGGGAGAGCCACGCCTCGAAGGATTGACGCCCCAGGTCGCGCAGAGATTTCCACCGGCAGTCCATCGCGACTCTGTGAATCTGTCGCCGCACGTTACCTCGATGCTTGTGGCAAGTCCCCTTCGCCTGGAGGTGGTTCATGTACGCTTCGAAGTGTTCGGCGATGGGAGCGGCCTGATGATCGGAAATAGCGTCCTCCTCGGGCGACAGTAAACCAGCCATTACCCGTACTGCACGAAGCTCATGCCCATGCAGTACCGACCTCGCGGCCCCTTCGTCGCGGCACCCGGTCGACACCACCCGCTTGACACCCTGACCGTAAACGAATGACGCTACATATGTGCTGGATTCCGTTCGAATCCTGGCCTGCCCATTGGCACCGGAGATCACCGGAGCGACCTTAGCTCGCCCATTGCGGGGCTTCCAGCGGGCAAACTGCTGACCAGCCTTGGTGAACAACTCCGCACCGGCAGGGATGGGGCGAGTTACCGTTTTCTTGAAGACGCTGCCCATCTACTCGCCCCCCTTTGGATCTCGCTGACGCACTTCCCAGTTGAGGTACGCCGCCAACTTGTCGAGCGTCTTGAAGCTCATCCCCTCACCGTTCACAAACTTTGAGAGTATCGCCTGGCTGATTCCCGTGTCCTTCGAGATGCGATACCGACTCTGCCCGCACTCTCGCACGAGTTGCCGCATCTGTTCAGAGAATTCAGCCAACGCCTTATGTGTCATCGCCCATCCATTTGCTTTCGATTACATTGAGCATCCTATCCGCCGTCGTTCTGGCGTCAAGCCCACTCCCACAAAATCGCACCAGATGTCGTTTCCCAGCCCTCGGGTTGCGAGACAGCTTCCGGGTTGTCGAAAGCTGTGTGAGTCGGGTGAATGGTGATTGAGCCTTACCGACTTCGGTTGCTAGTCTGTCCACCGGAGCTTCTTCAACCCACCACTCCCGACTTCTTGAATTGTTGACTTCTTGAATTGTTGACTTCTTGAATTGTTGACTTCTTGAATTGTTGAGAGAGAGCAATCAAGAATTCAAGGCGTCAAGAAGTCAAGGTGTCAGTGATAGGGGAAGGCGTCAGTGTGAATTCTTGGAAGTCGAAGGCGTCAAGAATTCAAGGCGTCAAGAAGTCAAGGTGTCAGTGATAGGGGAAGGCGTCAGTGTGAATTCTTGGAAGTCGAAGGCGTCAAGAATTCAAGGCGTCAACAGTTCAGGGACGACAGTACTAGGTGACTCATCGGCTTGAGTGCGACCGGGGGGGAACCACTTCCACACGCCCCCCACCTTTAGAGTCTCGGAGCCGATGGAACGCCTCACCCTTCCCATCGTCTCCGCTGATATATTCTCGCTATCAGCGACAGCCAGAACGACAGCCGCCTCAATCGGGCCGAACTCCAGAGACTCGCGAATCAGCTTCTCAGCCCTCGCTCGATTGTGGGCAGTGTCGACACCGGCAGTCTTCCCCGGCTTCGAGACCTCCTCTTGCAGGTACTCGTCTGCGGTCATGGTCACTGGTTCCGACTCCCAGACCACTCGACCATCAATCAGTCGATAGGCCAGTCCGTCCGACTCTTTCGCGAGGTTCAATTTTCCCAACAGGATTAGCCGCCGCATCGGGTCGTCGCGGTCCTTGAAGAATCCAAGTTGTGCCCGTGCTGCAGCAACGAACGCAATCGACCCCATTGGCTGTGTCAGTGCGTTCCCGCCCTTGGCCTTGGCCATGTGACCAACCATGACGACGGCCACGCCATACTTCGCAGCGAGTGCCGAGAGCGGGGCCAGCATCGCCCGCACCTCTGCGTCACGGTATTGATCGACCTTGCCGCAGAACCCCGATATCGGATCGATTAGCACGAGCCGCGTGTCAGGGTTATCGATCAGAAGTTGTTCAAGGATTGGTATGTCGGTGTCGAGTCTGAACCCGCGTTCTATGACTTCTCCGTCTCTTCCATCCTCGCAAACCGATTCCAACGCGATCACCTTGGACGGGTCACCACCCGCGGCCAGCAATCGGGGCTTGACCGTATCGCCCAACCCGTCCTCGCACGAGACGACGATGACGTTCCCAGGTTCCCGAGACTCACCGGGCAGGTCTGGCCATGCTGCACCAGTCGTCACACGAGCCGCCATATCGATACTGACGAACGACTTTCCGATTCCCGGATTCCCAGAGAACAGGGTCAGCTTCCCAATGGGTATCCGGTTCCTCCACAGCCACACAACATCTTCGGCCACTACTTCACTCAGCCGCGTAGCTTTCGCACGCGGTCCTCTTGTCTGCACCATCACGGGTTACCTCACCTTGAATATGAAAACACGTCATCGGCATCGACTGGCCCCATCGGCAAGGATGCTCGCTGACAACTAGACCGGCGTCGCGGTCGCCTCTCGCTCAAGCCACGACCGCAGACACGACACCGGATACAGAACGACCTTGCCGAGTCGGATGCAGCGTATATCGCCACTGTCAGCCAGACTGGTCAACAGTCGCTCCGTGATCCCCATCGCCCTGGCCGCATCACGCGAACGCAGGGCAAGCGGTTGAACCGGCACGCGAGCATCAGCCATCGCTGCACCCCCCGATATTCAGCCGTTTGGCCTGTCGCCAAGCGTTCTCGTGACTTGTGCCCGCCGTCATCTGGCACCGGATGAACATCTCTAATTTTTGTTTCAAGAGAGTTGTCCTCTGCCAGCCTGACTTGGCGGACCGACGTTTGTTTTTCATGATGGACTTCACTCTCCACACCCCCCGACGTTCAACCGCTCGGCCTGTTTGAATGCTTGCTCGAGCGTTTTGCCCGCAGACAACTGCCCCCGAACGAATGCCGCCAGCTTCACGGCATGCGGAGACGGCTGGGACTTCTTGACCTTGAGTGCCGCCAGACGATCACTGCGTTTGAAACTCTTCAATGCGTACTCCATTGGTTAGTGTGTGTGGGTTATGCGTTCACCGGCTGGAAGTCCTTGGGACACCCTGCCGCAATCCAGTCGTTAATCGTCTTGGGTGCCCATCTGAGCGAGTGACCAATCCGCATTGGTTTCGGCACCTTCCCGCCGTCCACCAGTCGGCGTACCGTTCGATCAGACACCCCGAGCGCGAGAGACACGCCCAGGAGGTCCATGAGCTTTGGTTCATCAGCCATCTCTGTTCTCCATGCAGTTCAGTAATTCGACCCGGTCAGAGCGGCAAGCCGTGCTTGTTGCTTCGAGTCGAGTGTGGGTGTCAGCCAATTGCGGTCATCTCGTCCCACATAGAGAGAGACGCAATCGGATCGATTTGGGAAAGATTTTTATTTCCCAAACACAAGAGGCATTGCCAGTCATGAAGCGGTGATTCACTGCCATTGATTGTCCATGCCGGACTTCGCGTTTCGTGCCCCCATACAAAGATACTTTTGACTGGATCGATTCGGGAAAGATTTTCATTTCTCAAAGGTGATAGAAAACGCCAGTCACCCACCCGCCACGGGAAACAGCATGGAGGGTGGGGCTGGCCTCGTTAGATTTGATCGGCCACCGAATACCAGACCTCGACTGCCCCCTCAGTGAACCCGCGAACAAATCCGTCTCTGTGAGGCAAGTGGTCGGTGTCGTCGCCGTTGCCGGTTGCAATGTCCCAGAACTCTTGGCACTCGCCCCGGCTGAACGCGTGTGTCCCCAGGATCGCGGTGGCCACGAGTTCCCACACCGGCTGGCCGTCGTCTCGACTCGTGAGTATCTCGTCGCGTTCCTGCTTCGAGTTCTCATTCCACCAGACCGACAAGTTCGAGAGCTCCCGGTGTGAGGCTGTGTCAGTGGCCCACAACCGCCCCGCTGCCATCCCCTCGGTTCGGCCCTCGCTCTCGGATTGAGCCTTTGAATCGCGAAGACGTTGGATCAGCTTTTCCATTTGCAAACTCCCTTTGATGAGTGAGCGCGCACGAATACCCATCGGACGCGCTCAGGTAGACCGGCGACGGCGGGGCGCACAAGCACCCTCGTTCACATCGCTCTTGAACTCGAAGGAGCCAACACGGCACCATCGGCACTCTGCGTTTCTACAGCCAGTCACACACCCGCCGATGTTCTTGTTCCACGGCGAGTGGGGTTGACGACGCCATCTGAAATCGGGGCCTTGGTCATGGGACTCTTGACATCCCGTCAGATTGCATCGTCTCGGGCTGATGGTATCCACCGTCTTGCAACCGTCAACAGCCTTTTCCTCGACATTTGTGGCGTCCCCTTGCCGGGCCGGTTGTCGAGCGGTGGTCGTCCGGTAGTCGTGTTTGGATTGGTGCGAAATCGATAAGCACAGGGCCTCGAAATAATGGCCTTTGTAAGTCTCGCTGAGACTCTGCGATCTCGAAAAAAACTTTTGGATTGGCGAAAGTTTTTGGCCGTCTCCTCGTGTTCTGGAGACTTGTGTCACAGAAAGCAGTTGCGTTTCGTTTGTGTCACTTGAGGCGTCCATACCTAAACAGGCAGTCGCAACGATTAGCAAACTGAAAACAGACAGATAGCGTGCGTTTCACCTAGTGATAATTTTTCTGGTAGCAAACTTTTCGCAAACTAAAGCATCCGGGAACGCACAAATTCGGCAACTGCAAACAGTCGGGCACTCTCGATTCCGTGTTGGTATCCGTCTCTCACCTTCCCGCCAGAGTGGCCCATCACACAATCAACCGCTCGGGAGTCGGCGTGCTGGTCGCGATGGGCCTGCGGTCGGTCGTGCCAAAAAGGGTCGGCAGGAAAGGCACCCTCGAAATCCGTCGAATCGTGAGCGAATCGCACTGGACGAGACGTGCCAATAAGGTATTAATCTACTTGGCACACCACCGTGTGGCCGATACCGTCGTGCAACGCCAAGGGAAACCCGCCATGAAGAAGATCGCCTGTTACTGTCGGGTCAGCACGCGACAGCAAAAGAACGACTCCCAGGAAGCCGAGATTAGAAAGTGGCTGGAAGGGAACAGCATCGACCCGGCCCAGGTCGAATGGTATCTCGATCACGAGTCCGGCAAGACACTCTCTCGGCCAGCATTCGACCGACTGCAACAGGACATCTTCAGCGGTCGAGTGAAGTCGGTGGTTGTCTGGAAGCTGGATCGGCTGTCACGGCGACTTCGGGACGGGGTGAACCTTCTGGCCGACTGGTGCGAGCGGGGCTTGAAGGTCGTCGTGGTGACCCAACAAATCGAACTGAATGGAGCAGTCGGTCGGATGATCGCTGCCGTCATGCTGGGACTGGCAGAAATCGAGCTTGAGTATCGCCGGGAACGACAGATGGCCGGGATCGCCGTTGCACGCAAGCGAGGGAAGTTCTTGGGCCGCAAGAAGGGGACAACCATCGGGAGTCCCGACCGTGCCAAGGAACTCAAGCAGCAGGGTTTGACGGCCCCTGAAATCGCCAAGGCAATGGGAACCAGCATACGCACCGTCTGGCGATATCTTGGGCCGGTTGCGGGGTAGGGGATTCGGTTCGAGTGGCCGCGTGGAAAAGAACAACCCCCACCCTTTTTCCGCAGAGGCGGTCGAGGGAGGGGGAGAGTGGCCAACAAAATGTTCCTGCGTCCGTCAAATCGATTTGCTCGCCAACCAGAAAACGGGGACGCAATCACACTTTCCGTTATGTGTCAGGCAGTCGCACTATTCATTCCGGCGATACATCATCGTCCGGCCCCCGATACCTGTGATCGCTTCCGCTGTCCCTGAAGGATCACGGCCTGTTGCATCTTCGTCACAGAATCGACTTCGGCACGTAACCGCTCCGTGTCGCCCTGCATTCTCGCCATCTCGGAAACGCTCTCTCGCAGTGCTGACGCTGTGTCCCGGCTCACGGTTCCCAGCTTCTCAGCGTTCTGTACAGTCTCGTTTGCCATGTCCACCTGGACCTTTCGCACGTCTTCGCCATCGGCCTTCCCCGTGTCGAACTGACGCTTGGCGAGTGCCACCGCCTTCTGTCGTGCCGCCGCGATATCCTTCTGGCTGCCACCGCTGGAGTCTGCTGAAGCGGCTGCCTCCATGCCCTGTCGATTTGCGAACGCAGTCCTGACCTGGTCGCGTGACTGTGAGCCAATGAGAGACTCAGCCCCCTTCACGTCGCTCCCACTCAGCAGCCGCTTCCGCTCGTCGATGTTCTTGCGATCTTGGTCGAGCGACTCCTTGGCGAGTTTCTCCTTTGTGTCGGCCTCTTCCTTGGCGATGCGTTCCCGTTCAGCCGCTGAGTCAGCAGCGAGCTTCACCGACTCAGCAGCGAGCTTGGCTGACTCGCTCGCGGCATTGGCCCTGACTTGCTTGAGCCGCTGCTCTGCCTGCACAATCTTCCCGATTGCCGCCTGCCTGTCTTCGTCCGACAGCTTCTCCTCTTTGGACCGCTTCCGAAGTGCCTCCGTCATGTCCTCGATCACATCTTGCAGCTCTCCCTCAGTCTCGATCTGACCGAGTGCCGCTTGCGTCGCGTCTGCATCACGGGCCGCTTGGAGCTTGGCAAGGCCTACCTCCACCTTGTCGAGTTCCTTCTTGTCCTCCTCTTGCTGTTTCGTCGCCTTGCGGGTCTCTTGCCGTGACTTTCTGGACTTCTCTTCCATCGCCTGCATCTCGCCTAGAACCTCGCGAGTCCCCTCGGCGAACAGTCCAAGTCCCTCACCGATAACAACGAGTCCATCCGCGTAGGAATCTTGAACCAAAACCCACGCGTCGGGAATCGCCTTGAGTGCCGGGATCACATCTTCCCGGATCGTATCTGCCAGACCGCCGAGCATGTCTTGGAATACCGGGTCTTCCGCGATCTCCAGCATTGCAGACTGGACTTCTTTGAACGACTCCTGAAGCTCAATCGCCGCAGGGTTCCCGTTCTCAGCAGCCCACGCGATGGCCTCGCCAACTTTCTTGCCAAGCTCAACGACCTTCTTGGCGACATCAGCTACGGCGAGATACGCCACGGCAATCGTCTTGATCTTGTCGCGGCTCTGTGAGGCACCATCCCCAACCTTCTTCAGCGATTCCCCGGCACCTTCTGCAGCCCCAGAAACCTCGCTGAGTGATTGCTCTCCCGAATCCGCCATTCTGGACAGTTCGTCCTTCAGTGCCGCGGTGCGTTCCTTCAACGCCCCCAGGTCGCCGAACAGTTCTTTGGCCACTTGATCGAGCTTGTCGTTCGAGGACTCTGCCTGAGTCGCCATGCCATCCAGTGCGGCACTGGCTTCCTTGGCCCCCACCTTCACGCCGGACGCATCCAAGTTAGCTGTGATTGTAATCGCCATTCACTTTACTCCATCATTTGAAATTGAATTCGCTGTCGACGTACTTCGTCGACTCGCGTTTGTAGATCGTCCCACCGTGCCGCCAGTACCTTCGAGCGAGCCAGCGAGATCCCCGCTTCTGCCTCAGTGGTGGCTGATGCCATTGCCTGTTCGCAGTCCAAGACAGCCGCGTCGAGCTGGTCCCGCTGAGACTCAATTCTCAGTCCCGCAATCCGAAGATCGTCCAGCTTCTTCCGCCGTTCTCTTCGTCCCGCTGGTGTCTCGTGTCGCATGCTGCCCTCCAAGAAAACCGCCCCCCGGCGACGAGCCACGACGAGTGACCCGCCACCGGGGAGAGGAACACACGTTCGATCAGAACGATTCGACCAACATCGCCTCGGCCTTCAGCCGGTCGAGTTCGTCCACCAGTCCGGGTCGCTGTGTCGCCAGCGTATCGACCACTTCGCGGAGCTTCGGCAGTTGCTCCGTCAGTCGATCGGCTTCCTCAAGACGCGATTCTCGCTCCCAGTCTGGACCGGGTTTGTAAGTCGACTTCTCGGAGATTGCCGCCTGACACTCGTCGACGGTCCAGCCGCTCCGCTCAATGCGTCCGTTCAAGTCTGCGAGTCGATCACTCGCCGCCTGGATGCGTGATTTCAAATTCGGATCACACGAGTTCCGCAACTCTTGCTGTGCCGTGCCGCCCGCTCGCTCGCCTTCCCGAGCCCCCCCCGCCAGCAAGCGGAGTTCTCGCACCCTGATTTCGTGAGACTCTCGCAGTGGTCGGAACCGCTCCACCTCCTCAGTCAACGCGGCCTGATGTCGCTGGTAGTCCTCGCGATGTCCGGGAGCTTCTGCGATCAGAGCCACTAGCCGACGCCGCTCTCGCAGTCTGTTCAGAGCCGAGTCGAGTTCGTCCGCCGTCTTCCCGAGCCGGTCGAGTTTCGATTGCAGAGAGTCTGCATCTGGTACTTTCTTCGACTCGCTCAAGTCGATCACGAGTTTGCGAAACTCGGCTTCCACCTGTTCCGACTTCTCGGCCTGACGAGCTGCCAGTGCCTGTGCAAAATTCATCTGAATCATTCTTCTTCTCCGTGAGTGTGTGTGTCTCCCGCCCGGCGACAGCCAAGCGGGGCGGGTGTGAGTGTTCGGCTATCTGCCGAGATGGTTTGGTGGCTTCGGAAACATCCGCTTGACCTTCACTGGCTGGACGCGATTGCACCCCGCTAAGATCGCGTCAACGCTGGCACTGCTGACCCGGTAAAGCTTTCCGATCATCGTGTGAAGCAGTTGGCCAGAACGACACAGTCGACGAACGGTTTCATCCGACACATTCAGCGTTCTTGAGACTTGCGTCACAGAGAGCATGGTTTCAGTGTTCAAAGGGTCGGTCATGTCGCACCGCCTTCCGTCACACTG
>Ga0105047_10010267_pt1 | contig 15328 bp, 15 predicted proteins | sample MAT04_FD_78384 | JGI IMG/M metagenome (GOLD analysis project Ga0105047, IMG submission 78384) | Freshwater microbial communities from Lake Fryxell liftoff mats and glacier meltwater in Antarctica - MAT-04 (megahit assembly) | ecosystem: Environmental > Aquatic > Freshwater > Ice > Liftoff... | reverse complement strand
CAAAAGTGACTATCCTACTCGTCCGACGTAATTAATTCCTCTGGCGACCAGTGCCGGACTGGTCGTTGCCCAACACCGACGCTTCCGTTCTTTTGCATTTTGCATTTTGCATTTTTTCAGTAGCTGATCACATCATCCAGAAGGCAGATGGTCAAGACGCGCGCCATTCGCACGTAGGTCATTTTGCGGTTGCTGCGGAGCGTGCCGAGTTTTTTGGTCTCGTGGGTGTAGAGTTCCTTGGTGCTTTCACTGTCGACGGTGTCGTGCACGTCGACGTTGGAGAGCCTGAGGTAATCGGCGCCCGCGGATTCCAGGTGCCCGATGATGATGTACGACGAGTCGGTATCGACGACGATCTGCTTGCCAATCAATTTATCGAGCTCGGCAGTAAACGGTTTTTGCGGCACGTCAGACATGGTTTTAAATCCTTTCAAATTCCAGTCTAAAGCAAGCGCGGGCGGGGGCAATAGGCTTGATGGCTATGCATGAGTCTGTTTCCCTCTCCTCTTTGAGGAGAAGGGTCGACGTGAGCGGGAGCGACGGCGGGGAGAGAGGTTGAGAGCAATTCACAGACGAATGTAGACATGTGATCGAAGATTTCCGTCACTCGCCGCGGAGCGGCGACGGGAAATTAGCCGGGGGCTGCGTCCGCCGCAGCGGACGCAGCCCCCGGACCGCAGCCCCAATAGATCATTGCGCCCCGGCAGGGGCTGCAGGAGACGTGCGTTATCAGTGAATTTCTAGCGGCCCCTGCCGGGGCCGCGACTGTACTTCGCACGATTCCGGGGGCTGCGCGCGACGGCGCTTGCCCCCGGCTAATCTCCCGTCGCCGCTCTGCGGCGAGAAACAGCACGAGCGAAAAAAAGCTTGGCAGATTCTCCTCTTCGTAGACGGCTACATCCGGTCGTGATTTGCTATATTGAGTCGCGCGTAATGAAAGTGACAGAGGAATACGCCCCAACAGCCGGTCGTATTCCTCTATCACTTCACTTATCAATGCGCGACTCAATAATCTCCCGTCGCCGCTTCGCGGCGAGTGAACAGCATGGTTTACCTGTACGAGTAGCCGCGTTCATAATGACCATTGGTCTTATGGACGGCGACTTGTGAAGGGCGGTGCTGGCGGCCCAGTTCGATGGCTTTCAATTCGGCTTGAAACTTCGAATCGAGACGCGCTAATTCGACGTTATGCTCCATTACCTTCCAGCGCCCGTCGCGGGTGGGAAACACGTTATAGATATGCACTTCAGTCATGGGCGTCATCGGACTGCTCCTTCCATGATGCGCCTAAATAGAATGCAAACGAGTGGCCGTTTGTAGTTTCAATGGGGACTACGCGATTTAAACGGAATTACCACGAAGTCACAAAGACACGAAGGGGCACCAAGAACGGATTTTAAGTGTAAGTGCTTTGTGTTCCTCTCACTTACCAAGCCGTTCTTCGTGCCCCTTCGTGTCTTCGTGCCTCGGTGGTAAGTCTGTTCCTGAAAAATTGATTTCAATGCGCAAGTCTGCGCCGATTTCAACGTTGTCAATTCAGGAACTTTGCGCATACTTGAGCGTGCTTCACGATTGACCCGCTTTGAGGAGCTTAACCCATGAACTTTCCCCGTTTGACACTTCTCCCCGTAGTGCTGGTGATGCTGGCCGGTTGCGGCAGCCCGCCGCCGCCGCCCAAGAGCGCCAGAGATGAGATCTCAGGGGCGGAGCGCGCGCTGGCGTCGGCCCGGCAGGCGGAGAACCGCGGCGATCTGGATCTGGCTCTGAGCGAGTACCGGAGCGCGCGCGAATACGTCAATAAAGGAAAGGAGTTCGCTCGGAACGTTGAATTGAGTCTATTGAACGATATGGAAAAGGACGTGCGCAAGAAGATCACGGTGCTGGAGACCAAGAAGGAGACGGCGCCCAAGCCGATCGCTAAGCCGATTGTGATTGCAGGGGCGAAGGCCGAGGATCCGCAGGAGAAGATTCGCAAGGCCGAAGAGGCGAAGAAGAAGCTGGATGACGCAGAGTCAGCTCAGAAGAAGAAGGATCTGGCGGCGCTGTACGATGTGAAAGACAAGCCCAAGGCGGCCAAAAAGAGCGACGACGAAGAAGCCGAAGCGGATCCCAAGCCGAAGGCTGCCGCCGCCAAAAAACAGGATGGCAGCAAGGCGGATGATGCTGAAGAGACGGCCGTGAAGCCTGCGGCAAAAAAGATCGGCCCGTTCCCGGAAGTAGGCGCGGAGACTCCGCCTTTAGAGATCGTGAAACTGGAGAAGAAGGGCAAGTTCGCGATCTGTTACTTCCAGCTCTATAATAAAGGAAACGACGGCAAGCGCATCGGCAACGTGGGTATTTTCTTTAAGAATGCCAATGGGAAGGCGATGAACAATCCGGCGGCGGCGATCGCGTTTACATTTTCAAAATTCACGGCCACGGCGGCCAACCCCTACGACCAGCACGCTGCGTATGCGATCACGAGCGGCTCGCACCAGATCACCGGCACGGAAGCGCTGCAGTTGGTGGGAGTCGCGGAGATTGAGAAAGCCAGCGAGGTGCAGTCGGTGGGGGTGCGGGTCGTTTTTGACGACGGCACGGACGCGACGGCTAGCGGTCCGGCGGGCGGCGCAGCGGCCGAAGCAGGAGCCGGATTAGATTTGATAAAGAAGAAATAAGCGCACCTAGTGCACTTTCGATCAGCTTTTTACCCAAAGAGACTGACGCGTCGGTTAATTTACTGATTTTATAGTTTTGCAGTCTTGACATCCCGTCCAAGAGTGCTAAAAAGACCTCAAACCGTTATACATTTTTGTTGTGTTCCGAGCACTGCAATGAGTGCGGAACGCCAGACACTCGAATGTTTTGAGTGTTAAAAGAAACGTTGCACAGGGTTTCTCAGGTCAGGCAGTTGCGCGGGCTTCTGCGGATCTTGAAGAAGAATAGACGTAAGGGGAGGGAATGATGGGTCTCACGCGAGGCATCATGGCAGTGCTTATTGCAGCCATGATCTTGGTTAGCCCGGCTCGAGCTGGTACCGCCGATGCGACGCAAGTCGAAATCGAACAGCTTAAGCAGGACTTAGAAATTCTACGCCGCAAGCTCCACGATCAGGGCGCGCAAGTGGCTCGCAGTCCAGTCGATAAGATGATGGACAGCAAGTACGGCCCCGACGCGCAAGTGACCACGCGCAACGGCAAGCTGACAATCGGCGGACTGCTGCAAGTCTGGTATTATTCAATCGAGAACGACAGCCGCGGCATTTTCGATCTTGCCGATGGCACCGTTCGCGATTCGAATCAGGCCAGCGACAACGACAGTTTCCGCATTCGCCGCGCTGAACTCAGCTTCACCATGGAAGTGCATGAGAACATCACCGCGCACGTGATGATCGATCCGGCCCGCGAAGCTATCAGCTTCCCGGACCTCAACGGTGGCTACAAGCGCCGCAACCAAATCTCGCCTGAATTCCGCGACGCGAACGATGCGCCGGGCTCGGTTTCAACGATCTCCAATGTTCAGTTCGGCGCCGGCGGCGTGCCCAACCTGCTGCAGGACGCCTTCATCAACTATCACGGTGTTGTGCCGCACCACGATTTCACGGTCGGCCAGTACCTGCCCCTCTTCGGTGAAGAAGGCCCGCGCTCCAGTGCGCAGCTTGACTTCGTCGAACGCTCGTTCATCGGCAATCGCGCCAATGGCCGCGACTTGGGTGCCACCATCCACGGTTCGTGGTGGGGCGATGACTGCGACGGCGGCAACGGTCGCTTCCAGTACTGGCTCAGCGCGTTCAACAGCGCGGGCAACTACCACGGAACGGCCGGACAGGCGCAGAACCGTGGCGACGACAACGATGCAAAGGATTTCCTCGGCACCATTCTCGTCCGACCAGTGTGGGACGACTGCGGCCCCTGGGGTCACTTGGAATTGGGTTACTCCGGCGGCTTCGGCAAGCACGGCGAAGCAGGCAATGCCGATCCGTTCGAAAACCCGGTCAATGGTTTGAATCGCCAGAAGACGTGGGCCATTCGCCACGCAGCTTGGATTTGGTACCGCCCAGGTGGTCCGGTCAAGGGTCTGTGGTTCCGCGGCGAATACCAGTCCATCAAAGATCGAAATGCTCCGGGCACGGTCCTGGCGCTCGGCAACGGCGGAGCAACCGGTGTTGACGCCGACGACGGCTTCGTTCAGACGAACCCCAATCCGTTCACGGCGCATGGTTGGTACGCAGCAACCGGATACAAGTTCAGCGAAAGCCGCTGGGCGGAATGTGGCATGCCGAGCTTCCTGCAGAACATGGAAATTGCGTTCCGCTACCAGGCATTCGACAATGTCGAAGTTGCCGACCTTGATAATCCTGCTCAGACCGACAATTTCAAGACGCAGGTCTGGACCGCTGGACTCAACTACTACATCAAAGGTCACAACGCCAAGATCCAGTTAAACTACAACCGGATCGACGACCCGAATGTCGACACCACAGATGCCCGCAATTTCCATAGCGTGCACAACGATAACTTCGTGGTGAACTTTCAGGTCGCGTTCTAAAAAAGCAGTTCAATAAGTAAAGAAACCGGGCAGATCCCGCGACTGCCCGGTTTTCTTTTATCCAAAAAGACGGCCCCGAAAAGGGGGCCGTTTTTCCATGGGCTGGAATCGCACTTAGTCCAGTGTTGTTAATGAAGGGAAAGAAGACTTGAAACGATTCGTTTCGGCGAGCCGCAAGTTCCCGTGTCGAGGCTGCGGGTAAGTCACCCGCAGCCCTCCGCTGTCGTTCCGCGTGATCTGTTCATTTTACTTGTTGTATTTGACATCCATCGGTTGTTCGGCTTTCTTATCCAGCGATGCGCCTTTTCCAAGTGTTGCCTGGCACTGTTGCGCCATTTCCAGATGGTGTTGCAGCACCGGCAGCGTCTTGGTGGCAAAGGCCTTCACCTGCTCCTGTTTTCCATCGCGAATATAGTTCTTGAGAAGGTCGATCGATTCCATGTGGCTCTTGACAGTCCAGCCCACGAATTCACGGTCAAATTCGGCGCCCTGAAGCGAGGTCATTTTGTCGCTCAGCGTGCGGTGGTCCGCATGCTGGCCATCCACCACCGCGCCGAGCGTTCCGGCGATGGTCTTCAACTCCTCGTTGGCTTTCGTATGATCAGCCTCCATGTGCTTGCCCAGGTTTTTCACGTCAGCGTTGGTGCTTTTCGCCTGAGCCATCTTTGCAAACGCGACTTCCATGGCACCCTTATGGCAAACTGTCTTCACGAATTTCTCATCCATCTGATCGACGGCAGCTCGTGCCATTCCTGCCAGAACGAAAACCGCACAGGCGGCGACTAATACTTTTTTCATAGATATCTCTCCTTTGTCCTCGTTTCGGGATTGGGTTCCTTTTGAAAAAAGGCAACCCTGCGGCATCCCGCTGCTTCTACTTAATTGTTGTGATGTGCACACGAGGGGCCCGACGCTGAGATTTTCAAACGAAACGGCGAGCGTGCGGGCACGGAATCCCGCACGATTAAATGGAGCATATTTTTATATAGTTGAACTTATGCCGGTTCGTATTCGTGGGACCAGCAAAGCTCTTCTGGCAGCAGGACTTTGCCCGCGGCGACGGCCTTGGGATGGCTCTTGACCCACATCTGTTCGAAATCTTCTTTCGTGGCGTAGCCTTCTTTTCGAATATCTTCGTCGGTGATATCTCCGACGCGCATTCGAGTGACGCGGACGAATCGGAAAATCTTGCCGCGCACGCGGAACTGGTCGCCCTCGTCGCCCCACTTGCGGTGGCGCCGGCTCATGTGTTTTCCGCCCTTGAGAATCTGTTCGACGTGATGCGGCAGAACCATGAAGGCCGCGCCGTATTTATCATCCAGATCGCTGACGCGATTCAGAATCTCATCTTGTAGCAGCGCCTCAATCGTCCCTTCGGCTTTGCGCAGCAGCGACACCTGCGCCACGTAGCGGTCGGAGAGCGGGCGGGCGATGCCGAAGGTCGTAGTCAGCAGCATTGCCGTGGCGCGCTCGCGGGCCAGCGCGTCGCCGGCCGGCTCGGCCGCCTCCAGCTCCGCGTACTTCTGCCATGCCAGCTTTAGTCGCTCGCCTTTTTCCTGCTTCAGTTCTGGAGTCATCTGCGGATCATTCCTCTGCGCGCTCTCGACGCAATTTATTGCACTTTTGCCGCGTCGCTGAAGTGTATATAACCCAGCGCTCGGCAAAATTCTAATGCCGCCGCGCTGCTTTAATTACTTTTGGATTTGGGACAAAGAAACGAAAGGAACAAGATTCATGTCACGCGCCGTTATCGTACTGATTGCTCTACTGGCCCTGGCCACCGCTCAGGGTGCCGAGAACACCCTTCACAGCTTCGAACGTATTGTGCTCAGCGAACAGTTCTTTGCCGAAGGCGCAAACTTCGCCGACTTCAACAAAGACGGCAAGATGGACATCGTCGCCGGCCCGTTCTGGTTTGAAGGCCCTGATTTTAAGACAAAGCACGAATATTACCCGCCACCGGACGGAAAAATGAACAAACCCGTGGACAAGAAGGGTTATGCAAAAAACTTTTTTGCCTTCACGTACGATTTCAATGCGGATGGCTACCCCGATATTCTGATTTTCGGCTTCCCCGGCGAGGACGCGTCCTGGTTTGAAAACTCAAAGGGCAAGGACGGCCCTTGGACGCGCCACAAGATTTTCAACGTCGTGGACAATGAATCGCCGCAATTTGAGGACATCACTGGCGATGGCAAACCAGAGATCATCTGTACCACCGGGGGATTCGTGGGTTATGTCGAAGCCGACTGGACCGACGCGGCGAAGCCCTGGACTTTCAAGCCGATTTCGGTCAAAGGAGGCTGGCAAAAATACACGCATGGTCTCGGCATCGGCGACGTGAACGGAGATGGCAAAAAGGACATTCTCGATTCAAACGGCTGGTGGGAACAGCCCGCCGATTCGACCAAGGGCGAGCCCTGGAAATTGCACCCGTCCAAATTCGCACGCGGCGGAGCGCAGATGCACGTCTACGACATCAATGGCGACGGAAAGAACGATGTGATTACCAGCATCGCCGCGCACGAATACGGGCTTTCGTGGCACAAGCAATTGCGCAATGACAAAGGCGAAATCTCCTTTAAGGAACACGTCATCCTGCCGACATCAAACAAAGGCACCGACAATTACGGCGTTCAATTTTCGCAGCTTCATGCCGTGGACATGATCGACATGGATGGCGACGGCGTCAAAGACATCATCACCGGCAAGCGCCACTGGGCGCACGGCCCCAGCGGCGATCCTGAGCCGCAGGCAGACCCCGTTCTCTACTGGTTCCAGACCGTTCGCGGTGGACCAGACAACGTCACCTTCATTCCGTATCTGGTCGACAAAGATTCCGGCATCGGCACGCAAGTGGTCACCGGCGACATCAATGGCGACAAGCTCCCTGATATCGTCGTCGGCAACAAGCGCGGCATCTTCGCCTTCATCCACAAAACCGCACAGGTCAGCAAAGAAGAGTGGGATAAGGCGCAGCCCCAGCCGGTAAAGAAGTAAATTTGTATCGAGAGTGGAGCAAAAATTCGTCGAGGGTGGAGCAGACATTCTTTGTGAGGGTGGAGCAGACATTCTTGTCTGCTCGATCATACATTGGGTAGACAGGAATGTCTGCCCCACTCTATTAAAATGAGCATCTAAAGGAGAATCGGGATTGTCGAAAGTGTTGAGGGTAATACTGCTGGCCCTGGTGGCCGTCGTGGCCATGGGTCAGATGTTGCACGTCAGCGCCGATGAAAAGCTGACGATCAAACAGATCATGGAGAAGTCGCACAAAGGCAAAGAGGCGCCCATTCAAGTGGTGCTCGCCGGCAAAGCCGATGAAAAGCTGCTGAAAGAATTCCTCGGCTGGTTCGAGTCGATGGCCGCGCAGAAGCCGGAACTCGGCGACGAAGCGAGTTGGAAGACCAAGACCGCCGCGCTGGTCGAAGCCACCAAAGGTCTAATCGAGAAGAAACCGAACGCGCTCGAGACGATGACGACCGCGTCGGATTGCAAGGCTTGCCACTCGATTCACAAACCTAAGAAAAAGTAATGCGAGCGGTTCGGTTCCGTTTCCCTCTCCCCTTTGGGGAGAGGGTCGACGTGAGCGTAGCGAACGCGGGGTGAGGGGTGGACGCGCGGATTTGCAATCCACGCGTCCACCCCTCACCCCCAACCCCTCTCCCCGAAGGGGAGAGGGGAGAACAACGGCAACATAAATGCAACCGACGTGACACAGCCCCCGGCACTTTTTTCGCGTCAATCTGTTTTTGACAAACCCGCCGAGCCCGCTAGGATCGTTCATTGAATTGGATGGGGTTAAAACCGTGATTCAGCGCAGCACTTTTTTTGCGTACTTTACCTATCCCTGGCGCAGACTAGGGCTTGGGGAACGCGCATAAAACGACGAGCAAAGCAAAACGTCTAAGCGTCCCAGGCCCTGAGAAAACTCAGGGCTTTTTTTGTTTTGTTCGATACCCATTCGAGCAGTCAAAGAACAAACGGAACCTGAGAGGATTGGGCATGTCCGAAAAGCTTGAGAACCGCAACATTCAAGGAGCAATTCCCTTGGTTCCTCCACGAGAAATTAAAGCACGCTTGCCACTTAGCAAGGTCTCGGCCGAACTGGTGGGCAAGACGCGCAACGACATCTGCGCTATCATTCACGGCCGCGATACCCATCGCGTCGTGGTTGTCATCGGCCCGTGCTCCGTGCACGATCCCGAGGCGGCCTTCGACTACGCCACGAAGATTCACAAGGTCGCGCGCGCAACCGCCGACCAGCTTGTGATCGTGATGCGCACGTACTTTGAAAAGCCGCGCACCACTGTCGGCTGGAAGGGCTTGATCAACGATCCGCATCTGGATGGAAGCTGCGACATCGCCACTGGCTTGGAGCGCGCGCGCGCGCTGCTGCTGCGCATCAACACCCTGGGCGTGCCCTGCGCCAGCGAGATGCTCGACCCGGTCACGCCGCAGTACATCGACGACCTGGTGAGCTGGGCCGCGATTGGCGCGCGCACCACCGAGAGCCAGACGCACCGAGAAATGGCCAGCGGACTTTCGATGCCCGTGGGCTTCAAGAACGGCACCGACGGCGGCATGCAGGTGGCGCTTAACGCCATGATCTCGGCGCGCCATCCGCACAGTTTCCTGGGCATCAACGTCGACGGCATGACCTCAGTGATCAAGACGATGGGCAACCCCGACCGGCACATCGTCCTGCGCGGCGGCGGCGGCAAAACCAATTTCGCTCCGGCCGATATCGAACGCGCCGCGGCGCTGGTCAGTGAAGAAGGCATCGTCCGGCCGGTGATGGTCGACTGCTCGCACGGCAACGCCAACAAGGATCACACACGCCAGGGCCTGGTTTGCAAGGAAGTCGTCAAGCAGGTGCGCGACGGCCAGAAAGCAATCATGGGCGTGATGCTGGAGAGCAACCTCAAGGCCGGCAACCAGGCCTGGAAGGAAGGCTCGAAGTTGGAGTACGGCATGTCAATCACAGACGCCTGCATCGGCTGGGACGAGACCGAGACGCTGCTTTACGAAGCCGCCGAGGCCGTCGCCGGCGCCGTCAGCAAATAACTGCAATGGTTGGAGCGGACAAATTTTGTCAAAGGGCGGTCTGCGGATGGCTACCATCCGGCACGTTGCTTTGCCCTGTGTCGTCACATCTCGCCGTGCGCCCTATCGTGAGTGCCAAGGAGCAGGGCCGTATCTGCTCCTTGCTGAGACGCGCTCATTATTGGATCAACGCTCTCCCAATCATTCACGTTGTCCGTGCTCCGTAGAGAATTCCGTTGCCGTTCGTGTCTCGCAATTTCTCCATCATCTTGTTGCACGGCCGCTCTGACGCAGTAGAATCCGCAGCACTTTCACCTTTTTAGGAGCCGTCCATGCCTGACATTAAAAAGCCAGATGCGAACCCAATTGCCGCGGCAGTTTTGACACTGTGTGTCATGAATCTCGGTCATTTGGTTATCAATGGTCAACAGAAAAAGTGGATCACTTCGCTGATCGCAATCTTTATCGGTTCATGTCTCTGCGGTGTCCCAGGCATGATTTTAAGCATTCTCAGCGTTATGGATTCCTATGCGACCGCCGAACGCTTGAAGAACGGCGAGACGATTGGCGAGAACGAATACACCAACGCGACGCTGTATAACTGGTGCTCGAAGATCGACAAGACAGCCACACTGAAGCCCGGCGCCTAAGGCACAAAACACGCGGCTATTCACGCCCACAGCGTTTTGCGGAGCGTGAATAGCCGTATTGTTTAATTCTCTGTCGACGGCGCAGACCGCGTCGGCACGCCGCCCTTTCACTTGCGTGCAGGCACAACCACCACTGGCATGCGGGCTTGCCGCAGCACGCCTTCGGTGACGCTGCCGACCAGCAATTCATACAATGCGCCGTGCCCGTGCGAGCCCATCACGATGATGTCGGGCTCGATGCGTTCGGCCTCAGCCAGAATTTCCGTTATCGCCTTGCCTTCACGCACGCTCATTTCGGCGTGAACTTCGTAGCGCTGCACTTCATTGGCCAGAGCTTGCAGGCGCGCCGTCTCGGTCTGCAGGTCGCGTTCGAGCGCGATTGCTCCAGCCGGAACCACGCTGCCGAATCCGCCAGGCGAGTACATTACAAAATTCTCGCCGTGCATGACGTGCAGCAGATGGATACTGCAATTGAGCCCACGGGCCAGACGGATGGACTGCTCCAGCACGCAGTCGGTAATATCGGAGAAATCAACACAGACCATTGCGGACCTCATGTTGCACCTCCTTCTGTTGGGTCCGTTGACGCTTCAACGGACTGACTTTGTATTGCCTTCCCTCCGTTCCCAATAAGAATATCACATGTTCAGCACTATTGCGAAATTGGGAGCCGCGGAATAGTTGCGCGGGCGCCAGTGCCCGCTCGCCCGTGATTAGCGATTGAACATTCGCTTGATATGCAGAGAACGAAATTGTTATCAACGACGATAGAGAGGGAACGCCGATAGACTGGGCGTTCCTTTTTATTGGAACTCGACATGGATATTATCGAACTTCACTTGGTGCGGTCTTGCCACTCAGGGCGTCGCTGGCACGGCGGCGTCTTCGACCGGCTCTTTCCACTCCGGCGCCATGCTGGCCATGCCGTCGGTGATGTCGCCTGGAACAAAGCGGCCCTTCATCGCCAGGTCGCGTATGCGGTTCCAGTACTTCTTAAACTTCGGATGCGGTTTGCCTTCTTTTGTGTATTGCATGGGCCACGTATAAAAGAGGCGATAGTAATTCCAGGCCTCGTTTGAAGTTTTGGAGACGGAGTGCAGTTTGTCGTAGTGAGACAGGTATTCCCAGTAAACGTCCGGCGCGCTCGGGTGCATGGGCCCCCAGCCCTTGGTTCCATCAGGGCTTACTTTGCTGCTGACGAGCTTGCCGTTGGTATACACACTGTTTTTGTCTTTGTCTTCTTCTATCCCCAGGAACTCCCTATACATTTTCATGGCACCCTGGTCGTCGAGCAGAATGTTGCCGCGCCACCATGCCAGCGAGATATAGCGGTCAGCCTCCGAACTGGTGCGGCGATCGGCTTCGGGCGTGGCCTCGTAGGCTTCGTCGATGCGCTCCTTCATCCAGTTTTGACCGAATGGAGTAAAAACAAAGATGAACGTGAAGAACATAAAAGCCAGAATGCCCAGCCCAATCTTCGTCTTCCAGCTCATTGGCTTGCCCATGCATTCTCTCCTGAGTGAAATCAACGATCCGAGCTTCAGCAGATTTATACTACCGCTGCGTAACTGCAAATTCAACGCCAGCCAATAACCGAGGCCGTACCAGGGAGCCTCCGGGCTGGCCTTCGGTCTGAACTTTATTTTGTCAGTGCAATGACACACTTTGGCAGTTGCGACCGGGCGTAAAAAAAGAGGCGCTTATCAACAGCGCCTCTTTTCTAACACTCAAAACCGACCTTTCCGTTCCAAAATTGCAGCGTCTCGTATGACGCGCTCCAAAGGTCGTTGTAGAGCCAATCTGCGGCAAAGGAGCACATTCTCAGCGCACGGATGTTGAGAACGTGTCGCGGTTTTCGGCGGGTTTCTGCGCACCCTGTTTGCTTCCGGCATCCGGCACGCGCGGAGCTTCCGGTGCCTGGATCCAATCGGGGCGGCCGCGCAACACCTGGAAGACCTGGCGCCAGCCATCCTTATCGTCTTCTTTTTCGCCGGTGATCAAAACGAGCGTTTCGTTGATCGCCTTCTTCACGATCAAGTCTTCGTTCTCGCACTCTTCAACCAGGAATTCGAGCGCGTTGATATCCTTGGGATTCATATATGCAAAGTTGCGCACCAGGTCGGCTCGGCCGGGGCGAAAGCGGTGGAAGGCTTTGATCATGTAGCTGGGCGCGCGGCGGTCGCCGAGTTTGGCGATCAAGGCATTGGCTGCGGTCTCGCGCAGCTTTTCGTCGCGGTCGTCGAGCACTGCTTCGAGCAGCGCGCCGACGGCCTCGGGACTCTTGCTGCGCAGTTCGCCCAAAGCGAACGCCGAACAGATCCGCGCATCCGAATCGCTCGAACTTCTCAGCACCTGCGTCAGCGGCCCGATGGCCCGTTCGTCGCGCAGATAACCCAGTGTCAAGGCGATGGCGTCCACTTTCTCGGTCGGGTTCTTGAGTTTAATCAACAGGTCTTCGACTGTCTTGGGGCCGGCCAGAGCCACCATCGCGCGCGCGGATTTTTCGCGCACCGGCTTGGAGCGGTCGGTCAGCATCAGCATCACCGCGCGCACCACATCGTCGCTGCGCTCGCCCACGCGGCCGATGGCTTCAACCACGCCGGCGCGCTTGCGGTCGCTCTCCTGCTCCAGATTGTTAATAAGATAAGGAACGACGCGCTTGCCTTCTCGGACCAGGATGCGCATCATCTGCGGATATTCGCGTTCGTCGGCGTTCTCGAAAACATTTAGCGCGCGGTCGACCAGCTCCTTTAAGTACGACTGGTCGCGGCCGGCGACTTCGATCATCTTCTTCTGCAGTGTGGTGATGTCGGGCATGGTCCACGCGGCCTCTTTACAGGCCTTCTGCAATTCAGAAATCGAGGTCGTGGAGTCGTCGAACCGTACGGCGGAAGCCTGCGTGCCCGGTTGCTTGGCCGTTGCTTTTTCGATCTTGGTCAGGATCACTTCGAGACCCACGCCGTCTTTGACCAGCAGGACTACTTTGGCGTTATCGAGTACTTCGGTCGACCACGCCGGAACAGCAAGGCTGCACGCCAAAAGAATCGCGACCAGCTTCCAATTCGCAGTGCGCATGACACTCTCCAATATCCGCATAACTCTGTTGATCGAGCAACATTCATTGCATTGTTGAGTGCAGTGATGTTAACGAAGGAAGAAAGTTTGAAACGATGTCGTTTTAAACTTTCTTCATCCACACTGTACGCAAGACCTTCCGCCGAGCGAAAAGCCTAACGCGCGCCGCGATCAAAAGCGCCGATTGCGGTCATCCGACGTGCTGTGACACAATTGAGCCTAGTATTATGTCGTCAGTTTGAGCGAAAAAGCAAATAAATTATCCTTTGACACAAGGTGCGCACATTTCCGCGACCTTAAGTGCAAAAGAAAAAATCTGGCAGGAAAGGGATTTAAAAGCGGGCGATTCTATCAATGCAATAACGAATGCGTGTCGCTGCATTCGTTTCTAAAAGATGAGTCCGCATTCTCACCGACTCCATATAACCATGGAGTGATGAGAATGCGGTTCAGGTGGATGGTTAGAAGAGACGACTGATCAGCCAGATAATTGCCAGAATGCTGACCGGTACTCCCAGTAACCAGGCGATGCCGTATTTTGCCATGACTATTACTCCTTTTTTAGTGAGGTTAAAAAACTGCACTTATTTGCAGCAACGTGCTGCGCGTAAAACTAGTGCTTGCTGACAGCGTGGGGCTTGTCCGTCTTGTCGAAATCCGCGCTGGCTTCGCCGGTCGACGACACGTCTTCGGCGCCGCTCTTGGTGAGAATATCCTTGGCCTTCTTGGTCCACTCCGAGCTGTCGCAATGGACGGAGAGGAGAATGCCACCCTTGTTGACGCGGCCTTCGTAGCGCTTGGCTTCGTATTCGGGAATGCCCATGCCGATCAGGGCTCCGGTAATTCCACCCACTGCGCCACCGACGCTTGCGCCAGCCAGAGCGGCCATGATCGGACCTGCGGCGATGAAGGGACCGACGCCGGGAATTGCCAGCATGCCGATGCCCACCAGCCAGCCCAGCGCTCCGCCAACGACTGCGCCCGAACCTGCTCCAGCCACGGCGCCTTCAGGGGCCTTGGTGTTCTTCTCGTGCGCGAACTCTTTGTTTCCCTCGTTGAACGGAAAGAGCACCGAAATATCCGTGTTGCGATAACCGGCAATCTTGAGCGCGTCGACGGCGTTTTCGACTCCGAAGCGCGTTGAAAAGATTCCGAATGCTGCTGTGTTTTTGCCTGCCATGTCTGCGTTTCCTTTCGAACGGGGTTTACTTGCTTTCCTTGGCAGCCACTTCAATTTGGCTCACCACTTTTCCCTGACCTGCGACTTCAAGAGCTTTTGCTTCGACCTGAACTTTTTCGTCGGCGGTGCGAACCGGTCCTTTCAAGGTGACCATGCCGTCCTGGGTGATGATTTTGATGTTGTGTGCGTAGGTCGAGAGCGCCTTGTCGGCAACGATTGACTTGCGGATGTTCTGCGTGATCGCCAGGTCGGCCTTGTTCTCGTTCTGATCGATCGGCGTCTTTTCGCCGGCGGCGCGCTCACGGTCGTTGCGAGCAGTGTTGTCGGCCTTCTTCTCTTCTTTTGGCACAACAACGGTCTCTTCGGCGATCAAAACGGGCGCCATGAAGAAGAAGGCCATGAGACTTAACTTTGATGCAGTGTTCATTTTTCGCTCCGATGCGGCACACAGTCCAGGTGTTCTGGATTCTTACGGCCGCGTATTTCAAACTTGATTTAGTTCACAAGTGAGCACGTCACGATTAGCGTGCCAATCGGTTATTTTGTGTGTGCAGCTATTACCACAATGACCCTTCGGAGTGCATCAAAGGAGACTTCATCCCAATAGCCGGATGTAGTCTCCTATGACGCACTTTTTTTTAAACGGAAAGGGTCGTTGTAGTACTACGAGCGCTTTAGATGAGCGCAATGCGGATGTATTGCCGATTTTCGATGCGCGGTGTCGAAAATGGGTTTCAATGATTGAGGCGATTATTTCAGCGAGGGCAAAAAGAGTAGCGGGTTGAATTTGCCCGGAATGGCGCGAAAAGGAGCGGTGTGGAATTTTATAATCTATTGCAAAGAGCTTGAT
>Ga0105047_10010265_pt1 | contig 15330 bp, 14 predicted proteins | sample MAT04_FD_78384 | JGI IMG/M metagenome (GOLD analysis project Ga0105047, IMG submission 78384) | Freshwater microbial communities from Lake Fryxell liftoff mats and glacier meltwater in Antarctica - MAT-04 (megahit assembly) | ecosystem: Environmental > Aquatic > Freshwater > Ice > Liftoff... | reverse complement strand
TGACGCGCACGATGTCTCTTTTCAGGGCAGCGCCCGACACAACGATATGTTCCATGTGAGGAGTCTCCGCGACAATCCACGTGCCTTCGTGATCGTTCTGGCTGTTTCGCACGTGAAGGGGGACAGCGTATTTCTTTGCAAATTCAACCGCACGGGTCTGCAGGACCGACGCACCGAGGCCGGACAGTTCCAGCATCTCGTCATAGCTGATCTTGTCGATCTTGCGGGCGTTCTTCACGATGCGCGGGTCGGCGGTGTAAATGCCGTCGACATCGGTGTAGTTCTCGCAGACATCGGCTTTCAGCACCGCGCCCAGGGCGACCAGCGTGGCGTTGGACCCGCCACGACCCAGGGTGGTGAAATCACCTTCCGGGGTGACACCCTGGAATCCGGCGATAATGACCACCTTGCCATCGTTCAGTTGATCCAGAATCCGCTGCTTGTTGATCGACTGGATGCGGGCCTTGGAGAACGCGGTGTCGGTGATGAGCCCGATCTGTCCGCCGGTGAAACTGATCGCCTGGTGTCCCTGAGAATGGATCGCCATGGCAAACAGGGCAATGGTCACCTGCTCGCCGGTGGCAAGAAGCTGATCCATTTCGCGTTTGGGCGGATTATCGCAGACAGCCTTGGCGAGTTTGATGAGGTCGTCCGTCGTATCGCCCATGGCGCTGACGACCACGACCACCTGGTTACCCTTTTCCTTTTCGGCAATGGCGCGTCGGGCAGCAAGGTGAATCCGTTTGGCATCGGCGACGCTGGTCCCGCCGAACTTCTGAACTATAAGAGCCATATCTCCGTCATTTCTCGAATGGAAACGGGGATAATAGGGTGAACGGCGGGCAGATACAACGCCCGCTTTGCAAAAGGCCTATGATGGTCTATAAGACTCGCGAAACAGTGGCTGGGGACTGGTGGCTGGTGGTTGGTTTGATGCCGATCCTCAGCACCATCAACCAGTCAGCGACACAGTGACGGGAGCCTGGTTGCCGTCGATTGGTTCGATACCAGTCTCCGGCCACCATCCACCAGTCACCAACCCCCAGGATTCACAATGATCACGCAGTTGTCAGCCGACCAGATTAACCGGTATCGAAGGCATCTCATCCTTCCCGAGGTGGGTGTTGAAGGACAGAAGAAGCTTCTGAATGCCAAGGTGCTGTGTGTTGGTGCCGGGGGCCTGGGATGCCCGATTTCCCTTTACCTTGCCGCGGCTGGCGTGGGAACCATCGGCCTGGTCGATGTCGATGTCATCAGTCCGTCCAACCTTCAGCGCCAGGTCCTTTTTGGCACCAGCAACATCGGCGAAGCGAAAGTGACCGTGGCTGCCAAGCGCCTGCGCGACCTGAACCCCGACTGCAAGGTGATCGAGCACCAAGAAGTGGTGAACTCGAAGAACGTGCTCGATCTCGTCGCCCGATATGACATCATCATCGACGGCACAGACAATTTCCCCACCCGATATTGCGTGGGCGATGCCTGCGTGATGCTCAAGAAGCCGAATATCTACGGCTCGATCTTCCGGTTTGAAGGCATGGTGACGGTTTTCGCGCCGCATCTGAAGAATCCTGACACCAACGAGGCCGGCCCTTGCTATCGATGCCTTTATCCCGAGCCGCCGGACCCAGGTTCTGTGCCAAGCTGTGCAGAAGGCGGCGTTATGGGCGTGTTGCCGGGCATCATCGGAACCCTTCAGGCGTCGGAAGTCATCAAGCTGATCATCGGCTTTGGCAAACCGGCGATTGGGAAGCTGACCACTTACAACGCGCTGGACATGGAGTTCCGGCAGTTCAAGATCCGGCGCGATCCCACCTGCCCGGTGTGCGGGAACAATCCGACGATTACCGAGCCGGTGGATTACGAGCAGTTCTGCGGCGTGCCGATTCTCGATCCGAAGTCGGTCGCGGAAACGCAGGCGGAAGTGAAGCGGGCGATCAACCCGCAGGACCAGAACCCCTTCGGGCTGGATGCGAAGGGTCTGCCCGAGGGTTACAACTTCGATCCGGAGTGGGAACTCACCCCGCGCGACGTGAAGAATCTCATCGACCGAAAAGAGAAATTCGTCTTCCTGGATTGTCGTCTTCCCAATGAAGTTGCGATCACCACGATCGCAGGCGCCACGTTGATCCCGTTACAGCAGGTTGGCAATCGCATCACCGAGTTGAAGGGCAAAGAGAAGGACAAGATCATTGTCTATTGCCGCTCGGGCGGACGATCGCTGCAGTTTGCACAAATCCTCAAGAACAACGGCTTCGCCGACGTGAAGAGCATGGCCGGCGGGATTCTGCTGTGGAACAAGGACGTGAATCCGGGCGGGCCGCAGTATTGATTTGGGTGGCGACAGTGGGCAGAGCTATATCACCGCGAAGGAGCGGGGGGCATCGAGTGCTGCCCGTTCTCTCACGGCGATGAAATCTCTCCGAAGTTGCTCTTTCAGCGCGTCGAGCACGGGGAACTTTCGCTGATCGCGAATCCAGTCGATGATCTGCAACTGAAGTGTGTGTCCATATAGATCACCGGCGAATTCAAGCAGGTGCGCTTCCACCTGATGCTTTACGCCATCAAACGTCGGGGTCGTGCCAATGCTGACGGCAGCGGCGAAGGTTCTGCCTTGCAGGTGCATCCTTCCGGCGTACACCCCGTCGGAGGGAATCAACTGCTCTTTCACCTGAAGGTTCGCCGTCGGCACACCGATGGTCCGGCCCCTTTGGTATCCCAGCACCACTTCGCCTTCGACGAGATAAGGCCTTCCCAGGCAAATCGCCGCATCGCGCATGCGCCCGCAGGAGACGAGAAACCGGATCAGCGACGAACTGACCGGCACGACGGACAAATCCAGCAGCGCCACCCGCACGGCGTCTGCAATATGCAGTTGGACCGGCGTTTTCTCCGCCCACGTGCGAAGGTGATGGATGGTTCCGCCACGCATCTTTCCGAAGGTGAAATCTTTCCCCTCCACCAGGTGTGATGGCTGAACATCATCGCGAAGGATGGTCCAGAACTGTTCGGCCGACAGGTTCAGCACGTCGTGGGTTGGCGGGAGAATGACATAGTGCGTCACGCCCAGTTCCTCGAGCAGCCGCTGCTTCATCATGGGCGAGGTGAGCCTTGGCGGGGCAAATTGCGGACGAAGCACGGTGAAGGGATGCGGCTCAAACGTCGCGATTGCCAGCGCTGCGCCAGGCGTTGATTCCCGCAGCGACTGCAAAATCTGCAGAATGTGCTGATGCCCGCGATGCGCGCCATCAAAGTTGCCGATCGACAGCACCGCGCCGCGCGGTATGCGTTTCAGGCCGTCTATTCCGAGAAGAACGTTCATGCTTACCTGTAGACCAAATCCGAATGACCAAACCCGAAATCCGAATCAAATCCGAATGACGAATGACGACGGACGAGCGACCATTCACAACTCATTTGACCCTCACATCCATCCAAACCAGCCGATGATCGGAACTGGCGGGCTTGGGTTGCATCGTCACCAGACGATAGAGCGGTTCATCACGCTTCGGCCAAAATACGCCCGCTTCCAGACACGGAGAAGACTGACGGTGATTGTCTCGTCCGCCAGGTTTTGGCGAAACGCGTCGTCTCTGCGATTGTGCAGGGCTGTTCCCTTTCCGTCATAGCTGGCCTATTGTGAGGAGAAACTCATTGGCATCAACTTTGGAGGCAACATGCGGCTTTCGACGCTGTCGGCAATTCTTTCGCTTTTCATACTCTCGCAGGGGCTTGCCGAAGTTCAGACGAAGAAAATTGACTACAAGGTGGGCGAGCAAACCTTCAGCGGGATTCTCGCGTGGGACGATGCGAGACAGGATAATCGCCCGGGAGTGATCGTCGTCCATGAATGGTGGGGGCACACGCCATATGTTGATGAACGCGCCAGACAACTTGCGCAGCTTGGCTATGTCGCGTTCGCCATTGATATGTATGGCGCGGGCAAAATAACCGACGATCCGAAGCAAGCCGGCGACTGGGCGGGAGAAGTCTATAAGAATCCGCAGCTGATGATCGAGCGATTCCAAGCCGGCCTCGACACCTTGAAACAGCAGCCGCAGGTAGACGCGGGTCGCCTTGGTGCAATTGGATACTGCTTTGGTGGGTCGGTTGTGCTCCACGCGGCGCGTTCTGGCATGGATCTTGACGGCGTCGTCAGCTTTCATGGCGGATTGAAGAACGTGGGCATTGAAACCATATCACCCGTGAAAACGAAAATTCTGGTGTGTCACGGCAATGACGATCAATTCGAAAGTCCTGAAGAGATCGACACCTTCAAGAAGGAAATGGCGGACGCGAAGGCGGAACTGATCTTCAAGGTATACCCTGGCGCGGTGCATGGCTTCACCAACCCGAATGCTGGCAAGCACAACATTAACGGCGTCGCCTATAACGAAGCCGCGGACAAAGCCTCGTGGGACGACATGAAGCAGTTCTTCATGACGATATTCAAGTGATGGAACGATAGAGTCCGCGAGTCTGAATGTACGACGCGACTTTTGGTGGAGTCAGTCCGTCGATCGACTCCCCCGCCTTCACTCTGCGCCGGATGTCGGTGCCGCTGATATCCACCAGCGGTGCATCAACGAGGCATTCCTGAAGAAAGCGGTACTCCGGTGGCAGTTTCGTCCAGTCAATTTCGCTTCCCGGCCGCCGCATGATCACAAAACGCACTTCTCTAAGCAGCAGTTGCGGGTCTTTCCATCGTGGCAGGTCCATCAGCTGATCCGCTCCAATCAGCCAATGCACCTGTGGGATCCCGCGTCGTTTCAGTTCCTGAACGGTGTCGATGGTATAACTGGCCCCCCCACGCTGAATTTCCAGATCGTCGACAACAAAGAGAGAATCTTCCTCTGCCGCGAGTCTGCACATGTGGCAGCGATCTTCGGCAGACGCACCCGCCGAGGCAGTCTGCTTTAACGGCGACACCCAAGCAGGAATAAGCAAAACGTGCTCGTACGCTAAAGTCTGCGCCACCGCTTTCGCAGTAATTAAATGTCCGTAGTGAATGGGGTTAAAGCTGCCGCCTAAGCAAATCTGTTGGCTGGATGACATCGGATTATTTACCCCGAATAGTTGACCGGTCCGTCTATTGCAAAGTGGTTATCGGATAGGTGTCCACCATGTAATCAGAGAAACCCCGATACCTTTTCGTTCTTAAACGATTGTAATTCCTCGTGTTGTGAAGGAAAACCAGAAACCGGCAACAAACGTACTATTAGTCGGGAATTTTTAACGCGAATAATGAGTCTGTAACGGAAGCGGTTGCTCGAACAGGAGATCACACCATGCCCAGCATCGTAAAGAAGAAAACTGTCCGCCGGGAAGTCGGATTGCCAAAAGCACTCCGAGCCCAAGCGGAACTATTGCTACAAGAAGATTATTCATTCATGGACTCGAAGGTGTTCCGCCGCAAGAATATTGAGTCTGAGCTGTTCACCTTTGATGACCGCGGCGAGCCATCGCTGCCGATGGTGGCGTGGTATCAGCCCACTGCTGCCGAACCGGTTGATATTACCATCACCGGTGCACCGCAGTTGATGAAAGGCGATGAGGAAAAGCAGATGTTCCTCCGCTTCAACTACTGCAAGCATCGGCTGAACACGCTCAAGAAAAAGATTAAAGCTCAAGGCTTGAACCGCCAGTTGGCGGAAGACGTCATCGAATGGCATCGCCGCTTCGAGCACTTCCGTGAATATCTGGTCCGGACAAACCTGGCACTCGTTCTCGCGATGGCGAAACGAACCCGCCTGGGTGATGTCGACTTTGCCGAGATCGTCTCGGAAGGGAATATGGCGCTCCTGCGGGCGGTAGACAAGTTCAATGTCGAGCGTGGGTTCAAATTCAGCACCTACGCCTGCCGAGCGATCTTGAAAGCCTTTAGCCGCACCGCGATGAAGAGTTCGAAATACCGCACCCGCTTTCCGGTGGAATTCGAACCGGATATGGAAAAGTCAGACTGGGTCGATCGCAAGCGGGATGAAGTGGAAGACGATTGCATCGACGAGTTAAAGCAGATCGTCAACCGCAACCTCGCCGATCTTTCTGAAACCGAGCAGACCGTGCTTCGCCGCCGCTTCAACTGGGAACAGTCGGAAGAACATCCGCTCACCTTGGAAGAAGTCGGAAGCATCATCGGCGTCACGAAAGAACGTGTTCGCCAGATTCAGAACAAGGCCCTCGCCAAGATCCGCAAGCTGATGGAAGAAGGCGTGCTGCGAGTGAAGAAGGAAGAGGAAGCAGGCGAACTTCTGGTTGCGCAGGTGGCGTAAGCGTTAGGCAAATTGCCCTTTACGAAGTAAAAACCCACGGCATGCATGCCGTGGGTTTTTGCTTTCTCGACCCACGACACTGCCAGACTACCTACTACGCCGCCTTCGGCAAGAACTGCGTTAGCGACGCTGGGAGTGTTTTGATCCCGCGCCGCACCGCTTTCCCCACCGCATACTGCATCGACAATTCAAACCGCTTCTTCACCCGATCGTCCGGCTGAACGCCCAGCTTGATCATCTGCTCGATCGCCCAGATCCACACGTGATATTCCTCCTCGCAGCGGCGTTTATAGGTCCTGAACCCGATGGCATGATGACCCACTTCGTGCAGGAAGATCGATAAGCTGATGGGGGTCTTGGGATAGGGACATTCGATCCAGTTGATCACCGCACCGTCATGATGATACACCCGCCAGGCGCAGCCGCTCATCGCGGCGCGCCATCGCTTCACGCGAATGTCATATCGCTGTTTCATCTCTTCGACAATGATGTCGTATGGACCCATGAAGCCTGTCACTTATCGGAAAAGCGTTGGATTAAGTAGAGGGAAAGCCCCGCCCGCAAGTTAATACGTTTGTAGGACCGGTAAGTGCGAGGTTATCTTGTCAATTGTGACGCTCGCAGATTCAGTCAACCCGCCGCACTTTACGATGAGCATTTTTTTGACGCTCGTCGTTTGCCTCATCGCGTCCCTCACAATGTTCGTGGTTCTGGTCCGCCGATGGATCTTGCATCGGTTCCGATATGAACTGGAACAATGGGCGGGGCAGCAACGCTTTGAAATCGCGCGACGTCCCGCGCACGACGCCCTTCCGCCGCCGTTCACCGGTCCTGAGGGAACAGGTTTATCGGCGCGGTGGATCTTCAAATCGAAAGACCGCACGATCGCGCAGCTGATTCTCACCCCGTCCGCCGATGACATCCGGATCTACAACGTCTGCATCGCCTCGAACGCGATCACCATCGCGCCGGTTGCGCTCAAGCCGACGAAGGTGGCGCGGACGATCCTCGACCGCTTTCGCCTCGCCCCCGCCGCCAGCACCAGCAGCGACCGGTTTCAGATCATGGGAAATGACCTCAGCGCCAACCTGAGAATCAGCCAATCCGTCATCGCCGGCATCGCCCCGCCCGACGTTGCGTTTCTCTTCACCGAAGGCCACATGGTCCTGGATTTCAGCTCGCGGCCATTCGATCCGATCGAGTTCGATCGTATGCTGGTGCTGGCGGATCAGATTGGGAAAGTGCAGTGGTAACTCACAGCCAATCATAAACACGTGCGATCTGAGTTTGCACGCAAGGGCGCATCGTTGAGAGCCATCTCCGTGGATCTTTGATTTTAACTGAGTTCTGCCCGCCCTCCGTGCCCTGTACTGTGCCGCGCTAAGCCCTTCCTTCTTCCGCCCCTGTCTGCTGTCTTCGCTTTCCTCACACCAACCCATATCGCTTCAACGCCTCAAGCACACCATGATCATTATTCGACGGAGCGACCCAGTGGGCGACGTCTTTGACGACTTTATCCGCGTTGCTCATGGCGATGGCGACGCCAGCCATCTGGAGCATGCCGACGTCGTTGGGGGCGTCGCCGAAGGCCATGATCTGTTTTGGGCTGATGCCGTAGCGTTTGCAGCAGAAGTTTAAGCCGACACTCTTACCGCACTTGGGGTCCATGATTTGAAGCAGTTGCGGGTCGGACTGTACTACCAGCACCTTGCGTCCGAACTTCTGGAAGATGAGAGGCTCCAGGCGGTTGATGATCATCGGGTCGGCCAGCAGCATCAGCTTGGTGATCGGATTAAGGCAGATCTGATCCATCGAGACGATTTCATCCGGCGAAAACAGCTTGCCGGTTTCGGTGGTGTAGGTGTGGTCGTCGCGGTCAGTGAACCAGCGGTCCATCACCTCGCAGGAAACCAGGATCTCCTCGTACATGTCGCGGGCCAGGTCGACAATCTTCCTGCAAAGCTCCCCAGGCATGGGACGATGGAAGACAGCTGTCTGGTTGGGCTCATCCCAGACCATCGCGCCGTTGTAGTTCACCTGCCAGGTGTCAAGCTCCAACTGTTTGTAAAGATGCCGCACGCTGCGGGGAGGACGGGCAGACGCGAGCACGATCTTCACCTGACTCGACAATGCATGCAGCGCCTCGACGGTGGGTTCTGCAATCTTTTTCTCATCGGTCAGCAGAGTGCCATCCAGATCGAGTGCGATCAGGCGAATGTCATACTTTCTTTGCGTCATTACCTTCCGTCTCCTTATACTCCGCGCGCGACTACAAGTGAAATAAGTGAAGAAGCTCTTTCTATTGATCGGGATATAATCATCGCATGCCAATCAAAATTGCTCTGGTCGGCGCGGGTGCTGTTGGATGGACGCGAAAGCTGCTGCGCGATCTGCTGACTGTACCGGAGTTTGCCGAGCTTCATTATGCCCTCACCGATATCTCCGAGGTTAACCTCGACATGGCGCATCAGCTTTGCGTTCGCGATGTTTCGGAAAACAGGCTTCCCGCAAAGATTGAAAAGACGATGAACCGCCGGCAGGCGTTCGAGGGGGCGGATTATATCATCTGCGCCATTCGGCAAGGCGGCTTGGAGGCGTTTGCAACTGACATTGATATCCCGCTGAAATATGGCATCGACCAGTGCGTCGGCGACACCATCTGCGCCGGCGGAATCATGTATGCCCAGCGGACGATTCCGGTGCTGCTGGATTTCTGCAGAGATATTCGCGAAGTGGCGAAACCCCGCGCGTGGTTCCTGAATTATTCCAACCCGATGGCGATGAACACATGGGCGTGCAATGCGTATGGCGGGGTGTTCACCATCGGCTTGTGCCACGGCGTGCAAGGGGCGCACTGGCAAATCACCAAAGCGGTCGAACTGTGGGCAAAGAAAAAGGGGCTGATTCGCCAGGACGAAAAGCTGCACCGCAACGACGTTCAGGTGGTGGCGGCTGGGTTGAATCATCAAACCTGGTTCACGCAGATCAACTTCCGCGGGCATGACATGGTGCCGATATTGCCGGAGATTTTCGGCGACGTGGAAGAACACACCAAACGTGAAAAAGTACGCATCGATGTGCTGAAGCGCTTCGGCTATTACTCAACGGAATCGAGCGGACATCTGAGTGAATATCTGCCGTGGTATCGCAAGCGAACTGGTCGAATCAACGACTGGATCGACACCGGCGTATGGATCGACGGGGAGACCGGGGGATATCTGCGCATCTGCACCGAAGGACGCAACTGGTTTGAGACCGACTTTCCCAACTGGTTGAAAGAGCCTGTCCCGAAGTTCGCCGGCGAAGGTGCGACCTATGAACGCTCGGAAGAGCACGGCAGCTACATCATCGAGGCGCGTGAAACGGGGCGCACCTATCGGGGACACTTCAACGTGATGAACCGCGGGCGTATCAGCAATCTGCCGGATGCATGCTGCATCGAGATTCCCGGATATGTGGATCGCAACGGACTGCACATGCCCGTGGTAGGCGACCTGCCGCTGGGTTGCGCGGCGACCTGTTCTGTGAGCGCAAATGTCCAGAAGATCTGTATGGAAGCTGCGGTGAAGGGTGACGTGAACCTCCTGAAGCTGGCGATGCTTCATGACCCGCTGGTGGGTGCGGTGTGCGAGCCTGAAGAGGTCTGGCAGATGACGGACGAGATGCTGATCGCGCAGGCACAGTGGTTGCCGCAGTATCAGGAAGAGATTCCCCGCGCCATAGCACGTCTCGCCGCGCACGAGCGCGGCGAGACGCGGGTGAAGCGCATTGAAACGCGCGGCGCGGCGCGCAAACCGACCAGGAGCGTCACGGAGATGAGCAGCGAAAAAGAACAGATGCGGAAACTGGCAGGCGAAACGGATCGCGGAAAGCTGATGAACAAGGGTTGAGCGCGTGGGGCCGTTCAATGCGCACTCAGCGTCTCGACGGTGCATACCCGGACCGTTCAAAACAGCATCGCCGCCTGGTGATAATTCACCAGGCGACGATTGATAGCCTCCCCGGCTGATACGATCGATTTAGCAATCAGCGGAGCGGAGAGAAGCTGAAGCGTTGTCCGCCGATCGAGGCTTCCGCCATCAGACCGCCCTTCACATGGGTGAAGATGACAACGCCGTCCGCGTATTCTGCAGAGGCGGCAGCGCCGGATTTCAGGGCGACGGCGGACGCCTGGGCCGCGACTTCATATTTGTTGTTGATAAAGCGATCGAGGGCTGCCTTGTTCTCGAAGGCGATCACTTCCGCGAAGTTCTGTCCGCCCGCCTGCAGGCCGACAGTTGCCTGGGTGATGTCTGCATAGCCGATCATCTTTCCCTGCTCATTGACTTCGCCGCGGCCATACGCGCCGCCGATGATCAACCCACCTTTACCGACGCTGGGGAAGACGACATAGCCATAGCTCTTGTTGAGGAAATCTTTGAAGGTGGGATCGTCCACGTTCATCTGATCCACCGTTGCCTTGACATCAATGCCAAGCGATTCCTTGTTGGCCTCGGTTTTAGGTGCGGTGCTGCAACCGATGACGTTAATCATTGCAATGAGAACAGCGGTAAAGAAAAGTGCTTGCTTCATGAGATGCCTCCTGACCAGAACATTCGAACGCCAAGTCGCGGTGACTTGGATGCGTGATACGGTACGCCGTGGTCGAGCAACACTGCAAGCATCCCTAATCCGGAAGAGGGGGTAGGGAGCAGTCCGATACTCCATCGGGGCGCTGCAATTTTTAGAATGCCAGCCGAGCTTGAAATCACCACAGAAATCCCTATGTTTAATACTCCGATAGGAAAAGTCGGGAATGCAATGCTCACAGACACTTTCACAAACTTCTGTTGCCCCCGGGCTGCAAACGCACGTTTTGAGGCTCCCCGTTCGGTTCTCATCACTTGATTCCGGCAAGTCTTGGGGTAATCCGCTTGCCTCTCCGCGAACAACCACCCGATGCGACGACTGCTCTTGAAACAAAATTCTCCGCTCCCGGGATTCGGTCTGACCCTCGGATTCACAACGCTATATCTGAGCTTGATTGTGCTGATTCCGTTGTCAGCTTTGTTTTTCAAGACTTCCACAATGACCTGGGAACGGTTCGTCGAGGTGGCGATCACATCACCACGGGTCATTGCATCCTATAAGCTGACGTTCGGGGCATCGTTCATCGGAGCGTGCATCAATGCCTTCTTCGGGTTTATCGTCGCCTGGGCGCTGGCGCGATACGTCTTCCCTTTCAAGCGGATCGTGGATGCGCTGGTCGATCTCCCCTTCGCCATGCCGACGGCGGTCTCTGGGATCGCGCTGACCGCAATCTATTCAAAAGATGGCTGGGTGGGACGATGGCTTTACCGGATGGGAATCGAATCCGCGTTCTCACCACTCGGGATCACTATCGCCCTTACCTTCATAGGACTGCCCTTCGTCGTCCGCACGCTTCAGCCGGCGATTGAGGATCTGGATGCGGAACTGGAAGAAGCTGCCTCCAGCCTCGGCGCCAACCGCTGGCAGATCTTTCGGCGGGTGATTCTACCGACCCTGGTACCCCCGCTGCTCACCGGGTTCGCACTTTCCTTCGCGCGGGCATTGGGAGAATACGGCTCGGTGGTCTTCATCTCCGGTAACAAACCATTCAGTACGGAAATATCTTCACTGCTGATCATCATGAAGCTGGAAGAGTATGACTATGCAGGTGCAACCGGGATTGCCGTGGTGATGTTGCTGGCGTCGTTCCTGATGCTGCTGACGGTCAACATCCTGCAGTGGTGGGCCGGCCGCGGATACCGGGAGGCGCATTGATGGCTGCCGCAGTCTCTCTGAAATACTCATCAAAACAGCAGGGCTCGATGCGCGACCCGCGCTGGGTGCGCATTACCGTGCTGACACTGGCGATCGCGTTCCTGGGCCTCTTCATCGCATTGCCGCTGATCGCGGTATTTGTCGAGGCATTTCGCCGTGGCGTCAGCGCCTACTTCGCGAGCTTTGAAAATTCAGATGTGTGGGCGGCGATCAAGCTGACGTTGATCGTCGCGGCGATTTCCGTGCCGCTGAATACGCTGTTCGGCATCGCGGCAGGCTGGTGCATTGCCCGATTTAACTTCCGCGGGAAGAATTTTCTGACCTCGCTGATCGATCTGCCCTTCGCGGTGTCCCCAGTCATTTCCGGGTTGATCTTCGTGTTGCTGTTCGGTGCGCAAGGATGGTTCGGGCCGTACTTCATGCGGGCACATTGGTATCCGATGCTCGACTGGCACGGTTTCGCCGAATCGTGGTGGCCGCTGGATTATCAGTGGTTCCGGTATAAGCCGCAGATCATCTTTGCCGTGCCGGGGATCGTAATCGCGACGCTGTTCATCACGTTTCCGTTTGTGGCGCGGGAACTCATTCCCTTGATGCAGGAGCAAGGCAGCGACGAAGAACAAGCCGCGCTGATGCTCGGCGCCTCCGGCTGGACCACTTTCCGGCGAATCACCCTACCCAAGATCCGCTGGGCGCTGCTGTATGGAGTCATCCTCTGCAACGCGCGGGCGATGGGCGAGTTCGGCGCGGTGTCGGTCGTGTCGGGTCACATTCGTGGAAGGACAAATACGGTGCCCCTGCACGTGGAGATCCTGTACAACGAATACAACTTCGTCGCCGCATTCGCCGTCGCTTCGTTGCTGGCGATGTTGGGAATCGTGACGTTGGTCATTAAGAGTGTGATCGAGTGGAAGGTGGCAAGGAACGATGGAGATTAACCGCAGATGAACGCCGATTAACGCTGATAGGAACGGCAACACGTAGCGTGGGCATCTTGCCCGAGTTGGTTTAAGAATATCGTCTGAAAACGCGGGCGTGGCGTGGTGAGACTCAGTGGAACGCCCACGCTACGGAGAAAACCGCAATTACATCTGCGTTTATCTGCGTTCATCTGCGATTTCAAAAGGATTTCTGTGAGCATCGAGATCAAGAACATCACCAAACGCTTCGGTAAGTTCACAGCTCTGGACGACGTGAGCCTGAACATTCCCGAAGGGCAATTAACCGCACTGCTTGGCCCGAGTGGCTCAGGCAAAACGACGCTGCTGCGCGTGATCGCGGGACTGGAGAGGCCCGATCAAACCGAGCCATTGCCGCTGATCAAATTGCAGGGAATCGATGTTTCCACCACCCCCGTCGGGGCGCGTGGGCTGGGGTTTGTCTTCCAGCATTACGCACTGTTCCGCCACATGACGATCTTCGACAATATCGCATTTGGCTTGCAGGTGCGTCCGCGGAAGACGCGTCCAAGTCGAAAGGCCATCCAATCGCGCGTCCGCGAACTGCTGAAACTGATCCAGCTGGAAGGAATCGAGAACCGATATCCCTCCCAACTTTCGGGTGGCCAACGTCAGCGGGTCGCACTGGCAAGGGCATTGGCGGTGGAACCGAAACTGCTGCTGCTGGATGAACCGTTCGGTGCTCTCGATGCGAAGGTCAGACTCGAACTGCGCCGCTGGCTAAGGCGGTTGCACGATGAGATAGGCATCACCTCGGTCTTCGTCACGCATGATCAGGAAGAGGCGCTTGAAGTTGCTGATCTTGTCGTTGTGATGAACAAGGGGAAGATCGTTCAGGAAGGCACTGCGAACGAGGTCTTCCATAATCCAGCGAATGAGTTCGTCATGCAATTCCTCGGCCACGTCAATCTCTTCCATGGACGCGTGGAAGAAGGCAAAGCCGTCTTCGGCTCCATGGCGGTCGAACAGCCCGGCGCGCCCAATGGCAGCAGCGCCAAAATGTTCGTTCGCCCTTACGAAGTGCAGATCTCGCGCACCCAGAGTGAAAGCGCCATCCCCGCGAAAATTGTCCGCATTCAATCGGCTGGCCCGCAGGTGCGAATCGAACTCACTGACCCCTCCGCGAACATCATCCAAGCCGACATCCCTCACACCGAGTTCCGCGAGTTGAAGCTGAACATCGAAGAACACGTATTCGTCTCCCCGCGACGGGCGCGGGTATTCGTGGCGGACTATTCGATTTAAGACACTGGTTTTGCAACGACCTTTCAGCCGGTACAATGCACTCATGCAGTCCGCACGTGAAATCCTGGATCGAATGTTTTTTGAAATGCGTTGGCGAACGCTCTCTCTTGCGGCAGACCTGGATCGCCTGGAACGGGCATCCGGTTCAAGCGACGCCCTGAACGACCCACGCATTGCGAAGTTGAAGCAAGCCTTTGAAGTGCTGAACTCGGCCAACGAGAACCGCGCCGAACAGGTGCAGATGATCTTCAGCGATCTCACTCCCCCGCCTTCGAAATAAGCTGTCATGAAACTCATCGATCCACATATCCACTGCGTTTCCCGAACCACGGACGATTACATTTACATGGCGCGGGCAGGCGTCGTTGCTGTTTCCGAGCCAGCGTTCTGGGCCGGATATGATCGCAGTTGCGCTGCATCCTTTGCGGACTATTTCAGGCATCTGATTGAAGTCGAACCAAAGCGGGCCGCGAAGTATGGGATCGACCATTACTGCTGGTTGTGCATCAACGCAAAGGAGGCGGAGGATGTGGCGCTTTCTCGCGAGGTGATCAAGCTTATCCCGCCGCTGCTGGAGAGCCCGACCGTGCTGGGGATTGGCGAGATCGGGCTGAACAAGAACACGCGCAATGAGATTATCACGTTTGAAGCGCAGGTGGAGATTGCCGCGAAGTATGACCAGATGATCCTGATTCACACGCCCCATCTTGAAGACAAACACAAGGGCACGTCGATCATCACCAGCATTCTGAAGAACGACAAACGAATCAAACCCGAACGGGTGCTGATCGACCACTGTGAAGAGCACACGATTCGTCTCGCGAGAGAAGCGGGCTTCTGGTGCGGGCTGACGATCTACCCCGTGTCCAAGGTCACACCGCAACGTGCGTGCGACATTTTGGAGATCTATGGGACGGACAAGATCTGCGTGAACAGTGCGAGCGACTGGGGCGAAAGTTCGCCGTCAATGCTCACCGATACTTATCTCGAATTTAAACGCCGCGGACACACAGAAACAGAATTGAACAAAGTTTTCTTCAACAACCCCTGCCATTTCTTCGGCCAATCGCCGA
>Ga0105047_10010262_pt1 | contig 15332 bp, 12 predicted proteins | sample MAT04_FD_78384 | JGI IMG/M metagenome (GOLD analysis project Ga0105047, IMG submission 78384) | Freshwater microbial communities from Lake Fryxell liftoff mats and glacier meltwater in Antarctica - MAT-04 (megahit assembly) | ecosystem: Environmental > Aquatic > Freshwater > Ice > Liftoff... | reverse complement strand
GGCGAACGTCACCCACCACGCGATGGCCAGGATCGGCACAAGCGCCAGCGCGGCGACGAACGCGAAGACGGAGAACTGCGTTGCCGGGGCGATCCGGCCCGCCGCGAACAGTCCGAACGCGACGAGCGCGACCAGCAGCAACCCCGGCCACAGCCGCACGTTCCAGCGATCCGACGGGAAGGAAGACATGGGCAGACTCCAGTAGGGACGCGACGGGAGTTGTAGCCGGCCTCTGTGAGGCCGGTCCGGGGTCACTCGAAACGCAACTCGTTCAATTCGCCCTGATACGGCCATTCCTCTGCGGTCCGCACCAACCCGGCTCTCACCGGATTGTTACGAACATACTCCCACTTTTGGGAATAGCTCTCCCCTGACCGCAGCAAGTGGTCAAAGAATTCGTCCTGCCAGAGGGGCATTTTCTCGCCGTGTCTACGGGTGGTGTACTTCGTCGTCCATTCCTTCCACTTCCCAACGTTCAGCGATAGGCCGCGACACGCCGGCCCGCCGCTGACGAAGTAGTGAACGTGATCCGGCATCACCATATATCGACCGACGAACCACTCGTAGAGGGACTCGCAGTTCCTCCACACCTCAACGGCGATGGCGTGGAAATTCGCATTGTCGAGCCGACGCGCGCGCCCCTCGGTGCAGACGGTGACGAAGAAGATCGGGTGGGGTACCCACACGTCACCGAGCCGAGTCAGGTGTTTGCCGGAGTCGGGCACCGATGTTCTCCGAGCTGGGCGGGTGATGCTTTGCTGCCTGTTGTCGCCGGCCTCACAGAGGCCGGTCCGGGGTCACAGACCCCGGACTTCAGCCGGTCCTGTTGTAGCCGGCCTCTGTGAGGCCGGTCCGGGGTCGCAAGCCAGTTGTAGCCGGCCTCTGTGAGGCCGGTCCGGGGTCACAGACCCCGGCTACAGTCGGTCAGTACGTCGCGCGGCCGCCGGAGATGTCGAAGCAGGAGCCGGTGGTGAAACTGCACTCGCCGCTGCTCAGGAAGTGGACCAGCGCCGCCACCTCGTCCGGCTTGCCGGTGCGGCCGAGCGGGATCTTGCTCAACATCATGTTGATCTGCTCCTGATTCAGTTGATCCAGGATGGACGTCTGGATGACCGCCGGGGAGACGCTGTTCACGCAGATGTCGCCCTTGCCAATCAACTCCTTGCTCAGCGACTTCGTCAGGCAGATGACGGCCGCCTTGCTGGCCGAGTACGGGGCCATCTTCGGGTTGCCTTCCTTGCCGGCGATGCTGGCGATGTTCACGATCCGCCCGTACCCCTTGGCGATCATCCCCGGCAGGACCGCCTTGCAGCACATCACCAGGCCGGTGACGTTGATGTTCATGACGAACTCCCAGTCCTCGCGGACGCTCTCCCAGATGGGCACGTCCCGCCCCGGCTTGCTCGCGACCCCGGCGTTGTTCACCAGGATGTCCACCGGCCCGGCCTTCGCAACGATCTCGGCGAACACGCGGTCCAGGTCGGCCTCTTGCGTCAGGTCGCCGACCAGCGGCACCCCGCCGATCTCGGCCGCCACCCGATTGGCGTTGTCGGCGCTGCGGTCGAACACGCCGACCGTGGCCCCGGCCGCCGCCAATCGGCGGCAGACGGCCTCGCCGATCCCCTGTCCGCCGCCCGTCACGACCGCCACCCGCCCATCTAACCGGAACTGCCCAGGCGTCATACGTCACCGTCGGAAGAAAAGAGTGGTTGAAGTTGGTCCCGCAGTCATAAGCTAAGCGGCGGGCGGGGTTGTGGCCAACCGGTGCGGTTGTTGTTCCCCCCGTCCCTTCGAAAGAGACCGCCCTGTGACAACGCGGGCGCGACGCCCGCACGGACGGGAACCGGACACGTCAATGAAACACCACCGCGCCGGCGACGGCGAACGCATCCTGGCCGTCTTCATCGATTTCGAGAACCTGGCGCTCGGGTTCGCCGGCCGCCGCGAGCGGTTCGAGATCACCAAGGTGTTGGAACGGCTCGTCGAGAAGGGGAAGATCGTCGCCAAGAAGGCGTACTGCGACTGGAGCCGGTTCGGGGCCTATGCCGGGTCGCTCCACGAGTGCGCCATCGAGCTGATCGAGATTCCCAAGCGGTCCATGACCGGCAAGAACTCGGCCGACATCCGGCTGGTCGTGGACGCCATCGACTTGGCGTACGGCAAGGACCACATCGACACGTTCGTGATCGTGTCCGGCGACTCGGACTTTTCCCCGCTGGTGTCGAAGCTGAAGGAACTCGGCAAACACGTCATCGGGCTTGGGTTGCAAGACGCCACCTCGCACCTGCTCCGGGACAACTGCGACGAGTTCATCTATTACGAAGACCTGGACCGTCCGCCGCTCATGCCGATGGTGGACAACCTGCCCCTGCCGGAAGGCAAGCGGAAGGTTTACGGCCTGATGATGGAGTCGCTCCTCGCCCTGCGGCGGGAGAACAAGGACACCATCATTTCGTCCATGATTAAAGACACGATGAAGCGGAAGCGGCCGTCGTTCAACGAGGAATACTACGGCTACCGCACCTTCAGCGAACTGCTGGAAGAGGCGCAACGGCTGGGCGTGCTGGAACTGGAAAAGCACAAGACCGGCGGCAGCTACATGGTGACGCGGTTCGGCGGGGAACTCCGTCGGCCGCCGCCGGTGCCGCAGTTGCCACAACCGCAACCGATGCAGTTGCAGCCGCCGCGCGTGCAGCAACCGCCGCAGTTGGAGGAGCGGAGCCAGCCGCGCCGCGAGGAACCGCCCCGGCAGCAACCGCCGCGCCGCGAAGAACAGCGCCCGCCCCAAGGCCGACAGGCCGAAACTCGCCCTCCGGTCGAGCCGCGCCAAAACGAACCCCGTCCGGTCGAGCCGCGGCGCGAGGAACCCCGCCCGCCGCAAGGACCCCAGCAAGGGCGGCAAGGGGATCGCCCGCCGCAGCGTCCGCCGGTCGTGGTACCGCCGAAGCCGCAACCCGCGCCGCCGGTCGCACGCACTCCCGTCCCGCCACAGACGCCGGTTCGCCCCCCGCAACCGCCGGCATCGGTCGGCCGCGACGAGGAGGACGACGACCTGCCGACGCTGGGGCGCGGCCTGATTGACGACGTGGACGACTTCGACGACGACCTCGACACGGTGCCCAGTTACCAGCCGCAGCCGCGCAAGGCGGACTCACCGAAGCCGACCGCGAAAGGGCGGAGCGGCAGCCCGCCGCCGGCTAGCAAGCCGCGCCAGGGGCAAGCGAAGTCGGCGGCGAAGCCGGCCGCGAGTGGCGACCGCCCGCCGCGTGGTGGGAGCAAGCCCGCGAGTCCGCCACCCGCGCCGAAGTCGCCGCCCGCCGCCAAGCCGCCGGCCGCGAAGCCGAAACCCAAGCCGGCCGACGACGACGGCTTCGGCTCCGGGTTGGACGACTGATACCGGATTCCGTTGAATCGATTTCGCGTGAAGGCGCATCGGAACACCTCTCCCCGCTGGGGAGAGGTCGGTTGCGAAGCAACCGGGTGAGGGGTTTTGTCTGGCATTTCCGGCAACAAGACTCCTCACCCGGCAACTGCGTTGCCGACCTCTCCCCAGCGGGGAGAGGTGGGAAGACACCTGACCGCCAACGTCACGAATCCATGCCATTCGTCTGACGCGAGCGACGACGCGCGGCCCCGGATTGCCCCGTTTGAACTCACATCGCCTCGGAGTCGCGCCCGTGCCCGTCCTGTTTACCGTGACCGCGTTCGTCAGCGCGCTGCTCCTGTTCCTGGTGCAGCCGATGGTGGCGAAGCTGGTGCAGCCGCTCGCCGGTGGCAGCTCCGCCGTTTGGCTCACATGCATGGTGTTCTTCCAGGCGCTGCTGTTGGGCGGGTACTGGTACGCGCACAAGCTGACCTCGCTGAGGAGCCAGCGGAGGCAGGTGATCGTCCACCTGATGGTGATCGGGTTCGCGGCGACGGTGATGGGCGTGGCCCTGATGATGACCGAGAACGGGTCGGCCGTGCCGGTGTTGAAGAGCCTGGCCCCGCGTGGGTCGGTGTTCCCGTTCTTCTGGGTGATCCTGATGCTGCTGGTGGCGATCGGGGTGCCGTTCTTCGCCGTCTCCACCAGCGCCCCGCTGCTGCAACGGTGGTTCACCGCCACCGGCCACCCGACCAGCCGGGACCCGTACTTCCTGTACGCGGCCAGCAACGCCGGCAGTCTGCTCTCCCTGCTCTGCTACCCGATTTTCCTCGAGCCGAACCTGCGGCTGGCGCATCAGACGTGGCTGTTCGCCGGTGGGTTCGGCGGACTGCTGCTTTTGACGCTGCTGTGCGGGCGGGCGTCCACGAACCCGGTACGGCCGCCCAGCACGACCGACCCAAACGCGGCCGTCATCACCCCGGAGCCGGCCCGCTGGCGGAAGGTCAAGTGGGTGCTGCTGGCGTTCGTGCCGTCCAGCCTGATGCTCGGCATCACCTCCAAGATGACGAACGACTTGCCGTCGATCCCGCTCTTGTGGATCATCCCGCTCACCCTGTACCTGCTCACGTTCATCATCGCTTTCGGCCGGATGCCGGGGTGGGTCCGGCTGGTGCTGGCGAACCTGACGCCGGTGGTCACGCTGCTTCTGGTGTTCGTCGAAACCTCCGGCGTGAATCTGAGCAACTTCTGGTTGGCGATCCTGCACATCTCGAACTTCTTCCTGTTGTCGCTGCTGATGCACGGCGAGTTGGCCCACGACCGGCCGGACCCGAAGCACCTGACCGGGTACTTCCTGTTGATGTCCTTCGGCGGCGTCCTCGGCGGGCTGTTCAACGCGCTGCTCGCGCCGCTCGTGTTCTCGCACCTGTACGAGTACCACATCGCCATCGTGATGGGTTGCATGCTGCTGCCGGCCGTCGCGTCCGACATCGGGCCGAAGGAGGCCGGCCAGACGCCGAAGTCCGACGGCGAGCCGAAGGCGGATGACACCTGGTTGCTGTCGCGGGCGCTGGACTTCGTCATCCCGGTGGGGATGATCGCGGTGGCCGGCGGGCTGTCGGCGGCCCGCCACTGGGGCCGCGCCGAGACGGCCTTCGAGTGGACCGCCCAGGCCATTAGCAACGCCCTCTCGGCGTGCGGGCTGAACGTGACCGTCACCGACGACACGGTGAAGCTGTTCGCCCTGTTCGCCCCGCCGTGCATGCTCTGCTTCCTGTTCATCGACCGCCCGGTGCGGTTCGGCCTGTGCGTCCTGGCGGTGCTGTTCCTGCACCACTACCGCGAGGCCAACCTCCAGGGGGTGAAGGCGACCGTTCGCAGCTTCTACGGCATCATGTACATCTACGAGCAGGAGGAGCGGCTTTACAACGAGCCGCTCACCGGCAGGACGTACACCCCGCAGCAGTACGCGGAGTTGGAGAAGCCCGTCGGGGTGCCGATCCGCATCCCGACGCGGACGCACACGCTGTCGCACGGCACCACCACGCACGGCGTCCAGCACATGGATAACTTCCACCTGCCCATGCTCCGCGACACCCTGCGGGCGTTCGGCGCGGCCTCCCCGCTGGAAGCGGTCGCGCTGGTCGGCGGGCCGCTGTCGTGGGACCACACCAAAGACCCGCTCACCTACTACCACCGCACCGGGCCGGTCGGCGACATCTTCCGCGAGGGGTTCCGGCGTACCCCGCTGCCCCGCGTCGGCATGGTCGGCCTCGGCACCGGGTCGGTCGCCGCCTACGCCGTCGCCGGACAGAAGCTCACCTTCTTCGAGATCGACAAGGTGGTGAAGGACATGATCGACCGGGGCGACGAACTCGACCCGACCTTGATTCGCCAGTTGGAGGCGAAGCAACGGCGGCTGGCGGAAGTCGTCCAGAAGCTCGCTGCCGCTTCGCAGCCGCCCGATCTGCCCTACGCGATTGAACTGGCGGGCGTGGAGCAAGTGCTGGCCGACCCGGTGCGAAAGGTGCTGGAAAAGGGCGGCAAGATTGACGCGGCCCTGGCGGAGATCGACCGCTCCGGCGTCACGCTCTCACCGACGGCCCGGCGAATTATCGCCACCGCGAGTCGCAGTTTCACGTTCGTCACCGACGCCCGCAAGCGCGGCGCGGACGTGGACATCGTCCTCGGCGACGCCCGGCTGACACTGGAAGAGCAGGCCGGCCGCGAGTTCGACCTGCTGCTGATCGACGCCTTCAGTTCGGACTCCATCCCGACGCACCTGCTCACCGTCGAGGCGATGCGGATGTACCGCGACCGATTGGCCCCGAACGGGCTACTGGCGATGCACGTCTCGAACCGCTACCTGCGGCTGGAACCGGTCGTGCAAGCCATCGCCGCCGAGTTGGGCATGGTGTGCCGGCTGTACTCCGACGACCACGACACGATGCCCGGCAAGACGGCTTCAAGCTGGATCGTGCTGGCGCGAAACCCTCAGGAGTTGGGCGAGGCGTTTTTGAACCCGCCGCCGCCCGCCGGCACGTTCCGCGACGCCACCGACCCGCCCCGACTCACCTGGCGACCGGTCCTCCCCCACGCCCGCATCCCGGCCTGGACGGATGACTACATGGACGTATTGCGGGTGACGCGGTTCGCCGAACTGCAAGCCGTCCGACGCTGGTTCGGCCTGCACAACCCGGTGAAGAACTGGGAAGAGAAAACCCGATTCGTGGACCGCCAATACCGCAAGCCTCTGGCCGAGCGGCTGTACGGATTGAGCACGACGACCCCGGACCTGTCGGCGGTGGCGGTCGAGTTGGACCGGGTACTGGAGCGGAAGGCGAAACTGAAGGCGGACGAACTGACGAAACCGATGGCTCAGCGGCGGTTCGGCTTGAAGTCGGCGAACCCCGATCCGGATTATGTATCGACCGAGTTGGACGTGGAGATTGATCGGCTGGAAGAGCTGGACGCGCAGGCGAAGTGATGAAGCCGTTCTTGCTGATCGTGGGCGCGAGCGGTCGGGCGGCGGCGGCCTCGGCCCTCCGCGCCGGGTTCGACCCGTTCGTGATCGACCTGTTCGCCGACGCCGACACGAAGCGGCTGTGTCCCGTTTTGAAATGCGACCCGGACGACTACCCGCACGGGTTCCTCCCGCTGGCGAAAGCCGCGCCGTCCGGCGCGTGGATGTACACGGGCGGGTTGGAGAACTACCCGGATTTAGTTGCGGCCATATCCGAAGGCCGGGAACTTCTCGGCAACGGCCCGGAGCAACTGACACTCTGCCGCGACCCGTACCGACTCGCCGACGCGGTTCGGGCCGCCGGCGGGAACTACCCCGAAACAATCCCGCTCGGCACGACCCCACCCGCTGGCGGGAATTGGCTGCGAAAGTCCGTCGCGTCCGCCGGCGGGCTGCACGTCCGCTTCGCCAAGTCCACCGACTTCGACCCGGCCTCCGCGAACGTCCGCGAGTGCCTTCAACGGTTCATCGACGGCCGGCCGATGTCCGCACTCTTCCGCCAAGACGCGGGTGAAACGCACCTGTTCGGGCTGACCCGCCAACTCATCGGCACGTCCTGGCTGCACGCGCCGGAGTTCGGCTACGCCGGCAACATCACCATCGATGATGCCGACCTGGCGGCGGGAATGGTGATTCACCTTCAGGCATCCGCTGACTTCGAGTTGCGGCACTGCTGGGGCACGGACTTCATGGACCGTGGCAGTGGCACGCCGTGGACGATTGAAGTGAACCCGCGCTACACCGCCGGGGTGGAGGTGTTGGAATACGCCACCCGCCGCGCGTTCCTCGGCCCGGCCAGGCCGACACCCGCGCCGCGGTCGGCGGTGGGAAAGGGGATTTACTACGCGCCCGTGCCGCTGACGTTCCCCGGCTCTGGCCCGTGGGACGAATCACTCGCCCGCTGCGCCGACGTTTGGAGGCGGCCGGACTTCGCCGACATCCCGGAAGCCGGTACGCTGATCGAAGTCGGGCAACCGGTGCTGACGATCTTCGCCGAAGCCGGAACCGTAGCCGACTGCGAGGCCGCGCTGCGACGACGCGCGGCGGACCTGGATTCGTTATTCGACTGGAGGACTTCCGATGACCCTGAATGAACGGGCCTGGGCGGTGGCGGACGAATTGGAGCGCGACGCCGAACGGCTTCGCGTGGCGGTGTCCCATGTGGCCGGCGCGCGGGTGATCGACTGCGGCGGGGCGGTGACGGGCAGCCTCCGCGCGGGCCTGCTGCTGGCGCGGGCGTGCGTGTCCGACCTGGCCGACGTTTCGCTCGTCCCCGGCGACGGCGGGCCGCTGGTGCAAGTGTGGACCGACGACCCGCTGCGGGCGTGCATGGCGTCGCAGTACGCCGGCATGAAGGTGCAAGTCGGCCGCTTCTTCGCGATGGGGTCCGGCCCGATGCGGGCATTGGTCGGGCGTGAAGAACTGCTGACCGAGTTGAAGCTGACGGAAACCGCCGCGTGCGCCGTCGGGGTGCTGGAGTCCCGCAAGCACGTCACTGAAGACGTGGTGGCGCACATCGTCGGCAAACTGCCGACCGACGCGGAACGCCTTTCGCTGCTGGTCGCCCCGTCGTTCAGTCTCGCCGGGTGTTTGCAAGTCGTCGCGCGATCCGTCGAAACCGCCCTTCACAAGTTGCGCGAACTGAAGTTCGACCTGCGTTCGGTGGTGAGCGGGTTCGGCACGGCCCCGCTGCCGCCCGTCGCCGCCGACGAGATGGCCGCCATCGGCCGGACGAACGACGCGATCTTGTACGGCGGCCGGGTGACGCTGTGGGTCCGGGCCGACGACGAAGTGATTGACGCCATCGGCCCGAAGGTGCCGTCGTCGGCGTCGAAGGATCACGGCTCGCTGTTCGCCGAGTTGTTCGCCCAGTACGGCGACTTCTACAAGATCGACCCGCTGCTGTTCTCGCCGGCCGAGGTGACGCTGGTGAACCTGAAGACCGGCCGCGCGCGGACGTTCGGCAAGTGCGAGCCGACGCTGCTGGCGAAGTCGTTTTACGGGTAAGATGTCTTCACACGAGGAGGGCGAGCCATGACTGAAGCGCTGGCCGAAATCACCTACACGCCGGAAGAGTTCGAGCTTCTCTCGGACACGCGCGGCTGGGAGTTGATCGACGGGAAACCCGTGGAGAAGGACAAGGGGGAAGTCCCCGCGCGCCCGACTCCCCCGCTGACGCCAGAGCAGTTCGAGTCGCTTTCGGGCATGGAGGGGTATGAACTGATCGACGGTACTCCCGTGGAGAAAAACATGGGCACGGAAAACGGGCTGATCCAATCTTCTTTGATTCGGCGTCTCGGCACGTTCGTGGAAGACAACCGTTTGGGTTACGTCCTCTCCGACGACGCCGGCTACATCTGCTTCCCGCACCGTCCGAAACTGGTTCGCAAGCCGGACGTGTCCTTCGTCCGCGCCGGGCGTTTCCCGAACGACCGGCCGCCGCGCGGGTACGCCAAACTGGTGCCAGACCTGTGTGTCGGAGTGGTGTCGCTGAACGACCTGTACGAGGAAGTGGACGACAAGGTGAACGATTACTTGCTCGTGCAAGTGCCGATGATCTGGGTGGTGAACGCCGTCCTACGGACGGTGCTGGTGTATCTGGCCGACGGCACCATCCGGCGGTACACGGCCGACCAAGAGTTGCCCGGCGAACCAGTCCTGCCGGGGTTGGTAATCCGAGTTGCCGATTTGTTCCCGCCGCTGCCACCCGCGACGGTAGCCGTGCTTCCCCTGGACGCGCCGGCATGAATCTCGCCGTTCTTTCCGGTGGCACCGGCTGGCACGTCCAGGACGTACTCCGCGCCGCCGCGCGACTGGGGCACGAGGCGCGGGCCGTGGACTTCCGCACGGTATGGGCTGGTATTGTTTTGTCCCCCCCTCCCCTGGCGGGAGGGGTTAGGGGGAATGGTGGAACGGAATCCCCCTCCCCCCTAACCCCCCTCCCGCCTGGGGAGGGGGGAACCAGCAAAGACACGAATTCCCTGTCCGACTTCGACTCCATCCTCATTCGCACCATGCCGGCCGGGTCTTTGGAGCAGGTCGTCTTCCGCATGGACGTGTTGCAACTCGCGCTGCTGCGCGGCCAACTCGTGCTGAACCCGCCGAAGGCGGTGGAGACGTGCGTCGATAAGTTCCTCACGGATGTCCGGCTCCGCGCCGCCGGGCTGCCGATCCCGCGCGGGGTGGTGTGCCAGACGTGGCAAGACGCGATGACCGCCTTCGACCGACTCGGCGGCGACGTGGTGGTGAAGCCGCTGTTCGGGTCCGAGGGCCGCGGCATGGTGCGGGTGACGGACCAGGAACTGGCGTGGCGGACGTTCCGCGCCATTGAGCAAACGGGCGGGGTGCTGTACCTTCAGGAGTTCGTCCGGCATCCGGGGTGGGACGTGCGGGTGTTCGTACTGAATGGGCGGGTCATCGCGAGTATGAAGCGGAGCAACGGATCGGACTGGCGGACGAACGTCGCCCAAGGAGGAACGGCGGAGCCGTTCCGCTTGGCCGACGCCGAGGCGAAGTTGGCACTTGCCGCCGCGACCGCAACCGGGTGCGTGGTCGCCGGCGTCGATCTGCTGCAAAACGACAGGAGCGAGTGGCTCGTTCTCGAAGTGAATGCCGTGCCCGGTTGGCGGGCGCTCGCGCCGACGTGCGGCGTGGACGTGGCGTCGGAAATCGTCCAACACATGGCGGGGAAGGCGTGATGCGTGTCGGGGAACTGTTTCAAACGGCGTGCATTTGGGAGGCAGTCGCCCGGAAGGTGGGCAACGTCCACCGCGCCGCCGATTTCGCCACGACGGGCCTGACGGACTTCCTGCTGAGTTCCGCCGCGAGTGCCCGCGCCTTTGAGTCCGCGACCGTGAACCCCGTCGGATTGACGGTGGAACTGGCCACCCGCGCCACGCGCGATGCGGTCGGGCAGAACACGAACCTCGGCATCCTGCTGTTGCTCGCGCCGCTGGCGGCGGTGCCGGCGCGGACGCCATTGGCCGTCGGTGTCCGCGAAATTCTGGCTGGCCTGAGCATCGATGACGCGGTTCGGACGTACCACGCGATTCGGCTGGCGAACCCCGGCGGCCTCGGCGACGCGCCCGAACAGGACGTGCGGCAGCGACCCACGGTGACATTGCTCGAAGCGATGAAGATGGCCGCCGACCGCGACCTCATCGCCCGGCAATACGCCACCGACTTCGCCGACGTGTTCGATATCGGCGTGCCCGCGTTCTTGGCGGCTTTCCAGAAGTACGGCACCGTCGAAGCCGCGATTGTCGATTGCCAACTCCGGTGGATGGCCGCGTTCCCCGATTCGCTCATCGCCCGTAAGCGTGGCGTGACAGTTGCGGAAGACATTCGCGGCCGAACGAACGCAATGCTTTCTCTCGGCGGACTCGACACGCTTGCCGGCCGCCGCGCGGGGGTGGAACTCGATGGCGACCTCCGCTCCGACGGGAACAAGTTGAACCCCGGCACCACGGCCGACCTCGTGGCCGCGTGCTTGTTCGTCGCCCTGCGGGAAGATAAGTTGAAACCGTCTGCCCCGTTCCGATGGCCCGCCCCCGACTGGTTGTGACGCCCATGCCCGCCGAGCGCTTCTCCGTCCGCGTGACGAAAGACTACTTGGTCTTCTGCTGCGCGCACTTCATCACCTACGACAAGTCCGAGTGCGAGCGGCTGCACGGTCACAACTACCGCGCGGCGGTTCAGATCGAGGGGCCGCTCGACGAGAACTGGTATGTGTTCGATTTCGTCGCGCTGAAGAACCGCGCGAAAATCGTCGTGGACGAACTCGATCACCACATGCTGCTCGCCACCGAGAACCCGCAAATCCGCGTGGAGGTCGTGGGCGAGAAAGTCGCGGTGCGGTTCGCCGGGAAAGAGTGGACGTTCCCGCGAGAGGATTGCGTCCTGCTGCCGATCCAGAACACCACGGCGGAATTGCTGGCGCGGTGGATCGCCCGCCGGTTGCTCGACGACTTGAAGACCCATTACGGCCTGACGCCCGGCGTCCTCCGGGTGGAAGTCGAAGAGACGGTCGGGCAGGCCGCCACCTACGAATGGCGGGGCGACGGCGTACAGTAAAAGACACCGCTGTCTTGTTTCGGACGGCGGACCCCTCGCCGGAGATCGCTTCATGCCCCGTACCCGACTCGTGAACGCCGTCGTCCTCGCCGCCGTCGCGCTGGCGTTCGCCGGCCACTCGCCCGCGCGCAACCCGGACGTGCCGAAGCCGAAGGAGCAACCCGCGCCGAAGCGCGCCCCGCTCAAGAGCGGACACGAACTGATGGTGGCGAAACTGAAGGAGAGCCAAACCCTGCTGGAAGGCATCGCGCTTGGCGACTTCCCCAAGGTCGAAAAGGCGGCCATCGCGCTGGGGCGGATCGCTCAGGCGGCCGAGTTCCTGAACGCCGGCAAGTCGAAGGAGTACGAGTTGCAAATCAACCTGTTCCGCCGGGCCGCCGAGACCGTCAATCGGAAGGCCAAGGACCGCAACCTGGATGGCGTCGTCCTCGGCTTTCAAGACATGACCATGACCTGCGTGAAGTGCCACCAGCACACCCGCGACGGGCAGCCCGACGCCCGGTTGCCACGGTTGCCGTCGCTCGCCGGCGAGTGACGGTCCGGCACGGACACTTCAATTCTGTTGTTTCCCCTTGTAAGCTTTGCCGGAGAAAGTAAACTCCCAACGCCGGACACCAACCCCGCGGGCTAATATGAAGATGGCTTCCCGCCATTCTTCGAGATTCCGAGGCGTTCCCGGTGTCCGGCGACGTGTGGGTACAGTTGGCCCCCCGGCAGGCGATGGTGGACGCGGCCCTCCGCGACACCCTCGCCCGGCTCACCGACGACGCCCCCACGGCCGTCGTCGAGGCGATGGGGCACAGCCTGCTCGCCCCTGGTAAGCGTCTCCGTCCGCTCCTCGTGCTGCTGGCGTGCGAGGCGGCCGGCGGGTCGGAGTCCGTCGCCCTCCCGGCCGCCGTCGCGGTGGAGATGGTTCACACCTACTCGCTTGTCCACGACGACCTTCCGGCGATGGACGACGACGACCTCCGGCGGGGCCGGCCGACGTGCCACGTCGCCTTCGGGGAAGCACTCGCCATTCTCGCCGGCGACGGCTTGCTCACGCTCGCGTTTGAAGTGCTGGCCGTCGGTTACGCGCCCGCAACGGCTGCGGTTTGCACCTTGGAATTGGCGCGCGGTTCGGGCGCGGCCGGGATGATTGGCGGGCAGGTGCTGGACCTCACCGCCGATGGGAAGATTCGCGGCGAAGTGGCCCGGTCGGTGGCCGACCTGGAGGCGATCCACCGGCGGAAAACCGGAGCGCTGTTCCGCTCCGCGTTGCGGATGGGCGTTCATGCGGCGGGCAACGCGGATGCGTCGGTGTTGGCCCGAATGGACGAATACGCGGCGGCGTTCGGGCTGGCCTTCCAGGTGACGGACGACCTGCTCGATGTCGTCGGGGACGCGGCGACGGCCGGCAAGCGGGTGAATAAGGACGCCGACCGGGGTAAGCTGACCTATCCCGGAATGCTTGGCGTGGATGCGAGCCGGCGGAAGGCCACGGAGTTGGGCGAGGCCGCCGTCGCCGCCGCCGAGTCGTTCGGCCCGGCCGGCCGCCCGTTGGCCGAACTGGCGAAATACGTCGTCGGCCGGGACCGGTGATTCTTGGCGACCCGGCGGTTCACACCGCCGGGTGATGATCCCGAACCCGCCGGTTCTCACCGCCGGCTCGCCCAACTTGTGCGGAGTGTTTTCCATGACCGAGATTCTGCCCCACATCGGGTCGCCCGCCGACCTTCAGGCGCTTTCCGACGAGCAGCTATCGCAGCTCACGGAGGAAATCCGCGGGGCGCTCGTCTCGGTCCTCACCACTCGTTCGGCCCACTTCGCCAGCAACCTCGGCGTCGTCGAGTTGTGCCTCGCGCTGCACTTGAACTTCGACTTCTCCCAGGACCGGCTCGTCTGGGACACCGGCCACCAGATTTACCCGCACAAGCTCATCACGGGGCGGTATGAGCAGTTCCCCACCATCCGCACCCGAGGCGGGCTGATGGGGTTTCCAAACCCGGCCGAGTCGCCCTACGACCTGTTCATGACCGGGCACGCCGGCGCGAGCGTGTCCACCATCGCCGGGTTGAAGGCCGGGGACGATTTGGTCGGCCACCCGGAGCGGCACGCGGTCGCCGTCATCGGGGACGGGGCGCTGCCCAGCGGAATGGTGTTCGAGGCGTTCAACAACATCGGCGGGGCGGATCAGAACGTGCTGGTGGTGTTGAACGATAACAAGATGGGCATCTGCCCGCGTACCGGCGGCATCGCCCAGTATCTCGACCAGTACCGTATGACCGGCTTGTACCAAGGCGGCAAGCGGACGCTCAACTCGCTTCTCAGCCAGATTCCGTTCATCGGCGAGGCCGCCCGGTCGTCGCTCGAAAGCATCCGCGACGGGCTGAAGGCGACCCTCAAGAGCGGGATGCTGTTCGAGGAGTTCGGCTTCCGCTACTTCGGCCCGGTGGACGGCCATGACCTGAAGGCCCTCCGCCGCATCCTCCGCGACTTGAAACACCAGAAGGGGCCGGTGTTGCTGCACGTGTTCACCAACAAAGGGCACGGCGTCCAGCAGGCGGCGGACGACCCGGTGACGTTCCACAGCCCTGGGGTGTTCGAGACGGTCGGGCCGGGCCGGCGGAACATCAGCGTGAAGAAGGGCGGCGGGCGGGCGTACACGGATGTCATGTCCGGGGCGATTCACGACGCGCTTCAGGCCGACCCGAAGGCGTGCGTCATCACCGCCGCCATGTGCCAGGGGAACAAGTTGGAAAAGGTCCGCACCGACTTCCCCCAGCAGTTCTTCGACGTGGGCATCTGCGAGAGTCACGGGGTCGCGTTCGCGGCCGGCATGGCGAAGGCCGGGGCGCGGCCCATCGTGGACATCTACAGCACCTTCCTGCAACGCGGCTTCGACCAGATTTTCCAGGAAGTGTGCCTCCAAAACCTGCCAGTGGTGTTCACGATGGACCGCGCGGGCGTGGTCGGCCCGGACGGCCCGACGCACCACGGCTGCTTCGACATCCCGTACATGCGGCTGTTCCCGAACATGACCAGCCTGGCCCCGGCGGACGAGGCCGACATCGAGCCGATGTTGCAATGGGCGCTCCGGCAGTCCGGCCCAGTCAGCATCCGCATCCCCCGCGCGAACGCCGAGACGCTGCCCCGCGCCAAGCCGCACCAGCCGATTGAAGCCGGGAAAGCCGAGGTGCTGACGTGGGGGCCGGACGGCTGCTTCGTGGCGTTCGGCACCACCGCCCACGCTTGCCTGAAAGCCGCGAAGGACTTGCGCGAGGACGGCATCAACGTGGGCGTCATCAGCGCCCGGTTCGTCAAGCCGCTCGACACGAAGACGATCTTAGCCGCCGTCGAAAGCCTGCCGCTCGTGGTGACGGTGGAAGAAGG
>Ga0105047_10010258_pt1 | contig 15336 bp, 12 predicted proteins | sample MAT04_FD_78384 | JGI IMG/M metagenome (GOLD analysis project Ga0105047, IMG submission 78384) | Freshwater microbial communities from Lake Fryxell liftoff mats and glacier meltwater in Antarctica - MAT-04 (megahit assembly) | ecosystem: Environmental > Aquatic > Freshwater > Ice > Liftoff... | reverse complement strand
GCACCCCATCCACCCCTCGCCCGCCCGTCGCCGCCCGCGCCGCCATCACCGGGTCGACGCCGGCCCGCAAATCGATTGTCTCCGCCCCCAAACCCGCCGCCAACGCCAACCGCTCCCGCGACAAGTCCGTCGCCAGCACCCGGCACCCATTGGCCCGCAACAGCTGCACCGCCAACAACCCAATCGGACCCAACCCGCACACGCAAAACACCTCGCCCAACTGCGGCCCCGCCCGCCGCACGCCTTCGAGCGCAATCGCCCCCAGCACCGTAAACGCCGCCGTCTCGTCGCTCACCTCATCCGGCACCCGCGCGCACAAGTTCCGCGCCACCGTTACAAACTCCGCATGCACCCCGTTTGACACCACCCGGTCCCCCGGCCGAAACTCGTTCACCCCGCTCTCACTCACCACCCCCACATTGGCGTACCCCAACGGAATCTCCCGGTCAAGCTTCGCCTGCACTGCCTCCAGCGTCGCCATCACCCCATCCGTGTGCATCTTCTCGAACACCTGCCGCAGCCGTTCGGGCTCCCGCCGCGCCTTCCCCCACCAACTCGCCTGCCCAAACTCCACCAGCATCCGCTCCGTACCCGCCGAAATCAGACTCGTCCGCGTCCGGGACAGCACATACCCCGCCCGCACCCCTGGCCGCGGCACCTCCACCACTCGCACCAAGCCCGTCTTCAAATTCTCAAGTACCTGTTTCAAACCCAACTCCTTCTCTCTTCCCCACTTACGAACCCTGACCGTAAGGGAGGGGATGTCCCGGGCCGTTCACAACGAATGCAAACTCACTTAACTCACACAAGCCAATACACTTACCAAAACTCACCCACCCCCGAATTACCACCCCGGCCGGTAAAATGGACTTATGAGCACCGCAGCCCAACAAACCGCCAGCCGGCAAAACTCCCAACACTCCACTGGACCCCGCACGGACACAGGCAAAGCCGCCTCCAGCCTCAACGCCAACCGGCACAACCTCACCGGCCGCCTGCTGCTGCGCGACGACGAAAAAGAGGCCTTCGCCGAATTCGAACGAAGCCACCGCGCCCAGATCCAACCCACCGGCGCCCTCGAACTCACCCTCTTCGACCACCTCCTCTCCGCCGGCTGGAACCTCCGCCGCCTCGAAGCCCTCGAAGCCCAAGCCCTCGAGGACTTCGCCAATCAAACCCACCAACTCGACCGCCTCATCCGCTACCGCGGCCATCACGAGCGCGCCTTCCACCGCGCCCTCCGCGAACTCAAAGCTCTCCAAACCGCCCGCGAGATCCTCGACCGGCTGGCCCAACCGCAAAAAACCACCTTCGCCCCTCTCACCGACTTCGCCCAACTCAAGCGCGTCGGCTTCGTTTTGTCAAAAATCCGAAAAGCCTCTTCCGCCACCCTGGACTGGCTCAACTCCACCCTCAAAGGCGACACTAACCACTCCACCTAACTCACCTCACTCACCACCAAACGCAGCTTCCCCGTCGCCGTCCGCTCAATCCGGTCCACGTACTCCAAATCCACGCGCATCGCCGCGCCCACCCGAAAGCGGGTCTCGGCCAGCAACTGCCGCTCATCGTCCGCGGCGAAACCCTCGCCCCGCACCACGCGCAGGGTCATCTCTCCTCGCGCCCGCTGCACAATCTGCGCCTCTCGCACCCGTGTCGCGTCCTTAAAAATATGGTCGAGCCGGCCCAATCGCGTTCCATCGCCCAGCCAGAGATAATCCTCCGATCGTCCGTCAATCGACTCGACCACCCGGCCCGGCCGCCCGCACCCACAACGCAGCGGACCCAGTCTTACCCGGTCCCCCACGTCATAGCGCACCAGCGGCGTGGCCAAATTCGTGAAGTTCGTCCCGATCACCCGGTAAACATCCCGTTCCTCGGCCGGCAGAAATTCGACATAGGAAAAGTCCTCATCCACATGCAAAAATCCCCGTTCACACTCCGAGATATTGGCCGCGCCTTCGGCCATCCCGTAATGCTGCCGCGGCCGCACGCCAAACGCCCGCTCGAGCAATCGCGCCTGATGCGGCAGCAGATTCTCGGCCCCCGTCGTTACCCATTGCACCCGGTAACCCAGGTCCTCGCCCCGCGCCACCAGGTAATCGGCCACCAAGGCCAACAGAGACGGGTACCCATGCAGCCAAGGCGGTTGCCGCCGCCGCAACTCGGCCACGTAAGAGGGCAAAGTCTCCTCACGCAAATGCTGCCCGGAAAACAGGATCTGCCGCCCCGGCCCGTTGTCGCGCCAGTAGGGCGCCCGCTCCGTCGCCAACGGAACCACCATGCGGCCCCCAAAGTACCCGCACCACGTATCGACCGCGATCCCGTGCCAACGCCGGTACCGCCACCAGATCGCCCACTGCTCCTGATGCGCCCGCCGCGTCACCGGAAAGCGCAAACCCGCCCCCGTCGTCCCGCTCGTATGCGCCCATTGCGGCTCCTGCCGCTCCATCCCGCGCGCCTCAAAATCGCTCGTCCGCTCCTGCACCAGCCGCTTCTCGAGCACCGGCCAAGGCTCATCCATCCGTCGCCCGGCATAGTGCTTCGTACTCCGCCGCGCGTGCTCCAGGAAAGTCCCCAGCCGCCAAGCCTGGTAATCGTCCACCTGCTCCGGCGACCAAAACGACCGCGCCTCCACCCCGGCCAGCAACTCCGCAAAATCGCCGCCATACCGGTGCCGCGCAATCCGCCAACCCTCCACATGGCAAGCCACCTGCTGCAAAGCCACCGGCAGATTCTCGAACACCGTCGCCAAACGGCTCATGCCGCCACTCCCTTTCTCACTTGCCGCTCGATCATCCCGCGCCAACCGAAATGGGGCGCAAAGTGAAACGTCTCTTCCACCTCCGGCAACCGCCTCGCATCCCAAGCCGGCACATTGCTCCGCAACCGGACCTCGCGCCAGTCAGAGCCCACGCTCACCGCGTAACCGCGCGTCCTGAAGGCCTCACGCACCAGCGGGATCCGCTCGGCGTCAAAGCCCATCAAAGTCGCCCCGGCCGCGTCCACGCTGGCCGCATCGGTCCCGAACAACAGCAAGCCCGCCAAAACCGGATCCGGATTCATCGGGCCCGCGCCTTCGCCCGCCACCAAGCCATCGGCCAGCACCAAATACCGCCGCCGCTCTTTGGCAAACCCTCCATCGGTACGGCCGTAAATGACCAGCTTGTTCAGGTCCAGACACATCCGCCAACACGTATCGTTGCCGTGCCAGTTGCCGCTCCGCACCACTTCCTCGGTCTCTCCGAACAGCGCCGCTCCGGCCGCCCGCGCCCGCCCGTGCAACAACGGCCCCCAAGCCGGCACCGCGCGATTGAACTTCCGCAAACCCCGCGCCGCCGCCCGCTCGAGCCGCATCTTCCAGTCGCCCGCCGGCCGCTCATCGCCCGCCTCGCGCCAACCGTATTCGGTGTGGTGCGGCAGCCAATTCTTATCGCCGTTCACCCCCACCAGGTTCTTCAAACCCGCCGTAATGCCGGTCTTCTTGTGCGTCTTGAGCTTCGGAATGCTGATCACCACATCGGCCTCCACCGCCGACCGGGCCAACAAATACTCATGCCGCCCGTCCGTATGGTGACCGTTCACTTCCCCCGCGTCGTAGTCCGCCCCGTAGTAACGCCCCGCCCCCGCATGACCCGCGAATTCACTTCGCTCGCCCAAGTCGAATGCCACGTAACCGGCCGGATCGCCGTCCAGCTTCCGCCGCGCCGCAATCACGCCGTCACGCTGCACCCACTCTTCCTTCCGCAAATCGACCACCCGCAGATCGAGCCCCTGCCCGCGCAAGCGCCGCTCCATCTCCCGCAACCCCAAACAAGCGTCAATGGCCGCAAAGCTCGAATCCGTTTGCGGCGCATCCGCCACCACGATCCTTCCCCGCTCCTCCATCGCCCGCCACACCTCAAGCGCGAGCGCCTCTACCACCGGCGTGCCCGTCATCACGGTCCGCCACCCATCGCCATATCGCGGATGCTCGGCCTTCACCCAATTCGGCTTCAGCAGCACCGTCTCGCCGGGCCGCACCCAATCGCTCAGCCGCACCCCCGACAGCCGGATACACTCGCGCACCGCCTCCGCCACCGCACCCCCATAATCGAGACCCGGCCAGCGCAAAGCGCCCACCTCACACGAGCTCTTCATACAACTCCTCCGCCTGCCGCATGCTCGCCGCGTAATCGGCTCGCTCGGCGATCAGCCGCGGGTTCTGCTCCGCCGCCCGTGCCGCCAGCGCCCGGTCCTCAATCGCCCGCAACATCGCCGTCGCCAGGCTGTCGACGCTCGCCGCGTTGCACAATAAGCCGTTCTCGCCCGGCGAGATCCACTCGCGCAAACTCGGCAGATCGCCGCACACCGGCAAGCAGCCCGAAGCCATCGCCTCCAGCAGCGTATTCGGCGTCCCATCGTGCTCGGTCGGCGACACCGTCACCGCCGCCCGTTGGTACAAAGCCGCCATCTCCGCGCGCGACAGCGGCCCGGTTAAGGTGGTTACATTCCCCAACTCGAGCCGCCGCACCGCGTCTTCAATCGGCCGCCAGCCTTCCATCGCCACGCCCACAAAGCGCGCCTCCGGATGCCGGTCGGCCACCCTCCGGCACGCTTCGAAAAACGTGTCATTCCGGACATAGCGCCGAAATCCGCGCGGGTTCACGAACAGCGCCCGCTCACTCGCCGCGCCCGGCCGGAACACCGCCCGGTCGACGCCGCCCGCTCCCGGCAACACCGCACGCGGGACACCGCGCGCCAAACCGTAACCGGCCGCCCGGTCGATATCGGCCTGCGCATCGGCCAGAAAGCCATCGCACCCGGCAATCGCGCGCGCCGCCGCCCGGCCGTGGAGACGAAACCGGTCGGCGTACAAAGTAAAGTCGTTGCCCCAGGCCGAGATTACATGCGGGTGAAAGTCAAGCCCGCCGCCGATGTAGCCCTCAATCGGCAGCCGTAGCGAGTGCAACAAAGCGGGCCGGATCTGGTTGAGCAACCGCCGCGCCCGGCGGCTCAACAGCCAGGCCTTCAAAGGCTGCGCGAAGCCGTCGTAGAGATCCGCCGACCAGCCGGTGGCCCGCAAGCGCTTGGGCGAAGCCGGCGACGACTCGAGCAAACAGTGCACCGTCGCCCCCGGAATGCAGTCCACCGCGGCCGGGAACGTCGACAGCACATGCACCTCATGCTCACGCCCCGCGAAGTACCCGATCCAGGCCCGCGCAATCGGGCTCCGGGCGTCGGCAATAAAACAGATCCGCATTGAACTAAACCTCCGCCTCGATCAGCCGCCGCAGTTGGTCGCGCACCACGGCCGGCGAGAAGTAACGCGCCACATGCGCCCGCGCTGCGGCGCCCGTCGCCTCGCGGCGGGCTGGGTCAGCCACCAAATCGCTTACCGCCGCCGCCATGGCTTCGGGCGGCACGGCCCACGCCGCCAGGTCGCTATCGACCCCCAAGGCCTCCAGAATCTCGGGCACCGCCACCACCGCCAAGCCCGCGCTCATCGCCTGCTGCACCTTGGTCTGCAAGCCGGCCGCCGCTCGCTGCGGATAGACGTAAATGTCGCCGCTGGCCAGGAACGACTCGTAGTCGTCCACCCACTCGACGTACTCGCCGCCCGCCTGGACGATGGCTCGCCGCAACGCTTCGGAACCTCCGCGGCCCCATACCACCAGCTCGGCCAGCCCCGCTGGCCAGCTCGCCAGAAAGCGGATCGCGTCGGCTTCGACCGCTGGCATCCAGAACGCTCCGCCCACCAGCACCCGCACCCGCGCCCGCGCCTCGGAAGCCCGCGAGCGCATCGCGGGCGCGGCCACGGGCAGGACATGGATCCTGGCCAAGGGCGCCAGGCCCCGCAAGGCGGCCGCGTCCACTTCGCCCACCGGCACCACCGCCCTAAAGCGCGGATACGTCCGCGCCTCCCAGCGCGCAAAGCGTCGGGCCAGCCACCCGGCCTTGAGCCGCCCCCACCAATGCGGATCGGTGCGGGCCAAACGGCCGTAGTAGAGCGAGTAGCAATCGACGGGCAGCAATAGCGAAGGCACCTGTAACGGCCCGTCCTGGGTCGTCGGATAGAGGAAGTAGATCACCCGGTCCGGACGGTTGACGAGGGCCGCGGCCAAAGCCGCTTCCGACTCGCGCCCCCGGTAATGGGCCACGCCCACCGGCTCGCCGCGCCCCAAGGCCCGCAGCCGTTCGACCGCCAAACCCCAGCCCCGCCTCAGCCGGACGACGGCCCGCAAGCGGAAGCCCCAGCCCACGGCCAGGCGTTGCCAGGCACGGTCCTCGGCCTCCGAGGCCGAGTAACCGAGCACCTCCACCTCGTGCTCGGCCGCGAGCGTGCGCAGCAGAAACGCCAAGTGCGTCTTAAGGCCGATATCGGCTGGCTCCGGGCAAAGCGGCGCCACCAACAGGACTCTCACGCCAACCTCCGCCGCGCCGGCAACATCCACTCGAAAACCGGTGTCAGGATCGCGAGCGACCCAGCCGTGATGACCAGCTTGAGCCAACTCAAGTCAAACGTGCCCTCGTTAAAGAGGAACAGAAAGACGCCGAAAATGGCCAGCGGCGCCACCGGACCCAACCGCCAAGCCCGCCCCGCCATGCTTTCGAAAATCCACTGGCTGGCCACGGCAAATAACGCCGGCAGGAGTACGGCCAGAGTTGCCCCGCCCAGCACAAAGCCCGCGCCCAGCAGCCCCGGCGAGGTCAAGTGACCCTGCACCCCGGCCCCAAAGCCGGCCACCGTTTCGGTATACCACCGCGTAAAACCGGATTCGCGTAAGATGAGGATCTTGCCCAATTCCATCTGTTCGGGGTCAAAGCGATCGCCACCGTAGTTGAGGCTGGTGAGCAAGGACGTGTAGCCGATAAAGCGCGAGGCGAGCAGCAAGGCCGAGTTCATCCCGCCGGACTCGCTCGTACTCGAAAGGGCCATCACAATGCTATCGGCCGTCGAGTAGCCCATGTTGCTGCGCAGCACCCGGATTGAGGTGATTACCGGGTAGAGCGACAGGCCAAAGGCGATCGTGGCCACGGCAAAGCCGATGGCCCGCTTGCGCGACAAACCCAGCCAGCTATAGAGCAGAATCACCTGCAGAATCTGCAGGACGACATAGCCGCGGCTCGACATCATCGCCGTCTCGACCAGGGCCAGCAGTAAGTAGGCGGCAAAGCTGGCCCGGGTTAAGAACGTGAGCCCGTTGCGCACCGCCCGGGCGTGAATGGCGAGCAGCAACAGAGGCACGAAGGTGACCATCAGGTGATAGACCACGCCGCCGAGGCGATAGTCCATGGCCGCGTAGCTGTTGGTGAGCGAACCGATATTGAAGACCAGTTGCAGGGGCAAGGCTACGCCTACGGCGACCATGCCGAAGAGGAAGAGCAGCAGCAACGGCCGGCGCTCCTGATGGGCAAGTGCCGTATTGAACCCTTCGGCCCGCACCGCCAAGCCGAGCGAAGCCACGGCGGCCGGTGTCGAAGCCTGGCGCCGGCCGCGCCAGTTGAGCCAGCCACACAAGGCACCGCACATCAGCACGAAGCCCAGTGTCAGCAGCCGCAGGGCCCGCAGTTGGATCTCGTCCGAGGTGACGATGGGCTTGAGGGTAAGCATCCGTAAAAGCCCTTCATAGTCGGGAGACTGGTACATGTAGGCGACCAGGAAGAACTGCAGTTGGTAGTTGAGGAGATAGAGCACGATCAGGCTCCAAGCCGCCAGCAGCAACCCGCGCCGGTCCTGCCGGGCGCCGAAGGCAAAGCCGCCCAAGGCCAACGCGGTCGCGCCGACCGACAAGACGATGGCCAAGAGCGCTCCGGCTTCAACCAGCCAGGACAGAGCGACGAGCACCAAGGCGAAGAGGCAAAACAGGAGGGGCATGTTGGTTTAAGAGCTCCAGTAAGTGGCGCGCGTGGTGCGGCCAGGTGTGACGGGCCAGCACGCGCTCGCGAGCCATTTGGCCCAGGGCGGCGCGTTCGTGACGGAGGCGGTAGAAGTACTCGATGGTGTCGGCGAGCGGCTCACTTTCCCCGGCTGGAACGACGCCGCCGAAGGCTTCTCCCGCCACCGCTTCGGCCGCTCCGGTGCGGTCGCTCACAATCACCGGTAGTTCGCAGGCCATCGCCTGCAAGACGACGAGGCCAAAGCCGTCGGCGAGCGACGGCAATACGAAGAGGTCGCACTGGGAAAGTAGGCCGGGCAATTCGTCTTGCGGCACACCGCCCATGAGGCGAACGTGGGGGGCGGTATCGACCGGTAGTTGACCGGCGCCGATCAGCCAGAGTTCGGCGTAGGGCAAGGCGAGCCGGCGCCAGGCCTCGATCAACACGTCGATGCCTTTGTTGCGGGTGAGCGACGACACGGCGACCACGCGATAGGGCCGCGCCGCGCCACTATCCGGCAAGCGGCGGAAACGTTCGGCATCGACGCCGGGGGGGCAAACGAGAATCTTCTCCGCGGCCACGCCGCCCGCCACCAGGCTGCGGCGAGCAAGTTCGCTCAAGACGAGCACGCCGCGGGCCCGGGTGAACTCTTCCTGTTCCCGCTCGATGAGCCAGGCGTGCCGGTGATTGCCGGGATGTTGACCGGGGCGACCGGCAAAGTAGCTGGCCACCTGCCCTTCGTGCAGACTGCCGTGATCGACCACGACCGGGTGGCCCTGGGCGATCGCCTCGCGGGCGAAGGCCGAATTGACCTTGACGATGCCCACGCCCGGGGGAGGCAAGGCGTAAGCGAGCAGGCGGCCGGCGAGCGAGAAAAGGCGTGGCGAGGGAGGCAGTAGGCGAGTTGCGGCAAGCCAGGGAACCGGGTGTAGCCGGTCGGGAGGCAGACCGGCGGCGAGTAGCCTGCCCCGGGTGTAATCGGTGACCAAGGCGTCGAGGGCGCCCAGGCCGGCGAGCGCGCGGGCTTGTTCGAAGAAGTGATAACGGCCGATGGAGGCGAGAATCATGCGAGGTTTTCCAAAAGGGGCGGTGGGCGGAAGCGCAGGGCGCAGGCGAAACCGAGGGCGAGTAAGGCTTGCGTGGCCACCATCAACCAGGCCATACCGGCCGCGCGCGGTTCGAGGACCAGCATCAGGACCAGCACCAGAGCGGCGACCGAGAGCACGACGGCCAAAAAGTGGCGGTCGCCGCGCGCGGCCAATAGCCAGGTGGGGCCGAGCGCCTGGCTCAAAGCCGAGAGCGGGCCCAGGGCGGCGAGAATCTGGAGGACCTCGATCGCCGGACGGAAACGTTCGCCGAGTAGGCGCGGAACGAGATATGGCGCGCCGACCAGGAGCGCCACGCCCAGCAGGGTGCCGGCAATCAGCAGGGCACCGGTGCCGCGAAAAGCCAGTTGGCGCTGCGAGCCGCCGCTGAGCGCGCTCAAACGCGGGAAGAGGGTCAAGGTGAGCGGGTCGAGGAAACTCAGCGCGGCCTTGGCCACCCGCTCGGCCGCCGCGTAGTAACCGACGACCTCGGGGGCCGCCACGCAACCCAACAGGAAGACCATGGCCGCGGCGTGCACATTGAGGCCGGCGCGGTAGACGAAGAGCAGAAAGCTGGCCCGCAGGGTCTCGAAGACCTCGGCCGGCCGGGGGAGCGTGATTCCGGTTTCGCGCACCACGACCAGGGCCGCTATGCCCAGCAGCAACAAAGACGGGGCGGCCTGAACGAGCAGCGCCAAAGTGAGATCCCGGGGGTGATTGACGAAGGTGAGGAGCCCGGCCAAGCCGCCGATACGAGCCGCCAGGGTGGCGCCGGCCAGGAGCGGCAGACGGTCCAAACCTTGGAAGAGCCATTGCAAGCTGATGCCTTGGGGGATGACCCAGATGAGCACGGCGGCGATCAGCCAAGGGTCCTCGCGAAAGAGCGTGAATCGCGGCAGGATGAGGACGGCGAGCAGGCAGCCCGCCAAATAGAGGCCAGCTTGGGCGGCGAGCACCCGGCCGGTAATGCGGGCGACGGTCGCCCGGTCCGGGGCGGTGGCAATTTCGCGGGTCGCCGATAAGTTGAAGCCGTATTCGAGCACGGTGGTGAGATAGAGGCCGAAGCTTTGGGCAATGGCCAAACGGCCCCAGCCGGCGGGGCCTAACACGCTCGCCAGATAGGGAATCGAGACCAGCGGGATGAGTTGGTTGGCTAACTGGATAACCGAAAGAAAAGCAGCCGAGCGCAACCAGGGCGAGCGATGAGTAAGCAGGGTCAAGGTGGCAACTTAGTTGGCGTTCGCATCGGTAGGATGCGGATTTTGCTGGTAGTACTTACTGTAGTGGCCGTAGTAATAGTAACTGTCACTCGTCTCTTTGTGCACGCCGTTGAGGACAATGCCGACGATATTGGCGCGCAGGCGCTTGAGCGAAGTTATTACGCCGCGCACACTCTTGCGATCGGTCTCGCCGGCGCGGACGACGATCACGACGCCGTCGACGCTGGCCGCCATTTGCAGGGGTTCCGAGAAGCCAAGGAGGGGCGGGGCGTCCAGAATGACTAAGTCGTAGGCGCGGCCGGCCTCTTCGAGAACTTCGGAGAGACCCCGGCCGACTAAGTCCGAGGCCCGGCGCGAAGGCGGGCCGGCGGGCAGGATATCGAGCATGGGCGTAGAATCGAGATTCACCACCGCGCTGCGCCAGCCGATTTCGCCCAAGAGCACATTCGTCAGGCCGAGATTGGCGGTTAAGTTAAAGCGACGATGGACGCTCGGGCGGCGCATGTCGCCGTCGATTAACAGGGTGCGCTGGCCTTGTTCGGCGTGGGCGATGGCTAAGTGAGCCGCCGTGGTCGACTTCCCTTCCCCGGGCGAAGCGCTGGTGACCAGTAAAGAGCGGTAGCGGCGGTCGAGGTCGCTGAGCAAGATCGAAGTACGCAGGGTGCGGATCGACTCGCCGAAGCCGGTTGTATCTTCCTCGCGGCCCTTGACGGCGACGAGCGCCTTGCCATTGACCGAGGCATTCGCCGAACCCGAAGCCAGGCCTAGACGGCCGCGCCAGTTTTTGACGACCGGCAAGCTGCCAATCACTTCCGTGCCTAAAGTGCGGTTGACGGTTTCGGGATCGCGTACGGTGGTATCGAGCGCATCGCTCGCCACAGCGAAGCCGATCGCGACGATGGTGGAGAGCAGGAAGGCGACCATTAAGTTGAGGCGGATATCGGGAAACATCGCCTTCTGGGGTGGCCGGGCGGCGTCGGCGACGCGGATGTTCGAGTTCTGGAAGCCGGCGTTGATGCCCGCCTCTTTGATCTTGCGGACCAACTCCTCGTAAAGGCGCTTGTCGGCGTCGGCTTCGCGCTTCAGAGACTGATACTGAAAGGAGCGAGAGTTAATGCGGTCGAATTCACTTTTGGAGCCAGCCACTTCGTGCAGTAACATCTGTTCGCGGCGGGCCGACTCCCGGTATTCGATTTCGACGCGGCCCGAGATATTGCGGCGGCCGCTATCCAATTGCCGTTCGAGCTCCGCCAGTTGAGCCGACGCGCGTTTGAATTCGGGATGGGCGGGGCCATAGTGGGCCTTGATCTCGGCGAACTTCTCCCGCAACTCGCCCATTCGTTCGGTGAGGCGCTTTAAGGCTTCGCCTTGCGTCGAAACCTGGGCCGCTTCGAGCGTGTCGTTCTTAATCGACTGGAACGCCGCTTCCTTCTTGACCCGGTCGGACTGGGCGTTGGTGTATTCCGTATTCAGTTGTAAGAGGCGGGCGGAGAGGATATTGGTCTTCTCTTCCGGGTTGATCATATTCAGTTCGCGCTCGAAGCGATTGAGGGCGAGCGAACTGCGCTCCATCTTGGCGCGTAACTCGTCGAGTTGCTGCTCCATGAAGTCGGTCAGGTTAGCACTGGCCCGCATGCGGATGTTGTAAGTGTGGGTCAGGTAGGATTGCGCGATAGCGTTAGCGACCTGGGCGGCCAAGTTGGCATCCGGAGAGCGGTAACTGACGAGCAATAAGTAAGTATTGGGAGGGCGGACAATTTTAAGGCGCTTCAGTTGCACCGGTGCTTCGGGTCGGACATCGGTTTGGCCTTCGTGGACGAGTAAGTTGTACTTGGCCGCGACGGGCCGGAGCACCGAGTCCGATTGGACGAGGCGAATTTGGGTAGCGAGGAATTGGTCGACATCATTCAACATCGAACGGGTGGATTCGGTGCCGATGACGCCTTGCGGGGTCTGGCGGTCGATGTCGATGGTGACGGTGGACTCGTAGATGGGCGTAAGCTGATTACTGATGAACCAGGTGGCCGCGGTGATGGCGGCGACAAAGGCCAGCATCCGCCAGCGGTGGCGGCGCAAAATCCAGAGATAGTGTGACAGCGGGGCGCTCGCGTTTTCGGGGTCTGGATCGCTGGGCGGCCCAAAATTCGGAGGTAGGGCCGGAATGCGCGGTTCGCTGATGACGGACAGCCTTTCGGCGGGAACATACCTGACGTGAGGTTCGCTGGGGATGAGTTCTTGTTGCATGTAGGTGAGTTGGTAAGTTGCTTGGGCACCCCACCGCTTACGCGGGGGGCTAGGTCAGGTGACCCGCCGCTGACACAGCGGGCTAGGTCGAAGGCTTCGGGACCCCACCGCTTACGCGGTGGGCTAGTAACAGAGGTTAGCGGGCGGTGCCGAAGATGAGTAAGCCGGAAGCGGTGGCGGAGCCGAAACTGACGATGCGTTCGAGGGTGGTCATGCTCAGGCGCTTCCGGGTATTGTCGGGGATATAGAGGATGTCGTTAGCTTCAAGAGCAATGTCGGCCGTCTTGCGATCGAGAAGGCGTTTGAGTTCGATGGGAATTTCGTTCTTGCCGGGCCCGACCGCTTCGCGGCGATAGATGAAGGCTTGTTTCGAGGCAAAGGGTAAGAGTCCTTCGCTCAAAGCTAGGGCCTTCATGACGGTGAGTCCGCTATTATCCTGCACGGCGAAGGTGCCGGGCTTGCGGACGTTACCCACGACGAAGACTTTGCCGGCTTCGGGGACGCGAACCTCTTCGCCGCCGGTGAGCGTCAGATTCAGCTCTGGGTCGGCCAGGTCGATCAAACCGCGGATGGAGATGCGCTTAATCAATTCGCCCTGTCCCTGACCCTTACGGGTGACGAGTAAGTCCGGGCCGGAGGTGGCGCTTAAACCTTCGGCGCGGCTTAAGGCGTCGAGTAACTTCAAGGGGCCGTTGGCTTGAAAAGTAAGCGGTTTCCGGACGGCACCCATCACAGAGATGGGGCGTGAGAAATACTCAACGATGGTTACGGTGACGGCGGGGTCCACCAGAAGGCCGGTACTGGCGAAAGCGGCGGCGATCTTCTTTTCCACTTCGGCCGGCATGAGTCCGCCCACCGGTATACGCTCTTTCACCATCGGCACATGGATATCGCCTTCGGACGAGATGCGAATCAGGCGGCTTAACTCGGGTGAGTTATAGACCGAGAGGGCCAATAAATCACTGGGCCCGAGGGGTTGGGCGGGTAAGTTGCCCGTGACGGGTTCGGGACGGCTTTGCGCCAAGCCTAGAGACACGTAGAGACAGCAAGCGGCCAGCTTTGTGAGGATCATGTTTTTTGGGGGGGTTGGTTAAGGCTCACGCACGGCGAGTCCCAGGAGGGTCACCGGAGGCGTGGGGCGGAAGGGGATTCCGCCAACTATGCTGTGATCGACTCCCGCGGGCGAAAACTGTAGGCAATTTTGCCATTACGACGGCGGGACTCGAGCGGGTGTATCACGGTTATACATCGAGGCGGTGCAAGGTCGATACCCGAAAGAGCTTGGCTGTCCAGCGACGGCATGGGATTAGCTTGGAACAGGCACAGGCTATCTTTAATCAGGTATATGTGTTTGACCGGAAGAGTGACGACCCTGAACAGTATCGTGCGATCGGCTGGTACGAGGGCGGTTTGTCTTCAGTGATCTATGAAATGCGGCAAGATCGGCAGGGTGAATATTTTCATTTGATTACGGCCTGGAGGGCGACAGCGCGGGAAGAGGAAATTTATGCGGAAAACTACTAAGGCCGCACCGACGGCGGATCGGATCGCGGAAATGGCCACGCGGGGTGAGGATGTTTCGGCGTACTTCTCGAATCAGTTTACGGTGGTACGGCCAATCCGCCGGGTGAATATCGATCTAATGCACGGGATGCTGCGAGAACTCGATGCTAAAGCCGCTCGTCTGAATGTGAGCCGGCAGTCGGTAATCAAGATGCTTTTGGATCAAGGTTTGGCCAAAGAGAGAGCTTCGAAGAAGGCTGGTTAGCACTATCGCTTGGCCGGTGGTATTCCTCTGACGGGACAGGCCAGAGCCGTGTGCCCCACCGCTTGCGCGGTGGGCTAGGCAGCGGCCATTATTTACTGAACTAGCGAGGAAACTTCGATCATGAAGGGCATCACCGATTGGCGGGCTCGGCGGCGGAGGAGCCATTTTTCAAAGCCGGGGACTTCGGCGCGGGCAATCTCCTGCACTAAGGCCGATTCAGCTTCCTGGCGTCGGCTGGCGTCGGTCATGCGTTCGAAGCGCTCTTGCTTGGCGAGTTCGTCCATCTTCTGACCCAGGAGAACTTGGCGGCGGACGTCGGCCATTTCGCCGAGTAACTGCCGGGCGTAAGATTGGCGGAACTCTTCGTACTCGAGCAACAAGATTCGCTCTTCTTCGTCGCCCTTCAAGCGGCGGAGGTTATCTTCGCGGCGGCGGAAGTGGGTCTTAAATTGGGCTTCGGCGTGTTCATCGACGAACTTGGCGCGCGTGGCGGGATCTTTGACAATCTTCACCAGCAGGCCGCCCGAGTTGCGGAGCGTTTGGTTAGCCTGTTTTTTCCGCTCGACTATATGGAGGGCGATTTCGCACCAGTCGAGTTGGTCGCGGCCGGCGAAGCCCTCGGGATCGGCGGTGAGGGACTCAAAGGCGCGGCGGATGAGCGAAAGAGCGACGGGCTGAACGACGCCTTCGTGAATCATGGCGGCGGCAAGGCGGGCACCGCGTTCGAGCGAGTAGAAACGATCGGTGGAGGTAGCGGCGTCGAGGAAGGGGTCCATGACGTTGGGCGTAAAGCCGACTTCTTCGAGGAGCTTACGGCAGGCGGCGCGGTTGAGTTCGGGATCCTCGCCGGGGCCGGACATCATGAGGGCTTTCCGCTCGGGCACATAGCTCGCGTGGCGGCGCAGCGCAATGCGCCAGTCGGGGGCGGAAGCGACGTGCCACTCACCGAGAACGCCGATGCGCTTGACCTGTTCAAAGGCCGGCTCCAGGGTCTGCATGAGGCGCGAGAGGTATTGGGGCGGCTGGGGCATGCCAAGGTGCTCGGTGGCGAGCTTGCGGGCGTCGATGAAGATGGTGTCGGACTTTTCGAAGGCGATCGAGAGAAAGCGGTAGAGATGTTTGGCGGTGATGCCGTCGAGCTGCATGTAGCGGCTGGCGT
>Ga0105047_10010252_pt1 | contig 15339 bp, 14 predicted proteins | sample MAT04_FD_78384 | JGI IMG/M metagenome (GOLD analysis project Ga0105047, IMG submission 78384) | Freshwater microbial communities from Lake Fryxell liftoff mats and glacier meltwater in Antarctica - MAT-04 (megahit assembly) | ecosystem: Environmental > Aquatic > Freshwater > Ice > Liftoff... | reverse complement strand
GACGCGCTTCGGCGAGAGCCGGTGGTTCCAGGTGCTGCCGATGGTCAGCGCCGCGTTGCTCGTCGCCATCGGCCTGTGGCTCTGCCAGGAAGGCCTGCGGGCGGCGGTGCGGTAGTATTTTGCCGAAAGGGTCCGCATGCGCGTGGTCGCCCTCGAAGTCCGGCACGTCCGCATCCCGCTGCGGCGGAAGGTGACGCACGCCAGCCACACCCGGACCGACACCGACAACGTCGTCGTCCGCTGCGTGCTGGCCGACGGGAGCGTCGGGTACGGCGAGGGGGTGCCGCGCGACTACGTCACCGGCGAGACGATCGACTCGGCCATCGACCTGCTCGCCCGCAGCGACCTGCCGGCCCAACTCGCGCCCTGCCCCGACTTCGCCAGCGCCGTGCGCCTCGCGGAAGCGCTGCGCCTCGCCCCGGTCCCCGGCGACGACCGCGGGATCGGCGGGAACGCCGCCCGGTGCGCCGTCGAGCTCGCCGTCCTCGACGCCTACGGGCGGGCGTTCGGCGAGCCGCTGATGAACGTCACCCGCCTCCTCGCCCCGGACCTGTACGAGCCGCGCGACCGGGTGCGGTACAGCGGCGTGGTCGGCAACCCGAAGGGGTGGAAGGGCCGCGCCTACCCGCTCGTCTACCGCCTCGCCGGGTTCCAACAGGTGAAGCTAAAAGTCGGCATCCCCGGCACCGACGACGTGAAACGGACGCGCCGCACCCGCCGCTGGCTCGGCCGGCGGATCGACCTACGGCTCGACGCGAACGAGGCGTGGCCCCCGGCCGAGGCCGCGGAGCGCATTCGGTCACTGGAGCCGTTCGGCATCACGAGCGTCGAGCAGCCCGTGCGGCACGAGGATGTCGCGGCCCTCGCCGAAGTCCGCAAGCAAATCAAAACGCCCGTCATGCTCGACGAGTCGTTGTGCGGCATGGTGGACGCCGAGCGCGCCGCCGCGGGCGGGTGGTGCGACCTGTTCAACCTGCGGCTGTCGAAGTGCGGCGGGTTCATCCCGAGTCTGCGGCTGGCCCAGTTCGCGGTACGCAACGGGCTGGGGTATCAACTCGGCTGTCAGGTGGGGGAGACGGCCATCCTGTCGGCCGCCGGCCGCCACTTCGCCACGAGCGTCAAGGGCGTCCGCTACCTCGAAGGCTCCTACGACCGGCACCTCGTCTGGGAGTCGCTGTCGGCTGCCGACCTGACGTTCGCCCGCAACGGCACGGCCCCGATGCTCCTCGGCTCCGGCCTCGGGGCGGCCGTCGACCCGGCCCGCGTGGACTGGGTCACGAAGCGGAAGGAGGTGTTCCTTGGCTGAGGCTCAAAGCAACCTAACCCCCCAGCCCCCTTCCCTAAGAGGGAAGGGGGAGTCCGACGACGAGCCTGCGGCCCGTCATTCTTCTCCTGCTCCCCCTTCCCTCTTAGGGAAGGGGGCTGGGGGGTTAGGTGTTTTGTCTACCTTCCGCGCGTCCGACGGGTACCCGTTCTACTACCGCCGGTTCGCCCCGCCGGGGGTGCCGGCGGCCCGGCTGGTGTTCGTCCACGGCATCCGCAGCCACGGCGGGTGGTACGAGAAGTCGTGCCGGGCGTTCGCCGCCGCCGGGTTCGAGGTCTACTTCCTCGACCGCCGCGGGAGCGGGCTGAACACCGCCCGCCGCGGCGACGCCCCGACCTTCCGCCGCCTGATCGACGACGTGGCCGAGTTCGTTACGCACCTGCGCGAGGAACGGGCGTGGCTGCCGGTCGTGGTGGGGGGGATTTCGTGGGGCGGGAAACTCGCCGTCGGGCTGACGTACCGCCACCCCGGGCTGATCGACGGCTTGGTCCTGCTCTGCCCCGGCCTGGTGCCGAAGGTCGCCCCGCCGCTCGCCGGGCGGGTGCGGATCGCCGTCGCCCTGGTGTTCCGGCCGTGGAAATTCTTCCCCGTCCCGTTGAACGAACCCGAGCTGTTCACCGCGTCGCCCGACGGCCGGGCGTTCGTCGCCGCCGAGCCGCACGGCCTGCGGCTGGCGACCGCCCGGTTCCTGTTCGCGAGCTTCTCGATTGATGTCTACCTGCGCCGGGCGGTCCGGGGCGTGACCGTCCCGACACTCCTCGTCCTGGCCGAACACGACCGCATCATCGACAACGCGCAGACGCGCGAGGTCGTCGCCCGTTTCGGGACGCCGGCGACCGTGGTCGAGTACCCCGGTGCCCACCACACGCTGGAGTTCGAGCCGCCCGGCCACCCGTGGGTCGGGGACGTGACGACGTGGATCGAAACGCACGTTGTCGGAAAGTGTGTCTGAAAACCGGCACGTCGGCGACAAGTGCCGTGGGAAGGCGATCACACCCGGCCGAGACGGCCCCGGGGGGCCGCGGCGAAGTGCTGGAAAACAGGCAAGGCGTTCAAGGCGTTCAAGGCGTGCGCCTATCGGAATCGAACGCCTTGAACGGGTAAGAATGTCTACTCCGCCCGTCCACAAACGCGCGACAATGGCGAGTTTTCACTCGCCCTTGCTCTGTTGAAACGATATTGGTGAAGCACTTCCTCGTCGGCCGGGGTCTGACCCTCTCCCCTTGAGGGAGAGGGTCGCGGCGCAGCCCGCGGGGTGAGGGGAAAGGCGCTCCCACTCACCGGGACGCGCGCCGGGCGGGGCGGGTCTTCCCCTCACCCCCAACCCCTCTCCCTCAAGGGGAGAGGGGAGCCAGACAGCGACCCCCCTTGACCCGGCACAACCGCCTCTAAAGGATTCAACACGGCAACTCGCCCTCTCACGCCCGGGGCCGGCCCCGAGCGTTCGATCACCATGTGAAGACGGTGATGGCGACGGCGAGGAGCATGATCCCGATGCCGACGGCGAGCAGCCACATCGGGAGCGTCGATCGCGGCCGCTTCGCCAGTTCGCGGGCCTTCTCCAGCTGCTCCTGCTTGTGCTTCTTCCGCTCCTGGTCGTGGTGCTGCCGCTTCGCGTGGTGGCTCACGGTCGTCCCCCGGCGGCGGTGCCGCCCGTTCGCCGGCCGGACTACGGACCCGGGAGAGGTACGATCCGGCGGCGCGAAAAGTGTGGTTGGAGTCTACCCCGCCGCCGGCGGGTTGTCGAGCGCCGACCCGGGGCGTGGCGATTCGGCACCGGCGGCGGCGATCTTGACACCAATTCCGCCCGGGCGTATCTGCCCGCCTCTCGCGCCGAGACGCCGCCGCTTGTTCTGCCCGCGACCGAGGGGACGCCCGATGACCGCCTGCCGCCGTGATCGCCGCCGGACGTGGCCGCTCGCCGCCGTACTCGCGGCCACGGCCGTCGCCGCGGTCTGGGCCGGCGGGCGGGCCGGGGCCGCCGAAACCCCCGTCGGCCGGGTCGTCGCCGAGGTCGTCCCGGTCAACACCCGCGTCCGCCCCCCGGCCCAGATTTTGGCCACCATGCACACCCGGGCCGGCAAGCCCTACGACGAGGGCGTCGCCCAGGAAGACGTCCGCCGCCTCCACGCCACCAAGTGGTTCGTCCCCGGCGGCGTCCAGGTCCACACCCGCCTCGACGACGACGGCCGCGTCACCGTCTTCGTCCACCTGACCGAACTCACCAGCACCGTGCAGGAAGTGGTGTTCGAGGGTGCCCAGCACATCAGCCCGGACAAACTCCGCACCCTCACCGGCGTCCGCAAGGGCGAGCCGATGAACCCCCTCTCGAACGAACTCGGCCGCCAGACGATCCTCCGCGAGTACCAGGAGGAGGGGCGGTACTTCTCCAGCGTCGAGCTCGTCGAGGGGGCCAAGCCGACCGACACCCGGGTCGTCTACCGGGTGGTCGAGGGGCCGGTCGTGAAGGTGGCCGCGATCGAGTTCCACGGCAACGAGCACGGGCTGACCGGCCGCCTCAAGACGCAACTGACGAGCAAGAAGATGTTCGCCGGGTTCCTCGGCGGCACCTTCCGCCCGATGATGCTGGATTCCGACCTCAAGAAGCTCCACGAGTATTACCAGGGCCTCGGCTACCTGGGGGCGAAGATCACGCCGGAAGTCGTCCGGACCGACGACCCGGCCCGGGTCGTCCTCGCCTACCACGTCGTCGAGGGGGTGCAGTACCAGGTCGCGGCCCGGCAGATCGACGGGAACAAGTCGTTCCCGCCCGAGACGCTCGACGGCCTGACCAAGCTCAAGCCGGGCCAGCGGTACGACCGGTGGGTGGTCCAGCGCGACCTCCGGGCGATCGAGGACCACGCCGGCAACCGGGGCCACAAGATCGGCGTCGAGGAGCGCATCTACGAGGTGCCGGACCAGCCCGGGGTGGTCCGCGTCCACTACGAGATGCAGGGCGACCGCGGTACCCCGGACCGGGTCGGGCGGGTCATCATTGAGGGGAACAGCGTCACCCAAGACCGCGTGATTATGAACCAGCTGGACCTGCGCCCCGGGCAGGTGCTCCAGTACCCGAAACTCGAAGACGCCCGGATGCGGCTCGCCCGCCTCGGCATCTTCGACGCGGCCAACCCGCCGAGCGTGGAGGTGATCCCGAACGAACTCGACAGCGAGTTCAAGGACGTGCTGGTACGGGTGAACGAGACGCGGACGGGGCAGTTCATGGTCGGCGGCGGGGTGAACTCGAACGCCGGGGTGAACGCCAGCGTGGTCATCAACGAGCGGAACTTCGACATCACCCGGTTCCCGACGAGCTGGGACGACTTCCGGACCGGGCGGGCGTTCCGCGGGGCCGGCCAGGAGATGCGGCTCGAGGCCGTGCCCGGCACCCAGTTCCAGCGGTACTCGGCGACGTTCCGGGAGCCGTACCTGTTCGACACCCAGTTCGGATTCACCAACTCGGCGTACTACTTCCAGCGGAGTTACGTCGAGTACTTCGAGAACCGGATCGGCGACCGCGTGACGATCGACCGCCGCCTCGACCCGATCTGGAAGGCGTCGGGCAGCGTCCGGGTGGAAGGGGTGGAGGTGAAGGACGTGCCGGCCTACGCGACCCCGGCGATCACCGACGACATCGGCTGGAGCACCCTCGTCGGCCTCCGGGCCGGGCTGACCCGCGACACCCGCGACTCGTTCATCTACCCGACCAACGGGAGCGTGTTCGACATCGGTTACGAGCAGGTGCTGGGCGACTACACGTTCCCCATCGGGACGGCCGAGTACACCAAATTCCTGTCGTCGAAATACCTCCAGCGGGAGGACGGGAGCGGCAAGCACGTCGTGGCCGTGCGGTCGCAGGTGTCGATCGCCGGGTCGAACGCCCCGGTGTTCGAGCGTTTCTACGCGGGTGGGTTCCGGAGCCTGCGCGGGTTCACCTTCCGCGGGGTCGGACCGAGCGAGAACAACCTGCACGTCGGGGGCACGTTCTCCCTCCTGAACACGGTCGAGTACCAGATCCCGATCCTCCAGAACGACAAGCTGTTCTTCGTGACCTTCCTCGACCACGGGACGGTCGAGCGGAACGTGGAGATCAAGAACTACCGGGTGAGCGCCGGGTTCGGGTTCCGGATCGCGGTGCCGGCCCTCGGCCCCCTCCCGATCGCCCTCGACTTCGCCTTCCCGCTCAACCAGCGGGAGACGGACAACAAGCAGATGTTCAGCTTCTACGTCGGGCTGTTCGGGGGGAGCTAACAGCTTCAAAGCCCACCCATCGCGATGGGTGGGCTTTGTTTGATTCGACGAAAGACACCCATGTCGTACACCGTCGCCCTCGACGCCTTCCACGGCCCGCTCGACCTGCTCCTGTACCTGGTCAAGCGGGACGAGGTCGATGTCCTCGACATCCCGATCGCACGTCTGGCCGACCAATTCCTGGCCTACCTCCACGCCGTCCGCGACCTGGACATCGAGTTCGCCGGGGACTTCCTGGTGACGGCCGCGACGCTGATGGAGATCAAGAGCCGGTCGCTGCTGCCGGCCGACGCCGACCCGCCGGCCGCCGACGCCCCCGACCCGCGCCGCGAGCTGGTCAAGCAGCTCCTCGAATACCGCAAGTTCAAGGACGCGGCGGCGGCCCTCGAAGAGCGCGCCGGGCGGCAGGGCACGCGCCTCGCCCGGCAGGAACCCCCGGACCCGACGCCGAGCGCCGGCCCGGCGGTGCGGCCGGTCGAGTTATGGGACTTGGTCAGCGCGTTCGCGCGGCTGATGCGCGAGACGCAGTCGCTCCAGCCGGCGACGATCGCGGTGGACGACACCCCCCAGCACGTCTACGAAGGCCGGCTCAAGGACCGGGTGCGGGCCGAGGGGCGGGTGGCGTTCCGGGCGGCGTTCGCCCCGCCGTACCTGAAGGCCCGGCTGATCGGCGTCTTCCTGGCGATCCTGGAGCTGGTCCGCCACCGGGCGCTCGCGCTGGAGCAGGACGAGGCCGGCGAGCTGTGGCTGGTGGCGGCGGAGGCCGCGGGCGAATAGTCGGCGCGTAGAAGTCGCGAAGCCCACCCGTCGCAACGGGTGGGCTTCGTCGTTTCCGGGGCGGCGCGGCTTTGCAAGAGAACGGGTGAAGGGGTGAGCGGGTGAAGGGGTGAGGCGACCGAAATCCCACGGTTTTCGCTCCGTCACCCTTTCACCCCTTCACCCGTTCACCCCTTCTCTTGCAAAGCCGGGCGGCGCGCGAAGCCGGGCGGGTCAACCCGCCGTGGGGCGATGCCGGGTTTCGGGGAATGCCGGAAAGGAGGGGAGGTTTTTATTGCACCGGAAAGCGGAGAGAGCCGATTAAACAGGCTAGCACGGGTGGACCGGGTACCCCGGATTATCGGCAGCCATCCGCGAATCTGCACGTTCCCCGTAAGAGGAGAGATGCGATGGTCCGCCACGGCTCGATGAAGCGGCTCGCGGCCGGCCTGATCTTGGCCGCCCTCGTCGCCACCGGCGGGGGCTGTCACAGCCTGCCGATGGGGCACAAGTGCTGTAAGCCCCCCAAGTTCGACCCGTGTTGCCTGCCGGACACGCCGGTTCCGAAGGAACTGAATAAGGTCAGCCTGCCCCCCTACGTCATCGAGACGCCGGACATCCTGGTGATCGACGCCATCAAGGTCATCCCCCTGCCGCCGTACCGGGTCGAGCCGCTCGACGTGATCTACGTGACCGGGAAGAACGTGTTCGAGTCCGACCCGATCAACGGCCTGTACCCGATCGACCCGGACGGGACGATCAACCTCGGCCCGGCCTACGGCGGGGTCATCCGGGTGGCGGACCTGACGACCGACGACATCCAGAAGATCGTCCAGAACAAGGTCCGCCTGTTCGCCAAGGGGGCGGAGGTGACGGTGTCGCTGGCCCAGTCGCGCGGGGTCCAGCAGATCAGCGGCCAGCACATGGTCGGGCCGGACGGGGTCGTCCGCCTCGGCAGCTACGGGAGCGTGTACGTCGCCGGGATGACGGTCGCCCAGGCCAAGGCCGCGATCGAGGCCCACCTCGGCAAGTACCTGTACCGGCCGGAGGTGGCCCTCGACGTGTACGCCTACAATAGCAAGTTCTACTACGTCATCACCGACTTCGCCGGGGCCGGCCAGCAGGTCGTCCGCCTCCCCCACACCGGGAACGAGACGGTCCTCGACGCGATCGCCAACGTCGGCGGGCTGTCGGCCGTGTCGAGCAAGAAGCTGTGGGTCGCCCGCCCGGCCCCGACCGACTGCGCGAGCGGCGACCAGATCCTGCCGGTGGACTGGTGCGGGATCACCCAGAAGGGGCAGGTGAAGACGAACTTCCAGCTCCTGCCCGGCGACCGGGTGTTCGTCATGAGCCAGCCGCTCACGAAGTTCAACACCTACCTGGGCCGGGTGTACACCCCGATCCAGCAGACCCTCGGGGTCGCCCTGTTCGGGGCGAGCACCTACAGCACCTTCCGGAGCCTCAACCAGAACAACGGCAACGGCAACAACGGGTTCACCCCGATCATCCCGATCGGCGGGTTCTAACGGCCCGGCCGGATGTGCCCGGGGCGCGGCCCCCGGCCCCGGGCGACGGTTAACGCGGCGGCGGCGGCCCTCTCCCCCGGGGCCGCCGCCGCCGATGTCATTGGTATCACCTTGATCCCGGCCCAAACGGGTATGATGGGGGCGGCGGGGCCGCGACGCACGCGGCCCCGCCGCCCCCTCAACCGGAGCCGACACCATGAAGTTCCGCGTCCCGGCCGCGGCCGCCCTGCTGATCGGGCTGGCCGCCGAAAACGTCGCCCTGGCCCAGCCGATCGCCCCGGCCACGCGGCCGACGTTCTCGTCGTACTCCAGCATCTTCCGCCCGGGCGGGGGCGGGTACTACGGGTACGGCGGGGGGGCGAACGCCCTCGGCGGGTTCGGGTACGGCGGGCTGCAACAGCAACAGAACCTGGTCTTGCAGCAGCAACTGCTCCAGACCAACCAGAACCTCGCCGGCCTCCAGACGTTCCTCGCCACCGGGGTGAACCCGAACCTGCCGATCACCGGCCGCGGGGCGGTGTTCAACAGCCTCGGGCACTGGTACCCCGCGTCGCGCTACGGCGGCGGGGGCGGGGGCGGCGGCGGGATCATGGTGGCCCCGCGGACGACCGGCATCGGGGCCGCGATGGCCGGGAATACGGGCGGGGGGGGCACCGGCGGGCGGACCGCCGGCTCGGGGATCCCCCTGAACGGGCCGATGCGTTGAAGTCGGGCCGGCGGCCGCTCGGGTGTCGTCGGACAGGGAAGTCTCGTCCGTGAAAGGAGTCCTGGTGATGAACCTGCGCACGCTCTACCGTTACCTCGCGCTCGGGGCCGCGGCCCTGGTCGTGTCCCTCGGGTCGGCCGGCACGTCCGGCGCGGCGGACCAAACCCCGCCGCCGCCGCCGCCCCCGCCGGCGGTGGCCGACCCCGGGTGCCCGACCTGCACGGTCGCCGCCACGGGCGCGCCCTGCACCGCGCCGGGCTGTACCACCTGTAAGAAGGTCGGCATCGGGCACAAGCCGTGCAAGCCTTACGTCACCAACCTCCGCCCGGGGGCGTGCTTCGGGTACTTCCAGACCCAGTGGCACCGCTGGGAAGACGTTTGCCCGATCCCCTACCAGGGCGTCGGCATCGTCGACGCCCCGCCCCGGCCGACCCCGCCGCTCGTGACTTCGTCTCCGGTCCCGGTCGCGCCGCCCGCGGACCCGAAGGCGAAGGGGAGCGACGCGCCGCTCCCGAAGCCGCCACTGTCGCCCGACCCCGCGCCGAAGCCGCCGACCCCCGCCCCGGGGACGCTGCCGATTCCCCCGGTGCCGTCCAAGTTCTAAAGTGGGGGAAGCCCACATCTATCAAAGCCCACCCATTGCCATGGGTGGGCTTTCGGAGGTTCTGAATGGCGGGCGTTGCGCTGGTGACGGGCGGGGCGGGGTTCATCGGGTCGCACCTCGTCGCGGCGCTCGCCGCGGCCGGGCGGCGGGTGCGGGTGTTCGACGACTTCAGCACCGGGCGGCGCGACAACCTCGCCGGAATTACCCCCGCCCCGGAAGTCGTCGAGGGCACGATCACCGACCCGGCCGCGGTCGCCCGGGCCGCCGCCGGGTGCGAGGTCGTGTTCCACCTGGCCGCCCTCGCGTCGGTGGCCAAGAGCGTCGAAGACCCGGTGCTGAACCACGCGGTCAACGCCACCGGCACGCTGCACGTCCTCGGCGCCGCCCGCGCCGCCGGGGTGCGGCGGGTGGTGTACGCCGGCAGCGCCAGCGCCTACGGCGGGGCGTCCGACCCGGCCGGGCAGGACGAAGACACGCCGCTGTGCGCCCTCTCCCCCTACGCCGCCGCCAAGCTCGCCGGCGAGTTCTACTGCCAGGCGTTCGCCGCCAGCTACGGGCTGGAAACGGTCCGCCTGCGCTTCTTCAACGTCTTCGGCCCGCGCCAACGGGCCGACAGCCCGTACTCGGGCGTGATCGCCATTTTCGCCGCGATGCTCGCCGCCGGCCGCACCCCCACCGTCCACGGCGACGGGTTGCAGTCGCGCGACTTCGTCGCGGTCGCGGACGTGGCGCGAGCCTTGTTGCTCGCCGCCGACGCGCCGGGCGTCTCGGGCCGGGTGTACAACGTCGGCACCGGCGGGAGTGTGACCGTCCTCGACCTGATCGCGGCGCTCAACGCCCGGCTCGGGACGAGCGCCGTCGCGCTGCACGGCCCGCCGCGGGCCGGCGACGTGCGCCACTCGCGGGCGAAGATCGGCCGCATCGCCGCCGACCTGGGCTACGCCCCGACCGTCGCGTTCGAGGAAGGCTTGCGGCGGACCCTGGCGTGGTCCCAAAGCCAGCCGGTGTGAGGGGCAAAAGACAAAGCCCACCCATTGCAATGGGTGGGCTTTCTTGCACGGATGCGACCCACCGTTAGCGGCGGAAGATGCCACCCATCCGGCGGCCCGAACTGCCCCCGGCCGGCATGACGGAGTAGCCGTTCTGATACCCGCCGTTGTAGCCGGTATTCATCCCGTTGTAGTAGCCGCCGTTCATCCCGTTGTAGGTGCCCTCCGGGTAGTAGAAGCTCGACCCGCCCGCCGGCATCACGTACCCGCCCTGCACGCCGGTCGCCGGGACGACGACGTTGTTGCCGATGATCGTCCCGCCGGCCGGCACGACCGCCCCGCCGGTGATCGTCCCGCTCGCGGGCATCACGACGCCCGACGCCGTCGGCATCGCCTGGTGTACCCCGCCCGTCGCGTACCCGCCGGGGTAGCCGCCCCCAGTGGCCATGCTCCCGCAACCGCCGCAGTCGCCGGTGGAGGCGTAGCCGCCGTAGCCACCGCCCGCGGAGGCCATCCCCCCGCACCCGCCACACCCGCCGTCGTGGTAGGCGGCCGGGGCGGCCGCTTCACAACCGCCGCAGTCGCCGCCCTTCTTCTTTCGCTTGCCGAACGCCTGGGCGTCGGCGGTCACGAACACGACGCCGACGACCGCCAGCAGGCCGGTCAGGAACAGCTTCTTCGAGGTCACGGTGAACCCTCCTAGTTGAGGTCTCGACCCTGGTCTGAACACGCGCCGCGGTTACGAGGAGAGAACACAATCCTCGGCTGACCCGACCAGGCGGAGAGGCAGCCCGGCGACTCGCCCGACCAATGCAACCACCGTGCCCGGTCGCGCCGGCCGTTCCGGTTGCGACGAGAATTCGGTCGCGCCGTGGTGCTCACATCTTGCCGCGAAGATGCGTATTTTCGCTCGAATGCGTGGCGCAATTGGACACGAACACGAGGTCTGACGCGCGGAAGCGGGTCAAAATGGCTATTTCCCCTCGTAGCTGACCGGCAAAGATCTGCGCGAGGGTGCAACGGCCTGCGCGACAACCGCCGACGCACTGACAAGGGCTGCGCTTCCGACCTCATACAACACCCGCATGAACCCCATCGACGCTCTCTTCGCGCGCCTCCGGGCCGCCGGCCGCAAGGCGTTCATGCCTTTCGTGACCGCCGGCGACCCGGACGCCGCCTTCCTCCGCGACCTGCTCCCGGCCGTCGCCGCGGGCGGGGCCGACATGGTCGAAGTCGGCTTCCCGTTCTCCGACCCGATCGCCGACGGGCCGGTCATCCAGGCGTCGTACACCCGCGCCCTGGAGAAGGGGCTGAAGGTCGCCGACATCTTCGCCGCCGCGCGCGAGGTCGCCGCGCGACCGGGGTGGCAGACGCCGCTGGTGGCGATGGCGTCGTACTCGCTCCTCTACAAGCGGGGGGCGGCGGCGTTCATCGACGCGGCGGCGGCCGCCGGGCTGAGCGGGGCCGTCGTCCCCGACCTGCCGGTCGAGGAGGCGGCGGAGTTGGCCAAGCTCGCCGCCGACCGCGACTTCAAGCTGGTCCTGCTCGTCACCCCGACCACGTCGCCGGCCCGGGCCGAGAAGGTCGTGAAGGCGTGCGGCGGGTTCGTGTACGTCGTGAGCGTGGTGGGCATCACCGGGGCGCGCGACCGCCTGCCGGTGCGACTGCACGACCAGATCGCCCGGCTGCGGACGATGACCGACCTGCCGCTGTGCGTCGGGTTCGGGGTGAGCCGGCCGGAGCACGTCCGCGAGTTGAAGGACTTGGCCGACGGCGTGATCGTCGGCAGCGCTCTCGTGAAGAAGCTCGACGGGGCGGGCACGCCGGCGGGTCGGGCGCTGGCGCTCGACGAGGTGCGCGCGTTGGTGCGGGAGCTGAGCGCGGCGCTACTCTGATCGTGGGCGAAAGCCCACGGATAGCGATCCGTGGGCTTTGTTCCCTCACTTCCCCTCGCCCGACTTCACCACCTTGATGGTGTGCAGCGGGAACAGCTTCCACCCCGCGTCCACCTCGCCGAGCAGGCCCACCAGCACGGCCGTCTTCTTGTCCCGCTCGCGCGTCAGGGACAGGGCGACGAGGCGGTCGGCCCCGGCGTCGGTCGTCACCTCGGCCGCCGCGATCTGGGTGTTCGTGTCCACGGCGAGGATTTCCAGCTTCTTCAGCGCCGCCGACAGCGGTAGTGGGTCGCCCTTGCGAACCGGCAAGGCGTCGGCGAGGTGTTCGGTCCCGCCGGGGACGGCGTACAGCGCCTTCAAATTGCGCACCACGAGCGTCGGGTTCATCGCCTTCGGGTGGTCGATCTGCACGGCCCACGCGGTCGCGCCGGCCGGCCGGGTCGGGAGCGGCTTCGCCCCACTCAGGGCGAGCGACTTGAACCCGTCCTTCGCCGTCCCGCCGGCGAACTTCCCGACCACCCCGCCGGCGTCGCCCTCGAACCCGATCGCGTTGATCCCGCGGAATTGGAGCGTCCCGGCCACCGGCTCGGCCAGCCCCTTCACCGCGACCGCCAGCGCCTGCTTGTCGTACTCGTACCGGACCGCCTCGACGCTCGCCACCGGGACGAGCGTGACCACGCCCTTCGCATACCCGGTCGAGTGCGCCTCGCGGACCTCCAGGGCGAGCGGCCCCTTCTTCGCGTCGTCGGTCGTGCCCTTCGGATCGGCCAGCCACCCGAGGCGGCGGGTTCCGGCGGTGAACTTCACGGCCGCCAGCTTGATCTCCTTCCCGCCGGCATCGACGAGCGTGACCGGGTCGGGGTCCGCCGCGGCCCCCACGAATGTGCCGAGCAGCACCGCCAACCCGCCGACCGTGTACCGTCCCGCCATCGCGCCCTCGGAGTCGAATTGCGGCCGGAGTGCTTTGCAAGAGAACGGGTGAAAGGGTGAAGGGGTGAAGGGGTGACGGAGCGGAAACCGCGGGCTGTTTGTCACCTCACCTCTTCACCCGCTCACCCCTTCACCCGTTCTCTTGCAAAGCCCGGCCGGAGTGGAAACCCGTCCCGAACTCCCGCCGGGGTTCAATCGTCGGCCCCGGCGCGGCCGGCGGCAAGGAAAAAGTCGGTTCTACCGGCACAGCCCGACTTGCGGGGCGGCGGCGGGTGCGACATAATCCAACCACTCGGGACGGGGGGACGCCCGTTCCGTAAGCGGCCGCCCTACGAGACGGAAACGGGAAACGTGGACGACATCTTCCTCCCCAGCGGCCGCCTCCGCCCCGACATCCTCGACGAGTGTACGTCGCGGGTGCTCCGCGAGTCCCTCGCCCACACGCGGTCCACGAACTGGGACAGCGTCCGCACCCCGCACCTGTTCATGGGGCTGCTCGGGGCACCGGACTCGGGCGTGTTCAAGTGGGCGTCGCGGCTCGGGGCCGACCTGCCGGGGCTGCTCGACCAGTTCCGCGACCTGTTCTACCAGGAGAACGGCGAGCCCGTCCCGCCGCTCCTGCTCAACCGCGAGTTCCTCTCCGACAACGTGATCCGCCTGCTCCGCGACGCCCACGGCCGGGCGAACGACTGCGGCCGCGAGACGGTCACGCCGATGGACCTGCTCATCACCCTGTTCACTACCCCGCACAGCATCGTCGCCGAGTGCTTCGAGCGGATCGGCGTGACCGCCGCCAAGCTCACCGAACTCGCCGTCCTCGCCGAGCGCGACGCCCCGGCGTGATCGAGGTCTTTTAAAGTAGGCGACTCGCTCCGCGAGTCGTCATTTCCGCGCGGGCGCGACCCCGTCCGAAACGTCCACTCGCGGAGCGAGTGGGCGATGTCGATCGACCGCCTCGGCGTGACGCCGCCCTCGGCGGTCGCTAAAATCTCCCTGCCGTTCCTACTATAGGGTGCGCGGTCGTCGCGTGGGGAAAGCCCACGGATGGCTATCCGTGGGCTTCGCCCCCCCACCCCGGACCCCCCCCGAGGGCCAGCCCCATGACGCCGACCGACACCCGCCCGGCCGTCCCGTCGGCCAACGGCGACCTCGTCAACCGGGTGCGGCAGCTCCGCCTCGCCGACCAACTCGGGGCGGTCAAGGGCGGTGGCGGGTCGTGGCTCCCGTGGGTGCTGTGCGGGCTGCTCGCGGCGAGCTGGGTGGGGGTCGGCGTGCGCGGGTATCGCACCGCCCCGGCGCGGCCGGCCGAATTCGCCGACCTCAACGCGGGGGCGGCCCGTCCGTCCGGCCCGCCCGCCCCCGGCGGTTCGCCCGCCCCCGCCGCGCCGGGGGAAATCGTCCTCCAGTTGAAGGGGAACATCATCCCCGCGCTGCAGATCAACCTCAGCCCCATCGACGTGGCCGGGGAGGTGCTGGAAATCCGCTTCAAGGAGGGCGACAAGGTGGCGGCCGGGCAGCCCCTCGCGTTCATCCGCGACACCCGCTACCGGAACGAATTCAACGCCGCCAAGGCGACCCACGCGGCCGCCGTCCAGCGGTACGAAGACCTCCTCCCGGCGGCGGTCCGGAAGGAGGAGAAGGCCGAGATGACGGCCCAGATCGACGAGGCCGAGGCCAACCGCCTCCAGGCCGACCAGGAACTCGCCCGGCGGAAGATGCAGCGGGCGAGCGGGGCGGCGGCCCAGGAGGATGTCGAGAAGGCCGAGGCCAACCTGAAGGTGGCCGACGCCCGGATCGAGCGGTTGAAGAAGGGCTACGAGTTGCTCGTCGCCGGGTCGCGGCGGGAGAAGGTGGGGGCGGCCGCGGCGGACGTGGCGGCGGCCCAGGCCCGGCTCGACGAGGCCGACCGGCTGCTCAAGAACTGCGAGATCAAGGCCCCGATCGACGGCATCGTGCTGACCAAACTGGCCGACCGGGGCACCCTCGTCAGCCCGATGTCGTTCAACGTCGCGGCCGGGATTTGCAGCCTCGCCGACTTATCGAAGTTGGAGGTCGAGGTGGACGTGCCGGAGCGCCAGGTGACGAAGATCCGCCCCGGCCTCGACTGCCAGGTGGCGGCCGACGCCGACCCGACCCGCGTGTACCGCGGGCGGGTGGACCGCGTCATGCCGATCGCCGACGACAGCAAGAACGTCATCAAGGTGCGGGTGCGGGTGGTGCTGCCGGCGGGCGAGGTGCCGGGGTCGTTCCTCAAGCCGAAGATGAGCGTGGTCGTGACCGCCTTCAACCGCGACTTCGCGGCCCAGCCGGGCGACCAGAAGTGGGAGTAGTTCGGAATGAAGGGGTGAGCGGGTGACG
>Ga0105047_10010251_pt1 | contig 15339 bp, 14 predicted proteins | sample MAT04_FD_78384 | JGI IMG/M metagenome (GOLD analysis project Ga0105047, IMG submission 78384) | Freshwater microbial communities from Lake Fryxell liftoff mats and glacier meltwater in Antarctica - MAT-04 (megahit assembly) | ecosystem: Environmental > Aquatic > Freshwater > Ice > Liftoff... | reverse complement strand
CGCGGTGCCGGCCCGCAGGGTGAGCGCATCACCGTCATCGCTGGCGTTGCCGGGCACACCGGCGACCTGGCGGCAGCCGTCTGCGCCGCCACCGCGCTGCGCATGGTGGAGGTGGGTGTGCCGGCAGGTGTGCATGCACTCAGTGACGACGCAGTCCACGCGCTCGACGTGCTGCATCACGCGACGGGGCTGGGGGTGCGGGTGCAAGAGTTCACCGGCGTCGCCAGAGCTACCAGCTGGTAACTTAGCTTGATGACTGCAGCCACGGAGTCCGGTCCGCCGCTGTTCATGCCGTGGCTGCCACCCGGTCACACCATGGTGCTGCAGGGTCGCGGCGAGGTCTTCTACCGACACCACCAGCACGCCAACCCGGCGGCACCCACCCTGTTGCTGCTGCACGGCTGGACCGCCAGTGCCGACCTGCAGTTCTTCACCGCTTACGAAGCGCTGGCCGAGCACTACTCGTTCGTGGCCATCGACCACCGTGGCCACGGTCGCGGGTTGCGTGGGCCGCAGAAGTTCGACCTGGCCGACGTTGCCGACGACGCGGCGCTGCTGGTTCAGGGTCTGGGCATTCCCCAGGTGGTCACCGTGGGGTACTCGATGGGTGGCCCCATCAGCCTGCTGCTCGCACTGCGCCACCCCGAACTGGTGCAGGCGATGGTGGTGCAGGCCACCGCGCTCGAGTGGCGGGCCAGCCTCTACGAGCGGATGCGCTGGAAGACCGTGCACGTGATGGGGCCGATGCTGCGCTCGGGTGTCTTTCCACGCTGGATGCGCTGGGGTATTCGCCGGCTGCTGGGGCCGAACCACCCGCTGCAGCAGTACGTGCCGTGGCTGGCCGCCGAACTGCACCGCAACGACGCCTTCAACGTGGTGCAGGCGGGGCAGTCGCTCGGTCGTTACGACGCACGCGAGTTCGCCCTTGCGTTGGCCAAGCCGGCAGCCAGTCTCATCACCACTCGCGACCGCCTGGTGAAGCCCCGCAAACAGCGGGCGTTGGCCACGGCGCTCAACGCACATGTGGTGGAAGTGGCCGACGACCACCTGTTGTCGTGGACATCACCCGACGAGTTCGCGAAGGCCACCGTGCAATTGGTGCAGCACCTGGTCGGCTAGCGACGGCGGCCGTTCAAGCAGGTCAGTCGGCTTTCTGGCGTTGTACTTCCAACTCGTCAAGGCGGGCGGTCATCCGTTCGATGGCCGCGGTGAGCCGGTCGAGGTGATCGCCCAGCTCGCTGCTGGTGGGCACGTCGGCCAACGACAGGCGCACGCTGGCAATCTCGCGAGCCAGGAACTCGGTGTCGGCCTGCGTGCGTTCAGCGGTCTTGCGATCGTTGTCGGTGGTCATCCGGTCGCGCTGTTCCTGCCGGTTCTGGGCGAGCAGGATGAGCGGCGCGGCGTAGCTGGCCTGCAGGCTGAGCACCAGGGTGAGCAGCACCAGGCCACGGCCCCACGGGTCGAACTGCCAGCGCTCGGGGATGACCAGGTTCCAGGCCACCCACACGGCGATGACGCCGCTCTGCCACACCAGGAAGCGGGCGGTGCCCAGGTAGCGGGCGATGCTCTCGCTGAACTGGCCGAATGCGTCGGGGTCGTAGTGCACCCCGATGCGGCGCCGCTGACGGGGTGTGGTGAGGTCTTCGCGGCGCTTCATCGCGGCACCGTCCCTGCATTCACCCGCCTGCGTTGACGCCACCCCGTGGGTAGCGTGCGGTCGAGCACGTCGTCGACCGTGATGGCGCCGAGCAGGCGGCCGGCGGGGTCGCACACACCCAACGAGAGCAGGTTGTAGCTGGCCAGCCGTTCAGCGACTTCCCGCTCGAGGATGTCGGGCGTGATGGTGGGCTCCTGGCTGACGCAGCGACCCAGCTCCATCGAAGGTGGCTCGCGCAGCAGGCGCTGGAAGTGGACCACGCCGAGGTACGTGCCAGTAGGCGGCTTGTACGGAGGATGCACCACGAACACCTGGGCGGCGATGCTGACCAACCAGTCGGGGTCGCGGATCTGAGCGAGCGCTTCGGCGACGGTGGCGTTGGCGCCGAGGATGATGATGTCGGGGGTCATCAGCGCGCCGGCCGTGCCCTCGTCGTAGGCGAGCAGCCGGCGCATGACGTCGGCGTCTTCCTCGTCCATCGCGTCGAGCACCCGTGTGCGCTGCTCGCCGGGCATCTCGGCGAGCAGGTCGGCGAGGTCGTCGTACTCCATCTCCTCCAGCACGCTGACCAAGCGCTCCATGTCGAGGCCCTCGATGATGCGGAGCTGCTCGGCTTCGGGCAGTTCCTCGAGCAGGTCGGCGAGGCGCTCGTCGTCCATGGCCTCGGCCAGTTGCTTGCGCTGGGTGAGCGGCAGCGAACGCACCACACCGGCTACGTCGCTGGGGTGCATGTCGCGCAGGCGGGCTGCTTCCACGGCCATCTCCGAGCCGCTCTCGGTGTGGAACAGGCTGGGCACGTCAGCGACATCGACGAGCCGGTAGCTCGGCCGCCGGCGCAGCGCGCTGCGGCGGGCGAGGCGTACCTTGGCGGGCTCCCACCAGCTCTGCTTGCCGTCGGTGGCCGGCCGCAGCGCGACATCGCTGACCGTTTCGTCGCCGACCTTGCGGTCGATGATGTCGCGGCCCACGAGCAGTTCGCCGGGGCGCGGCTTGAACGGGTTGAGGTCGACGTCCCAACTGCGCAGGCGGGCGCCATCGCTGTCGAGCGTGGCGATGCGGGCAGCGTTGACGAAGATGCGCCGGCGCTGGCTGGTGGCGACGAAGCCGAGTACGCGGGCGTTGCCGCCCACCGCTCCGGGGATGACGACGATGTCGTCGAGGCGGCCGATGGCGGCGCCGCCCGCGTCGAGCAGCGGCAGGCGCATGATGCGAAATGCGTAGATCAGCTCCCCTGCCATTCGGCAAGGTTACCCGTCACCTGCGATGACCGGGGGTTGAGCAACACACGGGCGCGCACGTCAGGCCAGGTGGCGGTGCATCCAATCGCTGGCGAACGCCACGAGTTCGGTGGCGTCGAACAGTTCGGCGGTGGCGTCACCCACGGAGCCAACCGTCGCCAGATCGGCGGCAAGCGCGTCGCGGGTGATCGAGATGAAGTAGTCCTCGGCGTCGTTGCCCCGGTCGTCGTTGCTGTCGACGTCGTCGTTGCTGTCGACGTTGCGCCGGTCGACGATGCCGTTGCTGTCGTCGAGGCAGCTGATGGTGCGGATGACCGGCCCATTGGGTGTGGCGATGCGCCGATGCCTGGTGACGCGCCGTTTGTCGGGCACGGCAGTGACGTACTCGGCGTAGTGCAGCAGCGTGATGGTGTCGAGGTCGGCACCCAGGCGCAGTACCTTGCCGCCAGCACGCGACAGTCGTTCAAGCGGCGAACCGGGGCCGTAGTAGTCGTCCCACGGTGGGTCGGCGACCAACTCGTGGGCGCGAGCGCCACGGGCACCGAAGCGGCCCTCGGGGTGGCCGTTCACCACGGTGCCCGCCGCGGTGCGGAACACCTCGGCCAACACGCCGATGTCGGGCTCGGCAGGCACGGTGGCCGAGTCGAACGGTGGCGCATCGGCCAGGGCGGCTTCCCGCTCGCGCTCAGGGCGGTCGTTCACCCAGCTCCACGGGTCGTCAGCGCCGAGGTTCATCAGCAGCGTGCCGTCATCGGCAACGGCCCGGTCGAGCGCGTCGATCAGCCCTAACGCGCCGCCGTCGATGGGCCCGAGCGCCCGCATCGAAGCGTGCACCATCAGCGTGTCGCCGGGCCGCACCCCGAGCGCCACCAGGTCCGCAACGATCGACGCAACAGCCCGTGCCGTCATGCCAACCAACGCTACCGACCCCGTTTACATAAAGGCTGTGGGGGTGGGGGCCAAGGCGACCTGGGTGTCCCAGAAGGCGCTGCCACCGCCCCAGTCGGCGAGCGTGTCGTTGGTGAGTGAATTGGCCACTGGGCCAGTGGGCGACGAGCCGGGGTGCTGGTTGGCCCACCAGCCCCACGGAACGGCGACCACGCCGGGACGCACTCGATCGCTCAGCCGCAGTGGCAGCACGAGCTCGCCGCGGTCGTTCCACACGCGTACGGTCGCGCCCTCGGTGAGGCCCAGTGCGGCTGCGTCGTCGGCGTGCACTTCCACGAACGGGCTGCCTTCCAGCGGGCCGTGCTTGGGTAGGTGCGAGTAGCTGCTGTTGAGGAAGCGGGTGTGCACCTTGGGGGTCATCAGCGCGTAGGGGAAGCGTGGCGCGAACGCCGCCTCGCTGGGGGCGGAGTAGGTGGGCAGCGCAGGTTGGCCGAGCGCGGCGAGCAGGTCGCAGCGGAGTTCGACCTTGCCGGAGGGTGTGGTGAAGCCGCCGTCGGCGAAGGGGCGCCCATCGTCGGGGTACGGCACCTTCACGAACGCGTCGGTGCGCAGTTCGTCGAGGTCGATGGTGGGCAGCGTGTCGCGCAGCACGGTGAGGTCGTCGTCGAACAACGCCGGCTCGGTGAAGCCCATTGCGCGCGCCAGCCGGCGGTGTAGTTCGCTGTTGCTCACCGCTTCGCCCAGCGGCGCGATGGCGGCCTCGTTCCAGCCGAGGTAGAGGTGGCCCCAACTGGTGACCACGTCGGTGGCCTCGATGTGGGTGGTGGCCGGCAGCACGATGTCGGCGTAGCGGGCGGTGTCGGTGAGGAACTGGTCGTGCACCACGGTGAACAGGTCGTCGCGCAGGAGGCCCTGGCGGAGGAGTTCGGTGTTGGGCACGCTGACCATCGCGTTCACCGAGATCATGCAGACGGCCTTGATCGGTGGCCCGTCCGACAGCGCATCGGGGTCGCCCGTGAGTAGGCGGGCGAGGTGCACCATCTGCACGCCGCGCGGCGACCGGCCCGCGAGCAAGTCGGGTCGGGTGAGCGCTGCATGGTCCATGACGTCGTTGCTCCACACACCCACGCTGCGGGCATAGCCGCCACCCTGGTGACGCCACGCACCGACGAGCGCGGGCAGACATGTGAGCGTGCGGAAGAACATCGCACCGTGTTCGTGGTGCTCTGCACCGATCAGCGTGCGAATTGCCGACGGGCGGATCGTGCCGTACATGGTTGCGAGTCGCTCGATGTCGTCGACGGCCAGGCCGGTGGTGGCCGCAGCGCGGGCAGGCGTCCATTCGGCGACGTGGGCGGTGAGGTCGTCGAAGCCGATGGTGTGCGCGGCCACCCATTGCTGATCGACGTGGCCGTCGCGGATGAGCACGTGCATCATCGCCAGCATCAGTGCCACGTCGGTGCCGGGCAGCGGCTGCAGGAACCAGTCGGCGCTGTCGGCGGTGATGGTGCGCAGCGGGTCGATGACCACCACCTGCGCGCCGGCAGCGCGGGCTTCCTCGATGAACGGCCACAGATGCCGGTTGGTGAGGCGAGTGTTGGTGCCCCACAGGATGATCAGCCGGCTGTGCACCATGTCGCTTGGGTCGATGCCCTTGCCGGTGCCATTGGTGGCGGACGCGCCAGCGCCGGCAGTGGCACCGCACAGCGCGCCGAGCACTCGTGACGCTCCGAGATGGTGCCAGAACCGGTCACCGAACATGATGGCCAGCAGGCCCTGGTTGCCGGCGCTGATGTAGGGCATGATCGCCTCGGCGCCGTGCTCGGCGATGATGCTGTGGAAGCGGGTGGCGATCTCGTCGAGGGCGTCGTCCCACGAGATGCGTTCGAAGGTTCCCTCGCCCTTGGGCCCGACGCGCCGCATGGGGTGCAGGATGCGCTCGGGGCTGTACACGCGGTCGAGGAAGCGGTTCACCTTCGGGCACAGCTCGCCCTTGCTGAACGGGTGCGCCGGGTTGCCGCGCAGTTGCACGGCCTGCTCCGTCGGGCCCTCGCCCGCGACGGTGACGTGCCACCCGCAGCTGTCAGGGCAGTCGTGGTGGCAGGTGCCGTGCACGACACGAGTCGCACTGGTGTCAGTACTCATGCGGTGGAGGCTACGCGCGCCAGCGCCCGGGGGACCGGCGGCTTTCCGCCATCATTGTCGCCGGTCGGTTGGCACTCGGATGGGCGGCGGTTCGAACCGGGCGATATCAGGCGAAGACGGCGGACAGGACGTTGCCGGCGAGGGCGACGGCTTCGAGGTCGTGGGCATCGGGCATGTTGACGACGATGCCGTCGAGGCCGGCGTCGAGCAGTTCGGTGACCTTGGCGCCCACCTCGTCGCGGTCGCCAACAATGAACATGCCCTTCACTTGCGCCTGCATGTCTGCGGGCAGCGAGTCGATAGTGGCGCCGCCGAGGCGTTCCGACAGCTTCGCCTGCGCCTCCTCCATGGTGCGCCCGACGATGAGCGTGCCCAGGCGGGTGCGGCAGATGTCGGCCGGGTTGCGACCCATCCGCTCGCAGTGCTGGTCGAGGACGTCCATCAGGTGGCGCACCTGGGTGGTATCGCCGAACACGTTGCAGGCGTCGCCGTACTGGGCGACCATCCGTAGCGTCTTCTTCTCGCCGCTGCCACCGATGAGGATGGGCGGGCCGCCGGGCTGCACGGGCTTGGGCACGTTGAGCGCGTCGTTCACCTGGAACCACTTGCCATCGAAGGTGGTGGTCTCGTTGACGAACATGCTCTTCGCGATCTGCAGCCCCTCCTCGAGCTTCTCGAAGCGATCGGTGAACGTGCCGAACTCGTAGCCGTAATCCTGGTGCTCCTTCTCGAACCAGCCGGCGCCGATGCCCCAGATGGCGCGGCCCTTGGAGATGACGTCGAGGCACGTGACGGTCTTGGCCAGGAACGCCGGGTTGCGATAGGTCATGCCGCCGACCATGCAGCCGAGGCGCACCGTATGGGTGCACGCAGCAAGGGCCGACAGCAGCGTGTAGGCCTCGAACATGTTCTCCTCCGGGCGACCGAGCCCGGGCAGTTGGTAGAAGTGGTCCATCACGAACACGCTGTCGAAGCCGGCGTCTTCGGCGGTGACGGCGATGTCGGAGACGCGCTCGAACAGGTCGCCGGGCGCGACGTCAGGGAAGCTGAACAGCGGGATCTGCAAACCGAAACGGATATTGGGGTTCGTCATCCAACGGACCCTACGCGCTGATTCCGATGCACGCTGCCACGTGGTTCCGGCTCGGCGCGCGAGCCGCGCTGCGCCTACCGTGCGCTGCCAACTGCAGGTGACGAACTTCGTCCCACCGGCCCGTGAAAGGAGCCCGACATGCCTCGTCTCGGTGAAGTGGGGCGCGACGATGCGCACCCGTTCGCGCAGGCCGTGTACCGCATGCTGTTCGGCGATCGCGACCCCGTGGTCGAGCCCGGCACCGCATCGGGTACGCCTGGCAACTGGTGGACGGTGTTCGCGCTGGTGCCCGATGCGTTCGATCACACCACGGCCGGGTTCCAGTTCTACCGCTCGCCCGATCGAAAGCTCTCGCCGAAGCTGCGCGAGTTGGGGCAGATCCGCGCCGGATGGGCGGTGGGCAGTCAGTTCGTGTTCAGCCAGCACTGCAAGGCCTGTCGCGACGTGGGGTTCACGGATGAGCAGGTGGCCGCAATTCCCGCGTGGTCAGTGGCCGACTGCTGGTCGCCCGTCGAGAGGGCAGTGCTGGCCTACGCCGACTGCCTGGTGCTGCAGCACGGTCGGGTTCCCGACGCGCTGTTCGACGAGCTGCAGCGGCACCTCTCCGACGAGGAGATTCTCGAGTTCACCTACATCACTGCCACCTACGGCATGCACGCGATCATGACCCGTGCGCTGCGGTTGGAGTTCGACGACGTCCCCGACCGTGTGGTGGAAGTCGCCGACCCCGCGGGCAACAAGGCCGGCCTCGACGTGATGGCCGTCGTCGACACGCCCGCGCCCGACGCCTGACACCTCAGTCAGGCTGCAAGTCAGGCCGCGAGGCCGAGTTACTGCTGCAGGTCGGCGGTGCCGGCAAGATCCAACTCGACCGGTGCCACCGTGGTCTCCTCGTCGGATCCGACGACTCGCTCTCGCTGTCGCTGCCGCAGATCGTAGACGGTCGTGCACTCTGCCTGGGTCGGGCGGGTGTGTTCGAATCCTCGATCGGTAACGGCGATTGTCGCGGGCGGCAACGGCGGTTGTCGCTCCAGGAAAGCGGACCCATGCCCGGCTGCCACCGACGGCGATCGCGCGGTCCTGTGCCGAATGCGCAGGCCCCCTGTCGGCTGCGCGGAAACGCGAGCGTATGACTGGGCTGGTGTTCACCAGTCGGCGTAACTGCCACTACGGTGACGCGTTCCGGCACGGGGGCGTCGGGATGGGAAGGGGCGAGACGATGGCCGATTTCGATGTGCTGATTCGTAACGGCACCGTCGTCGACGGCACCGGCGCGCCTCGACGCACAGCCGACGTGGGCATCGTCGGCGATCGGGTGGTGGCGGTCGAGCCGCAACTCGCCGGCAGCGCTGTGCGCACCATCGACGCCACCGACCGCTTGGTCACCCCCGGTTTCGTCGACATCCACACGCACCTCGACGCGCAGATCGCGTGGGACCCGATTGGATCGAGTAGCTGCTACCACGGGGTCACCAGCGTGGTGATGGGCAACTGCGGGGTCACCTTCGCACCCTGCAAACCGGAGGACCGCGAGTACCTCGCCGAGATGATGGAGAGCGTGGAGGACATTCCGCGGGCGGCCATCATGAGCGGTCTGCCGTGGGATTGGGTCACCTACGGTGAGTACCTGCAGTCGGTGGCGCGCATGCCCAAGGGCCCCAACGTGGGAGGCATGGTGGGGCACTGCGCGCTGCGGCAGTTCGCGATGGGTGAGCGCAGCATGGGCGACGAACCGCCCACCGACGCCGACCTGCTGGTCATGACCGATCTGCTCACCGAGGCGTTGCAGGCCGGCGCACTGGGGTTCAGTACCAGCCGCACGTTCCTGCACAAGGTGCCCGACGGCCGCCCGGTGCCGGGCACCTACGCCGAGCCCGCAGAGCTGTTCGCGTTCGCCGACGCGTTGGGTCGCCACGGCGCCGGCGTATTCGAGAGCGCCAGCCGCCTGGGCGAGGGCGAACGCGACTCGCTCGACATGCCGCTGACACGCGCCGAGCTCGCCTGGATGGGAGAGGTCAGTCGCCGTGGTCGCTGCCCGGTGAGCTTCGGTCTCACCCAGCACGACAGCCGCCCCGAACTGTTCCGGCAGGTCATCGAGATGGCGAAGGAGCAGAACGCACTCGGTGCCACGGTGCGCCCGCAGACCACGGCGCGCAGCGTGGGCATCTTGTTCAGCCTCGACACCCGCACACCGTTCGATAGGGCGCCATCGTGGCGCGAGCTGCGCGGCCTGATCAACGGCAAGAAGCTGATGGCGCTGCGCGACGCGGCCACGCGCTCGCGGCTGATCGAGGAGGCCGACCACCACCGCCCCTCGCTGCCACTGACGCAGGTGTTCGTGCTCAACCAGCCCGGCGGTGCGCGCTACGACCTCGACCCGCAGCACTCGTTGGCGGCCGAGGCCGACCGGCGTGGCATCAGCGCCGCGGCCGCGTACATCGAGCTGCTGATCGAGACCGACGGCGAACTGGTGTGCAGTTGGCCGTTCCTCAACCAGCAGATGGCGGCGGTGGAGGAGATGCTCGACGACCCGCTGGTCACGCTCGGCCTCGCCGACGCGGGTGCGCATGTCGGGCAGATCCTCGACGCCAGCCAGCCCACGTTCTTCCTCACCTACTGGGTGCGTGAGCGCGAGCGGTGGTCGATCGAAGAGGGCATTCGCCGGCTCACCAGCGACACCGCCGACCTGTTCGGCATCACCGGTCGGGGGCGGCTGCAGCCAGGGTCGTTCGCCGACGTCAACATCATCGACTGGCAGCGCTTGCACCTGCCGCCCCCTACGTTCGCCTACGACTTCCCGCACGGCGCCGGCCGCTACGTGCAAGGCGCCACCGGCTACGACGCCACCTTGGTGAACGGGCAGGTCTTCATGGAACATGGACACCACACGGGCGTCTTCGCCGGCGCCCTTCTCAAGAACGGAGCAGCATCGTGACCACACCCGCGATCCAGGCACTGCGTGCGGAGCACTCGCACGCACTCGAGTTGTTCGACTCGCTCACCGATGCCGAGTGGGCGCTGGCCAGCGGTTGCGCCGGGTGGAGCGTGCAGGACGTGGCCCAGCACATGGCCAGCACGTTCCACAGCATCGCCGACGCCAGCAGCATCGAGACCGGCAGCACGCCCGACGTGGAGCAGAACGCGGAGGTGCCGGTGCGCGCCCGCCGCGACTGGTCGGTCGACCAGGTGAAGGCCGAGTACCGCGAGTGGAGCGAGAAGGGCATCGCCACGCTGGCCGCGATGGCCGCGCCGCCGATGGCCGACATGGTGGTGCCGCTGGCCAACCTGGGCAGCCACCCGCTGCGGCTGATGGGCAACGCCATTGCGTTCGACCACTACTGCCACCTGCGCCACGACATCGGTGCCGCCATTCCCCGCGCCGCCGACCTGCCGCACGACCCGCTGGTGCTGGAAGCAGCCGTGGAGTGGATGCTGGCCGGGGCGCCGCAGATGTGCACCGAGGCCTTGGCCGGGTGCGCCAGCGGCGTCAACTTCGTGTTCACCGATCTGCAGCACGTGTTCTATACGCTGCAGCCGACCGGCCCGGGCGAGCTGTGGCAGGTGGCGCACGGCACCGACGACACGCTGCCGGTGGCGGTCACCTCTGCGCACGAGTTCGTCAACTGGGCCACCAAGCGCAGCGAGTGGCGCACCCACGTGCAGCTCACCGACGAAGCCGCCGCCCCCACCCTCGACGCCCTCAACATCATCTGACCTGGCACCGGTGCGCGGCACCGACGAAGGTTCTGGGTCCGAATCGTCCCAGATTGACATCTGGGTCCGAATCGTCCCGGAAGCCGGGACACACCGGGCCCAGAGCAGCCGTGCCCGCCGGTGGTGAGCGGGTTCGTGGCGTACCATCCCCGTCCATGACCGTCGTCCTCCTGCACGGAAACCCCGAGACCCCGGTGATCTGGCAGCCGCTGCTGGCCCACCTCGACCGCACCGATGTGGTCACCCCGCAACTGCCCGGGTTCGGCTGCCCACTGCCGGAAGGGTTCGGCGCCACCAAGAACGAGTATGTCGAATGGTTCCTGGGCCTCGTCGAAGGGTTGGTCGCCGAGCACGGGCCGGTGGATTTCGTCGGCCACGACTGGGGCGGCGGCATCGGCATGCGCGCGGTGTCGCTGCGCCCCGAGCTGTTCCGCACCTGGGCGTGCGACGTGCTCGGGCTGTTCCACCCGCAGTACGTGTGGCACGACTTCGCCCAGATCTGGCAAACCGAAGGTGCCGGCGAGGAGTACTTCGCCACGCAACTCGCTTCCCCGGCGGCCGACCGTGTGGCGCTCTACGAGATGATCGGCATCCCGCGCGCCACCGGCGAGCAGTTGGTGGCCGTGGCCGACGACGCGATGAGCACGGCCATCCTTGCGCTCTACCGCAGCGCCCGGCAGCCGGCGATGGTGGAGTGGGGCGAGCACCTTGGCACCGTGGCCACCCTGCCCGGTCTGGCCATCATCGCCCCCGACGACCCGTTCGTGCGTGGCGACGACCTGGGCGCAGAGATGGCCGACCGGTTGGGCGCCACCCGTCACGTGCTCGCTGGGCAGGGGCACTGGTGGATGCTGGGCGACCCGGCGGCAGGCGCCGCGATGCTCACCGAGTTCTGGGCGGGGGCGTACTGATGGACCTGCTCACCGTCACCTGCCCGCGCTGCGGCGGCGACACCAGCGCACGCTTCTACGGCCCGTGCGAGACCTGCCGCAGCGACCTACGCGCCAAGTTCCTCAGCGACGGGCGCCACGTGGAGGTGGCCGAGTACGTGCCGAAGATGAACGTCACCCCCAACGCGGTCGCGTTGAAGGACGACTGACCCTCGCTCAGTCGGCAGTGGGCAGGCCGCCGCCGGGGCGGAATACGGGGTCGTTCTCCGGGGCCGTGGCGCTGGCGGCGCGCGCAGCCATCTGCTGCATGGTGGTGGCCATTGCGGCGGAGGCACCCTGGTGGCTCATGATCTTGCTCATCACCGCGGCGGCGGCGCCGGCCATCAGCTCGCCCTTGCGGGCGCCCACGTACTCGGCGCTGGCCTGCTGCGCGCGCAGGTGCCCGTTGACCGCAGGGATGACGTAGCGGGCGACAAGATCCCAGCTGCGCATGGTGGCCTCGGTGTTGGCCCAGTCGTTGGCGAAGCCGAGCACCGTGCCGAACCCGCCGGTGATTTCCTGCATACCGAGGATGGCCGCAATCAGGTCGTCGGGGGTGCCGATGACCGCCGCGCCACCACCTTCAGCGCCACTCGCGGCCACCTGCTCGAACAGCACGTTGGGGTCTTCCACACGCTTGGCGCCCGGCCGACCGAGCACGTCGACGTTGTACTCGTTGTGCCACTTCTGCAGGCCCATGATGGCCTCGGCGCGCGCCTGCTCGCGGCTTTCGGCGATGTGCCAGCTCATCAGCACCCGCCAGTCGTTGCGGGTGACTGCCTGGCCATGCGTGGCGGCCGACTCCTCGGCGAAGCTCCACTGGGTGGGCAGCGCCTGGATGCCTTCCTGACTGGTGCTGGCGATGCTGAGCGCACCGATGCCGTACTTGCCGGCCAACTGCATGCCGCTGGGCGAAATGCTGCTGGCGCACGCCATCGGGATGGTCTCCTGCAGCGGGAGAATCTGCAGGGCGGCGTCGCGCATCGTGAACCAATCACTGTCGTGGTCGAAGCGCTCGTCGCCGCGCAGCAGCCTGATGATCACGCCGAGCGCCTCGTCCTGCCGGTCGCGCTGGGTCATCGGGTCGATGTTGAGGGTGCGCGCATCGCTGGGCAGCGCACCGGGCCCGCTGCCGAAGATGGCGCGGCCGCGGGTCATGTGGTCGAGCTGCACCATCCGCTGCGCGACGTTGAACGGGTGGTGGTACGGCAGCGACACCACGCCGGTGCCGAGCTTGATGGTGTGCGTGCGTTGGCCGGCCGCTGCCAGGAACATCTCCGGGCTGGCGATCATCTCCCAGCCGGTGCTGTGGTGTTCGCCGCACCAGAACTCGTCGTAGCCGAGGTTGTCGAGTTGCGCGGCCAGGTCGAGGTCGCGCTGGAACTGCAGGGTGGGGCTTTCGCCGATGGGGTGGTGCGGTGCCAGGAACGTGCCGAACTTGATGCGAGCCATGGGCGGGGAGCCTACGGATCCGGTTTCGCCGGGCCAGAGTCGAGCGCACCACATGCAACGCTGCTGAGGATCGAGGCGACCGGTACTGTCCACTTCGTGACCGACCGGCCTTCACGCACGCTGCTCGCGGGTGGCTATCGCAACGAGGTGTGGAAGGTTCGCGCCGGTGGGCGGTGGCTGATCGAGAAGCGCTACTCGGAGGAACCGGGCGACCCGAACCCGATGTACCCGAACCTGCCCGACCACGAGGCAGCGGCGCTGCAACTGCTGGGCCCGCGCGGGTTGGCGCCGGAGTTGGTTTCGCACGAGCCGGGCGTGGTGACGTATCGCTACGTGCCGGGTGCGATGTGGCGTCGGGGCACGGCTGCGGTGGCGACGCTGCTCGGCGACGTGCACGCGCTGCCGCCGCTGCGTTCGCTGCGCGAGCTGTGCGGCAGCGCGGCCGAGGCCGTGGCGCATGGCGACACGATGGTGCACGCGGTGCCCGCTCGAATGGCCGCCGGGCTGCTGACGTTGCGGCCCCGTTCACCGTCGTCGCAGTTGGTACGCCGCCGGTCGCTGGTGCACACCGATTGCGGGCCGGGCAACCTCGTGCGCAGTGCGCGCGGGTTGGTGCTGATCGACTGGCAGTGCCCCGGCCGGGGCGACGCGGTGGAGGACATCGCGTGCTTCCTGTCGCCGGCGATGATGATCCTGTACCAGATGGCGCCGCACTCGCCCGCGGCGTGCGACGAGTTCCTCGCCAGTTACCCGGACCGCTCGACGGTGCGGCGCTATCACCGCGATGCTGCGGCGTGGCACTACCGCATCGGTGGCTACTGCGTGTGGCGTGCACATCGGCTGGCGCGCAGCCAGCCAGTGATTGCCGAGCGATATCACCGCGCTCTGGTCGCTGAGATGGCGTACCTCGAAGGGCTCGCGTGAACGTGGCCACGCCGAAGCAGATCGAGTTGCACGCGCACAGCTTTTCGCTGCGCTATCACTTCCGCTATTGGGAGCAGACCGGCTACGACGTGTTCGCCTACATGGCGGAGATGGCCTCGCTCGGGTTCACCGGCGTCAACGTGTCGGCCAATGGGGCGGGCTATCGCGACCTGTGCGGCACGGATGAACAGCATTTCGCCGCAGTGGCGGCGGCGGCGCGTGCGCATGGGCTGCGGCTCGAACTCGACACCAGCGACACCCGGCTCGAGAACATGACACGAATGCTGCACGTGGCGGCCGCATGCGGGGCCGACACGTTGCGCACGTACACCAGGTACTCGGCGGCGCTGGCCGACGTGATCGAGTGGACCATCCGCGATCTGCGAGCGGTCGCCCCAGTCGCCGAGGCGTTGGGTGTGTTGGTGGTGCTGGAGAACCACGAGGACTTCACCGGCCCGGTGTTGGCGCGCATCCTGGGTGCGGTCGACCACCCGTTCGTCGGAGCGCTGTTCGACTACGGCAACAGTCAGATGGTGGGCGAGGACCCACTGGCCGCACTGGCGGCGATGGCACCGTTCGTGCGGCGCGTGCATGCGAAGGATCACGTGTTGTTGCAGGGCCCGGCCGGGCCAGTGGTGCAGGGCGTGCCGTTCGGCACCGGCACACTCCCGACGGGTGAGACGACCGATCGGTTGTATGCGGCCGGAGTGCGACGCTTCTGCTTCGAGAACGTGTGGAGCTACCACGCGCAGTTGCAGTGCGAGGTCGATGCGTTACCAGCGACGCCCTGCTTCGCATTCGGCGACCCGGCCCGCTACCTGTTCGGCGATGCGTTGGCACCCGAAGTTGCCGTTCGCGAGGAGCGCGCGGCCCTCGCTGAGGGCCTCACCAACTTCCACGCGATGCTGAAATCTCGCGGGTACGAGGTGCGGCCGCAGCCGATAACCTGACGCCCGCCTTACCGCACCAGCGGGGACGTAGCTCAGTTGGCAGAGCGCTACCTTTGCAAGGTAGATGTCAGGGGTTCGATTCCCCTCGTCTCCACCAGTGAAAGCCCAGGTCTTGGGCTATCTACTCTCGGAATGCTTGGCGCCGGACAGGCGCCAGGTACACAGGACTTGCACAGACCAGACACAATTCGGCGGCTTTCGGCGGACGAGCCGGACGGTGCGGTTCTCAACGAATCCGCCGACTGCGAGTAGCCGAACGCGGGCCGCGATGCGCGACAACACCCAACTGGTCGATGCGATTCAGACCATCGGCCTGCCAATGCGCTGTCCCGCGGGCACCGCTGAGCGT
>Ga0105047_10010250_pt1 | contig 15339 bp, 12 predicted proteins | sample MAT04_FD_78384 | JGI IMG/M metagenome (GOLD analysis project Ga0105047, IMG submission 78384) | Freshwater microbial communities from Lake Fryxell liftoff mats and glacier meltwater in Antarctica - MAT-04 (megahit assembly) | ecosystem: Environmental > Aquatic > Freshwater > Ice > Liftoff... | reverse complement strand
GCGTAGCTGCCCGGATTTCGCGAGTCGGGTCCGTACATGTCGAAGGTCGCCGCGGGCTCGTCCTTCAGATCGACCAGCTCCGGCACCGACGTCTGCATCTTGAACGCGAGCTCGTAGCCGTCGATGCGACGCTCGAGCTCGGGATCGCGCGTCTCGCCGAAGTGCGCGCGATCGAGCGCCTGCACCGCGTCCGTCACCTTGCGGCGATGCTCGGCGGGGAGCCGGGTGCGATCGTCGAGGAACAGCACCTGCTCGCGCCCCGCGCGCAGCTTCACGCCCTCGTGGCGAGCCGGGAGAAAGGCGCTGCTCCACAGCCGCGGATAGACCGGCTGGGCGATCGGATCATAGTTCCTCGACAGCAGCACCATGAACGTCGGGAGGTTGTCGCTGAGGCTCCCGAGCCCGTAGCTGATCCACGAGCCCATCGACGGCCGCCCCGCTTGCTCCGCGCCGGTCTGCAGCATCGTGCCCGCCGGCTCGTGGTTGATCGCCTCGGTGTTCATGGAGCGGATCACGCAGAGCCGGTCGGCGATGCCCGCCATGTGCGGCACGATGTCGCCGATGAGTAGCCCCGACTGTCCGCGCTGCGTGGCGCCGAAGACCGAAGGCGCGACCGGCAGCGTGCCCTGCATCCCGGTCTGCGCCAGCCGCTGCCCGCCGCGCACCGACTCGGGGAGCTCGGTGCCGAAGAGCGAAGTCAGGCCCGGCTTCGGATCGAAGGTCTCGATCTGCGAAGGGGCGCCCGACTGGAACATGAAGATGACCTTCTTGGCGCGCGCGGGAAAATCGGTCGCCGCAGACGACGGTCGAGACAGGAGCGATGCGAGCGCCGCGCCTCCGATCGCGGAAGAGCCCGAGAAAAGGAGCTGACGCCGAGTGATACTCATTCTTTGCTCCCCACTTCTCCGGTGTTGAACAGCGCGCGCGCGACCTCGGTCATCGCCGCCAGCGCGGCTTCGTCGGCGCGCACCGCTCGCGGATTGTCTCCGATCGACAGCAAGCGCTCCCGCGAGGCCGGATCGATGTCCACCAGCGACGCGTCGTACAGCGCGCGCAAGATCGCCTTTTCTTCGGCTGAAGGGACCCGCGCGGTGAGCCGGAAGAATCCCTCTGCGATCGCCTCGTCCGGGTCGCCCGCCGCAAAATCGAGGATCTTTTCGGCGAAGAACCGCTCCGCCTCGATGATCTGCGGATCATCCAGCATCGCCAGCGCCTGGATCGCCGTCGACGAGCGCTCGCGGTCCACCACCGAGATCTCGCGGCTGGGCGCGCCGAAGAGATTGAGAAATGGCGGCGGGAGAGTCCTTTTCCAGTAAGTGTACATGCTGCGCCGATAGAGCCCGGCGCCCACGTCCTGCACGTACTCGGACGAATGATTGGCCTGATCGTTCTGCTCCAGCCACAGCCCGATCGGGTGATACGGGAACACGCTCGGTCCACCGACCGTCGGATCCAGCAACCCACTCACGGAGAGCGCCTGATCGCGGATCGCCTCCGCCGTGAGGCGGTGCCGCGGCCCGCGGGAGAGCAGCCGGTTGTCGTCGGGGCCTCCGCTCGAGCTCTGCCGGTACGTCGCCGACGTGACGATCAGCCGCTCGATATGCCGCAGATCGTAGCGCGAGGACACCAGCTCGGTGGCCAGCCAGTCGAGGAGCGCGAGGTGCGACGGCTCGGCGCCGGTGACGCCGAAGTTGTCGAGCGTGGTCACCAGGCCTGCGCCGAAATGGTGCGCCCACAGCCGGTTGACGATGACGCGCGGGACCAGCGGCTGATCGGGTCCCACCAGCCAGTCGGCCAGACCCAGGCGATCGAGCTCGGCGTCGGGATTCTTGCTCAGCGCCACCGGCGTCCCGCAGCGGAGCTGGGGGCCGAGCCGATCGTACTGTCCGCGTAGCAGCAAGTAGGTCGCGCGGGAAGTATCGGTCTCCGCCATGACCATCACATCGGGGCGCCGTTCGAGCAGCCGCCGCTGGGCCAGCAGCGCCTCGCGCGAGAGGTTCTGGGCGCGCTCCGGCGCCTGGTGCAGTCGATAGTATCGACGCAGCGCCTCCTGGCTGGCGGGCGAGCGCGATATCACGGACGTCGCCAGGATCGTCGCGAGCTCCGGCGTCATCGACGCGAGCGGGTCGGACGAGACCTCCACCCGGAATGCGCCGATGAGATGTGAGTCGCCATAAGTCTGGTGCAGCTTCAGCACCACCCTCCCCGGCCCGATCGGAACCGACGGAGAGAGTACCAACCACCAGTCGTGCCCTGCGCCGTCGATCGCCCAGCCTCCGCCGGTGTTCAGGTCCATCACGGCGGCCGCGGGGAACCCGGACTGATAGCGGTTGGTCCACGCAGCAACGACTGGCACCCGCAGCGGCGCGAATATCTCCGCCTCGTTCACCGCGAAGTTACCCGACGACGAGCGGCCTGGTCCGCTCTGCGGGAGAGAGTCATCCGGCACCACGACGATGCGCAGCGCGTTCGTCGGCGCTGCGAGATCCAGCGCCACCGAGTACACGTCGCGCTCGGTGACCTCGCTGGTCGCCACGACGACCCCATCGCCGCGCGTCATGAAGGCCGCGCCCTCGCGCGACGTGGCCACCGACGGGACCGTCGTCCACGCGACCGGAGGCAGCGCCCGAGCGGAGGTCTCCCACGACATCATCGCCGCGGCGTCATCCGGCCGCGACGAGAGCGCCGCGATCGCCGCGTCCACCGCCGGGATCGCCGCCCGATCGATCGGCGAGGCCAGCGCGCGCGTGGGCGCGAAGTGATTTTCGTCGCCGTCGCCCCGCTCCTCCAGCCGATCGAAACAGGCTGCCAGGCGATAGAAGTCGCGCTGGGTGAACGGATCGTACTTGTGATCGTGGCACTTCGCGCACTCCAGCGTCACGCCCAGGAGCGCGCTCGCCGTCGTGGCCACGCGATCGGCGCGATAGACCGCGCGCAGCTCCTCCTCCACGACGCCGCCCTCGATCGTGATCGAATGATTGCGATTGAACGCCGATGCGAGGATCTGATCGTCGGTCGGCTCGGGCAGGCGATCGCCGGCGATCTGCTCGCGAACGAAAGCATCGAACAGCATGTTGGCCTGGAACGCCGCGATGACCCAGTCGCGCCACGGCCACATCGCCCGCGGCTCGTCGTAGCTGAAGCCGTGCGAGTCGGCGTATCGCGCCGCATCCAGCCAGCGCCGCGTCTGCTCCTCCGCATGCGCGACCGACGCCAGCGCGCCTTCGACGAAGGTCTCGTAGTCGGCCGTGCGCAGCGCCTCGGGCGACGCCGGCAGCCCGGTCAGATCGAAGCTCACCCTTCGCAACAAGGTCGCAGGCGGAGCAGGCGGCGCCGGATGCAGGCCCTCCGACTCGAGCCGCGCGAGCACGAAGCTATCGATCGGATTTTTGACCCACGCGCCGTCCTGGACCGCGGGCACCGGCGGCCGAACCGGCGCCGTGAAGGCCCACGGCTCGGGCCACACTGCGCCGGCCTCGATCCACGCCGCCACCGCGTCGATCTCGCGCGGCGTCACGGGGAGGTTCGACACCGGCGGCATGCGGCGAATCGGCTCGGGCGCGGTCAGGCGCTGGTACAGGAGGCTCTCGGCCGGCTTCCCCGGCACCACCACGGTCCCCGCCGCGCGGGCCTCGAAGAGCCCGGCGCGCGTGTCGAAGCGCAGGTTGACCTGGCGCGTCGCGCCGTCCGGCCCGTGGCACGGAAAGCAGCTGCGGGTGAGCATCGGCTTCACGATCGCGGCGAAGTCGGTCGGCAGCGGCGCCGGATCGACGGGCGGCGGCAACCCGGGCTCGGCGAGACACGCGCCGAGGAACAGAGCGAAGAACGCCGCCCTCACGATTCACGAGACTAGCACGATGGACCGCAGAGCGGGTCGGGCGAGTCGCATCGCTCGCCGGGGTCGAGCCGGCCGTCGCCGCACCGCGGCACGTTGCAGCGCGTGTTGCACCGCGCGCCGGTGAAGCGCGACTCGATGGTGAAAGGGAGGCGCCCATCGAGCGGGATCCGCGTGTCGCCGTCGAGGAAGACCAGCGTGTCGATGCCTTCGAGCTGGGTGTGCTCGACGGTGATGACGAAATCACCGGGGAAATTCAGATCCCCGATCGCGCCGCCGTCGGTGTTGTCGTCGAAGCCGAAATCACCGACGAACTCGCCCCGCAGATCGCCGGCGTGCAGCTCTTCGCTCCGATCGTCGGCGATCAGGACCCGCGCCTGGCTGTGCCATCCGCTGATTTTTACGTGCACCTTGCTGCCGGGCTGATCGCCGTCGCTGCCATAGTTGAGGACCAGCGAGGTTCTCAGCTCGGTGCGATCGAGGTACAGGAACACGCGTCCCTCGCGCGCCTGCTCGACTCCGAGGTGCGAGCTGGCGGAGCGATAGTCGTACTCGTCCTCGATGCTTCGCGCGCCGAGGCGAGGCTGGACCGCGCGCACGAGGCTCCCCTGGCGGATCACCAGCGCAGGCGTGTCCTCGTTGTCCGGCCCGAAATCGCACCCCTCCCCCTGCGCGACCACGCCGTCGCCGCAGACCGGCTCGGTGCAGCGGTTGCTGCAGCCGTCGAGATCGTCGCGGTTGCCGTCGTCGCACGCCTCGATGTGGCGACGGACCTCGCCGTCGCCGCACCGCGCGAGCTGGCAGTCGATACAGCCGTCAGTGCGTATCGTGTTGGCGTCGTCGCAGGCCTCGACGCCGCGGAACACCTGACCGTCGCCGCAGAACGCGAACAGACAGCTCGAGAGGCACTCGTCCTGGTCGTCGTCGTTGCCGTCGTCGCACGTCTCGGTCGGGCCCTCGACGATCTGATCGCCGCAGCGCGGGAGCGCGCAGTCCGGCTCGCAGCCGTCGCCGCTCACCGCGTTGCCGTCGTCGCAGGTCTCCGCGCCGGCGAACACCACCCCATCGCCGCAGATCGCCCGCGTGCAGTCGGCGCGGCAGCCGTCGGTGTCGATGGTGTTGCCGTCGTCGCACGCCTCGGTGGCCTGCGCGTCACCGTCACCACAGCGCGGCGGCAGCGCTTTTCCGCTGGGAAAATCGAAGAAATCGGTCCGGCTGCAGGCGCCTGCGAGCGCAAGAAGAACGATGGCGCGCGCCCTCACCTCCCAGGCGTACCACGAACGTGGACACGTGAGCACGTCCAGACTATCTCGGTTGGCGATGGGCAAGGAATACTGGCTCGCCAAGAGCGAGCCCCAAACCTACTCGATCGCCGACCTCGAGCGCGATGGGACGACCTCGTGGGAGGGCGTGCGCAACTATATGGCGCGCAACTATCTCCGGGCGATGAAGAAGGGTGACCTGGTGCTCTTCTACCACTCGAACGCGGATCCCAGCGGCGTGGCCGGCATCGCCAAGGTGGCCCGCACCGCATATCCGGACCCGACCGCGCTCGATCCGAAGTCGGACTATCACGACCCCACCGCCGACGAGACCCGCTGGTCGCTGGTCGATCTCGCGTTCGTCGAGGCCTTCGACAGCGTCCTGCCGCTCGAGGCGCTGAAGTCCGACGCCGCGCTGACCGGGATGGAGGTGGTGCGGAAGGGCTCGCGACTCTCGGTGTCGCCGGTCAGCGCGGAGCACTTCGCGCGCGTGAAGAAGCTGGCGAAGAAGAAACGCTAGCGGGTGACTTCGGAGGACTGGAACAGCAAGGAATCCAGCGTCACCTCTTGCAAGATGTCTCGCCAGTCGATGCCCTCATCCGGGAATCCGATGAAGCCGATCGGCGCGGTCACGGCGCCGTTCGAGGCCTCGAGCAAGGTGTCGCGGCCCACGACGATGCCCACTCTCCCGGCGTCCTCGACGACAAAACGCTCCAGGGTGTTGAGACCGCCCAGACCTTCGCAGCGGAACTGCAGCCCCACACCGTCGCCGTGTCGGCCGACGCCCCGAGCGCGGCGCACGGTCAGGTCGCGCAGCTCCGTCGTGCGGAACCCATCCCGCACGCTGATCCCGACGCCCTGGATGTCCTCGACGAGCGCCCGCTCGATCTCTGCGGTCTCCGTGACCCCACGTAGGTCGCTGCCATCGACCTCGATCGCCGCGTGCAGCGCGCGGCGCACCACGATGTCACGGATGATGACGGCGAGAGACGTGCGCGAATCGTCGTGGTCGGTGCGCATGTGGACGCCGTAGTCGAGCGTGTCCTCGATGACGGCGCGCTCGATGGTGAGCGCGTAGCCCTTGAGCGCGACGCCGCCGCTCGGCGCGCCCTGCAGCCGAAAGTCGCGTAAGGTGACCTGCGCTTTCGCTCTCCGAGCCTCGGCGTCACCGCCGATGCCGACCGAGCCGCTGTCCTTCACCGCGAGCCCGCGCACGTCGGTGTCGGCTGCATTCTCGAGCCGGATCGCGGCCGAGCTCGAGCGCACCACCGTGTCGATCACGCTCAGCTCGACGCGCGCCTCGCCCTCGCCGTGGGCGCTCATCGACGTGAACCACTGGCCCTCGAAGTGCGATGACACGACCTCCAGCCGACCGCTGTTGCGGACCTGCGTTCCGGTCTTCCCGCCCATCACAGCGACGTGATCGAGCGTGAGGGTCGAGCCCGTCACCGCGACCACGCCGGTCAGGCTGGCGATCGGATAGATCGCGCTGTCGCTCACACGAATCCGCGAGCGGCCATCGCCGCGGATCGTGTCGTGGGCGACTATCCGGGCGAGATCGAGGCTGCCGGCGGCGGTGGTGGTGACCGCGCCGCGCCGCAGCTCGAGATCGACCCCCGTGGCGCTCCCCCCGAACACGGCGAGCCTCGCGTCGTCGATCGTGAGGTCCGATCCATGGAACGTCGCCTCGCGCATGTAGATCAGCGCGACCACCCCCGCGACACCCTGGAGGTACACGCCGCGGAGCTCGAAGGTGCTGCCCGGGGGCATGCCGATCTGGCCGGGGGTGAGCGTGAGATCGTCGAACGCAAACGATGCGTAGGCGAGGACGGCGGGAAGGGTCACCTGGACGGTCGTCTGCCCGGCGCAGACCCCGGCGATCTTGGTCATCCTCAGGCTCTGGCCCAGCGTCGCGGTGGCGTGCGTGCCGCGCGAGAGGATGATCGTCGCGTCGGTCGTGCGCGGGGTGGCGAGCGCGACGATGAGCGACGTCGGATTCGCGCGCGATCCATCGCCGTTGCCGGTGGGCGTCGCCCAGATCAGCGCGCCCGGGCCGCTCGGCGGCGGCTCGGGGAAGCCGTCGGCCGCGGCGGTGCACTCGCGCCCGATCGGCAAGCAGCCACCACCGAGCGTCGCGCGGGTGGGCCCGGTGCACGCTTGCTGGGCCGCAGGAACGCAGCTCTCGATGCGCTCGCCGCCCAGCATGGTGCGGGTGACCTCCATACCCGCGGGGCACGCGACGGTCGGCCACGGTGTCGGGCGCGCGGGCACGAGCGGCACCGGAGCGTCGCATAGGACGCAGCGGCCGCCCGCGTCGATGCAGGTCGGTGGCTCGCCGCAGCGATCGTCGGCCCACGCCATGAGAAAGCCTCCCCCGATGGCGGGCCAATCGATCGCGCTCGCCGTGATGTCGGTCCACCCGCCGTCGTCGCCGAGCTCGAGCACCCGGTCCGGCTTCCGCAAGCGCGACGTGCCCAGCGGATCGTAGGTGATCGGGCCCTCGCGCCAGCGCAGGACGCTCAGCGCGTGGTCGTACGCGAGCGCGTACGTGAACGGCACGTTTGGCGGCGCCAGGAGCTTGTCGTCGTCCGTCGCGACCAGGAAGCCATCGACGGTGCTGGGCGTGAGCGGCTCGCCGATCGAGACCAGGGCCACCGCGCCCGCGGCCGGCGGGAGCATCAGATCACGGACTGGCGCGCAGGCCGCCGCGGCGCAGATCCCGGCCGCGCACCACAATCGCCGCATCTCGCGATAGTTTAGTGCCGTCATCCGGAAGTCCGCTCCGCGTTTCGCTCGGTCTCGTGACCGCTGGCTGCGTTGGACCGCCTCAACAGACGAAGATTATGCCTCGGCGGTCCGCCTTGCCATCGGCCACGATCCCTTCGCGGACCGCGGAACTGACGCCGGCCTCGTCGATGATCGGCTCGAGGAACTCCAGCGTCTTCTCGATCTCCTCGCGCACCGAGGTGCGCTTGCGCCACTCCCGATATGTGTCGCGACGTCGCGCGCGTGTCGGACCTTCTCGAGCGCGCGAGCCGCAGGCCTGCCGCCGAGAGCGTCGGGCTCGATGCGTTCTTGCGGCGAATCCGCGACGCGCTCCGACCGGCCTTCGATCGTTTCATCGCGTCCTCGGGTCCGTAACGAGCGAGCAGCCTGATATTCACGACGGAAGACACGGAACCCTCGAACGCGTCACGATCCAAGCTGCAAGACCGCGTCGGCGGCGCGGGCCGATGCGCCCCCTGCGCCCAGCACCGCGCGCATCTCGGCGAGGTCTTTGCGCTGCGTGTCCGGATCGGCGAGCACTTGTTTTGCCGCTTCGATCAGCGATTCCACGGAGAGCGCGTCCTGGAGCAGCTCGGGGACGATCGATCGCCCCATGAGCAGGTTCGGCAGGCCGAGGTGCTCGAGCTTCGTCATGCGCCGACCGATCCACCAGGACAGCGGGCTCACGCGATACACGATCACACTCGGCGTCCCGAGCAGCGCGACCTCGAGCGTGGCGGTGCCCGAGCACACCAGCGCGAGGCGAGAGGCGGCGACGGCGTTCCTGCGCGGGCCGGGATCACCATGCGGCGCGAGCACCAGATCGACCAGGCCGCGCGCGGGGGAGAGATCGATCTTTTGTTGCAGGAGCGACGCATCGAGCGTCGGTGCCACCGGCAACACCAGGCGATCGGCGTGACCCTCGTTCACGAGCTTGGCGCCGGCTTCGAGCAACAGGCCGAGGTGGCGCGCGACCTCCGATCGCCGGCTCCCTGGCAGGATCGCGATCGTGTGCCGCTGCGGCACGAGCGCCTTCGTGATCTCGTCGGCCAGCGGGTGCCCCACGCAGACGGCGGCGAGCCCCGCCTGCGACCAGGCGCTCAGCTCGAAGGGGAAGAGCACCAGCATCTTGTCGACGACGCGCGCGAACTTCTTCGCCCGCCCCGATCGCCAGGCCCAGACCGAGGGCCCGACATAGTAGGCGACGCGAATATTCGCGCGGTGGAAGTATCTCGCCAGCCGCACGTTGAAGTCCGGAGCGTCGATGAGTATCGCCAGGTCTGGCTTCGCTGCGACACCGCGGTCCGCGAGATCCCACAGCAGCCGAAAGAGGCGCGGCAGGTGGCGGAGCACCTCGATCAAGCCCACCACGTTGAGCTCGGTCGCGTCGCGCCAGATGGTCATGCCCTGCGCGCGCATCGCCGGGCCGCCCATCCCGAAGACCTCGAGATCCGGCGAGCGGCGGCGGAGCTCCGCGATCAGGCTCGCGCCGAGCGCGTCGGCCGAGGCCTCACCGGCGCTCATGAACACGCGCATCAGTCTTCTTTGTCTTCAGCGAGCGTCAACCCACCGCGCGTCACGCCGCGGGTGGAGGCGCGCAAGAACGCACAGAGCTCGATGACCTCGGGGACCTCGGCGGCGGCCTCCACCTCGGTCAGCGCGGCGGCGTATGGGCCGCGCACGAAGATGCGGCGATAGGCTTGTTTCACCGCGCGGATCGTCTCGGCCGACCAGCCCGCGCGCTTCAGCCCCACCACGTTGAGGCCGAACAGCTTCGCAGGGTGCCCGTCCGCGGTGGTGAACGGCGGGAGGTCCTGCATGACGCGCGTGGCGGCGCCGGTGAACGCGCGGCGGCCGACGCGCACGAACTGGTGCACGTTGGTGAGCCCGCCGAGGATGACGTGATCGTCGATCGTCACGTGTCCCGCGAGCTGGGTGACGTTGGCCATGATCACGTGGTTGCCGACGCGACAGTCGTGCGCCACGTGGGAGTACGCCATGACCAAGCAGTCGCTGCCGACGGTGGTGACACCGCCGCCTCCGGTGGTGCCCGGCTGCAGCGTGGCGCATTCGCGGATGATCGTGCGCGCGCCGATGGTCAGCGTGGTGAGCGCGCCGTCGTACTTGAGATCCTGCGGCTTCAGACCCACCGACGCGCCGGGAAAGATCTCCACGTTTTCGCCGAGGGTGGTGTGGCCATCGACGATCGCGTGCGGGTGGAGGATCGCGCCGTCGCCGATCACCACGTGCTCGCCGACGATGCTGAACGGGCCGACGCGCACGCCGCTGCCGAGGCGCGCGCCGGGGTGCACGATGGCCGAGGCGTGGATCAGCGAATCAGGCATTCTTTCGCGGTCCAAAGGGCGGCGGCGGCGAGCCTTCGGGGAGGGGCGGGGTCTTGATCTTGGGCCCGGTCGTCGCGGTGATCAGCGCCTCGCTGGCCAGCTCGCCGTCGACATGGCACTCGCAGGCGAGCCTCCACATGCCGAGGCGCGCGCGCACGATCTTCGAGGTCAACACCATCACGTGCCCGGGAATGATCGGCTTTCGGAACTTACAATCATTGATCAGAGCGACGTAGATCGACTTGTCCTCGTCGAGCGTCGCTCCGGAGAAAATGGCCAGGAGCGCGCCGGCCTGACCCATCGCCTCGATCTGGATAACCCCGGGGACGACCGGATTCTCCGGATAGTGTCCGTTGAACATCCCCTCGTTGATGGTGACGTTCTTGCGTGCCTTGATGGTCTGTCCGGGGATGATCTCGTCCACCGCGTCGATGAGCAGGAACGGATATCGATGCGGCAGATACTGCATGATCTGGTTGATGTTGAGCTTGATCGTCACCGGACTATCTCTCCACGATTAATTTCTCGAGTGCTTTGAGCTTCCTCGATAGCTCCTCGAGCTTGGTGAGCCGCACGACGGTGCGGAAGAACTCTGCGGCGGGCCTGGCGGGGGTGCCGGCCATCTTGGTGTGCGGCTCGACGTCGCTCATGACGCCGGCCTGGCCGAACACCGTGACGCCCTCGCCGACGTCGACGTGCCCGGAGATCCCGGACTGCGCGCCCAGCGTGACGCGCGGGCCGAGGCGCGACGAGCCCGCGACGCCGGACTGCGCGACCAGCAAGCACGCGGCGCCGATCTCGACGTTGTGGCCGACCTGGACCAGGTTGTCGATCTTGGTGCCGGCGCCGATGCGGGTGACGCCGAGCGCGGCGCGATCGACGCAGGCGTTGGCGCCGATCTCGACGTCGTCCTCGACGACCACCATGCCGGTCTGCGGGATCTTGAGGTGCACCACCTCTTCGTCAGCCATCTCCTGTGCGAAGCCGAAGCCGTCCGCGCCGATGACCACGCCGGGGTGGAGGATGCAGCGCGCGCCGATGGTGCAGCCGTGCCGCACCACTGCGTGATCGAACAGCACGGTGTCCTCGCCGATCCAGGCGCCGTCGTGCACGTGCGCGCCGGCGTGCAAAACCGCGCGCGCGCCGATGGTGGCGCCGGCGCCGATCAGCACGAAAGGGCCGATGCGCGCGTCGTCGGCGACCTTGGCGCTGGGGTCCACAGCCGCGCTGGGATGGACGCCGGTCTCGGGGACCGGGATGGGTCGCGCGAAGAGCTGCGCGGCCTTGGCGAACGCGGCGTAGGGGTGCTCGACCAGGATGATCGCGGTGCTGCTGGGCGGCGAGATCTCGCCTTCGCTCCACAGCTTCGCCGAGGTCATCACCGCGCCGGCCTTGGTGCTGGCGAGCACGGGGAGGAACTTCTGCTTGGTGACGAAGCTGATCGCGTCCTGGGACGCGCCGTCGATGGGCATGACGCGCGTGATTCGCCCCGCGCCGCTGCCGTGCACGATCCGCCCGCCGACGAGAGCGGCCACCTCGGCGATGGTGCGCTCGACCATCACTTCTTCTTCGGCTGCTGCGGTTCCGGGGCCTTCGGCTTGGCCGCCACGGTGATCGCCTGGTCGCCGAACGCCTTCTTGTAGAGGTCGACGACCTGGTCGGTGATCACGATCTGCTTCTTCGCGAACAGCACGTTGGGCTGCGTGGCCGCGCCCGTCTCGAACACGAAGTCGTAGTCGCCGTTCTGGGCGAGGTCCTGGACCACCCGCTCGATGCGGGCCAGGACGGTCTCCTTGAGGCCGGCCTCGCGCTCGCTGATGTCCTGCTGCGCCTTCATGAACTCCGCCTGGAAGGCCTGCGCGGTGATCATGAACTTCTCTTCTTCGGCCTTGATGGTCTTGGGATCGGAGACGGTCCGCTTGGCGTCGATCTGATCCTTCGTCTTCTTGAGCTCGATCTGGCGCGCCTCGAGCTCCGACTTCTTCTTCTCGAAGTCGCGCCGGAGGGTCTCGACGGCCTTGCCCCACGCGGGGATGCCTTCCATGACCTTCTGGACGTCGACCACCGCGACCTTCTGGGCGAGGGCGGGGGCCGGAGCCAGGCCACCCAGCGCGATCAGGGTGGCGCTCAGGGCGGCGAGCGGGAAACGGCGCAACATTTCGTGACCTCCTAGGTGGGGTCGCGCATTTCGGTCAACAGCTTTGGCGGGCAACACGCCAGTCTGACGCTCGAACACGGCCTTCCATGACCCGTGCGCGCCGCCACGACGCCGATGCCCCGGTCACCCCGCCGAGACCGCGGCGAGCGCATGGGCGGGCGACTGGCACGAAACCTGGTTTCCTCCGTTCCCGATGCCCATCGCCACCCTCCTCCTGCCCCTCATCATCGCCGCTCCGGAGGCCATCGCCATCGATCCCTGCCACGCCATCAGCGGCGAGTCCGTGATCGCCCAGGGCCCGGGCCCGAGCGAGACCAACGTCCCGCTGAACACCTCGCTCTGGCTCACCCTCCTCGACGCGCCGGCCAGCACGCTCGACGTGACCCTCACCGACACCGCCAGCAACACGCCCGTCGCGGTGCACCAGGAGATCCTGTTCCACTCCGCCTTCGAAACGGCGCTCCGCGTGCACGTCGACCAGCTGCTCTTGCCGAGCCGCGAATATTCGGTCGCCTGGGCGGTGAGCGACACCGGGCGGAGCGGCGGCTTCAACTTCCGCACCGGCACCGCGCGCGACGACATCGCTCCCGCGCCGCCGACGGTCGACAACGTCGAGGGCGCGTTCGCGCGCCTCCGCTGCTATGAGAGCTACGGCCTGAGCATTCGCGTCCGCTCCTCGTCGGAGAGCGCGGATCTGATCCACCTGGTCTCGGAAGGCGCCGTGCTGCGCGGGCTCGGGCGCGGCGAGACGCTCAAGCTCATCCACGGCGCCGCGGACGCCCACGTCACGGCGTCGCTGGTCGCGATGGACCTCGCCGGGAACCGCTCGCGCACGTCCGCGGCGGTGGAAGGCGACACGCCGGAGAGCGGCGCGACCACTCAGGGCGGCGACTCGGGCGGGTGCTCGACCGCGCCGCCGTCGAGCCTGATGCTGTTCGCGGTGAGCCTGGCGTTGATGGCGACGGCGCGGCGACAGCGTCGATCGTAGTGTCCGCAACGTTCTCGGCGCCGAACCGAGAACGCGATCATGGCGGCAAGAGTTGTCTCGTTGCTGCTGTTGACCGGTTGCGTCGCGAACGCGACCACCGAGCGCGCGAAGTATCGGATCGATCTCGGGATCGCGTATCTGAACAACAACCAGTGCACGCAGGCGGAAGAGAGCTGTCGCCTCGGGCTCGAGTACGGTGAGTCCGCCGCCGCGCACAACTGCCTGGGCCTGGTGGCGCCGCGGTGTCGCAACGATCTCGACGCCGCGACGAAGCAATTCAAGACCGCGGTCGCGCTCGACCCGGAGCTCTCGGAGCCGCACAACAACCTCGGGGCGGTGTTCTTTCGCCAGGATCCGCCGCAGTACGAGGAGGCTTGCGACGAGTTCCGGGCGTCGATCGAGATCGATCCCGACTATTGCGACGGGCGCGAGAATTTCGGGATGTGCCTCATGCGCCAGGGGAAGATCCGCGGCGACCAGGGCGATACTTCGCTGCGAAAGGAGCTGTACGAGTCGGCGCGCAGCCAGCTCTACCGGCTGCTGGAGATCTGCCCGCGCAACTTCAACGCGCATCATCACCTCGGCTTCATGGACATGGACGAGCAGCGGCCGGGGCGCGGCGAGGCGCAGTTCATGCGCTGCCTGGAGATCGATCCGGAGAACCCGACCTGCTGCTACAACCTCGGCTTCGCGCGCCTCCAGAGCGAAAAATGCGCGCAGGCGATCCCGATGTTCGTCTGCGCCATGCGCGGCGGGCCGGAGAGCGAGGTCGCGATCCTGGCGAAGAAGAGCCTCGGCGCCGCCTACGCGCAGTGCGCGGTCGCCGACGCCGCGGTGAAGAAATATTTCGAGGATATCAAAAGCGCGCCCGGCAACCCCGTTCATCACTACGATCTCGGCGCGTACTATGCGGAAAAGGGCCTGATCGCAGAGGCGGTGAACGAGTGGGAGATCACGGTGAAGCTCGACCCCGGATACTGTCCGGCGTACTTCGACCTCGCGACCGTCGCGAACCGCAGCCTCGATACCCCGCTCACCGGCCAGCGCTGCCAGGCGTATGTTGGCTGTGAGAAGGCTGGGGAGAAGGTGGAGCTATGCAAGGCCCTGGTGAAGAAGCTCGAAATGGAGTGAGGTCGCGTGGACCACGAGCGCCATGAGATGAGCGCGCGATCCGCGATCGGTCTCGAGAGCGCCGTCGTCGCCCTACCATTTCGTCCATCGCGTCGTCCTCTTCGAGAGGGTCGTCGCTCTACTGGGCGGAAGGCTCGGCGACGTCGGGCTCGATCTCACGTTCGACGATGTCGCCGGTGTCGACGTTGACGCCGACGTGCCAGAGCTGGCCGGTGTCGGACATGAAGATCGCGACCTCGTAGGAGAGCGGCTCGTTCTCCGGGTCGACCGTCCCGACGTCCTCGAGATCGAGCTTGGCGCTGGCAACGAACCCGCCGGGCAGCGTGGCCGTGGCGATGGCGATGGCCTCGGAAATCGGGATCATGTGCCCGGTGTCGAGGCTGGCGACGGTGGAAGCGGTCATCGATGCGCCTGATCCGCAGGCGGTCATAGTCAGGGTGGCGAAGAGCGTGTGCAGCTTGTTCATGTCTCCTCATTGCCCGGTTCGACGGGAACCTGCCGCCGCGAGCATCGATCTTGCCTCCGGCGCGTGCCACGACTCGGGATGGTCGCGCAGCAGAGCGCGCAGGCGGGCCTCGGTCACGTCGTCGTGCCCTGCGTCGAGGTGCGCCCGCGCCGACCAGAACAGGATGTCCGCGCGCCGGCTCCCGGTGTCGTGGTCGAGGAGCGCGTCGAAGGCGAGCGCCGCCGCGTCGGCTCGACCCTCGCGACGGAGCCGCCAGGCCTCGCCGAACGCGCGATCGAGATCGAAGCGGGCGAGCGTCGGCGGTGACGGTGGCGCTTCGGCGGGAGGTTCCACGGGCTGCGCAGCGCGCGCGATCCGAGGCGAAGGCGATGATGTCGGACGCAGCGCG